>Ga0182012_10000240_pt1 | contig 62834 bp, 56 predicted proteins | sample 612S2SmetaG_FD_120486 | JGI IMG/M metagenome (GOLD analysis project Ga0182012, IMG submission 120486) | Permafrost microbial communities from Stordalen Mire, Sweden - 612S2S metaG | ecosystem: Environmental > Terrestrial > Soil > Wetlands > Permafrost | place: Sweden: Stordalen | collected... | reverse complement strand
TCATAAAACGCGTTGCCATGTGCATTTCTCCTTGTTAGTTGGTTACTCACATGTTGTTGTGATTGACGTTGTTGTGATTGACGCTGTTGTGATTGACATTCTGCTGAACGAGCGTCGCGGCCGGCTACGCGCTGCGCACCCGGCGACCTGGGTACCTGGGGATGATCCCCCTTCCCTGAGGCCGCGCAGACCGGGTACTTCAACACGGTAAGGGACATGTCCCCGAACCGCGGCGTTTCAGTCGACGGAGACCATCTCTGAAGCGCTCCGTCCCAGACCTTGCGCTGCCAGGCCCGATCAGCCGGCAGCGGCCGCGTTAGCGGCCTCGGTAGCCGCGTACGAACCAGAGCTGGTGGTCAGCGTGCTCACGAACAGTTCGTGAATCGCCGCAGCTTGCGCGCTGACCGCTTGGTACATCTGCGCGTGCGCGGCGAACTGAGCCGCGGTCAGAGCCGATACCTCGTCGGCGGCAGCCGGCACCACCCCGGTCGTCGGGGCCGCCGCGGCCGCGTTCTGCGCGCTCAGCGTCGAGCCGATACCCTGCAGGCTTCCGGCGGCGGCAGCCAATGCCTCCGGCTGTGTGGTCACAAACGACATAATGTTTCCTCCTCGATTCGTCCCCTGCGATCGCTCTCCGAAGACTAGACGACTACGTGTTTCGAAGCGGTTTTTCGACGCCACCTGTTAGCAATTATTCACCGGGCGGCACGACGAATTCACTTATGGTAACGACACAGTAACAGCTTCTGAGCTGATTCGACGTCCGCTTGGCAAACTCGCCGTCTAGAGAGCGGCCGGTCACCGTCGGAAGCCGTCAAATGCCTGCTGGCCAGCATATTTGTGAAAGCTACCCGTGCCTGCGGGATGCGATCTCGCAGCAGTTAACCTTCTTCGGAGCCCCGTTGGCAACGCCAGATACTGATGCATAGCGCGCCTGCTCAAGGAGATCCGTGCTGACTGTGGGCCCCTGCGCGGGCCGAACCGGACACTATCCACCCAGGGGTGGGCGGGCCATGACGGTGGGGCGGAATCCGTATCGAGGTCCGCTGCCGGCGGCTGCACCGCGGCCAGCACCTGCCAGCGGCATGCCGCCCAGCAGGTTTCCGGTTCCTGTATCGGGGGCCTCTCTGATGTTGCTGACCGGTATTGCCGACGGACCGGCGTGCGTTGCCCCAGGCAGCGCAGTGTTCCAGGCTGCCGGAACAGACAGCCGCCCTACCGAGGACGCGCTGCCCAGCGCCCCGGTCACGTGCGCGGCGGCGCCGCCGCCGAGCAGCCCGCCCAGGGAGGGCAAGCCCTTGGGGACGGCGGCCGCGGCCGCCGCCGGGCCGATTGCCCCCAGAGTCTTTGCGGTCTGCGTCAGGAAGTTGGCGATACCGATGCTGAAGTTCGGCAAGCCTTCGGTGTAGTAGATGAAGCTTGCGTACGGCGAGTAGTCGGTCAGAAGCGTGAACATGTTGTTCGGGGCGCTGGCCGAGCCGAACAAGATCTGCCATAGCCACGAGAGCGGACCCGCCGCTGATTCGAAGTAGGCGAATTCGCTTTCGATGGGTCCAGTGATGGGCGATAGCAGGCTCTGCAGTTGCGCACTGAGCTGGCTGATCAGGGTGTTCAGTTGCTGCTGAAGCGAAGGGGTGGCGGCTGCCGCGGTGCCCGCAGCCTGGGTGGCCGCAGCAGCGGGATTGGCGACCTGGGGTGCCTCGGAGAACGTCGGGAGCTTGGTGGCGCTCGCCGAGGAGGAGGCGTAGCTGTACAGCGCAGAAGAATCTTGGGCCCAAAACTGGGCGTATTCGGCTTCCAGCGCCGCAATCTGGGAGCTGTATTGCCCCAATACGTTGGCCGAAAGCAGCTGCGCCAACTCGACGCGGTTGGCCACGACCGCCTGCGGGGGTACTACGGAAGCCAACACCGTCTCAAAGGCCGCCGCCGCCGATCCTGCCTGGCTGGCCGCTTGTTCAGCCTGGGCGGACGTGTTGCTTACCCACTCCACGTAAGGAGACACCGCCGCGGCCGCCGAAGCCGAGGCGGGGCCCAGCCACTCCTCGCTGGTCAGCTGGGTGACCACGCTTTCATAGCCGATGGCTGCGGAATTCAACTCGGCGGCCAAGGCGTTCCAGGCTGAGGCCGCGGTCACCAGTGGCGTCGACCCAGGACCCGAATAGATAAGCGCGGAGGCGATCTCTGGTGGTAACGCACCAAGATCGATTGTCATGCCCTGACCCCCTCAGCCGGCAGCAGCCGCATTGGCCGCCTCGGTTGCCGCGTATGACGCCGAGCTGATGCCCAGAGTGTTGACGAACGCCTCGTGAATCGCGGCGGCCTGAGCACTGACCGCCTGATACATCTGGGCATGAGCGGCGAACTGAGCCGCCGTCAGCGCCGACACCGCATCGGCCGCCGCCGGCACCACACCCGTGGTCGGGGCCGCCGCTGCCGCATTCTGGGCACTCAATGACGAGCCGAGACCCTGCAGGGTGCTGGCCGCCGCTGTCAACGCCTCCGGCTGCGTACTCACGAACGACATGTTGTCGCCTCCTCGAACTCGTGGGGCTTAGTTTTGGATTCGCCCCTTGGTTAGCTGATCGACTTCACTGGCCTTCGGCCACAAGTGACGTTAATTCGCCTGGGCTGATCAGCCCCGAGGCGAAGTCGGTGCTAGCGCGGGCCAACGCGCCTTCGGCGGCAGCGGCGGTGCCGCGGCGAGGGCTTCCCCGGTGACGCACGGCCGACCTGGTCTGGCGGCCATGACCTGCGACAATCGACGGATGGTGCCCGCGATCAACGGCCAGCGGCGCGGGTTCGGGGCGCCGTGTTTCCTGCTGAAGTCGGGTTAACGGCAGCCCAACCCAAGATAAAATCCTGTCGCGGCTAAGGACCGTTGAGCGACGTTCCAAGTCGTTTGTCCCCCTTTGCCACAACGCATTTCGTGGTACCACGCCAACCGCCCGGGATTCGGTCGGGTGCACCGACCGTCCGCCGTTACCGGTAGACATGGTTGCGTTATCCGGCCGATGGCGGGCGGGCGAGGACGCTGCGCCTGAATCCGTATTCGCGTGGCGGCAAGGCGGCGCCGCGTCGACCACCGCCGACGCCGCCCAAGGGAACGCCGCGCAACAGTCCATTCGCTACGCCGGCGCCCTGCGGATCGGTGGCGTACTCGGCAGCCATCGCCTGTGTGACTGCTTCCTCTACCGCTCCGGGTGAGCTGGCCCAATTCGATGGCACCGAGAGCCCGCCGATCTTGGTGGACGAGGCCAAAGTCGCCGACACGCCTCCGGTGGTATCGCCGCTCAGGCCCACGCCGCCAAGGTGTAGGCCGGCGAATTGCGGCGTCGGGTACCAGGCCCCGCCGGCACCGGCCGTCGCTCCCCCGGGCCCGGTCGCCAACTGCTGCAGTATCGAGATGGGGTTGGCCGCGAAGCCCAAGTCGAAGTAAGAGGTTTCGTAGGCGCGAGCCAGTGAAGTTCGCATACTGGTGGTGAGCAGGCCTAATTGCTGCACGATGTACCACTGGCTGGGATTGAGCCCGAAAGCCGTGGCTTGCGACGAAAGGTGTTGTAGCAGTTGATTTATCGATGTGAAGATTGAGGTGAGACTGATGTCCGGGGTCGGCGCCGCAGCGGCCACCGCCTGGGCGCCTGTGCCTGCCGGGGTGGCGAGAGCCTGGCTGACGGCCACCGATTGTGCGGCCAGTCCGCCTTCGTTGGTGCTTCGGGCCGGCTCGCTGAACTCGTTCAGCACCGTGGCAACCGCCGAGGAGGCGGCATAGGAATACATCGCGACGGCGTCTTGAGCCCACATCTCGGCGTACTGCGCCTCGGTGGCCGCGATCGCCGGAGTGTTCTGGCCGAAGAAGTTGGTCGAGATCAGTACCAACAACAGTGCGCGGTTGGCGGCGATCACCGGTGGCGGCACCGTCTGCGCATACGCGTTCTCGTAGGCGGCCACGGCGGCTCGGGCCTGCGTGCCGGCCTCCTCAGCCACCGCCGCCGCCGCACTGAGCCACGCAATATAAGGCGTGGCCGCGGCCGCCATGGATTGCGATGCCGGCCCCAGCCACGGTGAGCCCGTCAGCTCCGTGACCACCGACGCATAGCCGGTCGTGGTGGAGCTCAACTCGGTCGCCAGTCCATCCCACGCCGCGGCTGCGGCCACCAGAGGACCTGACCCAGGACCCAGATACATCCGGCCCGAATTGATCTCGGGCGGTAACGCCCCGAAGTCCAACACCTACGAACCGCCGTACTCGAACGACATGTGTTTCCTCGCAAGCTGTTTTCACGCGACGATTTGCTGAGAAGTTGCTTGCCAGGGAGGTTAAATCGCCGCGATCCTCCGCCGCCGATGCCCGGTGCGGCCTACCGCACGGGCCCAACGCAGCCGATCGGGCAAATCGGGACTAAGACGAGCCTCGATCCGCGGTTGGTGATTCGTCGGAACCACCGCCGCTAACTGCAGAAATACGTCGACAATGCGCTCGCGGGCGGTTTGGCGGAAGGGCCGTTCGCGGGAAGCGCAGCCGGGACTAAAGCCGTCGATCGGGGTAAAAATCCGGCCGCAGATAAAGACCGTTAGGCCTTCGCTGGGCCCACGGGTCGCTCATCGAAAGTGCCCTCCCCCGCCTGCTGTCGGGCCAGTGCATCTGTTGGGGGTCAAAAGCCGACACCACATCTGCAGGCGAGTGGACCCATCGCAACAGCCGCCGCGTCAAGAGGTATCGGTCGAATCGTCTTTAAAACGATGTGCGTCTAATCTCGACGGTAGCGGAGGGCATCCGGGTGCAACTCTTTGCCTCGTGAACTTCGCGCCCCGTAGCTATTTCAAGAATTTCGACACCGGGTCACCAGCGGCGTTTTTCGGCCCAGCCCATAAACGTGGTGGGCCGCCTCGGGTCACGCAACGCTAGAATCTCCGGCAGAGTCACGTAACGTTCGCGAACTTCGATTTGGAGGACTCTGTTGACCTCGGCGCGCTGCTTGGGGAGCGGTGCGGGTTGTGAGTAGCCCTCGGCTGCACGTTGCGTTTGTATGCAGTTTCAATCGCGCTCGATCGGTGATGGCTGCGGCGTTGTTCGCTGACCAGCTGCGGGAGCGTGGTCTAGGTGATGTGGTGCGGGTGTCCAGTGCGGGCACCGTCGCTTGTGCTGGTGATCGTGCAGATGAGCAGGCCTGCGCGGTGCTGTGTGAGCGTGGTTATCCGGTGCCGGCGGATCATCGGGCTGCACTGGTCGATGCTGAGCACCTTGGCGCTGATTTGGTGGTCGCATTGGGTCGCGAACATGTTGGGGTGTTGCAGGAGCGTGGCGTTGATGACGACCGGCTCAGGTGCGTCGACGTGCGGAACCCGTTCTTTGGTGCTGACTTCGAGGATGCCTTCGCAGCTATCGAGGCCGCGATGCCAGGGCTGCATGAGTGGGTAGACGAGCGCCTGACCGCACCGGGTTTCGGCCGCTTAGAGATTGCCGTGGGCTTTCGCTTTTGGACCGGGATCCCGGGGGATGTCCTGAGGTCCCCGTACCACTCGTACATCTCGTGGCCGACGACATGGTCCTACGCCGGATGCTCCAACCCACGGCACATGCCGCCGGCGCCGGGGTGCGAGTGCGGCTGGTACGCCGATATCGAGGTCGACGACCTGATAGCGCGGGCACGTGGGTTTCCGAGAGCGGCGCAACTGGCGTCGCGACTGGGGGTTGTGGACCCGCCGTGGTCGTATCTGGTTGTCGGCAAGGTTGAATTGCACGACGTGCTGGCGTACCGGCCACCACCTACGCTGAAGATCAGCCCCCGTGCCGAGTACCGGGCGCGCTTGGGCGGCATCGTCGAGCTGGGCATCCTGGACACAGATGGGGGCCCGGAGGTCGAGGCGTTCGGCCGAGAATTGGCGGATAGGTACGAGGTGGACGTACAATATTAGAAACTGGGGTAGGCGCGGAAGTCTTTGCAGCGCAATGGTGTTGGCTGACGGGTGACTGGTGCGCACTCAAGGATACCGGAATCGCCCTCCGCCAAGGCAGACAACACGGCACAACAACCACGACCACGTGGCCTACTTTTCGACCGTCGCGCCCGGCCTAGGTTTTGACCGTCGTCAACACCGTGGCTACGGCTTAGGCGTTAGCGAGTCTAGGTCTAGAAGCGCTGGCGAAATGCGTCATCGAGCGTTAAGCGTGCTCCCACTGGGAAGCGGAAACGAAACCGCGCCGGCGGCGACTACTACTTCGTCGCCGCCGGCGCGGTGCCGGTTTTGTTGGGAGGGAAGTCTATCCAGCGGCGGGTGGGCGGGCCATGACGGTGGGACGGAAGCCGTAGCGGGGCCCACTGCTGTGCCCGCCGGCGCCCGTACCGGCCAGTGGCATGCCGCCGAGCAGGTTTCCGGGTCCACCGGTGGCCTCTGGGGCGGCGCTGACTGTGCTGACCGGCACGGCGGCAGCGGCATGGCTTACCGGCGCGGCGGCCCCTGACCATGCGGCCGGTACCGACAACTTGCCGCCGCCGATCGAGGCCGCGGTGCCCAGCGCGCCCGTCACGTGCGGGGCGGCACCGCCGCCGAGCAGTCCGCCGAGGCCGGGCAGCCCCTTGGGGACAGCCGCCGCAGCCGCAGGCGCAGCCCCGCCGAGTGCCCCCGCGCTCTTGGCGATCTGGACGCCGAAGTTGCCCATACCGACGCTGAAGTACGGCAGACCCTCGGTGTTGTAGAAGAAGCTCGCGTAGTTGTTATAGCCGGTTAGGGCCGTCCCAAGGTTCGAGGGCAGCACGGTCTGCCCGGTGAGCAGGAACCAAATTTGGGTGAGGTATGGCTGGGCCGCCCCCAACTGGTTCACAAAAAGGTTCGTCCCGGCGGGGTAGGAAAGAAGGTGCAGCGTGCCTTGGATCTGAGCGAGCCAGCCTTGCAGCGTGCTCTGGATCGAGGCGGCCGGAGAGCTCACGGCCGCGGCGGCCTGGGTGGCGCTGGCAGCCGGATTGGCAATCGCGGGCGCGGAGGTGAACTGCGTCACCTGCGTCGCCGCCGCGGCCTTACTTGCGTAGCTGTACATTGCCGAGGAGTCTTGCGCCCACATCTCGCTGTATTGGGATTCCAGCTGCGCGATGAGCCCGTTGTATTGACCGAACACGTTGAGCTGCAACGCCTGTGCCAGCTCGGCGCGGTTGGCCGCGATCAACGGCGGGGGCACCACGGAGGCAAACGCGGTCTCAAAAGCCCCCGCGGCCGCCTGAGCCAGAGTGGCAGCGTGCTCAGCCGCGGCCGACGTGGTATTCATCCACTCCACGTAAGGCTGCACGGCCGCGGCCATCGAGGACGAGGCCGGCCCCAGCCACTCTTCGCTGGCCAGCTGAGTGACCACGCTGTCATAGCCCAGAGCGGTCGCATTCAACTCGGCGGCCAATGCGTTCCAGGCCGAGGCGGCGGTCGTCAGCGACGTCGACCCAGGACCGGCGTACATCAGCGCGGAGGTGATCTCCGGCGGCAACGCACCGAAATCGATTGCCATCTGCTGACCCCCTAACCGGCCAAGACCGCGTTGGCGGCCTCGGCGGCCGCATACGAACCCGAGCTGATGCCCAGGGTGTTGACGAACATTTCGTGAATCGCCGCAGCCTGCTCGCTCACGGCCTGATACATCTGCGCATGTGCGCAGAACTGCGCCGCGGTCAAGGCCGATACCTGATCAGCAGCCGGAGGCACCACACCGGTGGTCGGCGCGGCCGCCGCGGCGTTCTGGGCGGACAACGCCGAGCCGATACCTGACAATGTGCCCGCCGCCGCCGCCAACGCTTCTGGCTGTGTAGTCACAAACGACATTTCAAATCCTCCTCAACCCTCAGGCTCGATGACCTTGTAAGAAATTTCGGTCCTCAAACTCATTTCAGACATAGCTCGTTCGTGAGATTAATTGGATCCCGCAGGGTCCCGCCTCCTTAGCGCTAAGTGTTCATTGGTGGACAACTGATGTTCATCTTCGGCTCAGTCCTCTGTACGTGCGTTATCCGGCGGACGGCGGGCGGACGAGCACACTTCGCTTGAATCCGTACTTGTTGGTAAAGGCGGTGCCGGCGCCGCGCCGCCCAGCGCCGGCCCCTGTCATTGGCATTCCCTGCAGGATGCCGTTCTCTCCGGCTGCTCCGAGTCCCCCGGGTCCTCCGAATTCTGCGGGCCGTGCAGCGGCGACGGCATTCACCTCTACCGCCTGGGTGGTCGATTCCTCTAGTGAGCCCGTCGAAGAGAGCCAATTCGACGGGACCGACAGCCCCCCGATCTTGCTGGACGAGGCCAAAGTGCCTGATATTCCTCCGCCGGTATTGCTGCCGGCACCCAGCGCGCCCAGGTGCAGACCGGCAAACTGCGGCGTCGGGTACCACGCACCCGTACCGGCCGTCGTGCCCAGACCTCTGAACGTCTGCTGTCCTATCCCGAAGCCGAAGCTCCCGAGGCCCACCCCGAAATACGCCTGCAGGGTTTGCTTTACCACTGCGGTGTAGTTACCTCCGATGAAGGCGGTGTAATTGTGAGCCGGGCTGGGCAACCCGTATGTCAAGAAATCTTGCCAGGTCGAGTAGAACAGCGAGAACGGCCAGTAACTCGTCAGCGTGGCCGCCGTGGTCTGGGCGGAAGTGCCGACCGGGGTGGCGGTGGCTTGGGCAACCGCAGCGAACTGCGCGGACTCGGCGTCCGGCGTGGTGGTGTTCGGCGGCGACGTGAACCGGGTCAACTCCGAGGCGATCGCTGACGACCCGGCGTAGGCGTACATGGCCACAGCGTCCTGGGCCCACATTTCCATGTACTGAGCTTCGGTCGCCGCGATCGCCGGAGTGTTCTGCCCGAGGAAATTGGTCGCGATCAGTGTCGTCAACAACACCCGGTTGGCCGCGATCACCGGGGGTGGCACCGTCATACTAAACGCGGCCTCAAAGGCGGCTGCGGCCGAACGGGCCTGGCTGGCGGTCTCCTCGGCCTGGGTGGCCGCGGCGCTGAGCCAGGTCAGGTAGGGCGTGACCGCGGACACCATGGACGCCGACGTAGGCCCCACCCAGGGTCCGCCGGTCAACTCCTCTATCACCGAACTGTAGCCGGAAGACGCCGTGCCCAATTCCGCCGCCAGCTCATCCCAGGCCGCCGCGGCAACCATCATCGGCCCCGAACCCGGGCCCGAATACATGCGACCGGAATTGATTTCGGGCGGCAACGCCCCGAATTCCAACACCGTGCCCTCCTCAGTGTCGGCCGTGATCGCGGTGGCAATCTCGGCTGTCACATAGAAACTATGGTGGCCCTCATCAAGACATCGTCAGTACCTGCTACCGCTGGGCTCCGTCGGCCCAGTGGCGTCACTGACTGGTTCGACCAGCAAACTCGGTCGGCGCGATAGTCGATACCCGGTGGCGCACCCGTCCGTTGTGCCCGGATAGGTGGTACACCACCAGATTTCCCGGACTTCCGATCAGGAACGACATGCACAACCAGCCTCGATTAACCCGTCGTCAGCAACCGAGCGACAGCTCACTTTGTGGCCGAGCTGCCGCTCGCGAATGACATTAGTTGCTCGTAACTGGCACGCCGACCCGAGACGGCATTTGTTCACTACAGGCCAACCAATGTTCATTCCCGGCCAACTACAGTTCGCTCACGACAACTAAATGTTCACCTGCAGTTTGCTTTTCGGCTGCGCCGCTAGTCTTCTTCGAGGATCAGCGCCATCTCCGGGCATGAGGCCACCCCGTCGCGAGTCAACTGCTCGTCCTCGGGCCTCACCTCGTGCTCTTCGAGAATCGAATAGCCCGAGTCGTCGATGGGGAACAGGTCTGGATCGACGGCATAACACTGGGCATGGCCCACGCACTTGGGTTTTTCGAGACGAACCCTCACAAGGTTTCCTCCGTCGACGGCGCTGCGGAATGAGCAGGATCGGACCTAGTCGGTCGCTAAAGTGTAGAAGATGGTTGTCGACCGGGGTCGGCCACGCAACCATCGCCGGTGGCTAATAGCCGGATTGGTCCACCCTCTGTCCACGTGCGATATTGGTGTGCCACCAGGAGCCACTGACAACGGGGTCCTACGCACAGCTGTCTACGCGCGGCCTGGCTGCACCGGGGATTCGGGATTGAAAAACCAGACACACAAGCGGAGACCAGAGCGCATGAGCACTCTCGACCAAGGCCAGCAAGGCTCGTTCTACCTACCGCGGCTTGAATACTCGAAGTTACCGCTGGCCGCCGACCGTGGTGTCGGATGGACGACTTTGCGGGATGCCGGACCAGTGGTGTTCATGAACGGCTTCTATTACCTGACGCGTCGCGAGGACGTGCTCGCTGCGCTCCGCAATCCCAAGGTCTTCTCGTCACGACTGGCGCTGCAGCCCCCCGGTAGCCCACTGCCGGTGGTGCCGCTGGCGTTCGACCCGCCGGAGCACACTCGCTACCGCAAGATCCTGCAACCGTACTTCAGTCCGCACGCGCTCAGTAAGTCCCGGCCCGTGCTGGAGCGCCACGCCGCTGACATGATCGCCGCCTTTGCCGACCGGGGCGAATGCGACGCGGTAGCAGATTTCGCGAAGTTGTATCCGTTTCAGGTGTTCCTCGACCTCTACGGCCTACCGCTGGAGGATCTTGACCGCGTGATCGCCTGGAAAGACATCATCGTTGGGGACAAGCCCTTCCTCACCCAGGCCGACATGGACGAGGGGTACAAGCTGTTGGAATACCTCGCCGACGCGATCCAGCAACGCCGGGACAACCCGGGCTCTGACATGTTGTCGCAAGTGATGACCGGCGAGGGCAATTTCACTGATCTTGAGCTGCTGGGCATGAGCCACCTGTTGATCCTGGCGGGTCTGGACACGGTTACCGCGGCGATCGGATTCTCCCTGTTCGAATTAGCGCGCAGACCCCAGCTTCGCGACACGCTCCGCGACAATCCGAAGCAGATCAGGGTTTTCATCGAAGAGATCGTCCGACTGGAGCCATCGGCACCGGTGGCGCCCCGAGTGACGACGCAGATCGTCAAAGTCGGGGGCATGACACTGCCTGCCGGCACGCCGGTTCGGTTGTGCATGGCTGCGGTCAACCGCGATGGCAGCGACGCGATGTCTACCGATGAGCTGACCATGGACGGCAAAGTGCACCGGCACTGGGGATTCGGCGGCGGACCGCACCGCTGCCTGGGTTCTCACCTAGCGCGAATAGAACTTACCGTCATCGTCGGAGAATGGCTCAAGCAGATTCCCGACTTCGAATTGCCCTCGGGCTACGCCCCCGAAATCGAGTTCCCGTCCAAGACCTTCGCGCTGAAGACACTACCGCTGAGCTGGGACCGACCCGGCAATTGACTCGGTCAATCGCGATCAGTCCCAGCTCCAGCGGTCTACTTGCGCAGCTCGGTTGCGGCAACCTGGACGAACACACCAGTGTCCTCGGCCATCAGCAGGCCTCGACCGCGGGGCAGCGGACCGCCCTTCATCTTGCCGCGGATGAAGCCCTCGTCGGGGTCTGCGTCCATCACCAGCAACGGCGCATTCGCCTGATGCAGCGCCCGCAGCATCGGGTCGCTGCCGGATGACGACCAGCCTCCGAACGTGCGGGTGACAAGCACGTGCAAACCGACGTCGGCGGCCCTGGTTACCCAGGGAGCGGCCTTGTGCAGCGGCGAATCGAAGCCTGGCGGCAGTTGCTGGATGTCATCGACGATCAAGAAGATCTCGGGGCCGCTCCACCACGACCGCGACAACAACTCCTCCGCGGACAAACCTGGTGGTGGCTCACGGCCCGCCAAGCTTGCCGCCAGCTCGCCCATCATCGCCTGTACGCCGTCAAGGTTGTAGGCGAACTTCTCGACGTAGTCGGAGCCCAGCGTGGTCAGCAGCTGACGGCGCGGATCGACCAGCCACACCTGTGCAGAGGGCTGCCCCGCCGCTGGCGTCGGTGCGCTGGTGGCTCCGGGTGCATAGAGCCGGCCGATTTCGGACATGATGGTGGCCAACGTTGTCGTGCGCCCACATTCACGTCGACCAGTGACCATCAGGTGCGCGTTCTCGGCGAAGTTGAGATAGACCGGCTGCAAGTCCAATTCCGATATCGCCCAGGCAATTCCGCCCGCGCCAACCCCTTGACGGGTGTCCCGGGCGGCCAGCTCGCGTACCTGTTCCACGCCGAACTTCGCCGGCAGACGGCGCACCGGCGGGGCCTGCCCGCTTGTGAGCCGGCTGACCGCCGCGACAACGCTGTCGCACTCGAAGATGTTGGAGGGTGTGCTGGCCAGCGCCGGCCGGGCCACCAACGTATGCAGGCCCGCCTGCGGGTCGCTGTCGAGACGGACGTAGTTGACCGCGACCATGCCACGTCCCGGCTTGACCGGAACATCCTTGGCGAACCGGGAACGAACCAGCTTGGCGTCTTCAACCGCGGCCAAGCGCAACTCGACGCGGGAACCGAAACCGCTACGCACCGGAGGCCGCAGCTCTGATTCGCGATCGGCGGTGACGATGACATGCACTCCGAACGAGGGCCCCTGGTTGATGATCACGTTCACCTGGTCGATCAGCACCTCGTTTTCCTCGGCCAGTGCCCGGTAGTTGTCGATCACCAGGTAGACATCGCCGAAGCCGTCATTGGGGACAGGACCGGCCTCGCCGCCGAACTTGCGGCGCCGGAACACCTCCATCGACGCGATTCCATATTCGAGGAAGGTACGTTTGCGCTCGCGTACCAGCGCCAACAATTCGGCAACCGTACGGCGCACACCGTAAGGATCTGTCGGACCAGCTACCTCACCCACGTGCGGGAACCGGGCGACAGTGGTCAACGCGGTGCTGCTGTAGGCCAGGCAATAGAACTGAACCTGCTCGGGAGTATGGGTCAATGCGGCCGAGCAGATCAGTGTCTGCAGCGCGGTTGTCTTACCCGAGCCGCCTGCGCCCAGGATCAGCACGTTGGCGCCGGGCCCGGAGGTGTCGACCGTCCACGGCGGCTGGTCGTGCTTGAACGGACGGTCGATGATCCCGATCGGGAACACCAGATCTTTGGCGGTGCCGTAGTCCTTGTTCCAGGGGCGGTCGAGGAACCGGTTGATCAAGTCGTCGATGGCGACTGGCTGGGTGAGCGGCGGCTGCCACAACCGGTAGGGCTCGAACTGGATCTGGCGCAGTTGTTCAATGATCACCGTACCGACCTTCGGTGTCCTGATCCCGTCCCCTTCCCCCTCCTCTTCCTCGTCCTCGGCGGCCGCCGCCTCAAGAACCTCGCCATTGGAGTGGCCGTTTGTGCTGATGTCCGGCCCCGCCTCGCTCACCTCGAGGGGGGTGAAGGAGTTGGTGAACAATTGCGGGCGAACGTAATCGATGCTGTGCACCAACGCCGGCGCTTCGTCGCCGTCGATGCTTCCCCCGCGGGGGAAGTAATCGCGCCACAGGAACTCGGCCTGGAACCGGATGATGTCCTCGAGGCTCTTACGGAAGTACCCCAGACCGGCCTGGGCAGGCAGGTTCACCGCGTTCGGCACGCCGGCCGCCTGCGCGGCTCCAGCAGTACGCGCCTTGAGCACCAAGCGGTAGCCCATGTTCTCCATGAGTTTCTCGGCTCGGCTCTCAATAGTCTGAGACGCCATCATCAGGTGAATCCAGTAGGCGCGGCCCTGACGGCCGATCGAGTCGAGCACGTCGACGGCCGTCGGCATGATGCGGAACCACTCGTAGAACTCGTCGATAACGACCACGAGCATGGGCAGCGGCGGCATGTCCTGACCGCGGGCCCGCATCCTGGCCCGCACGGAGTTGTACTCCTTGGCGTCGTCGACACCGGCGTTGTCGCACACCGCCTTGCGACGGGCGATTTCGCCCCACAGCGCGTCCAGGAAGCGCTCCATCAGCGCCTGATCTTCTTCAAGGTCGGTGATGATCCGCGATACGTGCGGCACTCCTGTGAAGGGCTTAACCGCCGACCCACCCTTGAGGTCGGCCAAGACGAACTGGAGCTCCTCCGGCGGATGGGCGAGCAGCAGCGATTCGATCACGGTTCGCACCAGCGTCGACTTACCCGAACCTGTTGTCCCTGACATGACCCCGTGCGGGCCATCGCCGCCTTCGTCGAGGGACTTCATGTCCAAAAACAGCAGCTCGCCGTTGTCGGAGCGGTTGCCGAACGGCACTCGCAACCGCGACCGGCCCATGGTGTCTGTGCGGCTGCCCCAGAGGTTGTCGAAGTCGATATAGGCCGGATCTTCAATCCCGTAGTAGGCCAAAATGTCCCGGGCGCCAATGTGGGCTACCCGCTGGCCGATCTCTTCGTAGGCCTCGGCGAGCCGCCAGTACGCCAGTTTCTGCGCGAACTCCTCTGCCTCGGCGATGCTGAGCTGGTCGGTCAGGGCGAAGAACCAAGGCTTGTCGTCGATGACCATCCAGGTGTCGCGGTCGCGGGGCAGTGCTTCGATCACGCCCTTCTCGTCGAACCGCAACGTCCGCTCCGGGACAGATGTCCACATTGAAGATCCGGTCAAGTCGAAGAACGTCACCCCGTCGACACCCTCGGCGCTGATGACGTATTCCCATTGGGGATCTACGGCATCGGCAATCACCACGGTGTGCGGTGTCGGGTTCTGCGCAGACGAACTGGCATGCCGCGGCGTGAACGACCCGCGGCCGGCGAACAATTCGGCTTGCTCCGCGGCGAATTCACGCACCGAGCTGTACACCATCCGCGCGTTGCCCGCTGCGTCGTGACGTCGCTGATCACCGACGTGCGGAAACCACTTCACCCAGTCCCATTGCTCCAAATCGGAGCTGACCACGATGAGCTGCACGTGGTCGGGCCCGTGCGAGAACGCCAACTGGCAGATGACCGACCGCATCAATCCCAATACCTGCTCACGCTCTCCGATGAGCGTGTACCAGGGCTCAACCAGCACAGAAATCATCTTGGGCAGGTTGTACACGACGCTTTGATAGCGCCCGAACTCTTGAAGTGCCTTACCGGTCACCGGCTCCAGCTCGATGTCGGTCGGCATATTCTGGGGCTCACCCCAGGTCACCTCAGGACGGGTCATGCCCACGCCGACTCGGACAACACCGAAGTTGAGGTCTTTACCGTCGGGCTTGCGTTCCCACATCCGCGACGATCCGACTGCAGCGGCCAGCGTGGTGGGTGCGGGGTGGAACCACCGGTAGTTGGCGTCCATGCTGTCGGCCGACTCGTTGGCCGTCTCGCGCAGCATGTCCAGCATCAGCATGAACTGGGCGCGCATCGCGTCCAGCTTCGGTCGGCTCATTTGCTGCTGGCCACCGAAGCGGCCGCCGAACATCATCATGGCGACGCCACCGATCATGAAGATCGGGAAAATCGCGCCGGCCCCCCCGAACACGTGGGAGCCACTGGCGAAGACCATGGTGACCATGCCGATCAGCAGGCCGACCACCAGGACGCCGACCACAACCAGCCACCAGGGCTTGCCCTCTGGCGGCGGAATGCTTAACGGTGTCGGTAGAACAATGTTCTCCGGCTTGATGACCGGCGGCTTTTCCGGAGTGGGTCGCGCAAATCCACGTTTCACTTTGGTACCACTAACTCTGCAGGGGTCATGTCCATGGGTAGGGTGTCGTGCTCGACTAACGCATCTGCTCGAGAGAGCGTCGGCCCTTGAGGCAGCAGCCGCAGCGCCACCCACGGCGCCAAGCTCGGTGGGCCGTTCAGACCCAACGCCTCGTGCACGTCTTTGGTGTTGTCCACGCCGAACCTAGCGCCGGCGTCGGTCACCCACCACAGTGATTCGGTTGTTTTGGACCCGGGATCGTTGCCGGTGACGGCCACGTAGTTCGCATAGTCAGGCCCGAAGTAGACCTGGTCGGCTTCGCGACCGGTCGTGTCGGCCTTCACCAGCGACACCACCTTGTTCGTATCGGCTGTCGCGATGGGAATGCTCGGGCCGGATACCACCTGAACGCGGGCCCGGTTCTCACCGGCGGTCCGTTCCCACCACCAGCAGGTCGACGGATTCTCCCGCATGTCCATCACATTCAACGGGGTGTCCGGGTAAGACGAGAGGTCCAGTTTGTTCACCACGGGCATCTTGGCCAACGCGGCCGGTTCTACGGTGACCGGTTTGGTGTTGCCCGCTGTGCCGGCGTTCTCCATGATCTGGGCCACCAACGGCGGCAACGTCTGCACACCATCCGCCAGCACCAGCGAATACTGTTGCGGCCCGCTGATTTGCGGTGTGACAAGCACCGTACCCACCGGGCCGGGTGCCCCGGCGAATGTCGCCGGTGAGCCTGCGTTCTGCACCTCTGGCACCACAAGCTCGGGCCCCACTGGCAAAGCGTCGTACAACGCCCGGCTCATCGGCTTCGCCTGTCCAACTTGTTCTGGCGTCAAGCCCAGCGGCAGCAAGACCGACCGGTTCGTCGCGTCGATGCGTGACCGGCGCCCCTGCCTGATTACCCAGGCATCCCCGTCATAGCTGAGCACCACCGCGTCGGAACCGTTCAGCACCTGCCGGTGACCGGTGAGGTCAGGGGTGCCGTCGATCACCGTCACGGTCAGCCCTGACGGCGGCCCGATTCCGGTCGAGCCGGCTACTGTGTCGCACACCAGCCACGACGACGAGGGAGGATTCTTAGCCCCGAAATTCGACGGCGCCCCGGGGATGCCGACCAGCGGCCCACGCGGCATGTTGGCGATCTGGCTGCCCTTGACCAGATGCGGGTTGTCCGGCCGCCCGGTTATGAGTCGCGCGGATGCCAAGTTCAGCGCCGGGTACAACTTGTCGGCCACCCGCACATACAGCGCGCCGGAGTCACGGTCGGCGATGATCGGCGAATCCCCTACCTGACCGGCCGGGCTGATAAATGAGTACAGCAGCGCGCCCAGGCAGATCACCAGTCCCGCGGAAACAGACGCCACCACGGCCAGGTTCTGACGCCGACCCGGCTCGACCTCCATGCGGACTCGCCAGCGAGTCAGCGCCATTGCGGTCCGGCGAGCAAGGAATTGATAGCCGGTAACCTGCGTCTTCGTTGACAGCCCGAGGCCGTAGCCCGACCCGCGCTGCCCGCGACCTTCTTCCGCCACGTTAATTCACCATCCGGTCTGTTGAATCGCCCGTTTTGCCGTTTTTCCCGTGTTGCGCGTTTTTTTCAAGGGCGCGAATCCCATCGATAACCGTAAGGCACCGGTAGCGGCATTGCCACGTAGTGCTGTAGGGGCTCTTAACTCGCATCGCGCTATGGCGATGAATTCATTGGGCCCGGAGTCACCAGGGTCGCGAACGGCGCCAGCAGCGGACTACCGCACTGAGCTGCCACTTTCCATATCCCCCACTGAATAACCGCCAGATTTTCCGTCTCTCTCAGAGAATGCTAGCGGCGGATGGCCACCTCGTCCTGCCGAACGGCAAATCCGGCGACCAGCTCACCGTTTTGTGAAAGTCGCCTGCCAGCAAAAAGAACCGCTGCCGGCCGCGAAAGCCGCCCGTGTCGTCGCCGGGCGGGCGCTGGACGCAAGATGAGCGGCATGACTGAGCTCGCGCCCTCGTTGGTCGAAATTGCCAGGCGATTCGGCATCGCCACCGGTTATCACGACTGGACCGGCCGGTATGTGCTCGTCTCCGAAGCCACGCTGGTGGCCGTGCTCGCTGCGCTCGGCGTCGCCGCCAGCACCGAACAAGAGCGAAATGTGGGCCTGACCACCCACCTCAGGTCTTACTGGGCACGTCAGATGCCGGCCACCATCGTCGGGCGCGCCAGCACCCAGACGCGGTTCTGGGTGCATGTGACCGATGGTTCTCCGGCCGAGGTGTGGGTGCAGCTCGAGGACGGAACGCTGCGCAGCGGGGTGCAACAGGTCGACAACTTCACCCCACCGTTCGATCTGGACGGGCGTTGGGTCGGCGAGGCCAGCTTCCTGTTGCCCAGTGACCTGCCCCTGGGCTACCACCGCGTACATCTGCGTTCTCGCGATTTCCAGACCAGCACTGCGCTCATCGTGACGCCGGATTGGCTCGGGCTGCCCGAGCAGCTTGGCGGTCGCCGCGCTTGGGGCCTGGCCGCTCAGCTTTACAGCGTGCGGTCCCGACAGTCATGGGGTGTCGGCGATCTCACCGATATGACGGACCTAGCGGTATGGTCAGCTTCTCGCCATGGCGCTGACTTTCTACTGGTCAATCCCCTGCACGCCGCAGCGCCTTCTGGCCCGACGTCCCCAATGGAGCCGTCGCCGTATCTGCCGACATCGCGGCGCTTCATCAACCCGATCTATCTTCGCGTTGAGGCGATCCCCGAATATGCCGACCTGAGGAAGCGGGGCCGGGTGCGGCGGCTGCGATCCGAGGTTCAACAACGGGCCGGCCAGCTCGATGCCATCGACCGGGACAGCGCGTGGGCCGCTAAGCGAGCGGCGCTCACATTGATCCACCCGGTTCCACGATCGGCAGGCCGTGAGCTGGCCTACGCCGCCTTCCGCGAGCGTGAAGGCCGCGCGCTGGACGACTTCGCCACCTGGTGTGCGCTGGCCGAAAGATACGGCGGCGACTGGCATCAGTGGCCGAGTTTCCTACAGCATCCCGCGGGTGCCGGCGTTGCCAGATTTGTCGAAAAGCATTCCGACGCTGTTGATTTCCACCGCTGGATCCAGTGGCAACTCGACGAGCAACTCGCCGCCGCCCAGTCGCAAGCCCTCAGGGCCGGAATGTCTTTGGGCATCATGCACGACCTGGCCGTTGGCGTGCACCCCAATGGCGCCGATGCCTGGGCCCTGCAGGAAGTGGTGGCGCAAGGCGTAACAGCGGGCGCGCCGCCGGACGAGTTCAATCAGCTCGGCCAAGACTGGTCGCAGCCACCGTGGCGACCTGACCGGCTAGAAGAGCAGGAGTATCAACCTTTCCGCGCGCTGATCCGGGCCGTGCTGCGGCATGCCGGCGGCGTACGCATCGACCACATCATTGGATTGTTCCGGCTGTGGTGGATTCCCGACGGTGCAGCGCCCACCCAGGGCACCTACGTGAGCTATGACCATGACGCGATGATAGGGATCGTCGCCTTGGAAGCATATCGGGCCGGCGCCCTGATCGTCGGCGAAGACCTCGGCACGGTCGAACCATGGGTGCGGGACTACCTGCTGTTACGCGGCCTGCTGGGCACTTCGATCCTGTGGTTCGAGCTGGATCGCGACGGAAACGGCGGTCCGTTGCGGGCTGAGCGGTGGCGGGAGTACTGCCTGTCGTCGGTCACCACCCACGATCTGCCGCCGACCGCCGGTTATCTTGCCGGTGACCACGTGCGGCTGCGAGAGTCGCTGGGATTATTGACTCGGCCCGTCGCAGACGAACTCGAGTCCGACCGGGCTGAGTTGGCTGGCTGGATAGCCGAATTGCGCCGGGTCGGGCTGCTGGGCGACGGCGAAGATGACCCGGAGCAGATAATTCTGGCTCTCTACCGGTATCTGGGCCGAACCCCGTCGCGGCTGTTGGGGGTGTCGCTGACCGACGCGGTCGGTGATCGCCGGACCCAAAATCAGCCCGGCACCACTGACGAATACCCGAATTGGCGTGTTCCGCTGACCGGCCCGGACGGTCGTCAACTGACGCTGGAGGACGTGTTCACCGATCACCGCGCGGCCACCCTGGCTGAGGCTGTGCGCGCTCAGATCGCCCCACCGACTGGGTGACACCTCCCTGTTACCTTCAGGTGCGATGAACCTCCCGCTAAAGGTCCCACCAAAGGTTTCAGTAGTCGCCCCGGTCGGTGACTGTGTCACAGCCGACCCCAACTGGATGGTGAGCTTTGCGGGCCATCTTGAGCTGTGCGGCTTCGAATCGATCGTCGTGGTCGAACACAGCGTCCTGTTAACCCGATACGACAGCGTCTATCCATACGATAGTTCTGGACGAGTTGGACTCAAGGCTGACTGCCCCATTCCGGACCCCCTTGATCTGCTGGCGTTCTTGGCCGGCCACACCAGCCGACTCGGGCTGTCCACCGGGGTGCTGGTACTGCCCAACCACCATCCTGTGGTGCTCGCCAAGCGTGCTGCGACCGTTGATGTCTTGTCCGGCGGCCGGCTTCGGCTATGCGTGGGCGTTGGCTGGCTCAAGGAAGAGCTCGAGGCCTGTGGCGTTGAGTTCGAGAGCCGCGGCAGACGGGCTGACGAACAACTGGAGGTCTTGCGGGCGCTGTGGGCCGACAAACCTCAAGGAGCGTCTTATCGCGGCGAGTTCTTCACCTTCGACGACGTCATGTGTTACCCCAAGCCAGTTGCAGGCGAGCGGCTTCCAGTTCACGTCGGCGGGCACAGCCGGGCGGCCGCCCGCCGCGCCGGACGCTTCGGCGACGGCTTCCAGCCGCTCGGCGTGTCCGGTCCGCAGCTCGCTTCACTGCTGGCACTGATGCGTGACGAGGCGTCGTCGGCAGGGCGCGATCCGGCGGCCCTGGAGATATCGCTGGGCCATATGGTCACCAAGATCGATGCCGAGCGCGCAGCCGGCCTGGTTGATCAGGGCGCCGACCGGCTTGTGCTGGCCATGCCGCCGACCACCGATATCGAGCAGGCTAAAGACATCTTGTCGGCGTGCGCGCAACGACTGTCATTGGCCTCGTGAGTATCTCGGTAAACGAGGGGGCCGCGCTGCGTGATTTGGTGCACCGGTATGCCGCTGGCGTCGATGATCGTCAATTCGTCTCCGTGACAGCGCTTTTCACTGCCGCCGCCGAGCTGATAGTGCCTGAGCCGCCGGCTGCGCTGGAGCCGATCCATTCACATCGGGGTCGGGAAGCGATCGCCGCGGCGGTCTCGGCGGTCACCCAGGCCACGCGCACCGAGCACGCGATTGTCGGTGAGGTCTACGACGAGGGTCCGCGGCCCGGCAGCGCGCGCGGCCGCATCGCGTGCATCGCGCATCACTGGAATCAGCGCTCGGAGGAGCTCGTCGATGTCGTCTGGCATCTGCGTTACGACGACGAGTACGAACTGACCCATTCGGGCTGGCGGATCAGCCGCCGGGCCTTGACGATCAACGCCATCGAGACGAGGCCGCTGCGTCGCCTGCTACCGCGCTCCCCCTAGCCGCAGGCCGGTGTCGTCGCCTAGGTTGCGTAGAAATCGTTTGTTCATAGTGTATTTCGGGTACCTCCCGGTGAACCGGCAAAGGCGGAAGTACGAGCAGAGGAGGCGCTGATGAGGCATCGTTCAGAGACGGCCATCGGGCTTCTCGTGGTCACGACCACTGTGCTGGCGTTTGCCGTTTGCTTGGCCACTTTCTCCCTCGGAGAGGTCGGTGCCGGTATCGCTGCCGCGATCGTCGGACTGCTGGCCTTCGGGGCGGGCCTGTCGTGGCTTTCCATGGACCGCAGGCGGATTCGCCACATTGAGCGGGAATGGTATGCCCGGCAACGGGCACGTTGACTGTTGCCCGATTTGGGCCTGCGGTTACTGCAATGCGGCCAGGTTGTTTACCGACCTGCGGACGTCGGACCGCAGGACTCTGGCGACGAGTCTTCCGATCGGCCCACTGAGCAGACCACCGTTCAGATCAGCAGTGAGATGAAAGGTTGAGCCCGCATGGTTGGCGGTGACGTTCATTGCCAGCGCTATCCGAATCCCGCCCCATCCGCGACCCTGCAGCTCGATGGATGTCGGCTCGTCGTAACGGGTCACGGTCCAATGAATGACGTTGCGGAAGCCCTTGACCTTGATCAGCGACGAGACGCGGGTGCCCTCATTGATCGTCGACGGCACCGCGCCGCACCACCCACCGAAAATCGTCATCCACTCATCGAACCGAGGCAGGTCAGAGGCCAGCTTCCAGGCCGAGCTTGGTTCGACGTCAGTTGACGTCGAAATATCCACTCGTGCCATGTGTTATCCGCTCCGCCTGGGCTTGTGAGCATCGTTAGACACGTCCGGACCAACTCCAGCCCAGATCAAGCTCAACGTGAATATTGGCCTCACCGCTAGAGTTAGATACCCGGTAGCCGGGTCCTGAAAACCCGGGCCTGGCCATCCGCTCCTTACGGCCAGGCGTCGTTCACTTTATGGGCTACGTCGATGATTTGCGCGGCTTGCGATTGAGGCGCGTCGATCTCGTCCGCGACGTACTGGGCGATGAACCTCCGGATCTCACCGTCCACGCCGGCGAGGATGCGCAAAACCTCGCCGCGGAGCGATTTGGAGGACACGTTGACAGTGATATCGGCTGGCCGCGGTTTAGCGACGTCGACGATCAGGAGCAGCGGCTCGGCGGCGCGTGCTGTAGCGCGCAATGCGATGTCTCCGGAGACGACAAACCGCTGCTTGTCCAGCCGCAGGTCCAGGAGCAGGTCAATCGACAGCGGAATGTGAATGACGAACGTTATGGCGTCACCCAGGCGCCGCGTAACCTGTGGCTCCTGAATCTTGACGTTCGCGCTGACCTTGGCAATTCCGCCGGGCCCCTGAGCGATGGGCTCCATTGCGAATTCGCTGCCCGCGATATCAGCGAATGCGGCAGCGACACGTTGCGGGGTGACCGCTAACTCGAAGAATCGGCGACCGAACTCTTCGTAGGTCAAGTAGTCGAGATCTTGCATAAGCTAATACCGTCTCACGTCACTTGGCGGAAGACCCGCTGATCTGCTCGCGTCGCTGCGAATTTCGCGCCAGACAGTGTGATGCGCGTCGACTCCCTTGAGTTGTGAGCCACGCCACACGGAGCCTCTTCGATTCGGTGAGTCGGCCGATGCCTGGGAGGCTTGGAAGACTTGGAGGTCTGAAGTTCTATGTGCGCCCGCGAATTTACTGAGCCGCGTTCGGCGGTAACCCGGATCGTAAGTGTCCTCACCTGGGTTGGTGGTGGACATTGGCGCGAACTCGGTGAGCGTCACGAGCGCTCCACTCACGCCGTCGCCGGCGCGGTGGTGGTGTTGGGAGCCGCGCTGGCCTGGCTCGTCGCGACATTGGCCGTGGCCGGATCGGCACACCTGCCGATGCTTGCCGTCGTCGCGCTGACCCTAGTGTTCGGCCTGCTGGTTGGCGCGGTGACCCGTGGCACCGCCAGCGGGCCCGCCCAGGGCTGGACTGGTACCGCGGGGCGGGCGGCTGTCGCGATCGCAATCGGTGCTCTCGTCGGGGAGCTCGCCGCGCTCGTCGTATTTTCAGGTTCGATCGGGCATCGTGTCGACCAACAGGCTCTGAAAGCCGCCGACTCGGCACCGGCGGTGGCGCAGGCGTCGGAATCCCTGCAACAAACGCTAGATGCCCGCAGTGCACTCGACAGCGCCGTCGGACAGGCACGCGAGCACCAAGACAAGGCTCTTGTCATCGCACGCTGCGAATACAACCCCACGCCAGCCTGCCCGCAGACCAGGATCACCGGGATTCCCGGCACCGGGCCCGAAACACGCACGTCAGAGCAGCTTCTCGCCGACGCGCAGCGTGAGCTGGACAATGCCCTGGCGACTCGCGACCGTCAGGCACCCGAGCTGAACGCCAAAATCTCGGCCGAGGAGCAGACGCTCGGACAGGCACGCCAAAGCGTGATCGCCGATGCCGGTCGGGGCTTGGGCGCACGCTGGGTCGCGATGAACGATCTCACACTCGCCAGCATCGGGGCGCTGGTGCTGCGGCTGCTGACGATCACGTTCTTTGCTCTGCTTTACCTGCTGCCGCTGATCCTGCTGCGGTGGCGTGGCGAGACGACACACGATCGCCGCTGTGCCGCGCGCACCGAGCGCGAACGCGCCGAGCTCGAGGCTGACACCGCGATCGCCGTCAAGCGGGCCGAGGTCCGCCGTGAGGCTGAGATTATGTGGGCCGAGCATCAACTCACCCAGGCGCGTCTCGCCATTGAGGCGCAGACCGAAATCGACCGCGAGCAGCAACGTCGCCGAGTCGTCGAAGCCATTGACCCTCGCGTGGGCACCCCGTTACGGCGTATCGGCGTCGACGCGGAGGCGTCCAGCCAGACAGTCGGCCAATTGCCTGCTGGGGCAGAGGATGCCCGCGCCGAGGCCACGGAGACCTCACAGACCTCACAGACCTCACAGACCTCACAGACGTCGGAAACCTTGGCAAATCTGCCGGCGCATGTCCAGCCCGATGCGGCTCTGGAACCGCATGAAGAGCGCGCCATCCCGTTGAACCCGTCGATTCCGGACGCCGCTCGGGACGCTAGTAGGGCAGCAGCCCGCTGGATTCGCCCGCTGGTGCCTCCGTTGGTCGCGCGGGTGATCGACAACACGACTCAGCCGATGCGCGCCGCGCTTCAGGTGTTCGAAGGGGTCGTCGAAGAGGTCGAGGAGATCACGTTTGCGTTGAAGCGCACCCGGAAGCTGACGGTCACTTCCCAGAGCTCCGATACCTGCGATGAGCCGGCCCCCGGGGCTGGGGTGCAAGGAACTCCGGCAGGCCCGCCGGCTGCCGGTCGGGTCGAATCGTCTCGCGGCGAACGCGGCCATCGGCGCCGCGGCCAAGTGGGTACCCACGGGCCACAGGCGTCGTTGGGGCGGGCCGAGCGCGACAGTCAGCTCGAGTTGATGGAGCGAGAAGCGGCTCGTGAACTGCGGTCACCGGAAGGTCCGCGCCAACTGCCGCCCGCCGAATAGCCGTTAGGGTTAAGGCACGCCACCATCGCCGCCGGCCAGCGTCAGGAACCTGCCGACGTGCGCCGACTAGCCGAAGGGATCGACGCGTACGTATTATCCAGCCGACAGGGGCAGCGCAAGCATCTCGTAGATCTCGTGAGGCGGCAGCAATGACTCGGCATGATCTGGCGGTGACGGCTGGAGCATCGATCATTGCTGCGGTGGCCGCATGAAGATCAGTTTGCTGCTCGCGGATGCAGCCCAAGCCGACGCCCAGTCCGGCAAGGTCAATGCGCTCGGGCTCGGGTGGAGGCAATGCCAAACACCGACGCCCGCTTGCTCTTTGGTGTTATTCCTCGACATCGACTGGGATGAAACCAACAAAAAACATAAGCTGACATGCCAACTGTTGACCACCGATGGCGACCCGGTGATAGTGACGGGGCCGCAGGGTCCTCAGCGGATCCTCTTCGAAGCGGCGGCCGAGGCTGGCCGGCCCGTTGGTTCAATACACGGAACTTCGGTTCGAATGCCGCTCACTTTGAATATCCCGGCCGGAATACCTTTGGAACCAGGAATCTACGAGTGGCGGGTGGAGGTTGAAGGCTTCGAGAAGGCCACGGCTGTCGAGGCGTTTGTTGTAATCGCTGCGGCCCCATCGCCGACGCCCGCGGGGTAGAGCGCGGCATCATCGGTCACGATGCTCACCGCAGCAACGGACGGCCGTCAACGGTTAAATGTGATGCGCTGCTGTGTAGTCCTCGCCCAAATTCTTCAAGGGGCTTCGACGTGGGCAAAGGCTTCGTAGAGGTCCGGCAGAAAACCCGCCAGGTGGTTCATCTCCTGCGCACAGTGCACCAGCAGATTGCGGGCAGCGGCTTCCGAGGTTCCAAGTACCCGCGACGCGATGGGACGCACTGCCCTGGACACAACGCCTGGTGCGTTGCGCACTGCGATGTGCGGCCCGGCCATCCAAAACCGTGACCGCATTTCGGCCCCGCCCGGCGTCGAACGGATGTGGTGGATGAACCAGCCCGCGTCCACCGGCGCGTCACCGGAACCCAGCCGAGCACAGATTGCCACCGCATCATCGCTATCGGGGGGCAGGCCCATGGCCGTGGGCGCAACGAATTGTATTGCGCCACTTAGCTTCGTTGAACCAATGTACTCGCTGATCATCGACCAGCGGCCGATGTAACGCTGCGCGCCGTGGCCCTGTGCGTCGTCGCCGTCCTTCCCCCTGTCTTTCCAAGCAGCGGACAGGTGCGCCCGTGGATGCCACAGCTTGTAGCGGCGGGTGTCGCAACCGTGCCATCCGAACCACCATGCCCACATCGCAGGGGCGACCCCGGGCATGTCAGTGCGTACCGACACCTGCAAGCTGCCGTCTTCGAGAATCCCGTAGCCGTTCTCGGTCTGCTGGTACCCGTCGTCAGCGATGCTCGCGGCGTCGTCGAATGCCAACATAGCCCGACCGCCCTGCGGGCCATGTTGCAGTGCCTCGACGACATGTATTGGCAGCGAGGCCATCTCGGGCTTGAAATACTTGCCGAACGGCGTGTTCGCGTCGTCGTTTCGGTAGCCGAGATAAAGATCGCCGGCCATCAGAGTCGTCCCATCCAGCTATTGAAAAGGCCATCGGGGTCGTAGGCGGCGCGCACCTTGTCCAGCCGCGCCATCGCATCGTCGCTGGCGAACCGCGCCGGACGCTGACCGAGGTTTTCGTCGGCGAGTTGGATGCCGGTGGCCAGGTGGGACATCGCAGCCATGTTGGACCGCGCCCAGTCGCCGTACTGGTCGTCGTCGGCGGCGTTCTTCCACGCGCCGTAGAGCGCCAGGTAGATCTCGTCTTCGACGCTGTAGGCCATGTCAGGGCGAGTCGGAGACGGCCCCCAGTTCAGCCACAGGAAGTGCGACGGGTGATCCGGCATCGTCTCCATGATGTTGCGGATCCCCGGCAGTAGCTCCGCGGCGGACGCCGAAGTCCACATGTTGTCGACCGTGTACCGGTAGTCGGTCAGGTAATTGGTCATGACGGCGTCAAACCAGGTGGGCATATCCGTTGGCATGTAGGGAATTCTGGTAATTGCCTTGTCGGCAACGGGGCAGGTGCCGAATATTGCGAGGGCCTCTTCGGCTTCCTTGTCCGAGTCGGCGAATGCTGGCGATGCAAACACGATGCCGGGACCGTCAAGACCGGCGCCTGGCACGCTGCGTGTTGCGAGGATCTGCATCTCCACGCGTCGGTCGATTTCGGCGCTTACTCCACGAGCCCAGGTATAGATCTCGTCTGCCAGGTCGAAGGGATAGATGTACACGCTGGTCCCGCATGCGGCCGGCCGCGGATACAGCTTCAGGTCGAACGACGTGACCACACCGAAGAAGCCTGGACCGGACCCGCGTGCGGCCCAGTAGAGGTCAGGGTGGTTGTCTTCGTTGCAGTGGACCCTCTCCCCCTCGGCAGTCACCACATCGAGACCGATGACGCTCTCGCAAGCCAGGCCGTAGATGCGGCTGTTCCAGCCGTACCCGCCCTGCAGCAGATAGCCGCCGACGCAGACACCCTTGCAGTGCCCGGCGGGAAAGAACAGGTTTTGGGCCTCGAGTTCGCCGATGAGCACGCTGCCGCCCTTGCCCGGACCGACGGCAGCGATTTTCTTTTCGGCATCGATGGTTGCGTGATCGATGCGGTTGACGTCGAGCAACAGGGTGCCATCGCGCAGATGGTTAGCCGCCCAGCTGTGGCCTCCCGATCGGATGCTGACCTTGTGGCCGTTGGCCTTGGCGTAGCGAAGGGCGGTGACGACGTCGTCGTCGTCGACCGCCTGGACGATGACGTCGGGGTAGCGCCCGGGCACGCGCTGGTTCCACACTGTGCCGCGCCGGGCCGCTTCGTAGCCGTCATCGCCGCGGAAGAAGTGCCGCCCGGATGGTAGCGCGCTCATTTGGAACTCCTAGAAACCGTATACCGGTTCTTGTTGATTCGTCTAGCGGATCACTATAGTAGGGTTGTGCGGAGCGTGGAACGGGATTCACCGACTAATCGCGACGAGGGTATTCAGGTGCTGCGTCGCGCCGCTGCCGCCCTGGATGAAATCGCGGCCGACCCAGGCGCACTGCGCCTTGTCGACCTCGGTGAGCGCCTTGGGCTGGCTAAATCGACAGCGCGCCGCTTGCTGACCGGCTTGGTCGAGGTCGGGTTGGCGAGTGTGGATTCGCATGGACGTTTCTCGCTTGGCGAGCGATTGCTGGGATTCGGCAACGCCACCGGAGCGCACGTCTCGGCGATCTTTCGGCCGACGATCGAGCGGGTAGCGCGCAACACGGATGGCGAGACCGTCGACCTGTCCATACTGCGCGGCCATCGGATGTGGTTCGTCGACCAGATCGAATCGTCGCACCGTCTGCGGGCGGTTTCGGCCATCGGCGTCCGGTTTCCGTTGCATGTCAGCGCCAACGGAAAAGCGGCTCTTGCGGCTCTCGGGGATGCGGATGCCCAGGCCGCGCTATCCCGGCTCAACCCCGAGGTCGCCGACGGGCTGCGCCGCGAGATCACCAAGATCCAGCGCACCGGAATCGCTTTCGACCGCGGGGAGCACACGCCAGGGATCTCCGCGGCGGCCATCGCAAGGCGAGCCGCGGGCGACAACGTCGTTGCAATCTCGGTGCCGGCGCCGACCGAGCGCTTCCTCGAGAAGGAACAGCGCATCGTCGCAGCATTGCGAACGGCAGCCGACTCGCCCGCTTGGATGAGGTGAGTCGAGGTGAGTCGAGGTCGTGACAACGTTCGTTGCCTCGACGGACTAGCTGCCCGGTGTAGGGGCCATCGGGACTTCATCTGGCCGGAAGCTGTTGGCCAGATTCCGTTCAAGTCGCGTTGGCCGCAGCGGATGCATCCTTACGACCACTTTGGGACAATTGTTGGGTTATGAGACTCATACTGCTGCTGGCAAGTGTCGCCGCGGCGATCGGAACCGCCGCGCCGGCCTACGCCGACATTGACAGCAAGGATCAAGTCTTCCTCGTCGCGCTCAACCAAGCCGGGCTGACCTATCTGAACCCGGACCGCGCGATAGCTGCCGCCAAAACGGTGTGCAATTTAGTCGACCAGGGAATGACCGGCGTGGAAATCGTCAAAGACTTACAGCAGCTCAACCCAGGGTTCGAGGACAGTGGTGCCGCGAAGTTCACGGCCATCGCAGCTACCGCGTACTGCCCCAAATCCCTGACGAGCGAGGACCAAAGCCCAGTCCCGAAGAGCGGTGGCCAGTAGCGGGGCCCCCGCACCGCCCAATCCGCTTGGGATTGGCGGCATTCCGGTCTGATTTCATTGGCCGACTAGAATTGCGCTCACGCGTGGCGCGGGGTCGCCTAGGGCCGCAGCGGGAAGTACTTCTTTCCAATATCCCGAAACCCGCTCCTGTGCAGCGACGGTGGGTTGTGGCGCGTCACCGGACCAAGTTAACCGCGCGGTTCATTTCGGTGGCGGACGGAACTGGCGTACTTCTCCGATGGCGCCTGACGCCCCGGGAGCGCGCCGGCCAGCGCAGCCGGAGCGGGAAAACATGATGTTGCAGGGGCTTTCGGCTGCCGTCGAGTTCGTGGGCGTTGGCGACGGTCGCGGTACCCCCCGAGACCCCGGCCGTGCCGAGTTCCTGATCGGCGCTCAACAGGTCGCCGCAGCCGACCCGGCGAACAACGCACCCCACTCGTCACGAGCCGCAGATTGCGCATCGATGAAACTGGGGTTCTTCTGGCCCTCGCCCGCCAGGTGCACTAATGCCCACGCCATAGCGAACACCGGAACCTGGTGGCGTACTGCTGCGCTGTGCAATTCGTCAAACGCGGTTTCTGAAGGACACCGGCGAAGCCCGATGAGAATGCCCCGCGCGGTGTCCAGGATGCGACCTGACTGCGGGCCGCATGAGGTCTGGGCGGGAGCCCAGTTCGCCATCATGCTGCAGATACCTCCTGTTGCGCCCTAACGACATCCGCTACCCACGTAGCGGAGCGAGAATCCTTGTGAGTACGCATGCGTCGCAACGTGATCCCCGATGGCGTCCTTTGCCATGATTTGTGCATTTGTTCCGTTGTGCCAGATTGTCGTCCACATCGGTATGCACCTGTAACCGTTTCGGGACCGGCTGGCAGCCGCCCGACGGGCGTGCATTCTGGCCGGTGGACCGCCGTATCGTTGGCTGAGGGCTCCCGAAACCGAGTTGCTTAGGAAACGAGTTAGGCGGCGAGCAAGAGCAATTCGTCGAAGCTCGCGACGATCGCGTCATAGAAGACGTCGTAGTCGGGTATTGCAGCGGTATCGACGTTGATACCCAGAGCGCAAGTGTCGACGTAAGTCAGCAGCGTGACATTGACTGATGCACCGATCGTCGGGCCGAAAGCGTATTGCGCGCTTACCGAGGCGCCGCCCAAGAAGACCGGCACCGGAACACCTGGTACGTTGCTGGCCACGAAATCGACGTGACGCAGGACCGAACCGATATACCACCGCGGCATCAGGTTTAGAGCGCCGGCAATCACCTGCGTGTAGGGCAGTGATCTTTCACCGCGTACCGCGCTGGCGCGCTCGTGTATTGCCTTGATTCGTGCGGCTGGGTCGGCTTCGCCCACGGGCACGTCGAAACGCATCAGTGTGATCCGGTTTCCGCCCGTGTCATCGGCGTCGGTCCGCAGGCTGATCGGCATCGAGAGGTGCAGGTCGCCGACCGCTACGCCGTGTTTCTCGTGGTACCGGCGTAATCCACCGGCCACCCCGGCCACAAAGGCATCGTTCAGCGCCCCATCACATCGGTGCGCGGCTTCTCGTAGTAGCGGCATCGGGACTTGGTGTACCCCGAGACGCCGGGTCAGACCGCGCTCCTTTACCAATGCAGACCCGGGCCGAGTTATCGGCCGAACCGTCCGGTAGACCGACGCCGCGGTGGCGGCTGCCGATCGGATCGTCGCCACGGGCCGCCGAAGACTGTCGTAAGCCAGGCGCGGTGCCCATTTGACCGCGCCTGTCAACGAGTTACCGAGCAAGCCGGTGCCATAGCGCCAGGTGTCGCGGTAACCGCTGAGCAGCGATGGCCTGGATCCCTGAGGCTCGGGCGGCAAAGGTCCGTGCTCATACATCTCTTCAGAAAGGTTGAACAGGCTCATCGCGATCTGGACGCCGCCGATTCCATCGGTAAGGGCATGGTGGAACTTGCAAATCATGGCCGCGCCACCGCCCTGAAGGCCATCGACAAACGTCGTCTCCCAGAGGGCCCGGGCCCGGTCGAAATCTTGCATCGCGGCCGATCGGGCCATCTCGAGCACATCTTCGAGCGTGCCCGTCCCAGGGGCAGCGGCTCGCCGGAGATGGTAATCCAGGTCGAAGTCCTGGATATACTCCCACCGCGGCGGGGCCGGCGGAGGCGACGCCACCACCCGCTGCCGAAACATCGGCAATTTCCTGCTGATGAGGTCGAATCGTTCGCGTACCTCGTCCCAGTCCGGGGATCGATCCAGCAATACCAAGCTGACCACGGTTGACCGCAGCCGTGGATCACTTTCCATCGCCCAGGTGAAGGCGTCGGTGTTGCGCATGAATTCAGTCATATGTGGCCTCTCGCCACAAACCTACGACTCTTTGCGGCAAAGATCAGTGATTATTGGAGGACAATGACTTTGGTCCCTACACAAGGGGACCTTCGTCGACTGGATGGAGCTTCCTGGCTAGGTCGACGCCGGCAATCAGTGCGATCTCACAGGATGGCTTTGAGGTCCTTCGCTTTGGCGATGTCGTCCCAGTCCACGTTGAGCTCGAGCAGAATCTCCTCTGTGTGCTGCCCATGCTCCGGTGCGCGCGCGGGAGCCGGCGGGGTCTCGTTGAATTGAATGGGCGCGGAGACGATCCGGTACTTCTCGCCATGATCGTCGACGTTTGTCACTACGTACCCATTGGGTTCTACCTGCGGGTCATTGAGCGTCTCCCGCGGCGTCGCCAGCGCGCCCCACACGCCAGGTTCGTCTTCGAGCACCTTCTGCCAGTGCGCGAGGTCATGCCTTGCAAACGCATTTGCGAAGATGTGGGTCGCCTCGGCCGCGTTGGCAATCAGGTTGCTTGACGGAACAAATCGCTCGTCGGAGGCCAATTCGCCCAGACCCATGCGCTGGCAGAAGCCGGCCCAGAATTTGTCGGGCTGCAAGAAGACCAGCTGAATCCACCGGGCATCCTTTGTTTTGTATCGGTTCACAAGTGGATTGATGGCCAACCCGGGTGGGGCGCCCGGGATGCCGTCGATATCGAAGAAATCGGCCGCCGAAATCGACGGCGCAATGGCCCACATCGCCTGGGCGAGCAGTGAGGAATCGACGATGGTCGGCTCACCGGTCCGTTCCCGATGGAACAGCGCAGCACAGACGCCACCGGCAAGTGTCGCTCCACCCTGCAGGTCGCCGAATGCGGGGCCCTGGACAGCCGGCGTTTCCGTCCCGAACGGCGTCAGCGTGTACGCGACCCCGCCGCGCGCCAGATACGTAGCGGCGTCGAACCCGCCGCGGTCGCGATCCGGGCCGCGCACCCCCAGCCCCGTGCCGCGCGCGATGATGATCTTTGGGTTGAACAAGCGGATGTCCTCGACGGTGAGCCGTGCCCTCTCGAGGGCGCCGGGTAGCCAATTTGTGAGGAATACGTCGGCACTGGCCAACAGTCGGCCGAACAGGTTCCGACCCGTCTCGGACTTGACGTCAATGGCGATGCTGCGCTTGCCGCGGTTGCCCAGCTCCAGGATGAAGTCAGCGTCCGGACGGGCCGCTTCGCGGGTGAAACCACCGATGACCAACGCCCGTCCGGGGTCGCCCATGGCGACGCCTTCCACCTTGATTACGTCGGCGCCCCAGTCCGATAAAGCGGCACCGGCCGACGGTACATAGGTCCACGATGCCAGCTCGACAACCCGAACACCGTTGAGTACGCCTGACATAGCTAACCCCTCGTTCGCGGACTTTCTTACTATTTTAGGAATTCTAGTTACCGGAGGGGATATCGATAGCCCGGCTGAGCCAAGGGCACCATCGGCGCGACACCGATCTGCGATGGGTGCGCCCGGCCATCCATCCCGCGGACCACTGACCCACCTGGGAAACGGGTGAATAATTCGAAGCACTTCGGTCGGTCGAGAAAACCACGATTCCGCGGTTGACGAAAATCGTTGACTGCTAGCAGGTTTGGCACCGGAAGGCGGCAAAATACTGGGTCGACAATCTGCTATCCCGCTGGCGAGATGCCAAGGACGGCATTTGTGACGCGCTCGATGAAAGCGATTGCGGTCCAGCGGTACTCGGCGTTTTCGAACGACGTATCGAAGAAGACGCACTACCTGCAACCGTCGATTGCGTCCTGCCGTATCCAGAGAACCTGTCCGGGTCAGACTGGAATCCTGACCGTCAGGCTCGCGCCATCAGCCATGCGCAGCCCTGGCCTTCGCCGGCGGCAATCAGGTCGAGTTCGGCAAACGCCGCGGTTAGCTCGCCGGCCCTGGCGCGAAACGGCCCTGGCGCGGCATCGACCTCGCTAAGCGCGGCGATGGCCAGCAGCCCCCCTGGAGCCAAGCGGTCGATAATCGCCTGGTCGAGGCTGCTAGCTCGGAATTTGTGACAGAGGATCACGTCGGCGGATGGGCCGATCGGCAGGCCGTCGTCAAGATCGAAGACGTCAAACCGGCAGCGATCACCGACCCCACTGCGCCGCGCCAGGTCGCATGCCTGGCCAATGGCCACCGGCGAGATGTCGTACCCCCGAACGCCCAGGCCCCGGTGGGCTAGCCAGACAGCGCCGAAACCCTGGCCGCAGGCGAGATCCAGAGCGTGTCCCGCAGCCGGGAACGCGTCCGCGTGCTGCGCAAAGATGCCAGGCGGCTCAATCGCATCAATCGGCGCTGGCCCCTGGCTCGCGTACCGCTCATCCCAGCGGAGGCGGTCCTGCACGGTCACACGCGTTACCCTATGACTCTTCCCGAGACGACCTCAGTCCAAGGTCAGAAACCCCGCAATACCCGCCATCTATTCTGGACAGCTGTCTGTATTTGGCACCAGAATTTTTCGTTTGGCGTCTATAGAGCGAGGCAGGCTAGACCGAAACAGCGATCATCATGGCTGTACCACGCGTTTCGCTAGGTGTTGTGAGCCTGCCTCAAGGCTGCTTTGCCGACCTCACCTTCCGTTTCTTATGCTGGACGAGTGTCTAGAGACGCGGCTCTTCCCACCAGCGCACATGTCGGCGCCAGTGGTGCCCGTCGGTCGGATCGTCGGCCCGGGCAAACAATCCGCAAAGTCCTCGACGCGGGGTTAGAGGAACTACGCGAATCGTCATACTCGGATCTCACGATGCGTGCGGTTGCGAGCCGCGCCGGAGTATCGCCGGCGAGTGCCTACACGTACTTTCCATCCAAAAGTGCGCTGGTGGCTGCGGTGTACCTGCGCTTTCTTCGTGCACTTCCCCTGCATACAGACGTCAACGACACGACCAAGACCCGGGTGAGCGCGACGATGCGCGATATGGCGGTGGTTGTCGCCGACGAGCCGGAGTTGACAACCGCCTGCGGAGCTGCGCTGATGGCCGACGATCCGGCGGTCAAGCCGCTGCGAGAACAGATCGGCGAAGAGGTGTCCAGGCGGATTGGGGCTGCGCTGGGTCCGGGATGGCCGCCCGCGGTGAAAGCTACGCTGCAGATGACGTTCTCCGGCGCGCTGATGGCGGCACGGTTTGTCAGCTACGACGAGATCGCCGGGCAACTCGACGAGGCAGTGGACCTTATTTTAGGTGCTTCGGTTGCTTGAAAAGCCGACAGCCCAGGTGAATTGGATCACGGGGCCCAGCTGACAGACCACGTCGGCGAACGTCAAGGAGAGTCATGGATGATAGCGGCTTCAACCTGTCGATGGTGTTTGGGACTCTGGCACAGGCAATTCCCGAGCACCGCGCGGTGATCTGGCGAGGGCGGGAATGGACCTACGCCGCGATGAACGCACGCGTCGACGGCGTCGCGCACTACTTGGCGTCGCAGGGCCTGGGATGTCACACAGAACGTGACCGCCTGCCGGGCCACGAATCCGGTCAAGATCATGTCGGGTTGTACTTGCGCAATGGCAACCAGTATCTGGAGTCGATGATCGGCGCCTGCCGGGCAAGGGTCGCACCTTTCAACGTCAACTACCGCTACGTCGAGGCCGAACTCGTTTACTTGCTCACCAATGCGAAAGCTCGTGCTCTGGTATTTAACTCGGAATTCGCTCCGCGGGTCGCGGCGATCCGCGATCAACTCCCCGACCTTGAATTTCTGATCCAGGTGTCAGACGGTATCGGCCAGCCTTTGCTGCCCGGCGCTGTCGACTATGAATCGATCGTCGGGACAACGCCTCCCGCTGGAGGCATGCCCGTTCCCAGCGGCGACGATCTCTACGTGCTCTACACCGGTGGCACTACCGGAATGCCCAAGGGTGTGCTGTGGCGCCAGAACGATATATTCGTCTCGTCAATGGGCGGGCGCTATTTCGGCACCGACGATGCGTTGGTTTCCTACGACGAAGTTGCCGAGCGCGCATCCACAACGCCCGGCGCAGCGTCGGTGCTGCTGATTCCGCCCTTGATGCACGGCGCGGCGCAGTGGGGCGCGTTCCAGATCATGTCGATGGGCGGCTGGATCGCATTTCCTGACGATGTGCAAAGCATTCGGGCGGAACAGATTCTGCGGCTGGTCGAACGTGAACGGGTCATGAGTATCCCGGTTGTCGGCGACGCGATCGCGCGCCCGCTCATCGACGAGGTGGAGCGCGGGGACTATGACCTGTCCGGGCTGATGTCGATCAGCAACGGCGGCGCCGCACTGACCCCCAGCGTCCGCAAGCGCATTACGTCCGCGCTGCCGAACCTGCTCATTATCGATAGCGCCGGAGCCTCTGAGTCGGGTTTGCAGATGAGTGCGGTGTCGGCGCAGTCGGCGCCGACCGCCACAGCCACGTTCACCCCGGGTTCTGAAACCGCTGTTTTGGCGGCCGATTTCAGTCGGGCGCTTGGTCCTGGGGACGGTGAAGGATGGCTGGCCCGCCGCAACCTGATCCCACTGGGCTACCTCGGCGATCCGGAAAAGACGGCCCGCACCTTCCCCGTCGTCGACGGCGTGCGCTGGTCGGTGCCCGGTGACCGGGCCCGATTCCTCGCCGACGGCTGTATCGAGCTACTCGGCCGCGACGCCGTCACCATCAACTCTGGTGGCGAAAAGATCTTCGCCGAAGAAGTGGAGGCCGCGATGGCCGAACATCCCGACGTCTACGACGTGGTCGTGGCCGGCCGGCCGTCGGAACGCTGGGGCAGTGAGGTGGTCGCGATCGTTCAGCTCGTCCTGGGCACGGATCCCTCCGACGAGGAGCTGCTGGGGACGTGTCAGCAGCACATCGCTCGATACAAACTGCCGAAGGCCATCATCCGCACTGCCCAAGTCCAGCGCTCACCGGCGGGCAAAGCCGACTATCGGTGGGCCAAGCAGATCGCTGCCGAAAGCCTTGCTTCCCAGCAGGATCTTAACCAGGAACTTGTCTAGAACAGTGTTTGCGTTTATGTCGCAGGCGTCAGCTTCCTGGACCGGTGACCTGCACGCAAGAACTGGCCGAACCTGTGCTTGCCCAGCGCAGGCGCCGGCTTGCCGGCACTGAACGCAAGCTGCCCTGACACCAGGACGCTGCTGACGGTGTCGTCGTTGCGATTCACCATCCTCGATAGCCCACCGTAAGACTCGACCGGGCACTCGGCGTAGGCATCGAGAGACTCGTCGAGCTTGTCGGGGTTGATGACGACAATGTCGGCGCGGTCGCCTTCGCGTAGCGTGCCTGCATCGATCCCGTACCAGGTCGCCAGTTCGCCGGTGAGCCGGTGAACCGCACGTTCGATCGACAGGAATGGGACGCCCTGCTTCTCGGCGTCGTGGACATGCCGCAACAGGCGCAGTCCGGAGTTGTAAAACGCCATATTCCTAAGGTGTGCGCCAGCGTCGGAGAACCCCATCTGGACATTGGAGCTCTGCGCCAGCTTCTTGAGCAATTCGGGGCGGTGGTTGGAGATGGTGGTGTGCCAGCGTAGCTTTTCGCCGTGCTCCACCACCAGGTCGAGGAAAGCGTCGACAGGGTGCAGGCCGCCGCGGTCCAGGCCCACTTGGCCGAACGATTTGCCGACCACCGAACCGTCGGGGCATGCCACGATCTCGGCGTCGAAGAAGTCGCGGTGCCACACCCGCGGCCCGAACTTCTGGTCATAGTCCTTGCGGAACTGGCGTCGATACGCCTCGTCGCGCAGCAGCTTGTTGCGGGCAATCTCATCCTGCAGATGCAGTGCGGCAGCTCCGGAGCCGAACTCCTCGAAGATCACCAACGAAATCCCGTCGGCGTAGACCTCGAAAGGCACCGGCAGATGCTGCCAGCGGAAGTCGCCGCCGAGCGCGTTGACGACCCGCGCGAGCGGCTCCAGCAGATGAATGACCGGCGGTAGGGCCTTGAGATCGGCAGCGGACAACAGGCTGGTCTTCAATCGGCGACGACCCCACCCAATCGAGGTCACCAGCTGCGATAACACCGACATTGGGTTCTTGATGTCGGGGCCCGACTGCAGGATCCTGTTGCGTCGCCGCAGAATAGCGTTTAAGCGGCGAAGTTCGTGTGACCTGGCGTAAGTCGACGGCAGAGTGCGCGACCTGCAAACCTCACCGTCGAGTTTGTCGAACAGCAACTGCTGCGACGACATTCCGAGGAAGCCCTCGTCGAGGGCGTCGTCGAGCATCGATTCCATCCGCGCGAGTTCAGCCGCCGACGGACGAATCTCCTTGCGGGTTGCCCGGTCCAGTCCCATCGTCGCAGCCCGCATGTCGGAGTGGCCGATGAATGCCGCGAGGTTGGGACCCAGGTTTTGCTGTTCGAGCGCGGCGACATACTCCCCGGGATTGCTCCAGGAACGCAACTCATCGAGATGCTCGATGACATAGCGCCTGGGGATTGCCTCCACGCGGCCGAAAATGTCGCCGGCGTCAACGGCATCCAGATACACCGTCGACAGCGAACACGATCCCAGCATCACGGTCGTCACGCCGTGCCTCAGTGATTCGGAAAGCTCTGGTTCGCAGAGTGTTTCGATGTCGTAGTGAGTGTGGATGTCGATGATGCCGGGAATCACCCACTGACCCGTTGCATCAATCACATCGGCGCCCGTCGCGTCCAATGTGCCCGCGCTGATGGTGGCGACAAGGCCGTCGCGTACACCGATATTGCGGAGTGCCGACGGTGCACCCGTTCCATCGAACCAGCGTCCGTTCATGATCACGGTGTCGTACGGCATTTTCTGCCCTCCCGAGGTGCGACCGCCGTGCAACGCTGACTCGACGCCAAGCCGGTGCGTGGTCTGCATCGATCTGCCTCTAGATCTCCCGTGATCATACGCACTGCACACATTGTCTGGGCCTCGGCATCCGCTCACTGTCCGGGACGTTGTGGTGCCGCGCGGGGCAGTCCGCCTCCGCTCGGAGTAGGGTCAACGACGTTGAGATTTTCAACCAGTCGGAATGAGGTCGGCTGCCCGCCGCTGTCCTCGCTGAGCAGTCGCTCGTGCCGAACATCCCGGTTACCACCACATGTCCGGGATCACCATGACCGCACTCGCCCCCAAGTCAGCCAGTGTTCTTGCACCGGCGTGTACGCAGGTTTTCGCGTTGCGCTGGCTCGGGCACGACCGCCCGGATCAACACTGCTGCGAGCCGATCGGCGTCCTGAACCCCTCCGCGTGGTTCATCCCGTGTGGACAACACCTTCGGAGCTCTCGACGGGAAACTCTGTTCCTCGTCGACTCCCCCGAGACCGGCAACCCGCGGACGTTCATGCGAGCGACATGACCGAGACGGCAACGACATCGGCGGGCAAGGTGCGAGGGGAGGCCATTCCCACCGGCGTGGCATTCCGGGGAATTCCATACGCAGAGCCACCGATTGGGTCCAGGCGGTTCCTGTCGCCGGGCCCGTGCCTGCCGTGGGAAGGCGTGCGCGACTGCACAGCCTTCGGCCCCATCTGCCCACAGATCCAGCACGCAGAGGAGGACGGCGGTATCTTCGCCGCGCTCGGAATCGAGCCGACCGATGAGGACTGCCTCTTCCTCAATGTGTGGACACCCGCGGTGGACCAAGGCCGCCGACCCACCATGGTCTGGATCCACGGCGGGTCACTGACCTCGGGCAGCGGATCCTCGTGGCTCTATAACGGCGCAGCGTTCGCTCGCGACGGCGTGGTGATGGTCAGCCTCAACTACCGCCTGCACGCCCTTGGCTTCCTCTACCTCGACGAGATGTTCGACGGGGCCGAGGGCACCGGGAATCTGGGCATCCTCGATCAGATCGCTGCCCTGGAGTGGGTCCGCGACAACATCACCGAATTCGGCGGTGACCCGGACAACGTGACCATCTTCGGCGGATCGGCCGGCGCGATGAGCATTGGCACCCTGATGAGCACCCCGGCCGCATCGGGTTTGTTCCGGCGGGCCATCCTCGAGTCGGGCGCCGCGCAGAACAATATCTCGCGGGCAGCCGCCGGACGAGTTGCGCGGCGTCTCCTTGAGCTGGCGGAGGTGACACCGGGAGATTGGGATGCCCTGCGCTCGGTCCCGGTCGCACGGCTCGCCCAGCTTTCCGCCCAAGTGGGCCTGATCGAGGCCGCCAGTCTGCTCGGTGATGAGGCAACGCCCCAGTTCGGCTTTCAACCGGTGATCGACGGGATAATCCTGTCTGCCCGGGCCGTCGACTTGGTGGCGGCAGGGAGCGCCGCCGGAGTCGAACTGATCATCGGGACCAATGCCGAAGAGTGGCGACTGTTCCGGTGGGGCCTGCCCGCCGCAATCCAGGAACTGATGCCCGAACCCGACGTGGCCTCGTTATTCGCCACCTCCGGCCGGTCGGCAGACGACGTCCTCAAGGTCTACGCGGCAGCACGCCCCGGGCAGTCGATGCCCGAACTGCTCTGCGCTTTGGAGACAGACCACATGTTCACCATCCCGGCCGTCCGATTGGCCGAAGCCCAACTTGGCCACACTCCGGCTGTGTGGACATACCGTTTCTCGTGGCGCACGCCGGTGCTTGGCGGCAAGCTCGGTGCCTGCCACACCCTGGAGCTGCCCTTTGTCTTCGACAACGTGCATCAGAGTGACGCCTTCGTCGGCTCCGAGCCCCCGCACGACTTGGCGATGGGCATGCACGGGTCGTGGGTCAGGTTTGCGTCAACCGGCGACCCCAACGGTGCCGGGTTGCTTCCGTGGCCTGCGTATGAGATCGGAACAAGGCACGTGATGGACTTCGATACGATCACGACGGTCGTCACCGATCCCAACGGAGATGAGCGACGATTGTGGGCCGGGTTGATGTAGCGCGACCGATACCTGTGAGCATGATCCACCCAGGCCGTTCCCACCGGCGACCCCAACTGTGCCGGGTTGCCTCCATGGCCCGCCTACGAAACCACTGGCAGACCGGTGATGAATTTCGACACGACCAGGACATTGCTCACCGATCCCTTTCCGGGAGGAACGTCGACTCTGGGACGGGTTGATGTCGACACACTCGGAGAGAGGGCTGGATTCTGCCTCAGATCTCGCCTGTCAATCGGACCTAGCGGGACGGCGGTTGATCCATCTCCGAAGTTCGGCGATTCTCAACGAGCCGACCTAACGGGCCGGACATCGAGCAGAACTTTCGACAGGAGTGGACGTGGTGGGTCTGGGACAAATCGCGCTGAACGGTGCACCTGTTTTTGGTGGCGCCATGCTTGCCCTCGCGGCCGGTCAGTTTCGCGCTCCCGACTATCGGGGGCTGATCAAACTGGACATGGACCTGCTGGACCGGCTCCCGCCGGAGGCCGCGACCAGACGCGCCGAACTGCAGCGGACTATCGACGCCCGCATCGATGACCTGGTCGACAGCGTCGACCGCACTCGCGCGCTGCGTAGGGCCGCGACGTCTTACCGAGGCAACTGGCGTGACGTGGTGTTGTTGCTCTGTGTGCTGCTGTTCACGGTTATCTGGTGGGACGTCAACCACAGCCGCAGCAATTGGCTGGTGACGTTCATCTTGCTGATCGTGCTGTCGATAGTGACCGCCGCTTACGCACTCCGTGGCGCGCTCCGGGCAGCCAGTTCGTTCGTACGTCGACAGCGCGGCGGAGATCGGCGGGATCACGTTGAGGGCGAAGATGTACCAAGATAGCTGCAGCGACTGCGTCACATCTGGCGTTCGGGATGCGCACGAAACTGAGTTCGATGTCACCGCTGACGCCTCTGAAGGGCCTCTGAACTGGTATTCCGCGGCCACCTCGGCTCGGGCCACACCCTGAACCCACTGCTGCAAAGAATCCTGCGCGAGGTGCGCTACCCGGCGGCCGTTATCGCACTGTGACAATATTGCGGCATGAAGGCACATCCCCTCGCCAGTCTCGTTTGCGCTGCGGCGGCGCCTGTTTGGGCGGTGCTCGTCGTGCCTATGCCGCCCGCGGCCGCCGACCCGTGTCCCGACGTGGAGGTGGTTTTCGCCCGCGGCACCACCGAACCGCCCGGGGTGGGCGGAGTGGGTCAGAATTTCGTCGACACATTGCGCTCGCACGTCGGCGCCAAGTCGCTCGGGGTATACCCGGTCAACTATCCCGCCACCACCGATTTCCCCACGGCGGCCGATGGCATTGCCGACGCGGGCAATCACATCGAGTCCATGGCGACGCACTGCCCCAAAACGAAGATGGTGTTAGGCGGATATTCGCAGGGCGCCGCCGTGATGGGCTTTGTCACCTACAGCCAGGTTCCGGACGGGGTGCACCTCATTCAGGCGCTTCAACCGATGCCGCCCGAGGTCGCCGATCACGTCGCCGCAGTCGCTCTGTTCGGAAAGCCGTCGGGCCAGTTCATGAGCATCATCAACGAGCCGCCAATCACCATAGGACCGGCATACGCCGCCAAAACCATTGATTTGTGTGTTCCCAACGACCCGGTTTGCTCTGGCTCGGGAATGCCCGGCGCGCACCGGCAGTACGTGGAGGCGGGGATGGTCGATCAGGCGGCCAATTTCGCTGCCAGTCGCCTGTAGCTCCGTGGGCGAGCAGACGCAAAAGCCCCCGACACGCCGCGCGTTCGGGGGCTTTTGCGTCTGCTCGCCGTCAGAAGCCGGCACCGGTCTCGAGAGCTTCAAGAGCCGCATCAATGTTGGGAATGATCGTTGGACCGTAACTGTCCACCACCTGCCCGAGCGCGCGCGCGATATGCCGACCGACGACACCCGCAGCGAGAATCTCCTCGGCTAGAACGATGCCATTCACCAGGTGTGCGGCGCTCAGGCGGCCGTCGGGGGTCACCTCGTAGCGCCAGTCTCCGATCTGGATTCGCTCCGGTTGTGATCGGAAGACGCCGCGTCGCGCCGGGATCAGCAGCACTCCCGGAACTCCGCAAAACACCCTGAGCACCAGTCCCACTCCCCCGGGACCGGCAAGGGCCGCGCCGACGCCGCGGCTGACCCGCTCGTGATCGAAGTCGGCCATCAACCGCTCATCGGCAGGACAAACGACGGCGTAATCGTTTGAGCCTCGCCGCTGCGCCGCACTGCCGTCCCCGCCACGTAGAACTCCACCGTGTGCAGTCCCCATGCATAGTTCGAGATTGCGAACTGCACGCCCACGATTCCGGTTCCACCGTCTCGCTCGGCCTCGGCCTGCATCCGTGACATCGCCAGCTCCCGGGCTTCGTAGTTGCCCTGTGTCCACTGCGGCATCTCCGCGTTACGCCCCACCTGGCCGAGCGTCTTCAAAAAGCCTTGCACGGCAACGTGGAACACACAGTTACCCATCACGAAAGCAACCGGCGTGAACCCGGACCGTAACAACGTGCAGAGGTCCTGACCGGACAGATGGCTGCTGAACGCTTGTCCGTTGGGGCGTCGAAAAGCGCCGGGCTTGGCGGTGTATTTCACCGCAGTGCCAACCGCAATGAATTCAAGGTGCTCGCCCTCGCCCTGGTGACGCCAGTCAAGCCGGACGCCGACCACTCCGTCTGCACCCAGCGAGTCGGCCTCGGCCTGCATTCGCGACATGGCATTCCAGCGCGCGCGGTACGTCGCGTCGGTGAGCACGGGCAGCTCCGACTGCTGCCTGATGCCAGCGAACTGGTAGCCCACGTGGTAGACGGAGACACCCATGACGAGTTCGATCGGCTCAAATCCGGCCCCGTGCAACAGCGCGAACTCATTGATCGACAGGTCAGACGTGAAGAGTTTTCCGGCGTGTGAGAGCCGCTCGCTGGCGACGGGGTCGAGCGAGTTTTGCGTCATCGTCAAACCACCCTTCTTTGGTACTCGCAAAGAGTAGTAGGCCGAAGCACATCTTCACACGCGTATGCGCGTGGTAGCTTCGCGCAATATATCGGTAGCGCGTGCGGACCCGGAATCGCGCCTTGCCGACGGAAATCCGCCTAAACGTGGGACGCGGCGAAACCTGCGGCCTGGTCAACCATCCCGTTGTCTATGTATGAATTGTGGGCGGCGAAGTCTCCGCCGTCAGAGCAGACGGGGTCGCCCGCTGCGCACAACTCGTCGGTCTTGGCCACATACAGCGGGCCGATGGTGATCGTCGGCTGACCGAACTGGGTCATAAAATGACTCGAGGGCATGCCGAAGAGGGTGACCGCGGCCACGTGATTAGCGACCTCGGGCGGCATCGGTTGGGGCGCGCCCGACGGCGCTCCATCCGGTATCGCAGCCGAGGTCACAAAGCCCATCACGGCCGCGCCTTGGGAGAATCCGCCCAGCACCTCCTTGGTGTTGGGGCAAGTTGCGGCCATCTGCTGGATGTGATTGTCCGCGTCCTGGATGCCGTCCATCGCGTTGGGGAAATCCATGGTGGCCGGGTAGTTGACCGCGTAGACCCCGAAAGATTTCGGGCCGATCTTCGAATGCAAGGCGTCGACGAATGCGTCTCCGATGAATCCGACTCCGGGTGGCTCACCGGTGCCGCGGGCAAAAACGACCTCGACATCCAGACATCCCGGAGGCGAGACAGATGGGGCAGCAGATGCGGATGGGACGTTTGCAGTCAGAAGTGCCCACGTCGCCACCACCGCTGCTCCACCCACCCGACCGAGGAGTGTTGCGCTCACGTATCAATGATGCCCAATCGTGATATTCCGCAAACGGGTAGCCCCAGGAAAAGGAACATAGCGCCTAGTGAATTGCATCACGGCCCGGCACTCGAGGCGTTAATTCCACCGGGCACCATTACAGTGACGACTGGACGGTGCCAGCAGCGTCGCCGATCTCCTGGAAGGTACTGCCCGTGTGGGGCGCTTTGGCTGAGGCAGCACTGCGAATCGGTTTCCGCGCGTGAGAGTTGTGCTGGTCGGGTACGGAAGTCGCGGCGACGTTGAGCCCTGCGCAGCCGTCGGCCGTGAACTGCTGCGCCGAGGTCACGACGTGCGCATAGCAGTGCCGCCTAACATGCTTGGCTTCGTCGAGTCGGCGGGGCTTGCTGCGGTCGCCTACGGGCCGGACTCGCGTGGGCAGATGAACACGGCCACGGATTTGCTCCGCGATCTATCGACGAATATCCAGAATCCGATCAGCATGTTGTCCGAAGTTGTTGAGCATGTCAGCCGGGTCAAGGCGGAGAAGACCACAACGTTGACGTCGCTGGCGAATGACGCCGACCTGCTGGTGGCGGGCTTCAATGAGCAGGGGGTGGCCGCCAACGTTGCCGAGTATCACGGCATCCCGTCGGCTGCGCTGCACTTCTTCCCCACACGGATTTGGTCTTCTGGGGGTCTGGATACGGTGGTGACGAAGGAGACTGACGACGCTCAACGCCGAGCGCTGGGTCTGCCGGAGGCCACCGGACCCTCGACGACGCTGGAGATCCAGGCCTACGACGAGCTCTGCCTGCCCGGGCCGGCTGCCGAATGGGTGGAATCGGATGGGCTTGGATGCTCGAGGCCCTTCGTCGGTGCGCTGACCCTCGAGTTGCCGACGGATGCCGACGACGAGGCTTTGGCGTGGATTGCCGATGCAACACCGCCGATCTACTTCGGCTTCGGAAGCACGCCGATCGCATCTCCCGCCGAGACAGTCGCCGTGATCGGCGCGGCCTGTGCGCAGATAGGCGAGCGGGCGTTGATTTGCAGCGGTGCTGATGATTTCACAAACGTCCCGCATTTGGACCATGTGAAAGTGGTGGGCGCGGTGAACCACGCGGCCATTTTTCCGGCGTGCCGCGCGGTCGTCCACCACGGTGGCGCCGGCGCCACGGCAGCGGGCATGCGGGCCGGAGCACCTACCTTGATCCTCTGGCTTTGGCTCGATCAGCCGATGTGGGCAGCAGGCGTCACGCAACTCGAAGTCGGCACTGGGCGGTCATTCTCGGCAAGCACCCTGGACTCACTGGTCGCGGACTTGCGCTGCATCCTGACTCCGCAATGCGTCACTCGTGCCCGTGACGTCGCCGCCCAGATGACCGCACCCGCCAAAAGCGTTGCCAGCGCAGCCGATCTCTTGGAACACCTCGGACGCCTTGGCTGATCGGCGATGGCGGGCCGCCGCGCGGCTATCGTCGGCAGGGCAGTTCATGTCGGTCGTCGGGCCGTCGGACCGGCGCCGATCATCGTGTGCAGGTCCTCAACCGACCACGGCCCGGCCTGGTGATGATCGCGATATCCCAGCACGCTAGGCGTTGGCCGATCGAAGCGGCCCACGAATCCGCCTGCGGCAACCAAGATCTGACCTGTCACCTCGCACGCCAAATCGCTGGCAAGGTAGGCGTATACGGGAGCAACATAGGCGGCGGGCGCACTGTCCAGCGAGGCCCGCGCGGTCATCTCGTCGAGTAACCCGCGGCGGTGCAGGTTCTCGATGTGGTCTTCGTACTGGACACCTGTCGAGAGCCGTGTCCTCGCGCCCGGACACACCACGTTCGCGCGCACACCAGCGGATTTCAGCTCTGCGGCGATCGCCATCGTCAGGCTGTTGACGGCGCCTTTGCCCGCGGGGTAGCCGGTGCCGCCGTAGTCGCCGAGGAACGCCACGGAACCCGTGTTGATGATCGACCCGTGCCCTTGCGAGGCCATCACACGCGCCGCAACCCGGCAGGTATGAAACGCCGTGCCGACGTGGGCACTCATCAGGGCGTCGAATTCTGCCGGGCTGATTTCCAAGATCGAGGAGCCTGCAGGCTCGGCGATCCCGGCGCAGTTGATCAACACGTCCAGCCGCCCAAATGTGCTCGTGCACTGTTCGATGAGCGCGGTGGCAATGCGTTCGTCGTCAGCAGCCCCAACAACCGCCGTAGCTCGCCCTCCTGAGGCGCTGATGGCCGCGACGGTTTCCTCCACGGCAACCGGGTCACGTCCGTTGACCACCACGCCGGCGCCGAGGTCGCAAAGCAACTCGGCAGCTGCGCGCCCGATACCACGACTGCCCCCGACCACAACCGCACCGCGACCGGTCAGCAGGTTAAGGCTCATGGGCGGCCCCTTCCAGCCCCTTCTGGTCGCGTCCTCGCCGAGCGTTGAGAATCCGGGATCTGACAGTACGCGTTGAGCAACGTCGGGCGAGACGCCCCGCAAGGTGATGACGATGGGCGCCGTCCCACGTGCAGGCTTGTGTAGCGAGCTCGTGCTATCGGGCGTAGACTGACTCTCAAGTCCAATCTGGACTATCGCCGTTTAGCTCAAAGCGGCCAGTTAGCCGCACGGCTGCTGGGCTGGTGGCTCCGGCGATGAAATTCCGGGCCCCTCTCGTTTAGTTTGCGCGTGCGCTGCAATTACGGATCCGTTTTGCCGGATGCGGGCGCGGTGAGAAGAACCACGTCCACATGGTGGTAGCTCGCTGTATGCGATGCGGAGGAAGTGGGCCAGGAATGCAAACCGGTTCGTGCGCAACGATTTACCCGTCACGTCGATCTCGACGGGATGGGTCAAGCAATGACTGACGTGATCGCTCCGACCCGCCCTGTCCGGTCGGCCGGCAGAAAATCCGATGATTCATACGACGACGTCGCCGACATGTTCCAGGTCCTGCACCAGATGCCGGCCGAATCCCACGAATACCGGCGACAGCGCGAACGCATCGTCGCCCGGTGCCTGCCGCTGGCCGACCACGTGGCCAAACACTTTGCACGCCGCGGCGAAGGTCTCGAAGACTTGACTCAGGTCGCGCGTGTCGGATTGATGAACGCTGTCAACCGATTCGACCCGTCGAAGGGCCCCAGCTTCATCGGGTTCGCCGTTCCCACCATGATGGGTGAAGTCCGGCGCTACTTCCGCGACTTCAGTTGGGGTATGCGGGTACCACGACGGTTGCGTGAGCTACACGTCCAAATTGGTAGGACCAGTGCAGAGCTGACGCAAAAGCTGGGCCGAGCGCCCACAGCCAGCGAGCTGTCGGAGGTGCTGGGAGTCTCCCACGAGGAGATAGTCGAGTGCCTCGTTGCCGGCGATGCCTATCGGCTCGATTCCCTGGACGCCCCGATGGGCGCCGACAACTCGGGCAATTCGCGACTCGTCGCCGACGCGATCGGTGACATCGACCCACAGATCGAGCACATCACCAACCGAGAAGCGGTGCGCACCCTGTTGGATGCGCTCCCCCAACGCGAACGTGAGGTTCTGCATATGCGCTTCTTCGAGTCGATGACCCAAAGCCAGATCGCCGAGCGAATCGGCGTGTCACAGATGCAGGTCTCGCGCATCCTGGCCGGCACGCTGCAGTGCCTGCGCGCCGAGCTGGAATAGCGCGGCTCACCGCACCTGATCCTCACCCAAGCCGTTTCGGCGACAACCGCGATCCGGAACCGATGTACTGTGCGGTTCTGGGACAACGACTGCGTCGGTAAAACAGCCTGGAAAAGGAGCACGATGCGATGAGGACTTCTCAAACGGTCATCGCGGGCCTGGCGGCCGCGACAGCGCTGGCCGTGTCGCTGGCGGGCTGCGGCAGCAAGCAGACGTCCTCGCCGACAAAGTCCGGATCAGCCACCTCGACCACGAGCGCTGCCAGCTCGGCGCCGACTTCTTCGGCTGCCCCGGCGCAGCCGAACGACTACACCAACCTGTTGATCCAGGCGACAGACATCAATGCGCCTGTGACCTTCACAGCCAGTCCGCCCGCGCAAAACCCGAATGGCCGACCCGGTATCGCAACGACGTTCAGCACCGACGACGGCAGCCACTCAATAAAAGACACCATTCAGGTCCTGGCGGATCCCGGCGCCGCGACGGACGCGTTGAATGCGGCGAAGGACGCACAGGGTGCAGCGATTAAAGCTCCGGCACCGAATCCGTTCAACGTCGGTACAGGTGGAACGACGCTGTTCGGGAAATCACCGGACGGCTCTAAGGGTGTTTTGGTATTGCTGTTCACCGAGGGCAACGCATTCGTGACGCTGGAATTCGATGGCCCAGTCGACGCGCAACCGCCGACCGAATTCGTCACCGACGTCGGTCAGAAGCAAGACGCAGCCGTCAAGAAAGGGCTCGGCGGCTGACCTGCTGCTGTGCTTACTCGGTACCGCCGACCTTGCGGAAGTTCGGCGGGTCGTAGGTTCCGGTGTCAATGCCCCACGAGCTGATCGATTCCGGAATGACTTCGGTCCAGATCGGCCCGAAACCCGGTCCGAGCCGCTGCCCTCCATCGGGGTGGACATGTGCCCTTCCCCGGACCGACACGCCGCGGGGCGCCCATTCCGGCTGCGTCACCAGGTCATCAATCACCAGAGCCACGTACGGGTTGGCCTTGATGTGCGTCAAGTAGAGGCGCTTCTGGCCCCGATTGGGCGTGTCGGCGGCACCGATGGCGAAGACGCCCTTTTCAGCGTCCAAGTGAAAGCCGGTGGCCACCACATGTGGGTGCCCCTTGCTGTCGACCGTGGCCAGGCGCCCGATGGCCTGCTCGTTGAGGTAGGCGGTTTCCTTGTCAGTAAAAATGTCAGCGCTCCTTTGCGTGGGGACCGGGATCGCAACTGGGGTTGCTATTGCGGTGTGTCTGCGGTCTGAGTCAGCAGCCGGTTGAAGGTTTTCAGGGCCTCCAGCGATGCGGGGAAGCCGCAGAAGGGGGCAACCTGTATGAGGGCTTCGCCGATTTCGCGCTGGGTCCACCCCAGGCGCAACGCGCCCCGCAGGTGCATGGTCAGTTCATCCTCAGCGCGCAACGCGGCGAGCATGACCACGGTCAGCAGTTGGCGGGTTTTCAAGTCAAGGCCTTCGCGTCCGAGCACGTCGCCGCCGATGAAGTCACGGATCAACGCGCCCATGCCCGGCGCAGTTGCTTCCCAGTCGCCCAGTGGTGAGCCGCTCCGCTCGCCGGCGATGGTTTCTACGATCCGCTGTCCGCGTTCCTGCCGGGTTTCGCTCATGGGTGCGCCTCCGTGTGGTTGGGGTTAATACGCTGAACAAGGGCTAGGGTGGCCGCGGCGCGCGGTGCGCTGAAATCGCGCATCAGCTCAAGGCTCAGGGCGGCGAAGCCGATCCAGTGCACACCGGCCGCCTGGAGCCGCGACAGGGCCGTGGCCTGTGCCAACGTGTCGGTAGTTGAGCAGGCCTCGGCCACCACATAGATCTCGTGCCCGCGCCCGCGGGCTGACAGCGCAGCGCTGGTGACCCCGATGTCGAGGGCCACACCGGCCATCAGCAGGGTTGACCGTCGCAGGCCGTCGACAGCGTCGGCGAACTCGGGGGTGTCGAAAGCATCGACGGTAGTGCGCTCGACGACAGTGCATCGTGTCGCGGCCGCCGCGAGTTCGTTGATCAGCGCCGCTCCGGGCCCGGGTTTTCTCCCAGAGGTGATCAGCAGCGGCAGTTCCCAGAGCTCGGCCAAATCCACCAGCGCCCCCGCAGCGGCCCCCACCTGCGCCGGGGGTCGCGTCGATGTCGCCGCGATGGAGGAAACCTGGAGGTCGATCAGCACGACGGCGCAGTCGCTCGCACGCAGCGTGGTCACGAGCGCGCCTGCGCGAGGACACGCCGGCAGTAGGCGTCCAGACCTGCGGTGTCGGCCAGCGGGCCACGGTAGCCGACATACCAGTCCGGGCGCACCAGATACACCGCAGGGCTGCGCACCCCGTAGCTGTGATGTGCATGTCCCGCGCGGTCAAGAACGTCGGTGGCCAGCGCGGCTTCGAACGAGGGCGGCGCCCGATGGACAACTACGGCTTTGGCGGAATGGCGCGTTGCGATGATGGCGGCTTCAGACACCTCCGGGGCTGGAGCGCTGCGCTCGCCGGTGAAGATGAACAGCGTCCATTGTGTGCCGCGCATCAGATCGAAGAGCCGTATCGTGTTGTGCGACTGCGCATCGACCACGCGGGCGTCGGGGGCACGGTCGCCGGCCTTCACCTTGCCGCCGCGTGATCGATCGGTGGTGATCGGCCCGCCGCGGTAGTTGATCCCGACCTCTTCAAGAGTCGTACGGAATGCCTGCTGCACGACATCGCGGCCCAGAATGAAGGGGCCGAGGCGCTTGGCCACGCCACGGGCGAAGCCGCCGGGATTCAGCACGAAACGGTAGGCCCGGTCGGTTCCGCTGATCAGCTGCTCGGCGATCGGCACCCGCTCGGCGCTGTAGCTGTCCAGCAGATCAGGGGCGCCGCCGGTGACCACGGCCGCCAGTTTCCAGCCGAGGTTGAAGGCGTCCTGCAGGCCGGTGTTCATGCCCTGCCCGCCGATCGGTACGTGAACGTGGCCGGCATCGCCGGCCACCAACAGCCGACCGGCGCGGAACGTGTTGGCGGTGCGGTGTGATGTTCGATAGCGGGCCAGCCAGATCGGATCGTAGAGCTCTGCATCGGGTGCGCCCAGCCGCTGCAACGCGCCCTGCACATCGTCCAGCGTCGGATCGTCGTTGCGGGGCGGGCTGTCGTCGGGCAGTGAAACAAACACTCGCACCAGGTCGTTGGGCATCTCGATCACCATGAGGTAGCCGCTGGCGCCGGCGTCGCCGTGATCGGTCAGGAACAGATGGCTTGCGCCGGTCGGGTAGGACCAGCGGATCTTGCAGTCGGCCTGGATGAACTGCTCGCCCGTGTAGCGCTCACCCTCGAATGACAGTCGTGCGGCGGCGCGGATAACGCTGTCGGAGCCCTCACACCCCACCGCATAGGCAGCCTCGATCTCCTGCTCGCCGTGATCGTTTTTGAGGCGCAGACGCACGCCTCGCGCGTCGTGCTCTACTGCCACCACCTCGGTCCCCCAGCCCACCCGAACGCCCAGGGTGTTCAGCCGCTGCTCGAGAATCTGCTCGGTTTGGTCCTGTCCGAGGATGACCGGCGATGGGTAGGGGCTGTCGACTTCGTCCAGCCGCCAGGCCCCTATGTGGCGCCCGTAGGCGTGAACTTCGACTCGCCGCAGCGGAACCGCCAGCGCGCGGACCGAATCGATCGCGCCGGCCGCGTCCATCACTTCCTGGGTGCGCACGTGTTGTATCAGCGCCTTCGAGATCGATTTCGTGCCCGACGACTTGTCCACGACCGCCACCCGCGCGCCATGGCGAGTCAGCTCGCCGGCCAGCATCAGCCCGACCGGCCCCGCCCCGACCACCACTACATCGACTGACTGGTCACCCACGATAATCTACTTCCAAACGCTCTCAGCGCGTTTCGTGCTTTCCCTTACCCGCACGAATAACTGGACAGGATCAACCTAGCATATAGTTCGCACGCGAACGAACTATTTATGAGCGCCGAACGCGACACCGTCGCCTAGGTCCCGATTTAGTCGCGGCTTATCCGCCCGGTGACGCTTTGGCCGGGATCAGCTGATGAGGTAGCTCGCGGCGGCCGGCTTCAGGACGCGGCGGGATCGACAGTGTGAGGTTCGGCGAACGGAGGTCGCGCGGTACCCAGCTTCTCCCAAATGGCCCGCAGTGCAGCAAGATCTTCTGCGGTGAGGCGGTCAACGAAGTGATGTCGGACGGTGTTCTCGATGGTGGCCCGCACTCGCCGCAGCAACCGCACACCTTGGGGTGTGATGCGCGCGTATAGCCCACGGCCGTCATCACCCGTCGGCTCGCGCAAAACCAGGCCAGCGGTCTCCAAGCGATCGACGACACCGCTGAGCCCCGAGCGGGTCAGCATTACACGCTCGGCCAATTCGCCCATTCTCAAACGGGATCGGTCAGCCAACGCGAGCTGGCGCAGCACGTCATAACTCCTCAGATCAAGACCGTGCGCGCTCTCCAGCTGCTCACTCATCGCAGTCGTAATGGTCTTGTGGGTCCGCAGCAGGCCGCCCCAAGCGGCGCCCATATCGGCCGGCAACAACAGCCAGTCTGCTCGTGACACGATCCGCAGCATACTGCCAACAGGGACGTGGCAAGGGTCCGGAAGGTTTATGCAGATCCCGTTTCGCGGGACGCCGGGTTTGCCAGATCTTGAGCCGTTGTCGACCGGATCGGGCAGCGGCGGGTCGACGCTGGCCGAGCACGAACGTCGTTACCAGGTCTGCTCCGCCGAGCGCACCAACATGTGGTTGACCGCTACCCGGCGATCGCGCGTCACCATATAAAGCACCGCGTCGGCGATGTCGTCCGGCCGCAACTTGACCATGCCGGCAGTCTGCCGTTCGAAGGCCTCTCGCACCGGTGTCGCCAGATGGGTGCCGATCTCGGTATCAACTGTTCCGGGGGCCACCACGCCGACACGGACGCGCTTACCCAGCACCTCTTGGCGGACGCCTTCGCTGAAGGCATTCACACCGAATTTGGTCAGCGAGTAGACCGCGGTGCCGGGTCGGGCCACCCCGCCGGCCGTGGAACTGATGGTGACCAGATCGGCCACTCCGCGAGGAGAATCGGCGGCGGCGACCAGGTGTGGAAGCGCGGCGCGGGTGACGTAGAGGACTCCGTGTATGTTGACCGCCACCATATCGTCCCAGTCCTGCAGTTGCGCCTTTCCCGCAAACCCCATCCGCATCAGGCCGGCATTGTTCACCACCGTGTCGAGGCGTCCCAACTCTGCGACGGTGTGCTCAACGGCTGCCGATACCTGCGCGGCGTCCGTGACGTCGACCGGCACGACCAGCGCTGTGCCGCCTGCGGATTCGATGTCGGCTTTCAGGTCATGCAGCCGGTCGGCCCTCCGCGCAAGCAGCGCCACAGCAGCGCCCTGTGCGGCCAGCGCCTTCGCTGTTGCGGCGCCGATACCGCTGCTGGCCCCCGTCACGAGGGCTGCAGTATTCGCCAATATCCGCGTCATTTCCAGCCTGTCATTGATCCGGCCGCCTCCGATGACGAACCGGCGCGTACGTTTTCGTCATATGCCGAACGTACTCCGTATCCTCGCCCAGATCCGGTGCGTCCCGCGAATCCTTGCCTGGGGCATGTTCCGCAGCTCTTGGAGCCGGCGGCGGCTGTTCGGCACAGACTGTGGCCCGGCCGCGGTCAAAACTCAGATGAAACGCTTATTCAAACAAGCATCGCCGCCACAGCTATGTGGCGGCGATGCTTGCCGCAGGGGGGCATTGGCCGGTGTCCGGACCGAAACCCAATGCGGCACCGTTTGGTTCGCGGCTTTACACGGCGAGTAGCCGCTCGAAGAATTCGCGGTAGTGCATCAAGGCCACGCGAAGGTCTTCGGTCGACGCCTCCTGGCCGCGAGCCCACTGTTCTTCGAGACGCGAGCGCGCGTCGGCGAAACCAGTCGTGAGCTGCTCGACCAGATCGGAGACCAGGACATCGGCCTTCAGCACGCAATCCTTGGGATCATCGACAAAGGCAGCCTGCACGCCGGCCCACCGCCCGCGCAATTCCGCGAGCTCGTCGTCGGCGAACAGTACTTCCGCTGTTGATGACTCGCGCTCCACGCCGGAATGCTCCGCAGATACCGGCGATGGTGCGCTCGGTGACGATTCGGCAGAAGCGGCCGTGGGCTCGCTTACAGGTTGCGTTCCCGCGTCTGCAATTTCGGACTCATCGTACGAACTGGTAAGTGTTTGTTGATCGTGTGTCGTCATGCGCTTGCCTCCTGTGACGTTTCTTTATCGTTTTTCGTTTCGACTGCCGTCTCGAGTAACTTGTCGAACAGCGCCCGATAGTGCACGAACGCCTCCCGCTGCTGCTCGGTGCTCACATCACCGTTCTGCTGCGCCAGATGAATGCCGTGCGCGGTGCGGTAGTCCTCGACGATCTGCGGGTGGTCGACCGAGATGTCAGCAGCCCGCTGATCGAAGTCGTCGACGGGATAGCCCCGTTGGTGCATCACCTCGGTCACCAGACGATCGGCGACCCCGACGGCGGTGGTTGGGTTATCGACGAACCCGGTCTGGACCTGCTGCCAGCGGGTAGTGAAATCCGACAAGGCCGAGGGCGTCAATGGGACGATGTCGAGCTTGTCTCGGTTGCGTTCTCGGGCGGTCAGTTCCTTCTCGGCCGCCTTTTCGCCTCCGGTCTCGGATACCACACGGTCGTATTCGCGCCCGTAGTGCTGCTTCAAACGCTCGGTTTTCTTGCGGCTGCTTACGAAGCTTGCCGCAACGATCACCGCTGCGACCACGAAAACGACGGCGGCCGCGATGGTAATCCATTCCCAAACGGGCATTTCGTGCTCCTCTCGTACCTATGGCGAATAGCCCGAGCGGCGTCGGCGCAAACGTCATTTTGTGACGTGCGACACCGAGTCGGAGTCCAGCGGGCGTATCGCGGGTGGTTTCAGTAGTAGTGCCGGCGGCCGCCGATTGCCCGTCCGGTAGAACCCAGGATCCACAGAATCGCGCCGATGACTACGAGGATGATCCCGAGCGTCCACAGGATTGAGATCTTGAGTAGAAACCCCGCGATCAGCAGGATGATGCCGAGAATGATCATGATGAGCCTTTCCCTATGAGTGATTGCTGACGACATTGCCGGTCGGTTACCCGACGCTGATCTCAGTCGACCACCCTCGAGGGGTGTAGCAATACACCCTTAGGGAGGTATTCTCGCCGATATGCCGCCACCGCCCCCTTCTCGGGCGCCGATCACGGTCGCGCTTGTCGACGACTATGACGTCGTCGTAAAGGGCGTGGCCCACATGCTGGACCCTTACCGCGACCGCATCGTGATCGCAGAACTCGACTCCACCATGCCCGTCGAAGATGACGTCGATATCGTCTTGTACGACTCATTCGCCCAACCCGAGTCCGATCACGAAGAGATCGGAGTCTTGGTTGCCAATCCCCGAGCGCGCCGAGTTGTGGTCTACACCTGGAACTTTCATCCGGATCTAGTCGAAAGCGCACGGCGCCACGGAGCCGACGGGTACCTATCAAAGACCCTGCCCGCACGCGAGCTGGCCGCCGCTCTGGAAGCCGTGCATTCCGGTGAGGTGGTCATCAGCGATGTGGCCGCGCGGGCCCGCAGCGCACCTGGTCTGGATTGGCCCGGTCGCGGCGAAGGGCTCAGCGACCGCGAAGCGGAGATCCTGGCCCTGATCACTCAGGGCAAGAGCAACGCCGATGTTGCGCGGTTGACCTACCTGAGCCCCAACACCGTGAAGTCCTACATCCGCACGATCTACCGCAAGCTCGGTGTCGCCAGCCGTACCCAGGCCGTGCTGTGGGGAGTCAAACACGGGTTCACTCCCGACCATCACCGCATCGAACACTGGCGCGGCGGGCCCTGATACAGCGCGGGCCGTAACGCAAAGGGTCGCTGAGCCGAAGATGGATACGGATGGCTTGTCGTTGATTGAGCGGAGGAAGGCCGTGGCGGGAAACCGTGCAGGTAACCGATTAATCCTTGTCGCTCGCCTGGCGGGCGTCATTCTGCTGGGCGCCGTGCCATGTAGCTGCCGCGCACCACAACACCGTGCCGCCGAACCCGTCCCGTCGACCATGGCTTCGTCGGTGGCACCGGTGGCAGGCATTCAGCCGTTACCGGTTCGGCCCGTGCAGCAGTCACGGCCAACCACACCGGACATGTGCCCAGCTACCAATCCAAACGCGCCGGTGGCGCCCACTAACCTTCTCGTCACCTGTGACCTCGCCCGAACCACCTTCTACGCCTTGGGTCCAGAGACGATGCAACTTGTACTGACGCACGTTGACGCTCCCAAATCGCTGACATCGGACTTCTACGAAGTGAACCTGATGATGGACCAGCCGTCGGCGACCTTGTGGGCGTCATTCACCGCGGCGCATCCGTACGCCCACGTTGCCTTCGTCCGCGACGATCTCGTCCTGGAAGCGCCGATTATCGAAGGACACGTCACTTCTGGACAGGTCGCACTGACCACCCAGACAGTCCAGGCGGCCGACCAATTGGCCGGACTGGCAGGACGTCCCGCGTGACCTCGACAGGCGCTGGTCAGCTCGGCTGGCGCAGCGGTAGGCCGGCAGCCCGATAGATCGCATCGATGACCGTCATGTTCTCAAGAGCGTCTTCCGGCGTCGTCTTCACGGTTTCGCCGCGCAGCACTGCCGCGGCGAAAGCATCGAGCTGATACGCGTAAGAGGCGCGGCGCGAGAAACGCTCCACACGCTTTCCGTCGGCCGAACGAACTGAGAGACGATGGAAAACCTGCGGCAGTACCGGGTTAAGCACACGCAGTTCGCCGTGCTCACCGACCACATTGGCACTGATTCGCAGCAGGTCCGACGACCACATCGAGCAATGCACCCGACCCATGTGCCCGGCAGCAAACAACAGGTCTGCCGTCATAGCCCGGTCAACTTGTGGATCGCGCAGTTTCGCCTGCGCCGAAACGACTTCCGGGTTGGCGCCGCCGAACGTGCGGGCCATGTGGACCGCATAACAACCCGCATCCATAGTCGCGCCACCGGCAAGCGAGTAGTTGTATCGTATGTCGGAGAAATTCGGCAGCGGGAAGCACATGGCCGCCTCCACCCGCTCGAGCTTGCCCAGCTCGCCCGAGGCGATGATCTGCTCAACGCGCAAAGCCAGGGGGTGGTAGCGGTAGTGGAATGCCTCCATCACTACCCGATCCGACTTCGCGGCCAGTTCGGCAATCTCGAGGGTCTCAGCAGCGTTGGCAGCAAATGGCTTTTCGCACGGCACATGCTTGCCGGCTGCCAGTGCGGCTCGGGTCCAGCGGCCATGCAGTCCGTTCGGTAGCGGGTTGTAGACGGCGTCGAGATCCGGATCGGCGATGAGCGTCTCGTAGCTTTCGTGCACCCGGGGGATGTTGTGTTTGGTCGCGAAGGCCTGCGCTCGCGACGCATCGCGGGCCGCCACCGCGGCCACCAGCACCTCGGCGTTTACCTTGGCCGGGTCGATGAGCGCCGCCGGTGCGATCTTGGCTGCACCCAGAATGCCGATGCGAATCAGTCCAGACACAGGGACGACGCTAACACCTGGTCTTCTTCGGTTGGCGATACTTGAAGGCGTACCTCCGTGCGGGGCGAGGCCGTCGGCTGCCCCGCTAAAACGTTGCCCGCCGCCTCAGCCCTCGAAACCGTGGAAGTGCATGACGTGCTTGATCCGGGTGTAATCCTCCAGCCCGTACATGGACAGGTCTTTGCCGTAGCCAGAGTGCTTGAAGCCACCGTGCGGCATCTCGGCCACCAGCGGAATGTGGGTGTTGATCCACACACAGCCGAAGTCCAGCCGTGCCGCCATCCGCGCTGCCGTGTCGACGTTCTTGGTCCACACCGACGACGCGAGCCCGAATGGGGTGCCGTTGGCGAAAGCCAGAGCCTGCTGCTCGTCGCTGAATCGCTGTGCGGTCACGACGGGCCCGAAAACCTCGGTCTGGATTATTTCGTCGTCCTGGTGAAGGTCGGCGATCAGGGTGGGCTCGTAGAAGAAGCCGGCGCCGTCTCTGCGCGCTCCCCCGGCCAGGATTCGAGCATGTGCCGGCGCGCGGGACACCAGGCCGGAGATGTGCAGCAGCTGATTGGCGTTGTTGATCGGCCCGAACAAGATGTCCTCGTCCGTCGGGTCGTAACCCGTCTTGGTGTTTAACACCGATTCGGACATCGCCGACAAGAACTCGTCGTAGATGCCATCGTGGATGATCATTCGGGTGGCCGCCGTGCAATCCTGGCCGGCGTTGAAATAGCCTGCAGCCGTGAGCCCTTCCACTGCCGCCTCGATGTCGGCGTCGTTGAAGATGATCACCGGCGCCTTGCCGCCGAGCTCTAGATGAGTGCGCTTGATGTCGTTGGCCGCGCTGGCCGCCACTGCCATGCCGGCCCGGGTGGAACCGGTGATCGACACCATCTGCGGCACCGGATGCGTGACGAGCGCGGCACCGGTGTCGCGGTCGCCGCAAACGAGGTTGCACACCCCCGGCGGGAAGATCTCCTGCATCTTCTCCACCATCCAGTACGAGGAGGCCGGCGTAGTGTCAGATGGCTTGAGCACCACGGTGCAGCCGGCGGCCAAAGCCGGCGCGAACTTCCACACCGCCATCATCATCGGGTAGTTCCACGGCGCGACTTGCGCAACCGGGCCGACCGGCTCGCGGCGAATCGACGAGGTGTGCCCGCGCATGTACTCGCCCTGGGAACGGCCTTCAAGGATCCGCCCGGCACCGGCAAAAAAGCGGATCTGGTCGACCATCGGCGGGATCTCCTCCGACAGCGTCAGCGAAATCGGTTTGCCGGTGTTCTCACTCTCGATTGCGACGAGTTCCTCTGCTTTCGCCTCGATCACGTCGGCGAGCTTGAGCAGCGCGCGCTGCCTTTCGCTGGGGGTGGACCAACGCCATGTCTCGAACGCTTTCGCCGCCGCCAGAAAAGCATCGTCGACATCCTTGGCCGAGGAATTCGGCGCCGACGCGTAAACTTCGCCGGTAGCGGGGTTCATGACATCCATCATGTCGCCGTCGGCCGCAGCTTGAATTTCTCCGCCGATGACGTTGTGGAAAGTCTTCTTTTCCGACATGGCAGTCACTTCCTCAGATTAGGTATTTCTCATCGTTGAGCGTCCTGGCCGGCGCCTGTACGGGTTGCGCCCACGACGAGGTCTTCCCGGGCCCGGTCCGGGGTGGACCGTGCCAGTGTCTTTCCCTGGAAGAATTCGGGTTGTCGCACCCGCATGACCGCCATCAGCGCGGCGCCGAGCAACAAGATGCCGAAGCCCAGGAAGAAGACCAGCCCGATGCCCGCAACCGATGCGCCGCTGCCGTGGCGGGGGTCCATGCTCTCCCGCACGGAGATGACGAAGACGAGCAGCAACATCATTCCGCCGAGCAGTGGGCAGAGAAACTTGAATATCGCATTGTGAAGGCTAGTGAATAACACCTTACGGAAATACCAAAGGCAGGCGAAAGCGGTGATGCCGTAGTACCAGCACACCAGAATACCAAGGGCGGCAATGGTATCCAACAGGGTTCGTTCGGACAACAATCTCACGACTGTGTAGAAGCCGGCGGTGCCGACGCTGGCCATCAGCGTGCTGAAGACGGGCACGTGGGAGCGCGGGCTCACCTCAGCGAACCGCTTAGGAAACGCGTGATAAGCACCCATGGCGAGCATGCACCGTGCGGCGGGTAGAAATGTCGTCTGCAAGCTAGCCGCCGACGATGCCAGGATCGCGAGGAATAGCAGCTGACTACCCCAGGAGCCGAGCACCGGTCGGGCCAGCGCGCCGAACGCGTTTTCAGAGTTATCTGGATTGCCCAGCCCCAGCCCTCGCGTACCCACCCCGGCATACATCATCATCGCCGCGCTCACGAGTAGATAGGTGAGCAGAATGGTGACCACGCACATCACACCGGCGCGTCCTGGCACTTTCTCCGGGTCTCTGCATTCCTCACCCAACGTAAGGCAGGTGTCCCAGCCCCAGAAGGCGAAGACCGAACCTGTGACACCAATAATGAAGGCACCCATGGCAAGTCCACTAAATGGATTGAACCAGTCGAGGCTGAAACTCAGGTGCGCCGGTGCGCGGCCGTGAGCTACGGCCACAACGGCCGCGACGGCGAAGCCCACGATCACCGTCAATTGAAAACCCACCAGTACAAACTGCAGGCGCTCGCTGGTTTGGATGCCGCGACAAGATATCGATGCGGCCACGGCGACGAACACCAGCGTGGTGCCGATATCGACCCACTCGTTGGCGCCCAGGGCGGTGATTTCTGAATTGTGGAACAGTGCGCCGAAGAACAGGTAGAAGAACTGAACCGCGACCGCCGCAAGGTTCGATAGCACGATGATCGTCGCGATTACCATGCCCCAACCGCACATCCATCCCACGTACGGTCCAAAGGCCTTGGTGGACCACGTGAACGATGCTCCGCAATCGGGAGAATCGGCGTTGAGCTCGCGGTACCCAAATGCGGTCAGAAACATCGGGATGAATCCGCCGATGAATATCGCCGGCATTTTCAGCCCGACCGCGGCGACGATCAGGCCGATGCTGGCTGTCAACGTGTATCCGGGTGCCACGCAGGCGATACCGAGAATGGCGCCAGAAAATACGCCCACCGTGCCCGGGGCCAGCCCCTTGGACACCGATCCGCCCGACCCGGCATCCACGTCGGGGTTGACTGGAATAGGCGTCGAGGGCGTCGAGGTCATGGGATCACGTCAGCGATCGTTGTCGTGCTGGCACGCAGCCGGCGGCGTAGGGGCGACGTCCAAGGCGGGATTGCGGTCGAAGAAGCCGACCGGTTTGAGCCAGAAAGACACGGTGTCGACCGGCATGATCGGCCAGTCCTCGGGGCGGGTGATGTGGTTGATGCCGAAGGTGTACCAGACCACCACGTCGGTGTTGTCGATCGCGCGGTTGGCGGCGGTCCATTCGGGCAGGCCGAGGCCTGGACCGCTCTGCGTCACGAATTCCCCGGCCGGCCAGCGCTCGTCGGGATGATTCGGGGTGACCCATATGGTGTGGGTGATGACTTCGGCGCGCCGCAAGACCGGCGAGTCAGGATCGAATATCGGCGGGATCGCCGCACCCGGGAGGAGCTTGTAGGACGGGTGGGTACCGAGCCCGTTAGTGACATTCTCGTTGACCACCCGCCAGGTCCGCTGCGTCTCCCAGCAGTAGTCCTGCTTACCCTCTTCTTCGCTTCGCAGCGGAGTGTTCCTCTGCCGCATCGACAATCCGTAGGGGTTGTCGGGACCAGTCGGTACCGCCTCCGTCTCGCTGGCATACACCGTGTTGTCGGTGCCGTCGACGTCAAGATCGAGACGTGCCGTCAGGAAATGCTGGTGATACGGCGCGTACGTTCGCTCATCCACCAGGGTTCCGTGCGGGTGCGATTCGCCCTCGTGCAGATGGGTGGTCACCATCAACCCCGTGGCACGGACTTCGCATTCGATGTTGCCGTCCTGATAGAAGCGCCAGTAAATCAGGTATTCGTAATTGGCGACGGTCACATGGAAGGACAGAGTGAGTCGGCGCATGCGCCGTACCTCGGCGCCGGTATGGTGATCGACGTGCTTCCACAGCACCGCGTTGTCTTCTTCGTGGATACAGATGGCGTTTCTGACGGTGTAAGGCTCACCCTTGCTGTTGTGCAGTACAGCGTCGAGATAACGGATCTCGCCGAGGCAGTCGCAACCCAGTTCCAGTGAGGTCGTCATGAATCCGAGACCCCATTCGCCGATGTCGAACGCAGTGCGGCGGTAGTGGTCATTGCAGTCATCGCGGTAGGGCACCACCATCTCGACGAACGACATCCGATGAGCGATCCGGCGGACCCGGCCGTGGTCGTTGTAGGTGATCGTGTGCAGCGTCATTCCCTCGCGATAGTTGAAACCGACACGCAGCGACCAGTTTTGCCATTGCACCAGGTTCCCGGTGATGATGAACGATGGGCCGTCGGGCTGAATGATCTCCAGTCGCTGCAGCGGAGTTCTGGCGGTGGTATCAAGAACGCGCTTGGGGATATGCCGCGGCAGGTATTCCGCCATGACCCGCGGCCATTCCGATGACTCGCCTTCCTCGATTTCGAGCAGCTCCATTGTGTTCAGATCGACGACGCAGTGAAATCCCCTGAGATGGTTCGCGTAGGGATTGGCTCCGCCTGGCGATTTGACCCAGGTGTCCGACCACGCGAGCCGGCGGCCACGGTGGGCTTCGGGCATCAAGAAATCGCCGTAGGCCCATACATCGAAGAGCACAGCGTCGGTTTCGGTGACACCGCGCCGGCGCAAGGCCGCGACGACCTGGGGATGACTGAGCAACGCGTCTCCCGCCTCGTGCCATTCGTCGACGGTGAGGTTGGCCTGAACGCCTGGCAAACGGGTCCATGACAGCGTCTTGTCATCGGATAGCGAGACGAGCGCCTTGTAAGTGCCGTTGGTGTCACGGTTGAAACAGACGACGATGGCGCGCCGCTCCGGCATCTCGCCAGCCTCGTCAAAGGCGGCGACTTGTGGCTTGCTCGGCTCCTCCATCTCGATCGAGGCGAAGCGCCACCGGTCACCAATACTCTGGTCACGGCGGAGAATGTCGACCGCCTGCCGGAACTCGTTCTCGGTGAGCGGGTCGAGTGGGTGTGATGTCGGGATGACTGTGTCGGGCATAGCGGCTCCTGTCATACCTGGCCACAGCAACCTACACCTGGCGCCTCACGTTAATTCGAGAACTCCCGAATTTTTCCAACCCGTTAACACGGGCCTGAAGCCGCTACGGCGCCCGTCTAGCAGCCGTGAGCGCGCCAGTGTCGGTGCTGTCGTTGGGCTCAGCCGAGTGTTTGCGGGTCGACGTCGAAAACCGAAACGGGGTCCAGGATGACGCCGTTGTCCTCGACGTAGCGGTCCCACAGTCTGAGGAGCTCGGCTAGCTTGTCGGGCCGCGAGACCACCAGATCGTCGATCTCGCCCGGGTCGGCGGACAGGTCGTAAAGCTGCCAGGCGCCAGGGCCGTACGGCGCAGGCAGGTAAAGCGCCTTCCAGTCGCCCTGGCGGATGGCGCGGCGCCCGAACAACTCCCAGCCGGTGCCGGTAACGGCGTCATGCACCGCATCCGCGTCGCCCGACAGGTATGGCACCAGCGAGCGGCCGCGCATGGGTTCGACCTCGCGGCCGCGGTAGGTAGTGCCGGGATGGGTTGCGCCGGCGAGCTCCAGCACGGTCGGGGTGATGTCCATGACGGTCGCGAACGCCCTGCCGATCTGGCGCTGCCGCGCGAAGCCCGGCCACGTGATGAACCCGACCACCCGGATCCCGCCTTCGGTGGTGAACGCCTTGTGCAGGCGCGAAGGCGCGGTGGCAGCTTGTGCCCAGCGCGGGCCGTACCAGATGAACGAGCTGGGGCGACCAAGGTTATCGAGGCTGTTGTCGCAGTATTTTTCGATCTGCGCGACGATCTGGGCACCACGGAGCGGCATCGCCTTGACG
>Ga0182012_10000239_pt1 | contig 62871 bp, 64 predicted proteins | sample 612S2SmetaG_FD_120486 | JGI IMG/M metagenome (GOLD analysis project Ga0182012, IMG submission 120486) | Permafrost microbial communities from Stordalen Mire, Sweden - 612S2S metaG | ecosystem: Environmental > Terrestrial > Soil > Wetlands > Permafrost | place: Sweden: Stordalen | collected... | reverse complement strand
TGATAGCAAAACAAAAGAAGTAATTTGTAATGATCCTGCTGTTGCACAAGCGAAATTGGGCAGGAAACGATACCATCTAAAAAATTTCTTGCACGCATGGGAGAGGTCCCATCGGCTTGCGTATATTGCTGAACCAATAGCTTAAGGAAATTAGAATGAACAAAAAAAGGGTGTTACTTATTGTTTGCATGGCCACCGCATGGCTCAGTGCGGGAGCGGTTACCGTGGCAGAAAAAAATGAATTACAAAAGGTTTTTCATCATAATCTTTCACCGATGGCCCAGGAAAAATCAACGGATCTTATTCTTGCAAAAACGGTTTTTTACTTTAAACAGACGCCGGTGATAAAAAAAATGAGTGAAACAGACTATTTTTTACCCAATACCATTATTGATCCGGCCACACAAAAAATCGTTAATGAATTCAATGCCGGGCCACGTAATGATCTTTTTTGGGTTACCGTAACACCTACGCAAGACCCCGGACCCGGATTGCGTATTAAAATTGGCCATGATCCTAAAAAAATAATGGTCTTAACGGACTTTCTTGATGCAATTGGCGGCGCAAAAGCACTCGAAATCCGCTTTTACAATAATACATTACTCAATACGCTGAAAAAAACCGGTAAGCCACTTTTGCAAACGGCCCAGATAAAAAAACCGATGGTAGTAATTGATTGTGGTCATGGTGGCAACGATTTTGGTACCGTTGGTTGTTTTAATACGTGTGAGAAGGAAATTACTTTAGCGGTTGGGCTTGAGCTTGCGCAAGAGCTCAAGGCGAACAATATTGCGTATATCCTTACCAGGGCAGACGATAGATTTGTTGCATTGGATCAGCGAACGCTCATCGCCAACCGCTATCCCCAAACTATTTTGATTTCTTTACATGCTAATAATGCTGCGCATGCTACCGCCACCGGTCTTGAGACGTTTTGTCTTACGCCACAGTTATTTAAGCGCGAAAGAAATCCATTGGCAACAGCAATAGATGTGATGATTGATTCATATGATGAGCAGCTTTGCCAACAAAGCAAATTGCTTGCCCAAGCAACGCATGATCATATTTTAAAAAATGTTCGTGCCTGCGGCTATAATTTAGCCGATCGGAAGGTAAAGTTTGCCGCATCCCAAGTTTTGCTTGGCGTAAAAGGGCCAAGTATCTTAATTGAAATGGGTTTTTTATCTAATGAACACGAAGCTCTGTGTCTTAAAAACAAAAAAATCCAACAAAGTATCAGTGCAGGAATTTGCCAAGGTATAATGGAATTCTCAAAAGTGAGTTAAATCGGCTAACAACAGGCTTTTTTTGACGGTTGCTTTTACAAATATAATTGTTTTGCTACATTGAGATACCTACAAACCGGAAATACCAATTTTCTTTTGTATCAAGCAGTGCTCAAGAAAACGGGAGAGAGTGGAGGCGCTTGAGTACAATTGTTTTTGTTGTATTTTGTTTAGGTTGAGTAAAATTCGTGGTACATGATATTTGGGTAGAGTTTCTTAAGATTGCCAAAGAAGAAGTGGGCAGCCGTGTGGTTGAAACATGGTTCAAAGCTGTTTCTTTGCAGCGCTGGGATCCAACGCACAACATTGTGTATTTGCAGACGGCAAATACTTTTGTGCAAGATTGGTTACGGGGAAACTATATTCAGTTAATTGAGGATCATTTAAAACGGTTATTGAATGTTGATCAGGTAAAGGTTGTTTTTTGCGCGCAGGCACCATCTCCTGAAAGTGGGCTAATGCCTACGGTTGCGCCTTCACCATCGGAGCTCATTCATATTAAGCCGGCAGAAAAAATTCTTCCTTCTGCTGATTTGCAAAAAAAAAGAGGGAACCGGTCCTATGTTTTTGATACATTTGTGGTTGGGCCCAATAATTCTTTGGCTTATGCGGCTGCGCATGCTGTCGCTGAAAAACCTGGCTCAATTTATAATCCGCTCTTTATTTATGGCGGCTCAGGGTTGGGTAAAACGCATCTTCTTCATGCCATCGGCAATGAAATAAAAACTCGTCATAAAAAAGCAGTTACGTTGTATCAAACTGCCGATCGTTTTGTTAATGAGTTTATTAATGCAATTCGTTTTGATAAGGTTCATCAATTTCAAGCAAAATATAAAACAGTAGATGCCTTATTGATTGACGATATTCAATTTATTTCCAATAAAGAACAAACGCAGGAAGCTTTTTTTCATATTTTTAACGCGTTATATGACGCGCAAAAGCAGATTGTTTTTTCCAGTGATTTATTTCCGCATGATATCGCAGGGATTGCTGAGCGTTTAAAATATCGTTTATCATGGGGGCTCGTTGTTGATATGCATGTGCCTACACTTGAAACAAAAATTGCAATTTTAAAAAAGAAGGCTGAGCTTAATAATGAAATGCTGCCCGATGAAGTTGCGCACTTTATTGCTTCGCGCGTGATTTCAAATGTCCGCGAGCTTGAAGGCTCCTTAATTAGAGTGATGGCCTTTGCTTCTTTAACCAAGCAACCGATTAGTTTAGAAATTGCCCAAAGAGTTTTGGTTCGGTCCGGGGAGATGAAGAAAGTTGATATTGGCTTGGAGCGTATTGTGCAGTGCGTGAATAAATACTATTCCTATGATTTGGTAGCATTGCGCTCAAAAAATAGAAGTAAAGAACTTTCTTTTGCGCGGCAATTGACCATGTTTTTAATAAAAAAAATAACGGATAAATCCCTGCGCGACATCGGTATTTTTTTGGGCGGCAGAGATCATTCAACCGTTATGCATGCGCTGGAAAAAATAGAAAATCATCTGCAAGAAAATGCTGAATTTAAAAATCAATTGCAACGGCTTGAAGAAGAAATAGCAGGATGATATTAGTTGACCCTAACCGTTACGGTCTCTGATTCTGCATCGACATTGTTTCTTATTGCCCTGAGTTCAATGATTGCGGTTCCTTGTTTTTTGCCTTCAATTTTCCAACTATACCAAATGAGCGGATGGGCATCCTTAGTCTTTTTTATTTCTGAATCTGAAACAATAATGCATTGATCCGGGTTTTCTTTGATCGTTAAATGCCATTCCATGGGCACCTGATCAGAAATAAAACGTTGCATTAAGATAGATTTGCTTTCTTTGCGATTAATGTTTAATTCCTTGGCTGCTTCTCGATTGAGTTTTGCGATTTTGTAATCAACGGCATCTTCTTGCACTTGTGAACTTCTTTTTGAAGATGCGTTCTGTTCGTGTGATGGTATAGATTCATCATCACTGTAAGAAACGGTGCAACAGCACCATTGATTGTTGATGTTAAACAGAAACACATAAAGAATCAGGATGTACCTTTTCATGGGACTTCCTATTGTTAGCTATTTTGTAATCAACTAAACTCATCTCTTTTGCCCGCTTGGGGGGATTTCTCCGCTCTCTTTTTGTTTGCATAAAAGCATTTTGCCAACATTTACCTGCTAAATATAAATACCAATTGCTATAACTGTCAAAAGTAATTTTTTCTCGAAGACCCACGGTGCTGGGAAAATGTTCCGTGTCAACAATTATGAATTTTTTAGTTTCTTTTTCTATCATAAAATTTTTCATATGGGGGTCTATCCAGACATCCAAAAAGTTACATAAATCGAGCGCCGTCTTTTTGTCTTCACCATTAAAAAGTGATGGGCTCCGTTCAGCGTCAATGGCATCAGCGATAATGCAGTAGGTGCCGGGAAATTGGATTTTTTGTTCTTTTATTGATCCAATATTGATACCCTTAACTTCGATCCATTTAATGTTAGAGGGCACCCAATACCATTTGCGCGGTATATCCACCAAAGAACCCCATGGTGAATCGGCAAGACGTGCTAAAATTATTTCTCTGTTTTTTATACGAGTGAACCCCGACAGGTGCCGATTGATACCGCCTCCCATAAAAAAGAAGAAGATCGGCTCCATGCCCTTATCAAAAGGGGATATAAAACTGTCGGGAGTTTCCATAAACAATTTGACAACAAAAGGGTATTCTTTGAATTTAAGAATGATAAGGCCCTTCGTTTTTTTAAAATTATAGTCTTTTGCTTGTAAGACCACAAAGTTAGAAAATATTCGTTTACCGGCGCTTAATTCACCCAGTAACTGCTCGATTTGACTGGTTAGTTGTTCTCTGGTGACCGTTTTTTGAGGATTGCCGCGAAAATTTAGGGTGCCGGGTGGCAGTAAATGTTCTTTGAATTCTTCCGGGTCAAATAATTGCAGTGGATATTCTTCAAAATGATAATTGCGAACACTGTACGAGGTGGAATCCCCTACCCAGCGGGCAACAATTTCCGGCATTAAAGGGTCCTTGGGGCGATGGACGCTCCGGCCATAAAAGATGTTGAAAAATAATACTACAGTTAATGGTGCTACTAATCTCTTTTTCATTGGTTTTTTCTAAAAGTTTTCGTGGATAACAATTATCTATAAATGCTCTTGTGAAGTCTATACAATTATTTGGCTTACCGTCAAACCTAATTTTTATGAGATACAATCGAACAATTGCACAATTTTTTATATGGTGTTGATGTTGAGTTGCAAACAAGGTATTGTCAATAGAGAAAAAGGAAAAAAATGAAGCAACACCACTCTAATCAGAAGGGCCGGCCATGGATAACCCCCAAATTCTCAAAAATAATGCGATATTAAACAACTTAAGTTCCCTCCCGGAAAAATTACTTAAATTACATAGCACTGAAAATGTCTGTGAATTTTTGCTCCACGATTTGTGTGATGCCGATTGTTTTGATCTAAAAAAAGCCGCCTATTTTGTGGATAACCCCGATTTTGATTGTCTTAAAGGAATTGCCGGATTTGATGCCACTGAAAAATTTGTTCAAGCACCCATTTGGGAGACCCCGGAACTTTTTGCGGAACATATGAAAAACGCTGCTTTTAATCAAAGGGTTCGCGGCATTAGTCGACATAGCATGCGCAAAATGCAGCAAGCCGATGATGAAACAACGGGTGTTATTGCCAACCTTCTGGGTCTTCAAAAGCCTCTTTATTGTTCGTGGGAAATGAAACATGATAATCATGGATTATTAATCTATGAGATGCAACTATCATGTGCCGTGCCACAAGAAGTTGTTCGCAAAGGAGCGTGTTTGCTGGGCTTTTGTCCTATTTATGTGTAATTAGCCTTCAAATCTGAGTATTTTAGCGATCTGTATAGATTTTACGCTGCGGGCCGGCAGAAGGCTTGCGAGTGTGCCCATTATCAAAACTATTATAAAAACCAATAAGAAAATTTCCCATGACATTTGAATGGGAAGATGTGAAACGTAATAGGTATCGGGCAGCGAGATAAAGGGATATTTTTTGAGCAACAGACCCGCACCATATGCTGCTGCCAAGCCGCACAGCCCGGCAACAAAACAGATGCCCATGCCCATAAGCAGAAAAATAACCATAATATTGGTGCCGCTCAGACCCATTGCTTGGTAAATGGCAATGTCGGGGCGTTTTTGAATAATTTGCATAAACAAAAGTGAAATAATATTCATGGTTGCTACCAACGCAATGAGCGCGAGAATGAGTAGCATTGCGTATTTTTCTAATTTTAATGCTGAAACAAGTGCCGGATATAAATCTTTCCAAGAAAAGACATCGATATTAAAACGATTTTTGAGTTGAGCAATAGTTGCCTGTTCATTGGCCCCCGGCGCAAGCCGAATACTAAGCTGTGTGACGCCCGCATCCGGAAATATTTTTTTGACCAAAGAAAATGACGCAAGAATCAGACCATAATCAAATTCTTCTATGCCCGTTGAAAAGGTACCGCTCACGGTGACATCATAATTATCAAGAGCTATTTTTTTGTTCCGTACTTTTTGTTCGGGGGTAAATAACAAACGGATTTCATTGCCCGGTGTTATATCTAATGATTCTGCCATTTTTTTTCCAATAACAACCTGGTTGCCGTCTAAAAGGAAGGCGAGCGGTGCTTTTAAACCGGGCAATCCTGTTATGGTGTTGCCAATGTTGCTCACTTTTTCTTCAAGTGAAGGGTCGATTGCTTTTAACAACAATGCATTGGTTAGATCATTGTTCTCTTTTTTTTGAATGATAACTTGTTTGAACGTAGTTGGCGCAAAATCGCCGACAGACGGAAATTCTTTGCCTAATACCGCGGCTATTTTTTCAAAGTTGAGGGGTTCATTGCTTGTCGAGCGCATGATCACTTGAGAATGAATTCCTTGCAATTTTTCATGTGTCGCTTTTTCAAAACCGTTCATGATGCTGGCCACCAAGGCAAGTGCAAATGTGCCGATGAAGATACCAATACATGAAATTATAACCATTACCGAAATGTTTTTTTCAGAATGCGTGCCCAACAAATAACGATAGGCGATACGAAATACAAGACTATTCATGGATTACCTTTAGTTTTACAATAGAAAGATTTTACCGTAAGTGCCTTGTAAATTACTACTCTTTTTTTTTAGTCTTGATAGTAAAAGAACAAAAAGAGGTTGAATCATGGAATGCGGAACTATAATAAGAATATTCTATAGACACATGGTGAGTGGCCCTCAGGGCCGTATCGAACCATATTCAAAATATCCTTCGATAAGAAATCTTCGATTTGGACTCAGGATGTGTAACTTTTTAAAATGCTCTTTGCTCGTAATTCTCGGCTTTACTTCTCTCCATAGCGCATCACCGATTAAAAAAAATACAGAACGAACAAAAAGTACCGTAAAATGGCATACGCATTTTGTTCGTTCTGTTACTACTTATAAAAACATGGATATTGCTGATCAATATGACGTGATTTGGCTCTCGGATTGGATGCAATATGCCTATCCTTTTATAACTCATAATCACCCGATACCAAAAACGGCGGTCGCTTTTTATGTAATGAGTAGACAAAAAATAACCGTTGAGCAAAAAAATACAATTTCTCTCACCCTGGCAGATGCTTCCTATTCACCAAATACTTTTTTGGCTATTGATCCTTCACCTCACCGTGATTTCTTTGACGCTTCCGGCCAACTTCCGTATCATTATTTGCTCGTATTTGAAGGGGCAGTGCAGGACCTGGTGCAGCCCAACACCAAACTTATTCTCACCTTTGATCGAGATGGCACCAAAGCATCAGTGCAATGGAAACTCGATAAGGAAAAAAAATTGTTACCTCATTTTGCTCAAGCACGTAAAAAAAATGTAAAGGATGCTTTATGTTAAAAATTGCCTTAGGAGCCGATCACCGCGGATATCTGCATAAAGCGGTTATTCAACAGGCTGTTACGGTGGAAGAAAAAAAAATAGAATGGATAGATGTGGGAACTTTTAGCCAAGATCGCACCGATTATCCGCCTTTTGCTGCCGAAGTTGCACGGTTGGTGCAAACAAAATCTGTCCAGTGCGGGATTTTGTTGTGCGGCAGTGGCGCGGGGATGGCAATTGCGGCAAATAGATTTGAAAAAATATACGCGGCTCTTGTTTGGAATGAAGCAACCGCTTACCGCGCAAAAGAAGAAGATAATGCCAACATTTTAGTGTTGCCCGCAGATTATATAACTCCTGAGCAATCCGTTATGTTGGTGATTGCGTGGCTCAATGCGCAGTTCCTCGATAATCGATACGAAAAGCGCATTGAGATAATTGATTCATGGGGCGGTCTTAAATAACCGCTGGCTCTGCCTCTTCATCATCCTCTTGATCAGCATCATCAGTATTAGAAACAATATCCTCGTTTAGATTTGGGGACATTGCTGATTTTTCAGGGGCCGTATGCGGATCTAAAATGCTCTGCATTTGTTTTAATCCTTTCCCTTCAATCTGTTCAATGATTTTAGTTATTTGATTGATGGTCAAGATTTGTTTGTTTTGCAAGGCATCAGTGAGGGCAATTAACGCAGGTTTGTGCGCGATGAGTAGTTGTTCCACTTCGCTTTCGCATTGTTTGAGTTTTGCCAATGCCTCATCGCTGATGGCGTTTTGTCCATTTTTGGAGAGTGATTTGAGATCGATACCGTCAGCAACAATTGTTTTAATCATGTTGAAGGCGGAATTTTTCTTCCATCCATACGCGGTGCTGCATGAATTAGTAACAATACGTTCAGCAACACGGGCACCCAGGAGTGTTTTTGCTTTTTTTAACATTTCATCCTGATTTTTAATATCAAGAGTGTCATTGGGCAAATAGGTAAAGAGTGCGCCTTGTTCAAGTCCGGTCTGTTTGGTTTGCTGATAATATTGATCATAGACGCTTTCTTCTTTAACTTTCACCACCACTTGATGGATGGTTACTTTGGCAATCTGTTCTTCCATGTTCAGAAGTATTTGGGTGAGCACTTGGCCGGCAAAATGGGCCGCCAAGGTGCGTTTTTCTGCATCGGAAATTTCTTTGGTATCAATATCGATTATCTTGCGCAATTGCGTATCCAGTGACCATTCTAATATCTCTTGAGAAATGATGTTTCCCTTGATACCTACATGAATAAAGGCGCTATCAATTACCAATTTAATGTCTTCAAATGAACGTCCCTCCAATTCGTGCGCCAATTTATTAACATCAATATCAAATGCTTCGGGGTTGATCGCAAATTTATCAAGCTGTTTTCTAATATACTCAATGCGCTCTTTTAAGTTTGGATACTTAAAGCGAATTTCTAGCGCTAAACGTCCTGATTGTATCAATGCGTGATCGATATTTTCCGGTTTATTGGTGGTGCCAATCACGATAACCTTCTTCTTAGGATCATTATCGGCGATGCCGCTCAATGCTTGCAAGAAATCCGAAAGCATGGTTTTGTCTTGATTTCTTTGTAAGCCAAGTAAATCGATTTCATCAATAAAGATAACACACGGCGCTACTGCTTTTGCCAGGGCCATCCAGGTTTGAATGCCATTTGCTTTAATATCATGCGCATCAATAGAAATAAACCGAATTGAATCACTGGCCATTTGTTTTGATAATTCGCCACAAATTGCTTTTGCAAAGAAGGTTTTTCCGCTTCGGGTAGGGCCGGTCAAAAGGATACCGGTTGGCGGGGTTAATTCACGCGCGTCCCAGCGTTCCGGGTCCTTAATATATTTAATAAACGGATAAATAAGACTTTTTTCATATTCGTGCCCAATAACATCAGCAAAAGTGACAGACGATGAACTAATGCGGTCTAATTTTTCGGATAATTTAATAAATGAACCACCTTTGGCTCTTGTGAACCATACTTTTATTTTTCGGTAAATATCAGGCCGTATGCGAGTCCATTTTTCTTTTAGGCCATTCATAAAATGGGTGGTCAAATAAGCCCCGATAGGATAGGTTACATAATATTGGTCACGCATAAATTTTTCGATTTTTCCGAGTAGTTTTACCGGTTTATTTGGGCGGGGAGCAGGAAGGACTGTTCTTCCTTGCTGCAAATCTACATATGATGATTCTCTTACGTCCGGAAAGCCCACAATTTTTCTAAATAAGCAGTTTTCGTCTGAAAAAAAATAATCATCAAAGTAATAGGCGCCTCCTAATCCAAAACATAATAAGAATGCGCCATAAAAATCTAAATCATATCGTTCAATGGGTGTCAAAACATAATTATCAAGAAAGCGAGTAGCCTTATTACTTAATGATAAATCAATGGATTCCGAATCCTTTTCTAGCTGTGCAAGCTCTTGGTTGGAGGCCATTATTCTAAAAAGAACTTCTTGAGAGCTTTGAGGCGCGTCTTCTCTCAGTTGTGATTTTTCAATAAAAAGATCAAAATTCATCCATTTTCTAAATTTATGCGTTTGGCAGTCTTGTAAATAGTTAATAATTGCTCTATTAATTGCATACAGCTCCATCACTAACGCTGGGTTGGCAGAAGCGCCGCCAGTTCCTTTTTGAAATTGATGCAAAATATTACGCAAATCCATAATTTCTTTTTTTATGTCTGCTTTATTAACAATGGGACTGTTGGCTATGTTGGTATTGATATCGCCTAAAATTTTATCGAGCAGGTTCATTTGCGATTTTACATGCATTAAGGCAGTGCCCCATAAATCTTGCTCAGATTCATGTATTTTTTTTACCAACGAAGAGAAAGAGGAATCAAAATTTTCCCATTTTTGAACCAAATTCTTTATGTCTATTGTTTCACGTGAAGAGGGTTCGATTAAAAACTCACCAACTTTATCAACACCCAGATCGAGTAGTTTATTTAGATAATTGGCGCAATAGTTTAAACGTGTCATAAAGTCATAAAGCGCTTGAATCGAAATTTCACCCGGACTTTTAATGATACTATTACATTGAGATAATACCGGATTCAGGGCATTAATGAGGGGCAGGCCGCCGGCAGCATTGAGATCAACTATGGAATTCATGATATTCATGAGATGTTCTGCTTTTTCCGTGCAATCTTTGGCAAGTGCTTGTAAAAAGTCGGCCTCTTTTAAAGATTGCACCTGTTCGGGCGGATTGTTCTGAGTAACTTCATTGGTATCTGCCACTATCTTAGGTATACTTGTGGCAATGATAAGAAAAAGAGCAGCTTTAGAAAAAACAGATGAATAGTTCATGATGATGTCCCTTGAGTAAGATCAAAATATATCAGTAAAATATATACTAATATAATAAAGCCAAACTTATTTGTCGATTTCTAAATAAGAAAAAATATAGCCAAAGGAGCTTTAATGAATAATCGGTTAACAAGAATAAATGGATGTGCCTTTTTAATGAGTGTGCTTCTTGTTCTTCCCGGATGTATCTCAACGGATAGCCTTTTTGGAGGATGGTTTTCGGGTTGGTTCAAGCGCCATTATGATTTTACGGGTCTTGAAACAAAAGAGAATGTATTTCCGATTGTTATTATTGGGTCGGGGCCTGCAGGTTTAAGCGCGGGCCTCTATGGCGCGCGGGCCAAGAAAACGACCCTTGTTATTGAAGGAAGCAAGCCGGGAGGACTATTAACGGAAACCACCTATGTGGAAAATTGGCCCGGTTTCAAGGCGATTTTGGGCAAAGATTTAATGAAAGAATTAAAAGAACAGGCGGCTCATTTTGGGGCGCAGTTTTTGGATGATGTGGTTGAAAAGGTTGATTTTAGCCAATGGCCATACTTGATTTATACGCAAGATGGCAAAACTATTTACGCACTAACAGTTATCATCGCCACGGGCGCGTCGCCATTATTTTTAAAAATACCCGGCGAGCAGGAATATTGGGCAAAGGGGGTTGCAACCTGTGCCGTATGTGATGCGCCGTTTTATCAAGGCAAAGAGGTGGTTATAGTGGGAGGAGGAGATTCAGCAATTGCTGAAGCGATTCAGTTGGCAGCGTATGCTAAAAAAATTACGATTTTAGTTCGAAAAGATACAATGAAAGCGGCGCCAACCAATCAAGAGCTGCTGAGCGGCTATCCCCATGTTTCGGTTATGTTTAACGTTGAGCCAAAGAAAGTAATTGGCAATGAAACTCATGTAACCGGCATTGAACTCTATAATAATAAAGATAAAACAACCAAAATTATGCCGGTTGATGGCATCTTTCTTGCTATAGGCCACAAACCCAACACTGATGTCTTTAAGAAGGCACTTAAACTTGATGAGGGCTATATTGTGGTTGATAGTCATACGCAGGCAACTTCCGTGCCGGGTGTATACGCAGCCGGCGATGTGGAGGATCACCGCTATCGCCAAGCCGGTGTTGCATCGGGTAGTGGTATTAAAGCAGCGCTTGATGCGGATACCTTTTTAAATGAGATTGGTTTTAACGCGGAAATTGCTTCTCGCTTACAAGAAAAACAAAGAGCGCCGGTGGCCATAGCACCATCGCTGGTTAAACATGTGGCATCACTTGCGGAATTTAAAGCGGAGATTAAAGATTCCAAAGTGCCGGTAGTCGTTGATTTTTATGCTGATTATTGCCCTTCATGTATGGCGATGTTGCCTCATTTTAACGCGGTCTCTCAGCAATTTAAAGATTACGCGCAGTTTATATCGATTGATATAGCCGCGTTGCCCGATATTGCTGCCCAATACTATGTCACCAAAATTCCGTGTGTTCTGGTATTTAAGGATGGCGGCCTAAAAGGGCGATTTACCAATGCAATGGGTAAAAAAGAATTGCAAGAAGTAACGGCACAATTTGTTGGTCAGACGCCGGCGGGAAAACAAGAATAACCGGGGGGCATTCTTCTCTTGACTGTTAACAATGAGCCAGAGTAGATTCAACGTTGTTGTTATCTATTGTTACACTTTCTAAAAAAGGAAACGTAATGAGACGTTTAATTGTAGAATTTCTCGGTACTTTTTTTCTCATTCTCACTATCGCTTTAACCGGTAATGCTATTGCTATTGCGGCAATGCTTATGGCCTGGGTATATATTGGTGGCTATATTTCCGGCGGCCATTATAATCCTGCCGTATCGTTGGGCACGTTGCTCATAGGCCGTTTGCGCCAGAATGAGTTTTTCAGATATTTGGGCGCACAAGTGCTGGGCGGTTTTGCCGCATATGCCGTTGCGTATTATTTGCGCGGTTCAGTTGCAATTCCTGAACCAAGTGTTGCGATGTTGCCGGCATTTATTGTTGAAGTGTTGCTGGCCTTTGTGTTTGTTCTGCTTGTTTTGGTGGTGGCACATGCAGAGCGATTTAAAGGGAGCCACATTTTTGGCTTTGCCATCGGCTTTGCTGTTCCTGCTTTAGTGCTTGCCGGTTCACCACTTTCGGGCGGATTGTTTAACCCGGCAATAGCACTTGGTTCAAATCTTTTTGGCATTATTAAAGGCGCGCATATCGTGTGGGCCGATATTTTGATGTACGTGGGCGGCGCTTTTTTTGGTGGATTTTTAGCTGCCTGGGTTTATAAATATTTAGGCTTTGATGAAAAGAAGTAACTAACACTGTTTCGGTTACAAAATAACAAGCACCGTATTATTTGCGGTGCTTGTTATTTTGTAGGAGATATATTTTTAGAATAGGCGCCATAAGAGAGATCCATTGATATTTGTGTGTTTTACTGCGCAGAATTGATTTTTGCTCATCGATATTGCTAGTTTTACCGTGTGAGGGTAACACTGTAAAAAAAGGAGTATCCTTGGAGAGTAGTATAATACTTGATTCACGCGCCTATTATATACAAAAGTGGGGCAATGCGGCCACGATCGCATTATTGGATCCTTCCTGTCGTATTTTTACCATCCCGACCGTTGATGGGGTAATTCCTTACAAAATTCATTTAAATTGTGCCGTTGTATTTGGTGACCCGGCATGTTCGCCGGATGATATGCCTGAATTGATTGATGCTTTTCATACGTATTGCAAGGCGCAACGAAAAAGGGTGGTATATGTGGTTGCTTCGGAACAATTTGTTACCTGGGCTTTTAAAAATTATCGCTGTTCCACGTTAGAAATCGGCCATGAAATCATTTTGGATCCTTTGTATGATCCTAAGGCACGCAGCGGGCCCCATGCCAATCTTTTGCGCAGAAAATATAATCATTCAATACGTGAAGGCATTACTGTTAAAGAATATATGGGCAATGACGCTCTTCTTGAAAAGGCAATGGAGCAGGTTGCCGTAGATTGGCTCAAGGCGCGTTCGGGCCCCCAAGTATATATTTCACGCATTGAGGTGTTTTCTTATCGGGCCAATAAACGATGGTTTTACGCGGAGCATGCGGGGAAAATAATCGGCGTTATGATAATGAATCGCATCGACGCGCGTAATGGCTGGGTGGTTCATGTCTTATTGGTTACTCCCGAAGCGCCCAAGACCACCTCGGAATTTATTGTATTATGCGCCCTCGATGTGTTGCGCGCCGAGCGTTGCCGCTTTTTTTCGATTGGGCCCCTGCCCGGCGAGCAATTGGGAAAGATTGAGGGGCTTGGATTATTTTCCACGATTTTAGCCCGTAAAATTTATAAAGCATCAATTAAAGTATTTAAGTTATCGGATCGCCAACGCTATTGGAAAAAATTTCAACCCCAGTTGCAGCCGTCTTTTGTTCTTTTTAATCATCCAAGTGTGCGTCTTAAGGAGGTTTGCGCAATTATGCGCGCATATAACGCGCCTTTTTAGAAAAAGACCCTTGTTTCACAAATAATTAAATATTTTAATTAAAATATTGCAAATAGAAAAATTTAATTGATACTCTTCAAATGAAGATAAAAAATAATTTTGAGGAGTATCTAATTATGGGCCGCGCAAGACAAGCCGCTAAACTACTGGCAAGTAGTATCGTCTTGCTAATGATTGGGACAGTTGTTCTTATTAGCCGCAAGCAAACCTTAATTGCGCATAAAGATCTCATTGTGCCAACGCACGTGGCAATTGATTCTGTGGTTAAAAATGATTATGGGGCAATTTTATCAAGCAAAAAAAACATAATACCTAATGCAACAGTTGAACATGTGGCCATACATGTCCCTAAAACTGCCTATGCCGATCGCGATATTGTGCGTTATGGAAGATTGGTCTATTATCCCAATGCCAAGGCAACAATTCTTATCTGCCATGGTTTTATGTGTGATAAGTTTGATGTAGGGTTTCTTAGGCATATGTTCCCCCAAGGAAAATTTAATTTTATGACCTTTGATTTTCGGGCGCATGGCGAACATTGTGAAGGGCAACGGTGCACCTTTGGCCGCGATGAGGCCCTTGATGTTATGGCAGCGGGCCATTTTCTCCAACATCATCCCCAATTAAAGAATAAGCCTGTTATAGTCTACGGATTTTCTATGGGAGCGGTTGCCGCCATAGAGGCACAAGCAAAAGATAATACCTTATTTAAGGCAATGATTTTGGATTGTCCCTTTGATTCAAGTGAAAATATTATCAAGGCCTGTCTTGAAAGCTTAAAATTTTCTTTCCTAGGGTATGATTTTAGTATTCCCGCCTGCACGTTATTGCAAAAATACGCATTTCATCCGTATGTTCAGGAATTAATTAAAGGAGTACTTAAAACGGTGAGCACCCTTGATACCAAAAATGTTGATATGCGGATGTATCCGATTAGTCCGTGCCAATCTATTACAAAAATTGATGCAGAGGTTCCCTGCTTTTTAATTCATTGTAAAAATGATGAAAAAGTTGCGGTTGCAGCAGTAAAAAGCGTCTATGAAAATGCCTCAAGTAACTACAAAAAATTGTGGCTCACTAATGGGCGGCGCCATTTTGATTCTTACTTTTACAATCCTGAAAAATATATAAAGGAAATTCGCGCATTTATTGATGAAGTGGTAAATGGGGAATTAAAGAATAAACATTTTGCGCAAGTGACTGAAGATCCTGATGAACTTTTGGCCCAGATCTGATATTCTGAATGGGAAATTCCACCAATTTGTTCATTTGCAAAGGATCATAATGGTAACTATTTCACTCACCAATCAGCAATTGCTCGCCACAAAAGCAATTGCCAAAGCGGTTATACTCGAGCAAGATTTCAATCATAGTGTATTGAATCACTTTTCCGAACTATTTCCCGCAATTAATGCCCTCGTTAAAGAACGTGGGTTTAATGGCAGTTTACTTTCTCATGTAACAATCCCATATGCCCATAAAGAGCAGAATTATTACCTTATTCTTATTGGCATAGGAAAAAAGGTAGACGGCAAGATGGGGCATGAAAACTACCGGCGCGTAATTGGTAAATTGATGCGCATCATGGAAGAACTTAAAGTGACATCCTTGGCACTTGAGTTGCCAACGGTGGCCCAATTTGGTGCGCCGATTGGCTATATCGCCGGCCAAACTGCCTTGATGAGTAATATCGGCGCCTACCATTTTGATGAATACATTACCGATAAAGCGCGTAAGGTAATAGAAAACCGAGAAATTACCTTGATTGTGCCGGCTGGGGATAGAAAAGAGGCAGAAGAAGGCGTAATGACCGGTGAAATTATAGCGACTTCGGTTAATAAGGCGCGCCATTGGATAGATTTGCCGCCAATGGTTTTATATCCGACCGATTTGGCCCAAAAAGCACAGAAAGTGTGCAAAGACTTTGGGCTCAAATATACCGTTTTTAATGAAAAAGAGATTAACCAGATGGGCATGGGTGGCTTGAGTGCGGTTTCGCGTGGCTCTGAACTCGATTGCCAATTGGTTATCATGGAATATAAATCGGGCAAAAAAAACGCACCGACCATTGCATTTGTGGGCAAAGGGATCACTTTTGATTCTGGCGGTCTCAGTATTAAACCCGCCAACGCAATGGAGACGATGAAAGAAGATATGTCCGGAGCGGCAGCAGTTATTGCAACAATGGCTTCTTTGGCGCAACTAAAGCCGGATGTAAATGTGATTGGCGTTACGCCACTATCGGAAAATCTACCCAGCGGCACGGCAGCAAAACCGGGCGACATTGTTCGTTTTTATAATGGAAAGACTGCAGAAATTAAAAATACTGATGCGGAAGGGCGCTTGATATTAGCAGATGCGCTTTCTTATGTGGTAAAGCATTATACTGTTGACGCGATAATTGATGTTGCAACTTTGACCGGGGCCTGTTCACATGCGCTCGGGCCTTTCTTTGCCGGATTAATGAGTAATCATGATGATCTTGTTGAAAAGGTAGAAGAATCTGCCGATCGCACCGGTGACCGTGTTTGGCGTCTTCCTTTGTCGGATGATTTTAAGCCCGCTATTAGATCACCGGTTGCGGATATTAGCAATATTGGTAGTCCAACTTATAGGGCCGGTGCAATAACCGCAGCATTATTTCTTCAAAATTTTGTGGATGATGTGCCGTGGGCCCATCTTGACATTGCTGGTACGGCTTATGATGTGCCTGATCTTCCATATTATCGGCCGCATAGCGCGACCGGTTACGGTGTGAGATTATTGGTTGATTTGGCCATGAATTGGCAAAAGTAACTATTAATTTCGCATAATTCTTGATTATGTAAAAAGCCCCGGAAAAACCGGGGCTAAATTTTTGAAATTGTGAAGAAAAGAACTAAAACTGATTTAAATCAAGATCCGGCATATATTTCTTTTTCCAACTGCCCAGTGAAGCCGGGAAGTGTGGCATGGCAAGTTTTAATAATGCCTGCGCGAACACGCGGATTTCCCACTGTGCACCCGCCTCAAGACGAAGCCGCAAAAAATTCATGAGCGAGTGTAAATTGCAGGTGAAAATAAATTCGGTGTAAGTTGCCACGGGCAAAAGACCGCGAGCAATTTCGCGTGCAACGCCGCTTTCGAGTAAATGCTCGTAGGTCTCTTTGGCAACATTTAAACTATGAATATATTTTTCACGCAGTTGCGCATCTTCAAAAGCACCGACCGATCCTTGCCGATTTTTAGTATCTTGATATCGCCAGACGGAAGGAACATAAAATTCAAGTGGCGCTTTAACATAGCGATACGAAATTTCATTGTAAGAGTTCATGCGGTGGCGCACCCATTGGCGAAATACAAAAATAGGACATTTAACGCGGAATGAAAGTTGATTATGTTCAAAGGGACTGGTGTGATGATGTTCCATTAAGAAAGCGATTAACTTCTCATCCCGTTCAGTCATTTGATTAATGAATTTTCCATATGAAACACGCGCGGCATTCACTATATCCACATCCGATCCGGAAAAACGGATCAACTGCACTGAGCTGATGCCATCGCCTAAGGGATCGAGTTGTACAATTTCGGGTGCACAGGGCATTGTATCTTGCAGTAATTGTTCTTGCATAATAAAACCTTTCATACATTTTTAACTTCTGATCATTGTACCATGTTTGGTGAATTGCAAAATATTTTTTTAAATTTATTCTTGTATGGTTATTATCCTGATGCGAAAGGATTACTATGAAAAAGAAAGCTTGGAAACTATAATTAAAATCCTAATAAAAAAATTACTTCTTGTCATATGTCTTGTTGTTCAATCAAGTCTTCCTATGCAAAAACCGGCCTCTATCTACAACAACGCGAGACTTATTTTTCATGCGATTGGACCAAAGTTTCGTTTGCCCAAACTTGAGGGAATTGATCCATCTACGTCAATTGAAGCAATGGAAACGTAAGAGTTTGAAGGATTATATGAAAGTTTGCGGCATATTTTTAGTTGTCAGTTCTTCTTTTTTCAATTTGGGCGGAATGGATTCGCCATTTTCTACGGCTGCAGGTAATTTACCGCGAATACATTGCCCATTTACTGCGGGAACGCCATATGAATATTTTATTGCTCTAAAAAAAATAGAAAAATTGGTATGGGATCATGTTGAGGAAAAACAAAATTCGAGAGCAGAATCTCAGGTGATACAAATGCAAGCAAAATTTCCGGGCATAAATTCCCATTCATTGCAAACCCTGCAAGGGCTAATGCTACGGCTTAGCTTTCACAGTTTGAAGATCGCATCAATAATTTCGCCCTGGGGAGAATATGAAATAATAGATTGGACCGCCAGGCCTGATATGCAATGGATTTCTATTCTAGCAGCGTTGCAAGAACGTTTGCAGATTGCTACATTTGAGCCAGCGAATGAGTGTAATATGTGCAAATGCTATACAATCGGTGCCATTGAAAATAAGAATTTTCCGACCGTGGTTTTACGCAAAAAAGAAGATAATATACCCTATGATGATGCCCAAGAGAACTGGCGCGCAATGGAAAAAAAGTATAACGATGAATCAAAAAGTAATGTTTAAGACTGATTTCTATTTTGCGCCACAAGTGCGCTGATGACACCAATCATCATAATCTGGCAAACAAGCGCGGTATTACCATAACTGATGAATGGTAACCCAATTCCTTTGGTTGGTGCCAAGCCGGTAGCAACATAAATATTAATGAGCGCCTGCAGACTAATTAAAATTACTAAGCCAAATGAAGCAAAAATGCTAAACCGATCAGTCAGTTGTAAAGAAATGCGGAGACCAAAATAGAGAAAGAGCAAAAAGAGTAGAATTACTAAGCTGGCCCCTAAAAATCCTGTTTCTTCGGCAATAATAGAAAAAATAAAATCAGTATGCTGCATGGGTAAATAGAAAAATTTCTGTTTTGATTGGCCAATGCCAACACCAAAAAATCCACCTGAGCCAATAGCAATCAATGATTGAATAATTTGAAATCCGGCCCCTTGCGCATCGGCCCACGGGTTTAAAAATACCAGTATTCGTTTTAGGCGATACGCTTTAAGAAATATGAGAGCGCCAACTACCGGAATGCAGGCAAGCAGGGTGTAGCCGATATATTTTACATACATGTTTGCAATAAAAAAGAGCGTAAAAACGGTGATAATAATGGTGACCACTAAGCCAAAATCCGGTTGTTTAAGAAGTAATATGCCGGTTAGAATCAGAATGATCATAAGCGGTACATAGCCATGCAAAAAAGAGGGAGCAACCTTCTCTTTTTTAGAGAGAAAATAGGCAAAATATAAAACTATCGATATTTTAAGCAACTCGCTTGGTTGAAATGAGATGCCGGGCAAAGAGAGCCATCGTGCCGAACCGTGAATATTTTTACCGAGCGGGGTAATAACGGTGAGCAAAGTGAGAAGTAGTGAAACTAAAAAAAAATAGGGAGAACTGATTTTAATGAGGTGAACCGGAATGTGACGGATAATAAATGCCGCAACAATTCCTATAAAGAGACCCAAAATTTGTTTTTTAAAATAATAATTGGCCGAACCGAATTTTTCGATTGAAAATACCGAGCTTGATGAATAGATAAAAAGCAGACCGATAATAAGAAGAATGCCAACAATGGTGATAAAAATGGAAAAATCTTTTTTTAACTGCTTTTTTTGGATAATCATGCAGACTTCTTAACTAATTCCTAAAAGATCTGTTTGCATCTACGAAGCTACTTATCAGATGCTCAAGGTGTCAAGAATTCTTCTTAAGTTGTTCAACTAAATTTCTAAAATGATTGCCCCGTTCTTTGTAATCGGTGAATAGATCATAGCTGGCGCCGGCCGGAGAAAATAGAATCTGATCATTATTCTGCAATAATAATGGAAGATGGCCGAATGCTTCATCGAGCGTTGCGCAGCTCAAGGCCGGAATTTGATAGATGTCACAAAAGCGCTTTAGTTCTTTGGCTTCTTTACCAAAACAATAAATAAAACGAACCTTAGATGCCACTTGCGCCACTAAATCTTGGCGGTTGACCCCTTTGCTAATGCCTCCCAAAAAAAGAATGGTTGGCTTGCCGGTTATTTTTTCAAGCGCAGCAAGGGTGGAAGCAGGAATTGTTGCTTTCGAATCATCATAAAAATCTACCGAGTTTATGGAGGCAATTTTTTCGAGCCGATGTTTTGGTAGTGCCTGACGGTCCAGTGTTGTTGCGAAGGTATTCAATGGTAAATTCAACATATGAAGAACAGTTGCCAATAACAAAATGTTTTCTTGATAGGTAGCTTCCGGAATCTTCATAAAATCGAATATTTTTGTGCATTTTGTCTGATAACGCTCCATTAAAGATGAGTTATGTAAAAAATAGAATGCATCACTATTCTTGAGTTTTTTTAAAGTTGATTGTTCCGGTTCTCGTACGGAAAAAAAACAGATGGCGCGCTCTTCTTTTATGGCAGTGGGTATACTTTCGAATAAGCTCAAGGGAAGAATAAGCAGATCAGATTTTTTTTGATGCGCAAAGATTTGCCATTTGGCCGCAACATAATTTTCTAATGTTCCATGGCGGTCAAGATGATTGGGATAAATATTGCTGCAAATTGCCACGTGCGGCGCGAAGCTGGCGCTTCGTTCAAGTTGAAAACTGGAACATTCAAGTACCACATAATCACTTGCATTTGCCTGTCCGATACTATCTAACAATCCAACGCCGATATTGCCACCGGTGAATACCTTTTTGCCTTGATCTTTTAGGAGTTCCGAAAGCAAATGGGTAATAGTAGTTTTGCCCACCGAACCGGTGATGGCGATAATGGGAGCGGTGCATTCTTGGTCAAAAATATCCAATTCAGAGAGCCATTTATGGGCATAGGAGTTATACGGTCTCAAATCGATACCACAGGCGGCAAGAATAAGATCGTTACGTTCCAGGAACTGTGGCAAATCATCTTGTTGGTAAAAAGGAATGCCATACTGTTGTAAAAGTTGCTGCTCTTCTGGCGTTGGAATGCGCTTGTCGAGTGCTTCGATGAGGTATTTTTTTTGATGAAAATAAGCAATCGCAGACTTTCCGACAACCCCCAAGCCCCAAATGCCAATTTTTTTATTCATACCCCTCAACGCGGATTTCCTTACTTTAGTACGACGAATGGAATCATTTTTTTTCTGACAAAATATGAAATAATGCTACACTACTTAGTGTTGAGATTCAATATGCGTCAAAAGAATAAAGCAGTATTTTACCCGCTCGTGGTGAGCTCGTCGAACCATTCGAGCGCATTAGTTAACATACTCGCACCCTTCGACAAGCTCAGGGCGAGCGGAATATAACAAACAAGGCTATTTTTAATCATGGCAGACCAATCCTCTTCCGAACCTAAAGTGAGCTATAAAGATACACTTAATTTACCCCGCACCGATTTTCCTATTCGTGCTACCCCCAAAATTGATGATCCATTGATGGTGGCTCGTTGGCAGGAAGAAAATCTTTATGAAAAATCGTTCGATGTGCATCATGGCAGTGAGCGCTATATCTTGCACGATGGTCCTCCCTATGCGAATGGGCACATTCATGCTGGCCACGCCTATAATAAAATTTTAAAAGATATTGTTAGCAAATCGCAGCGCATGATGGGCAAACAGGTGCCGGTGATCCCCGGTTGGGATTGCCATGGTTTGCCAATCGAACTCAAAGTAACGCAAGAAAATCCCGGCCTCAAAGGAGCAGCCTTAAAAAAAGCATGTCGTGCCTATGCTCAAAAGTGGATTGATATCCAAAGAGAAGAGTTTAAAAAGCTCGGCGTTTTAATGGATTGGAACCATCCTTACACCACTATGGATTATAGTTATGAGGCAGCCATTTTGCGTGCCTTTGCTCAATTTGTTGAGGGTGGTTATATCGAGCGTAAAAATAAGACGGTTCCCTGGTGCGCTTCGTGCCAGACAGTGCTTGCGCAAGCTGAAATTGAATATCAAGATCAAAAGGACCCATCGATTTTTGTATTGTTTCCCCTTGAGCAAAAAGCAGTGACTCATCTTTTTGCCAACCTTGCCAATCGCACGGTCAACTTGCTCATCTGGACCACAACGCCGTGGACCTTGCCGCTCAATAGAGCGGTGCTTTTAAAGCCGGGGGCAGAGTATGTGGTTCTTGATATCAATAATACTTTGGTTGCGGTGGCGCGTGCGCTTGCAGATAAGATTGCTGCGATGTTGGGTGTAGAGAAAAAAATTGTAGGCGAATTTGTGGCCGAACAATTGGTTGCTAGTGGTGCGCGTGTGCATCATCCTTTTTTGCCGGTGACCGTTCCCCTTATCCTTTCTGAGAATGTCAGTTTGGATGATGGTACTGCTTTTGTGCATTGTGCGCCCGGTTGTGGCCCTGAAGATTATGAAGTGGGTGTGCGCAATGATCTGGAAATTTTTTCGCCAATCAGCCCTGATGGTAAATACACCCAAGGTATAGAGCCGCAAGAATTAATAGGTATGCCGATTAAAGATGGGCAAATTTGGGTGATAAAAAAACTGGCTGAATTGGGCACATTGTTCCACAAGACCTCAATTAAGCATTCATATCCTCATTGTTGGCGCAGCAGAGATCCTTTAATTTTTAGAGCAACCAAACAATGGTTTTGTGATTTGGAAAAAAATAAGTTGCGGGAAAATGCAGTTGCTGCTGCTGATACAATTCATGCATTGCCCGAAAAATCTATAAACCGCCTTAAATCAACGCTTGAAGGGCGCTTGGAATGGGTGCTTTCGCGCCAGCGAACGTGGGGTGTGCCGATACCCGCATTAATTTGCACCGGCTGTGATTTTACTTATAGCACTCCTGAGCTCATTAATAAGGTAGCTGAGGAAGTAGACAAAAAAGGAATTGAGTATTGGGACGATGCCACCGTTGCCGATCTTTTACCAAAAAATTATCTCTGTCCGCTCTGCAAAAAAGCGGAATTTATTAAAGAAAATGACATTCTCGATGTTTGGTTTGAATCGGGCGTGAGCCATTATGCCGTTCTTTTTAATAATCCAAAACAAGCATTTCCCGCAGATATGTATTTGGAGGGCACGGATCAGCATCGCGCATGGTTCCAGAGCTCTTTGCTCACCGGTGTTGTGCTGGAAAAAATAGCGCCGATGAAAACAATTCTTACCCATGGGTTTACCGTGGATGGCCAAGGAAGAAAAATGTCCAAATCGCTGGGCAATGTGGTGAGCCCGCAAGAGATGGTGGATCAGCTGGGCACCGATGGTCTGCGATTATGGGCATCAAGCATTGATATTTCCGGTGAGGCAATCGTTTCACCGCTGTTGCTTGATAATGTAAAAGAGGTATACCGCAAAGTGAGAAATACCGCGCGCTTCTTGTTATCTAATCTCTATGATTTTGATCACCAAAAAGACGCGATGCCACTTGATACGTTAATGTTGATAGATCAAAATGCCTTAATTACTTTACACAATTTGAATCTTACTATTTTGAAGGCTTATCAACGCTATGATTTTACCGCTGTTTTTCATGCATTGAGTGATTATTGTTCATCGCAATTAAGTTCATTGTATTTGGATATTATCAAAGATCGCTTGTACGTGGAAAAAGCAGACGGGCCGTTGCGCCGTTCAGCGCAAACCACCTGTTGGCACATTCTTGATACACTCACGCGATTAATGGCGCCGGTAATGTCTTTTACTGCAGAACAGGTTTCTGATAATTATCAAAAAAATAAAAAAGCATCGATTCATTTGCAAGAATTTGCTCATTTATCCACTATTTGGCAGCAGTTGGTCAGCCATCAGGTTTCTTCACGTTCCAAAGAACAATTCGAGCGGCAACCACTGTCTGAAAAAGAGATAGAATACGCCACAGAATATAAAGAGCGGTGGCAGATGCTGCGTTCGATACGCTCTGCCGTTTTAAAAGCAATTGAAGGATTGCGAGAAAAGGGGATAATCAAACATTCGCTCGAAGCACAAGTGATCATGCATATCGATGAAAAAGCTGCTTTTGCGAAAAGCTTTCATGATCTATGCGCTGATTTGAGAAATACACCGCAGGGCGTTCACGGATTCTTTGAAGAATTTTTCATTGTTTCAAGTGTGGTGCTTGAGCAGGGCAATCAAAATCTTGTTGATTCAGAATACCCGGGATTCTCAGTGCGTATTGAAAAAGCGCCGGGACAAAAATGTCCCCGATGTTGGCAATGGAAAGAAACGGTGCATGATCATGGTCTTTGTGCACGTTGTGCAGGAATAGTAAATAAATAATAAACTGAATTACTGCAATTATATTTCTTATTTTTTATTCGTTAGTATTTATCATGATGGCTGATAATTATTGATTATGTTAAAATAAAATTTAATAAATTTTTCCACATGTATCTTTCAACAAACCTTGTTTTTCATAATCGGAAAAAACATTAAATAAAAAGTGGCGCATATTAATGCGCCACTGCTAGTTCAGTCTTTGTGATATCAAATACTAAAGTTCATCAACACTCTTTTTCAATTCCTGTATCTTTGCCTTTAAATCATTAAGATTAGGAACCGAAGTTTTTTTGAGCAACTCTTCTATTTTCGCCTCTTGGGCAGTAAAAGGTGATGCCACAGCTTTCTTATCTTGAATGTATTTATCCAGACCCGACTGTAATTCTTTGCCAAAATAAGCAAAATACTTTGCCATGTAGTTCAACTGATCACTATTACTCATGGCAGCCATCGTCATGGGTTTATTTGCTTTGCCCAAATTATTTATTTGATTGAGTATTTTATCAATCTCTTTGCTTGAATCTTTATATAAATCCTTAATTGATTTTCGGTATTCTTTTTTCTGGGCATCGGTCAATTTTTTAAGCTGATTTTTCATATTATTGACTGCTCTGACCGCTTTGCCAATAGCTTGCGTGGCCGGTTTGATAGCATTCATTAATTCTTCATCAACAAAATTTTTGTCTTTAAAGTGCTTTTCAAGCTCTTTAAACATAGGCACATTCTCGGTATTTTCCTCAAATGCTGCAAGTGCGGCGCTAAATGCCTCTTCTATTTTAGTCGCCGTTCTATCCTCTTCGCGCTTTGGTTTTTCTTCGGGCTTTTTTGCCTCTTCAGGTTTTTTTGCTTCTCCCGCTTTTCCTGCGCCACCGCCTGCTCCGGGAGCGCCCGGTTTTTTGGTTTCTGAAGCGTTTTCATTGCGACGAGATGAGTCATAGTATATTGGCGTGTAAGCGCCGCGGCCGCCGCGATCTGTTTCATATTCTCTGCCGTATGATTCTCGCGGTTGCGCCGGTCTGCCCACGCGGGTGGTTTCTCCCGGTCTTCGCGGTATCTGTGATTGTTCGAATGCTCTTTTTTGTGCCGCTTCTTCCGATTCTTTTATTTTCTTTGCGGTCGGTTCATATTTTTCAAAGATTTTATCAAGCGCGCTAATAATATTGAGTAGCGAAGTTGCTTCATGTAAATTCAAGAGCACGGCTCTGGTGGCTTGGCGCGCCGGGGATGTCATTTTATCAATGCCAAAGGGTGATAATTCGATTTTAGGATTATTTATTGTTAAAGCATCTTTAATCTTGGTGAGGTTATTATAGAGTGATTCATCTTTCATGAAATCATCAAGATATTTATAGGCATTCGTTTTTGTATCACGATCCTTAACTTTGTTAAGTTTTGCAACTAGTTCTTCAGATTTACTTTTTAGCGTGTTCCATGAAAGTGTTTCCGGGAACCCTTTGAGTTTGCCCTCTTTGATCCAGTTGGGGATCTTGCTGGGTAACTCGGCCATCAGTTGTGCCTTACCCAAGAAATTATTAACTTGCATGCTCGTGGTATCTATTAAAGAGAGTGCCGCTTGTTGTTTATTGGTTGGCGCAATCGGTTTTATTGCTGGCTTTTCTTCTTCTTGAATAACGCGTGCGGGCGGCATCTCCGGTTTTGCTTGTGGCGTTTGCGTCTCGTTCACTTCATTAATCATCTTTTCAATTTCAGCAAGAAGCTCATCTTCGCTCATTGCCGAAAGCCGCGCAACTTCTTTGTCAAACTTTTCTCGTGTATCGGTATTTTTAATCTGTTCCTCGGTATAACCACGTCGGCGCAAATCTGCTTCGGTGGGCAATGCGTCAACCATCTCCTTGGCTTTTTTTTGTGCTTCCTCAATGAATTTAATATCTTCTTCGGAAAAATCAGGAACTCCGGGCGCCGGGCTTTCTATCCGCGCATAAACAGAAGATGCGCATAAAATGCACAAAAGGACGGCATTAATAAATTTTTGAATCAAATTCTTCATAAAGTGGCCTCGTTTGATAAATACTTAAGCACTGAAGGTACCTAGAAACATATTAAGTATAACAAAAAAGGGCATTTGTGTATGGTCTTTCAAAAAAACCGAGAAAAGTCAGGTTTTTTATTGATGGAAACCATGGTGGCGCTTTTAGTATTCACAATCTCACTTACGATTCTTTTAGGCGCGTATGCACAGGCGCAGAATACCAAAAGAGATGCATTATTGCGATTAGAGGCTCTCGCGCTTGCACGGCATATTATTAATAACAATTTTAAAATCGAACAAAATCAAGAAAATGATGAGTTTCAGTCCAGGATAGAATGGCGGCCCTTGCAAACCGCTCTTTTTGATGGGCCGGACGCGTTGGTAGCCACGGTGTATGTAACGTGGCGCGGTGGTAAAAAAGAAAATCAAATCCGTCTTGCTACCATTACGGTGGCACATGGTTAAGAATAGTTTGGGATTTTCGCTCATTGAAGTAATGCTCTATTGTTTGATTGCTGCTCTGCTAACGGTGTTTGTTGGAAAATTTCTTTCAAAATCGATTGTTGTTCTTGCCAACGATGCGGCCCAAACCGCACAAACTATGAATGTGCATACTGCTTTTGCTTTGCTTTCGCGTGACGTTGAGCAAGCACAGTCTGAACTTGATTCTTGGCGCATGATTGGCAGCAATGAACTTATATTTAAAACTGCTACGGGTGACATAGGATGGAAGTTTAACCAAAAAGGGCTTTATCGCTGTGCCGGATCATATGATTTTAAAAAAAAGCGATGGCTCACCGTTCATTCTACGCCCATTCTTACGGCAGTATCAGATTTTTCACCTTCTTTGCGCCAAGAAAGCGAGCATGTCAGGGCGCTAGAGATCACCATTGAAATGCCAAACAGTAAGAAAATGCGTAATACTCTTTTACTCATCAATGGAGTTAAGCCATGAAGCAGGGCTCGTGCTGTTTAACAATCATAATCGCTATGGCACTTCTTGGCGCGGTATACATTGGTTACTGCCATGCTACGCATCTTTTTGCCCGCTATGTGCACGAAAGTATTACGAGTGCAACCCATGAAGAATTGACCAAAGGGGTTTTAAATTTTGGTATTGCTCATGTAACCAAGCATTTTGATACGATGATAAAGGATGATGCATCGTGGCAAGAACAGTTCATCTTTGATCAGCACGTGGCAGTCCTTGAGCTGCGGGCAAACAATAAGAACGTTGAGATTTTGGCTGTCCTGTCTCAAGAGGGTCACCAAGTATGCCGAATGATCTGTAGCGTACATAAAACTGAAGATCATAAATTGATTATTCGGGGTTTTCAAAGAAGAACGATTTCCTTATACTAAGAGCTAAGTACCAGTGTTAGTTCAAAGGATCAAAATGAAAGTTGTTCTTAAGCAGAATGTTGAAAAATTAGGCTTTAAAGGCGAAATTGTAAAAGTAAGTGATGGTTTTGCAAGAAATAATCTTTTCCCACGCGCACTAGCTGAAGAGATTACCGATTCAAATGCCAAGTTTTATGAAAACAAAAAGAAGGTTGTTGAGCATCGCCAAGAAAAGATTGCAACACAGACCTCCATGCTTGCTGAAAGTATCAAATCACTCAAACTAACTCTCAAACGCAGATTGCATGATGACGGCAAGCTCTATGCAGCAGTAAGACCCAACGAAATTGTTGAGTTGCTGGCGCACCATGGCGTGAGCATCAAGCCGGATCAAGTGCTCTTTGAAAAGTCAATCAAGGCCAAAGGCGCTTATGAAGTGACTATCAAATTATCCTCTCGCTTGCAGCCAAAAGTAACTCTGAATGTCATTTCCGAATAAATAATCTACAAAAAGAGGGAACGCTATGTCCCAAGGACTACGATCCCAAGAAAATCGGCCCGTCCCCAGCGCAATTGATGCGGCAAAATCATTAGCTCGTGGTTTGCCCGCAAGTCTTGAAGCTGAGCGTTCTGTGTTGGCGGCACTTTTGCTGAATGATGAAAATGTGCCACTCGCGTGCGAAATTGTTGCGCCAACAGATTTTTATCATCCGCCCCACAAACTTATTTATGGGGCGATTCTTGATTTATCGTTGGCTCGCCAGCGTATTGATTTGGTCACCTTGCAGGATGAACTACTAAAGCGCGGGCAGCTTGATATGGCAGGTGGCGTGGTGTATCTGGTTTCTCTGCAAGAAGATTTACCGGCGATCGGCTTTGTTGAGCAACATGCGCGTATTATTCGCGCGAAGGCAATGCTGCGCGAGCTGATTAACTCAGCTGCCCATATAATATCAAATGCCTATGGTCAGAATGATGAATCTATTGATGCGGTTTTGGATGAGGCAGAAAAAGTAATTTTTCAAATCTCCAGTAAGCGCTCAACGCAAAGTTTTGTGCAGCTGAATATTTGGCTCAAAAAAACATTTAAACATCTTTCTGATTTAAAAAGCCATAGCAAAGGTATCACCGGTGTGCCATCCGGTTATAAAAAACTTGATCAAATGACCTCCGGTTTTCAAAAGGGGGATTTTGTGGTGCTGGCAGCCCGTCCCTCGATGGGCAAAACGGCTCTCGCGCTCACGGTTGCGCGCAATGCAACCATAGAAGGGCAATCGGTCGGTTTTTTTTCATTGGAAATGTCTGCCGAACAACTCATTTTGCGTCTCCTTTCTTCTGAATCAGGAATTCCTCACCATCATATTAGAAATGCAACGATCACCTCGGAAGAGTGGCTGGAACTAACCAAAGTGGCCGGAAGTTTGGGGGAGCTGAAATTATTTATCGATGATACCGCGATGCTTGATATTATGGATTTGCGTGCCAAGGCGCGTAAATTAAAGGCGGAACACAATGTCTCGATGTTGGTGATTGATTACTTGCAGCTTATTCATTCAACCAAACGGCATGAGAACAGGCATCAGGAAGTCTCTGAAATTTCGCGTGCGCTTAAAGCATTGGCCAAAGAACTGGGTGTGCCCATAATTGCATTATCGCAACTTTCACGTGCGGTTGATAGCCGTATGGATAAGCGGCCAATTCTTTCCGATTTGCGTGAATCTGGCGCCATTGAACAGGATGCTGATCTGATTATGTTTTTATATCGCGAAAGTGTTTATAACCCTGAAACCGAAAATCCTGCGCTTGCTGAGCTGATTATTGGCAAACAGCGTAACGGGCCCACCGGCACTGTTCATCTGCACTTTGCAAAAGAGCAAACAAAATTCGAAGATTTTGAGGATTGAGTTCTTACGCCAATTTTGGGTAGTAACGCATTTCAGCCGACCATTGTGTGCTATTCAACATCTGTGCGCCATGCCGTTGATAGAATGCAATTAATTTAGGAAGCATTTCCGATGATGTTTGTTCCGCGGGCAAATTAAAGGGGCTTGCTACCCAGCGAATTTCATCATTTTTGCATTGTGTGAGCGTGTCGAGTGCAAATTGCAGTAAGATGCTGCCAAATGATTTTTTGCGATATGTGGGTTCCACATGTAAGCGCGCGATATACCCTTTTTTAGAGATTTTATCGTAGGAGAATTCTACCTGGCCAACGATAGAACCTTGGTATATAAGATTGACGGTAAAATAGGTGCGGTCTCCCTGTTCGCTCGTTTGAATGTCTATCGATGTTTCAAAGTCGGAAACTGCGCAAAAAGTAGAGTGTGAAAATAAGAAAAGTAAGGACGCTAATAATATAATTCTATTTGAAATCATTTTATGTTCCTCTTTTAAAATAAGCGCTTATGATATTGGTTAATCTATTCTAGTATTAACATTAAATTAAATTCGATTTTTGTCAAAAGGCATTGTATCCTGGCAACCAAGAAAAAATACAAAAAAAAGGATTACAATGATTGTTTTAGGTATCGATCCGGGATTTTCCTGTACCGGTTATGCAATTTTAAAAAAAGAAGGCAGCAAGACCTTTCTTCTGGATTTTGGCTATTTGAAATTACCACAGTCCAAATCATTGCAAGAGCGAGTCGTTCTTTTTCATGATGCCTTAGAAAAGAAGATACTTCATTTTGCCGTAACTGATCTGGCTATCGAAACCCCATTTTTAGGAAAAAACGCGCAAAACTTTTTAAAACTCGGTTATTTACGGGGCATTCTCTATTTTCTTTCCCATAGGCATAGTCTTACGCTTCATGAATTTGCGCCGACCCAAATCAAACAATCTTTGACCGGCTTTGGTGGCGCCAGTAAGGAGCAGGTTTCTCGTGTGCTTTTTCAACTGTTTCCTACGCTTGCAAAACCAGATAAATATGATGCTACCGATGCGCTTGCTATTAGTTTATGCGGTTTGTGGCAAACAAAAAATAAATTTCTGGGATACTGATACCCAGAACTGCGCATCTCTGCTCGAGTATTTAAAAATCAAGTAATGGCGCTTTTTATTGCTTTCACTCTTTTATATAAAGTAAGCTGCAGCTAAGGGCTAGGGAAGGGGAACCCAAACTCACTGGCGGTACTTACTACCAAAAGGAGGCTGGATGAAGTATCATTTACCAAATCTTGATTCCAAGATTAATAAGCTATTTTATTGCAATAATCGCTTAATTTCTGAACAGCAGATTATAGAATTACAGGAACTTTTTTTAACACCGGGCTTTCATCAATATCCCATAACAACGGTTAAAGATGCACGCGCATTAATGTATACTTTTCTCGATGCGTTACGCTGCTATCAGATTGTCGGCTGCATGACTGCAAATACTGATCTCCCATTGCGCAAAAGCATATTTGATATCAATGATTATTTATGGCAATACGGCTATCTTGGATCCAGCAATTACGATAAATTTTTTATTGAAGAATTCGATATTGATTTTTTATGGATCGAGCCGACTCAACACAACGAGTTCGACCAATTTAAAGAAAAATTAGCTGAGTTTAATATTGACAAACAAATTCCAATAATTGTTTTTGTTCAATGAGTAGAAAAAGAACTGCGTCCGATAATGCATATTATGTAAACAAAATAACTACAAAAACGGATTTGATTAGCGGAATTGTTAGATATTTTTTTACTGAATTGAACAATAGAACATCTTATTTATGATTTCAATTAACAACAATAAAAAAGAACACATTTAATCAATCAAAAAAGCCCAGTTTTAAAAACTGGGCTCGATTGTGATAATTTGTAGCAATTTTATTTTTTCTTGCGGAGCATTGGAAGTCCGGTCCGCTTGTTTTCAAAAACTTCATATCCTTTTGGCAACTCGTCAAGTGAATTTTTGCCTTTATCACCGGCAAAATAATAGATACGCTGTTTGCGTTTGCCCGCCAACAAAACTTCTTTGGTATGAAGATAGTAAGATTTGCCGCTTTTCTTGGACTTAACACTATAGGCCATCGTGTACACCTTTCTTAATTACGATTTAACCTTTTTTAACTGTAAATCAAGCTATTACTTCTGATGATTAATTGTCAAGAAAGTTGAAAAGATGAAAAAAAGAGCCAAAAAAAACCATCGCACTGACCGAAATCAATGCGATGGAAAAAAGGAGAGTAGTAATGAAGCCTAGTTTAATATCAATTAAGATTAAAATGTATTTCTAAAATGTCAAATCCCCAGAAAAAATTAGTGCTGTATTTCAAGGTTTTTTAAATCTTAATTTACTAAAATGTTATAAGAAATCTGTATACTTGTCAAGCCGACAAAAATAAAAATTGCTCTATTGCTCATAAATGTTTCACATTGTCAATTTTTATAATGTGTGCATTGCGCGCTTCGAGCTCCTTTTGCAAAAGTCCTCCTGGAGAGGGTGCGGTAAATATCATTTGAATATTCAGCTTGAAAATAATTTCAATTAATATTTTCATTGTTTCAGAATCAAAATCGGTCATAAAATCATCAAGAAGAAGTATTGCCGGGCGATTGTTTTGGCACAGGAGCCGAATCTGGGCAGCCTTGATAAGCACAATTATAAGCTTTTGCTGCCCTCGAGAGGCAAATGTGCGTGATTTTACATCCTTAAAATGAATGGCAAAATCATCAAGATGCGCACCAAATAAAGAGCGGGCAAAATGAACCTCATCATTATACAACTGTGGGTTGCAATCAAGAAAAAGCTCACAAGATTTTCCCAAGAACTTTTTAGGCTTATAGGTGAAAACAATGCTACAGCTACTGTTAAAATAGGAATGCATCAACAAGGCGATTTGTTGTTCCAGATTTTTAAGAGCCGCAATACGCGCCTCTTGCACCAGCACACTATAGTGCCAGAGTTGCTCCGTCCACAAATTATACGATTCGCGCGACGTGCGACCATTTTTTAGCAATGCATTACGATTCTCTACCACGTCCTTGCATTTTTTGCTCAGGTTAAGAAACTCTACATCGGTTAACATAATTACTTGATCAATAAAAAAGCGACGCACTTCCGGGCCACCTTTAATAAGATCAAGATCATCCTCGGTTAGAGTAACGGTTCGATAATATTCTAATAATTCTTTATAAGTTGCAACCGTTTTATTGTTAACTTTTACCAGTCTTTTTTTATTGCCAAAACCTACTTGCACATCATATTCATCGGCAGTTTGCAAACGCGCCTTTAAAAAAAAATTATCGGCCCCAAACTGAACCAATTCCTGTGGGATGTGCGTACGAAATGAGCGCAAATAACATAAATAGTGCAACGCTTCCAATAATGATGTTTTACCTGCTCCATTTAATCCGGAAATAAGAGTGGTACTATTTTCAAATGAAAGTTCCAGCGATTGGAAGCATCGAAAATTTTTAAGCTGAAGATGAGTAATTTTCAAAGGTATCTCCACTCATCCGTTGTATGGATATTAATTCGAAGTTGGCGAAACGGGCATCACCAGATAAATTAAATGGCTTTGCTCGGCTTCAGTTTCAAATATTATTGGCCGTGAAGAATTCTTTAAATAAAACTTAATCTTATCGTCAGAAAATGCTTGTAGGCCATTTAACAAGTATGGCGCATAAAACCGCACGTCCAGCTTGGCACCGCTAAATTCATGGAGTGGCAACGCTTCATTGAGTTTTCCTACTTCTTTATTTTGCATAGATACTTGTAAACGTTCCGATTCAAAACCAAAGTTGGTGGCAATAAACTGCCCCGAAAGCAAGCATGATGAACGCCGCAATGTTTTTATAAAATTACTTCTATCAACGCATGCCGGCACAAATCCCTCTTTATTAAGAATTGGCGCGTACTGCGGAAATGGATCGGCAAGTAATTTGGTGAAAAAATTAAATGATTCACCGGAAAATACCAGTTGATTGCCACAGATTCCCAAAAAGATGGAGCCATCCGGAGCACTTTCTAGGATTTTTTTAACTTCAAAAATAGCACGCCGCGGCAAGAGCCATTTTTTTGTCTCGGGCAAGGTATATTTTTTTGTGCAGACTTGTGCCAAGCAATGGCCATCGGTAGTGGTCATCTTAAATTCAGCGTCTGATATTTCCAGATACAGTCCGTTGAGCGCTTGATTGGCATTATTTTGTGGAATCAAAAATGCAACTTTATCAAGCATCTCCAATAAAAAGGAGGCACTCAATTGCATTAAATTTTCTATACGCTCGGGGAACGGCGGAAATTCTTGCGCGTCTTTAATATTGAGTGACAGATCAACTGAACCGGCTTGTAACGTGAGCTGATTATTTTCACAAATAAATTCAATATCGCCATCAAGCTCTTTGACTAAATCAAAAATACGGCGCCCGGAAACTAAAAAAGAAAACGGTTGGTCAACATCACTCTTTTTTACCAAGTAGCTCGATTGTAAACTGATTTCTAAATCGGTACTTTTTAAGACAAGTTCTTTGTGTCCCACTGCAAACATAATATAAGTTGTCGCATCAAGTGTTGTACGTTTAGTACAAATTGGTTGCATGGCAGCAAGTAGAGCAAGAAACGGTTTTTGCTCAACAATAAATCGATTTTCCATTGAAAAATGCCTTTAATATTTTTTAATTACTATGCAATAAAATTTTTATCTTAAAAATAGTATAATCGCATCAAGAAAAAGAAAAAGAAAAAAATAACTCTCTTATGAACGTGGATGTTTTTTATCATAAATAGTCCGTAAGTGACTCTTTTCAACATGAGTATAAATTTGCACTGTTGAAAGATTTTCATGGCCCAGCAATAATTGCAATGATCGTAAATCGGCACCCCGTTGCAAAAGATGCGTTGCCAATGAATGGCGCAATTGATGCGGCGAAATAGATTTTGCAATACCGGTTTTTTTCCACAATTTTTTGAGGATACCCCAAAATGCTTGCCGTGTTATTGGCCGTACTGTGCCTGCATACAGAATAGGGAAAAGGTATATACTTTTGTGCTCTTTTTTTTCTGACAGTTCTTCACAATATTTTTTTAAAAGATCGGTCATAGGCATAGGCAAAGGAATCATGCGCTGCTTGCCCCCTTTTCCTTCAACTTGTAAAAAACCGCTATCCCACAGTATGGATGAGGTGGTTAAATGGGTGAGCTCGCTAATACGCAAACCCGTAACATATAAAAGATAGAGCATAATTTTATTGCGTATTCCATGTGGCGTCTTATCCTGATCGGCTACTGCCAATAATGTTTCTATTTCCTGTTCCGTTAAATAATGGGGTATTTTTTTTTCTAGTTTAGGAAATGTTAATTGTACGCCCAGATTTGGCAGTTGCCCTTTTTCATGGGCAAATGAAAAGAATAGTTTTAATGATGAGATTTTACGCGCCATACTCGTTGCCGAACAGCTATTTTTGAGCTCTTGTAAAAAAAATTTAAGATCCTTAAGTGAAAGCTGCTGCGATGTAATCTCTTTTTTTTCTAAAAAGTGGAGCAACTGTAAAATGTCTGTTTTATAGGCATTGAAGGTGTTTAAAGAAACTCTTTTTTCAGTAAGCAAATACGAAAAAAATTGGTCACAATATGCTTTCATAAAACTCTTTCTGATTTACATACAGGTTAAAATGGTTGGCTTTAGAGTAAATGGGCAGTTGTTTTTATGCAAGAATTATGGCAAAGAATTCCCTTTGCTCAAAAGCACAGCGCCCGGGCACAAGCGAGCACCCTACTTCCTAAATGCCGCTTCCTAAATGCTGTTGCACCAATGCATTATTAACCGCAGCATCTTTTTGTAGTTGTTTATTATCCCAACTGGTTGCTGCCAAATATATTTGATAGAGCCCCGTGCCGATAATTCCTAAATCGGTGCCGGCGCTAAAAACACCATTTGTTGCTTGCTGCCCACTGCTTTGATGAGAGTGGGAAGGATTAATATAGCCATAATTGGTTGCGAGATCCGCGGCACCAAATGCGGCGAATAATAAGCCGTAAACAACACGGCACAGAATTGCCCCGGTGCCGGATGATGCTTTTGTATTATTTTCCGCTTGCTGTGCCAGTTGTAATATCGCGCCAACTTCCGCTTGTTGAGGATTATTATTTTCAAGTGGTGGCAATCCTCCCATGCCCGATTCAACATCTTGTATCCCTGAAACTAAATCAATGCCCCCTCTTTTTGGAGCATTTGTATTTTTTTTGAGTGTTGGTAATTCTATTTCAGTTTTTACATCAGATGGTCTGATTGGCTGAGATGCTTGTTTGAGCTTTTTTATCGTCTTCAATACATCATGAGGATGAACATGCGAAGATAAGGAAAAAATGCTTGATGGATGAAGAATTGCTGACTCAGATTTGGTTATCAGTGTTTTTAGTTCCGCCAATGCGGCACTCGATATTTTTTCTACCGCGAGAGTTTCTAGCCCCCCTACCACCGCACTCGCTGCGGCAGCTTCCATTGCTTTTAGAGAATTTATGCTCAAGAATACACAAATAAATAACATTCTTTTCATCATAATCATATCCTTATTTAGATTGTGTTAATCACCGTAACAAGTTTTAACAAAGATATGATTTGGTTTGAAAGAATTTAATACGATTGCATTCTGATACTACAACTAATGCTTAAGGATGGTGAAATTTCTTGGGCACCACTGTTTGATTTCTTTTTTTTGTTTTATAGGCTTCAATGTCAGAATATTTTTTTGGCTTAATTGGGCGTTCCTTTACCGGAGCCTCGAATACGTTCAGCAGTACAACAATAGGCACGAGCTCGGGGCGCGGATCTCTAACCGGCTGCTGCATTGCATAACTAACGCAGCCAAAAAATGACAAAATAAAAAAAATATTTCTTTTCATAAGACCCTCTTTAATATGATTTTGCTACCAACACATCACTCTGACTCACTGCATCACAGTTGAAACAGAATTCGAATGTTTTTTCCGGTAGCACGCACCGAGTGGTTGCTTGGTATTCGCGCAGAACATCTTCACAAGCTCTTTTGCCGCACCAACCGGTTTGATACACACCATTATGTTCTTTTAATATCGGCCCGAATTCAGATAGCTTTGCAGCTTTGTGCCACAAAGATTGCTGCTTTTTGGTGGCCCGCGCAAACATCTCGAGCTGGAGCTCATCAAGAATTAACGGAATCTCTTGTGCAAGAAGATCAAGTGAAAGCATTCGCTTTGCAATACCCAGCCTATCAGTTACAACAGCTTGCCCTTGAGCCAAATCACGCGGTCCAATTTCTATGCGTAACGGCACACCCTTCATTTCCCAATGATAGAATTTAGCGCCGGGCGTCTTTTGATCATCCGCATCAATCTGAACGCGAATATCTTTAAGTGCCGCTTTTATTTTTTGTGCCGCCTCAAGTATAAGTTCTTTTTCTTCACCTTTTTTAAAGATCGGCACAATAACCACCTGCATCGGTGCAATTTTTGGCGGCAATACCAATCCTTTTTGATCGCCATGCACCATAACTACTGCGCCGACAAGCCGCGTTGTTGCTCCCCAACTGGTTAAATAAGGATAGGCAAGATTGCCGGTACGATCTTGAAATTGCATATTGAATGATTTGGCAAAATTTTGGGAAAGCAAATGAGATGTTCCCATTTGCAAAGCCTTGCCGTCTTGCATGATACCTTCAAAGGTATAGGTTTTGTCAGCCCCGGGAAATTTCTCTTTTGCTGATTTAACGCCGGCAATTACCGGAATTGCCAACCAATTTTGAGCCAAATCTACATATTCATTGAGCATCAGTAATGCTTCTGCATGCGCTTGCTCTTGCGTTTCATGAACAGTGTGCCCTTCTTGCCAAAAAAATTCAGTGGTACGCAAAAAAGGCCTTGGCCGCATTTCCCAACGAACCACGTTGGCCCATTGGTTAATTAGAATAGGTAAATCGCGATACGATTTGAGCCATTGCGCATACATATAATGAATAATTGTTTCTGAAGTGGGACGAACAACCAATGGTTCTTCAAGCTCCTTGCCACCCGCATGGGTAACAACGGCCAGCTCAGGAGCAAAACCTTCAATATGCTCTGCTTCTTTTTTTAAAAATGATTCAGGAATTAATAACGGAAAGGCAGCATTTTGATGACCCGTTTCTTTAATACGCTGATCAAGGCGCGCTTTAATATTTTCCCACAATGCCCATCCATAGGGGCGCACCACCATGCAACCACGAACCGGCGCATGATCGGCAAGTTCTGCTTGATGAACTATTTCTTGGTACCATTCGGCAAATTGTTTAGTAATATCAGGAAGTTTCTCGCTCATTGTTTTAATAACCTTTAAAGTTTTTGCTTAGCAAAATTACTTTTATCCTACAATGAGGAGGAAAAAATGTATAGAAAAGGATAGAAGCAACCGTTTGCGTTGCTGCATTTAATAACTTTCTTGCAAATTTCTAATTGTAACTAATTTAAAAGATAAACATAAATAGTTTTTATATAAAGATTTATGGCATCAGAAAAGCAAAAAAATGGTATTTTTAACCAATAGCATTAAATATGGCAGGCCATATGTTATTCTATAAGTAATCTGATGCGAAAGATAAACGGAAAGGATAGTATGGGAACAATGATAAAAATTATACCTTCTACAATGGTGCTACTTCTAATAAATACCTGTTCCGGGACCGTGAATTACCTCTTTTCTCATGGTATTGCCGACTCTCGCAAACAGGCACTTTGGTATCTGGAATCGGATGACAGTAGAAAGCCGTATATCCTAAAGCACCCGCTTATTTCTTTTAATTATCCGGATGCATACGATGGCCTATTCAAAATTAATCGATTACAATCAAGTCTCGCGCAAGATAATGAGGTGGCCAAATTGGCGCAAATCTATTTTGCAAGCATTAATCAGGAAGAACAGGCTGTTTTGGTTGGCGTATCGCGCGGTGCCTCGGCATTAGTAAATTTTGAGGCACTTTATGGCCCGGAAAATGTTGCTGCGTTGGTGCTCGAATCCCCTTTTGATTGCGTAGATAATATCTTGATAGAACTTATCAATACCACAAAATTATCCTGGGTGCCGGGTATCAAAAAAAATGGACTGGGTATTATGAGTTTTATTTTCTGTAAATATAAACCGAATGGCATGAGACCTATCGATCTGTGCCGGCGCATAAAAAAAGATTTACCCATCCTCATTATTTGCTCAACGCAAGATGCTTTGGTGCCCGTCTGGTCATCCATTAATCTCTATCTTGCCCTGCGCGAATCGGGTCATGATAATGCGTATATTTTAGTATTGCCGCGCGGCAATCATGCAAAATTGATTAATGATCGGCTCCATGGTCCATTATACCAACAAGTAACGCATGCCTTTTATCAGAAATTCGATCTTCCCCATGACCCTCATTTGGCAAGTCTAGGAACACCATTATTGCCACATTGCCAGCCATGCGAGAAAATTTTAAGTGTATTTTACCCTCCCCATGCCACAGTACCAGAAAATCAGGCAACAAAGGATTACGATGCCAAAAAACAAAAAAAATGACACCGCTGTATCTATTCAACAATTAAAAGACGCCATTAATATCTTTGTAAAAGAGCGAGAGTGGGACCAATTTCATTCTCCCAAAAACCTCAGTATGGCCATTGCAATCGAAGCTGCGGAATTAATGGAAGAATTTCGTTTTATGAGTTGTGCCGAATCGGTCCAAAAAGTGGCTGAAGATAAGGAAAATAAGGAAAAAGTGGCCCATGAGCTGGCAGATATTGTGATAGCCACCCTGAGTTTTTGCAATCTCTATGATATAGATTTAAGCAGTTCCATCGAAAAAAAGCTGGCTATTAATGCAAAAAAATACCCTGTGCAACTCTCCAAAGGAAGCAATAAGAAGTACCATCATTACCAAAAAAGAACAATTTAAAATCGAAATTGAAAAAATTAATGTGAAAACTATTGATTTTTGGATTCCTAATTGTATAAATTGAAATTAGAAGTAATATTGGTTGTTGCCTTAAAAAGGAGAATAACAATGGCAGCTAAAAAAAGAGCGGTAAAAAAATCCGCAGTAAAAAAGACAGCTAAGAGAAAAACCGCTAAGCGTAAAACCGCTAAAAGAAAGACCGCTAAAAAAGGTCGAAAAGCGGCTAAAAGAAAAGCAGCCGGTTTTAGCTTTTGGGCTTAAATCGACTACTAAAATGTGTGAGGTCCTTGGTGAAAAAGCTTGGGGCCTCATTCTATTTATTGGGTCAGTTCTTGCCGATAAAACAGATATAAGCTAAAAATGGTCAGTACAAATGAGACCAAAAAAGGCAATGTAAGCTGCTCCGATAAGAAAAACCAGCCTAAAATAATGGTAAAAAAGGGCGTTATAAAACCGGCAAATGATAAAAATGTCGCGCTATAGTGCCGTAAAAGATACCCATACAGATTATACCCGATAAAATTGGCAAGAATGATAAGACTGGCCATGCACCCTACGCTCATAACCACTCCGGTTACATACGATCCAAGATACGGCATGAGCCATGAACCAACCACATCCGGTGGCGCAGTAACACTAATGAGAGGATTCGATCTTTCAATCAAAACGGCGGTTGCCAAACAAGCAATCCCACCCGCGAACATCGAAACCCCATTAATAACAATTGTTGAATAACCCCGAGTGATAAGCTGCTTCATCAAGAGCCATCCATATGCTGCCGATCCAATTGCAAAAATTAGTGTCAACTCTGCAAACGAGAAGAAATCCGTGCGAAAATGAAAAGTAGTACCAGATGCATGAGTGAGGAGGACCGGTATCATCGCCAGAAATCCCAAAGTTAACGCAAACCATTTTTGGCGTGATAATATTTGCCCCAACAGATAATAGCTCAATAATGCGGTAATAAACGGGGATAAACTATACAATAACGATGCTTTTGAGGAACTAATATATTGTAGTGCCCAAAATTCCAAAATATACGCACAATAGATATGAAAAAGGGTCAATTGTATAAATAGTTTTAGATCAGCTTTTGCAATAGTAACCTTTTTGCCTTCTTTCCACGCAAAATAAGCGAGCAACAAGCTGCCGGCAATAATCATGCGGATCGCAATAAAAAAAATCGGCTTCATGTAGATAACTGCTGTTTTTGCCAACGTAAAGGTAGCGGCCATTAAAAAATAGGCGAGAAGAATTAACCACATGGTACAACCAATCTCTTAATCTTTTTCAGTAACATGAACAGCGTCGTCAATAATTTTGATACGTTCAATGCTGATCGCCTTTCCGGTTGTTGCGTCAATCTCCATTACCACACCATTCAAGAGTATCGGCCCCTTAGTTTCCACGGTAAACCGCACCGGCATTTGCGCCATAAAATGATGAATAATAGAATCAAGCTTCATGCCTAAGCTAGAATCGAGCGCGCCAACCATGCCAAGATCAGTAATAAATGCCGTGCCGCCGGGCAGCACACGTTCATCTGAGGTTTGCACATGGGTATGCGTTCCCACAATACCGCTAATTCTGCCATCCAGATAATAGGCGAGCGCAGCTTTTTCTGCCGTTGTTTCAGCATGGAAATCAACTAAAATTATTTTTGTTTTATCACGCAAATAGGTAAGCAGTGATTCAATCGTTTTAAATGGGCAATCAAGATGTTCTTTCATGAACACTCTTCCTTGCGCATTAATAACGGCAATCGATTGGCCCTTTACCTGAATAATCTTAACACCAACTCCCGGACATTCTGAAGGAAAATTGGCCGGACGCAGCAGATCATCATGTGTTTGCAAATAGGGAACAATATCTTTTTTATCCCAGATATGGTTGCCCGAGGTCACCACATCTATCTTCATATGCGTGAATGATTCCATAATGCGCGGCGTTATACCGCGCCCGTCAGCAGCATTTTCACCGTTGACGATGGTAGCATCGATCTTATATTTTTCACGTAGAGGATTAAGATGCTTTTGCAGCATTGCTCTACCGGGAGCACCGACTACATCACCAATAAATAGAACTTTAATATTCATAAAAAACTCTTACGTTATCGTGCATATTCAACGGCACGTTTTTCACGAATCACATTCACTTTAATCTGACCGGGGAAGTTCATATCTTGTTCGATTTTACGCGCGATATTTCGTGCCAAAATTGTTGCTTTTTCATCATCCATGAGATCCTCTTCAACAATAATGCGCACTTCGCGTCCCGCTTGCAAAGCATACGCTTTTTTAATACCTTCAAATGATAAGGCAATTTCTTCTAATTTTTCAAGACGTTTGATATACGCAGCAAGTGTTTCTCGCCGAGCGCCCGGACGTGAGGCAGAAATAGTATCGGCAATCACAACAATAATTGCATACACCGATGCAAAGGGAACCTCTTCATGGTGCGCCGCAATAGCATTAACCACTATCGCATCTTCCCCACAGCGCTTTGCCATGTCGCCACCAATTTTTGCATGAGGACCTTCCACTTCAGCCGTAACTGCTTTACCAATATCGTGCAATAATCCCGCACGCAATGCTATGGCACCATCCAGGCCCAATTCTTCAGCAATCATGCGCGCAAAAAGACCAACTTCTTTTGAGTGATCAAGCACATTTTGAGAATAGGATGTTCTAAAGTAGAGTTTGCCCAGAGCAGTAATAATTTCCGGATGTATTCCTTGTAAATTAAACTCAAGAACCACTTGGCGGCCATATTCTTGAATCATATCCTCAATTTCTTTTTCACATTGCGCCACCGTTTCTTCAATGCGCGTAGGATTTATTCGCCCGTCAATAATTAATTTTTCAAGTGTCCGGCGCGCAATTTCTCGGCGAATGGGATTAAATCCGGAAATGGTAATAATTTCGGGTGTTTCACCAATAACAAACTCCATTCCGGTGGCCATCTCCAATGATTTAATATTGCGGCCCTCTTTGCCGATTATGCGGCCCTTCATTTCATCGTTGGGCAAATGGACTATGCTGGATGAGTGAGCACCAACCTGATCTGCTGTGTATCGCTGCATAGCAGTGGCAACAATTTGAACAGACTTTTCTTTGGCCACATGGCGCGCATCTTCTTCAACTTTTTGAACCCATTTTTGCGTAGAAAGCCGCACTTCATCCTCCAGGGTGCTAATGAGTGCTTGACGTGCTTCATCTTTGGTCATCCCACTAATGCGTTCTAGCTTGGAAATGAGTTCAGTATAGACGCTCTTAAGCTTATTTTCATTGGCGCGTAAGATATCTTCGGTGCGAGAAAGGTTACGCTCTTTTTGCTGTAATTCTCTTTTAAGATCATCATTATCATGTTCTTTCTTTTCTATTGCTTCATAGCGGGCATTCAGTTTTGCTTGCATACGATCAATTTCAGAACGATCCCGTTTTATTTCAAGATCAAAATCACTCCGTTTTTTATAGATTTCATCTTTAACTTTGAGTAATGCTTCTCTTTTTTCATTCTCGATCTCTCGTTTTGCATTTTTAAATTCTTCATGTGATTCACTGAGCAATCGATGAGCCACAGCAACTTTCTTTCGCGCCAAATACATGAGTATCGCACTCACACCGATTCCCAGTGCGCCAATACCGTTTAATAGTAGAGATAATGATACCGCCATATCTGTTTTCCTAAGGAATTATTCAATTCAATGTATAAAATTACCATATTATTTATCAGTGTAGCATATTTAATTACGCTGATTAATTAAACAAAAAAAATTAACCATCCAGTATTATGGATGGTTAAAAAATTTGAAAAAAGAAAGAAATACGAGAACTATTTATCTTCTTTAAATTGTGACAGGCAATCCTGGTCCATATAATTGATTAATTGCCGATGCTTTAGTCCGGTCTCTTCCAGTTGTGATTTAAGCGCGAGATATTTACTGGCAAGTTGAAGAGCAACAAGCACTGCAATCCGCTTTTCATCAACTTGAGAGACTTTAGATGCTATCTCATTCATCAGTGAATCAACCATAGAAGCTGCTTGAGTAACTTGGGCAATTGATTCATCACTGACCACCGAATAAGCGTCACCGAAAATAGATAATTTATAATTATTCTTCATGATATCAGCTTTGATTTTCAACGAGTGAATCTATACTCTTAATTAAGTCATCAACAACAAGTCTGGTTAATTCCTTCTCTTGTCTCAATTCATCGATGCGGCGAGAATCATCTAATAATGATTTTTCGAGCATCGATAATTTTGCTGCAAGCTGCGCATTTTCTTCTGCAAGATTAGAGTTTTCCGTTCTTAATTCTTTTGCTTCTTCGGCAAGCTGGCTATTTTCTGCAAGAAGATCCTTAATTTTTTCTGCCAACTTAACCAATTTTTCTTCAAATATTTTTAATGCATCCATTACTCCCCCTTCTTCTTTAGAAAGCTTATTTCAGCGTCATTCTAAACAAGTAGCATGGAGCAAGTCAAGAATATGCTATTTATTTTTGAGCAAGAGCTACTAGCTGGGCAAAAGCTTGTGGCTCACAAATGGCCAGTTGGCTTAACATTTTTCTGTTAAGATTTATATTTGCTTGTTTTAAACCGGAGATAAATCGATTATACGGAAGACCATGAGCAACGCTTGCTGCCTTGATTCGTGCTATGAACAGACCGCGCATATCACGCTTTTTAAGCTTTCTTCCCTTAAATGCAAAAGCCATAGCGCGTGTTAACGTTTCTTTGGCACGCATGAAAACGTTTTTACGTTGTCCCCAATATCCCTTAGTCTTTTTTAACAGTCTTTTATGACGTCTCTTAGTAACCGTTCCACGTTTTACTCGTGTCATAGTAGTGCTCCAAATAAAGCTTTAATTGTATATTTATTAATCATTAGGCAGCATTTTAGAAATTCTGCCAACATCAGATGGATTTACATACGCGGCACGACGCAACTGATCTTTGCGTTTTGCAGATTTCTTAGTCAGCAAATGGCGACGAAATGCTTTAGCGCGCTTGATGAGGCGCTTGCTAATTTTTTTAAATCTCTTTTTGGCTGAAGAGCGAGTTTTCATTTTAGGCATTGTATAATCCAGTCAATTAGTTATTTAACATTTTTTAAAAAATAAACGCGTGACCACAATGAACCCATGCGCGTATCGGGTTCTTGGTTCAGATTTTTGAGAATATCATGCTCTTCAAAGGTCTTGGCAATTTTATCAAAGAGCTCAGCACCGCGTTCATGCTTGGTAGCATTTTCTCTTCCCTTGAAAAAAAGCGTTATCTTAACCCGCTTTCCTTCGTTGAGAAAATCTATTGCCTGCCGCATTTTGGTCTGAAAATCATGTTCACCAATTTTAGGACCCATTTTAACTTCTTTAATCTGGATCACTTTTTGATGTTTTTTTGCTTCGTGCTGCTTTTTTTTCTTCTCATAGAGGGCTTTGCCAAAGTCCATAACTTTAGCAACCGGCACCCCTTCGCGGCCCTCTTCGGCAATAACAACCAAATCGAGGCCGGCTTCTTGGGCCAATTTTAATGCTTCACCACGGGAAACAATACCAATATTGTGGCCATCTTCGGCAATTAATTGGAGTCGTGGGGCACGTATTCTCTCATTTATGAGAGGCCCTGTTTCTTTTTTCTCTTTTAAATTCACATTACCCTTGTTTGATATATCCATAAACACCCAATATTATGATGCTTGCGCTTGTTCAGGCTTTGCCGGAGCAACTTTTTGCATATTCACCGCATTAAGAACACGTTCTAATACTTGTTCAAAAGCATCTTTATTTGTTTTTAAAAACTGTAATGCTTGGTCACGCCCTTGCGCAATCTTGGCATCATTAAATGAAAACCAGGATCCGGATTGCACGATAACATTATTACTAATTGCCGCGTCCAGAAGTTCAAGCTCTTTACTGATTCCTTCGCTAAACAACAGATCAAGTTCAACGTGCTTAAAGGGAGGAGCAACTTTATTTTTTACAATTTTGACCGATATTCTATTGCCAATATGACGATCATCTTTTTTCAAACTCGCGATTCTTCGCACATCAAGCCGGAGAGAAGCATAAAATTTAAGTGCGTTACCGCCTGTTGTGGTTTCTTTGGGAGCAAATGGCATCGCCCCGATATTTTGGCGAATTTGATTGATAAAAATCAATACTGTTTTTGATTTATGCACTACCGGCGTTAATTTTCTGAGTGCCTGGGACATTAAACGAGCCTGAAGACCCATATGAGAATCTCCCATTTCCCCTTCAAGTTCCGCTTTGGGCACAAGAGCCGCTACCGAATCTATCACCACAATATCAACTGCTCCTGACCTAATAAGCATTTCCGCGATATCAAGAGCTTGCTCGCCATAATCGGGTTGCGAAATAATCAGATCATCAATATTGATTCCGAGGTTGGCAGCATAAGCCGGATCGAGTGCGTGTTCCGCGTCGATAAAGGCACAAATACCGCCTTTGCTTTGCGCTTGGGCAACAGCATGCATGGCAAGCGTTGTTTTTCCCGATGCCTCGGGTCCAAATATTTCAACAACACGCCCCACGGGCAATCCACCAATGCCAATTGCATGATCAATGAGAATAGAGCCGGTTGAAATCGCTTCAACGCGGGTATTACCGGCTTGTCCCAAAAGCATCACAGCGCCATTTCCGTACTGCTTATCTATTTGAGAAAAGGTAACTTCAAGAGCCTTTTTTTTAAGTACTTTCTCAGAAGATTCAGCAGGCTTCCCTTTAGCTGCTGTCTCTTTGGATGTGTTTTTCATAACGTGTTTTTTCTTTATTAATCGATTGAAAGTTGTGATTTATTTCTGTTAATTTTAGCATTTCTATACAAAGAAGCAACAAATCCGGCCATTATAAAGGATTTTTTCTGTTCTCGGGCCTGGCCAAGCAGCTGCTCTTTTTTCTCGTTAAACAACGTTTCATTAAATGGGACACGCTCCTCAAGGCGTATAACATAGCCGTTGCCATTTCGTTCATAGGCAGCAAGCGCCCCTTTATTTTCTAATTGAAACATTTTTCCTAGGTCGATTCCTTTTTTGCTCAGCTCAGAGAGTTCCTTTTGCTCATCTTTGGCATCCTGAGAATGGATCAGCCATCCTGTTTTTTCTATTTTGCCCAATGAATCAAAGGAGCGCGTGCCGCTCTTTATCTCATCGAGTTGCTTTTCAAGTGCCTCTTTAGCCTTTTGCGCGTAGAAATCCTCTTTGGCCCGATCCTTAATTTCGGCAAGTTCTGGCACATAACTCTGTTTAATATCATTCAACGTTACCAGTTTTCCAGTACCGTTTTCTTGGAAAGATGAGCTTTCTCCCTTTTTGAGTTTAAAAATAATGCGCGTAAGAACAATATTATTATTCTCGGTGGTGGTCATTTCATTTACTTTGCCATTTTTATCTTTTATAAATTGCGCTACAGCATCTTTGTTGTCTGCCTGATTTGATAATTTGCGTGTGTCGGCGGTAAACTGATCTGCAAATTTTTTCTTCAGCACTATTTCTTTAATTTCTTTGCTTACTGCTGCCAGCGGTTTGAATGTTTGCAATTTTTTGCCAACGCGTTGCACTATTTCGTAGCCATCTGCGGTTCTGATAACATCTGATAATGCGCCATCATCTTTTAAAATAAGCGCAGCTCGTTCAAAGGTTTTATCATACTGGCCCTTTGCAAAATAAGGCATTAATCCGCCTTGCGCCGCGGTTTTTGCATCTTTGGAATATTCTTTTGCAAGATCCGCAAAGCTTTTTGGATTTTGTGTTGCTTTCGCAAGCACTTCTTGCGCAAGGGTTTTTACTTCTTGCTCTTTTGAAGGATCCTCAACTTTAAACAGAATACGGCGAACTTGCACTTGTGCCGGCTGATCAATAAATTGCGCCTTATTATTATTGTAATAGTTTGCAATTTCCTCATCAGAAATAGAAATACCGTAATTGGCCGGTTCAAAAGTTGCTATCCGAGCGGTGCGTTTTTCCGGCACTCTATATTTTTGTTCTTGCGCATTCTTAAGGTCATAATAAGCCTTGAGTGATTCATCGCTTACCGCCTCTTTTTTCATGGTGTTTACTAAATCTTGCCCTGAAATTGTTGCAATAGAAAATTTACTCTTTAAGAAATTCTGAGCAAATTGCGATTTGATTTCAAAATTTGGCACATAGGAACTATGCTCAATCAGTTTTTTGAGGTCGGCTCTTTTAACTGCTTGCGCTAATTGCTTATTAAACACAGAGGTGCTCATGCCAATATGTTGCAAATAGCGGTTGAGCGCGAGAGGATTTACGCCATTTAAATTATGATCCCAGGTAGAAAATGGCACCAAATCAGATAATTCTTGTGATATGGCAATTGGATTTTGCAATTGAGATTGCGCAATATCATTGCTCACATAAAGCGGAAGCTTATTCGCTTGTTCATTTAATAACTCTTTTCGAATAATCTCATTGGTAGCAAGTGATTGGGGATCTAGTTTTATTCCCATCATTTGAAAATAAAGATCAGCATACTGCCCATATTGAGCACGCATTATGCGAATGCGCTCTTCTTGATCCGCGGCCACACGCGCAAACTCCGGCGTATAAATCTTACGACCGTTTACCGATAGAACCCATTCATTTTTAGTGCCAACGCTAAAAAATACTTTAAAGAATTCAAAAATTGAAAAAACGCCACCTACTGCTAAAAATGTTATCCACAAGATAACTTTGTAAATTTTGCTCTTAAAACTTTTACGGATTGCGGTAATCATATTCGAAAGCCTTTCATAATTTTATGCGCATTCATGAAAACTAATAGTTTTTTCATTGACCTGTGCAATTTTACTCATCTCATGTTTAATTGTATCAAGAGTATCATCGGCTGCTGAAAATTCTACCGTTACTTGATACCAAATAATTTTTTTGCCGGACACTGTTTTGCTGGGAACTTCGAGCAATTGAGCAGAATATCCCTTTTTGTTCAAGCGATCAACCATTGCTTGGCCATGAATCTTTCTGCTTGCAGAAAATCCGGCCAGGGGCACGGTATATTTTTTTTGTGACGATTGAGCGGGAGGAGTAACTTTTGCTATATTTTCCTCTTTTTGTTCAATCAACTCGGTTACTTCATTATTTTCTCCATCGTCCGCGTTTTGGGCGCCATCTTCATTTTCATCTTTGGCATCATACAAAACACACATCGATGAATAAATTTGATCGGCAAAAGAATCTTGATCGGTCTTATACAAAAATTCTTCCGTCGCATTTTTTTTACCAAAATAGTAACCCGCGATAAAAATAAAAAAAGAAAACGCTAACAAGGCAGCAACCAGCATACTCAGAGTGCGGGCAGTGAGGGTGATGGTAGGATCCGATTCAAAATTCTTCTTAAACATTGGTACCTCGTTTTACGTTCATTGTACGAATTATTTTCATCAACTGCTCAGTATACGTTTCTAAAGAACCTTGGGATAAATTATAGCGCACACAATGGCTTTCAGAATCACCCGCATCACGCAATGCTTCTTGTAAATCTTTAAAAAGTTTATTACCAAAGGTTATCTGACGTTTGGCATAGTTGCGCGTCTTTTGGGCAATTGTTTGAATCAACGATTCCAGCTTACCAGTATTTTTATTTTCTAGATACTCCAAAATGTCATCATACCCTATTATTTTTTTGTTCTTTAAAAAAGGTTCCCACCCGGTGCCACGCAACTGCTCAACCTCTTGCACCCAGCCTTCTTTGATCATCTGACACGTCCGCTGATCTATCTTCTGGTATAAATCATCCTTATTTCTCAAAAGATAGATAAAAAGAAATCTTCCCACTGATTCATAGTGCGGCGCAAAATCCGAGGGCTTTTGGCCGGTGGTATGATAAAGCTCAATCGCGCGATTAATCCGATAATTATCATGAGGATGAATTTGAGAAGCCCTCATTGGGTCTATTTGGTGTAATAGGTCCCAATTTTTTTCAGGTGGTGCACCCTGAATCGATTCAACGTTTTTCTGGGCAGAGCCGCTGCTGGGGGGAAAAAACAATGATCGCAGATAAAAACCGGATCCTCCTACCAAAAGGGGAACAGCGTTGCGCTCATACACCGATTGAATTTCTTGTAGGGCCATTGTTCTATACTGTGTCACATTTATAGATTGGGGCGTATCGATACTATCAAATAAATGTTGCGGGATAGATGATTCGCGCCATTGTGGCTTGGCTGTACCTATAGAAAGAGGAGTATAAAACTGGCCAAGATCGGCATTGATAATTTCTCCTGAAATTGCCGACGCTATTTTTTCAGCAAAATCAGTTTTACCAACCCCTGTTGGCCCAAAAATAACAATAAAATAGTGTGACACCAAGAATCCTATCAAAACTAAAAAAGTAAGGGTTTGACGAATCAAACCCTCTTAATAATGTAATGATAGACAATCTAAATCATTGTGGCAACATGGCAAGCGGTATTTGAATGCTTTTTAAACAGCGATCTCAAATGTTCAACGGCCTTTTGCTCATCCATATTTTGCACTAGCGATATTTCTTGAGCGAGGAGCATTTCTGTTTGTTGAAGGAGCGCTTTTTCACCAAACGAAAGCTCTTTATAGGCGGACATATTTTTAAGATCGCGGTAAATCTTGCATATTTCTTGCAAGTCGCCGGTTCGCAACTTACATTGATAGTCTTTGTTGCGCTTGTTCCAATTCGTGGCACTTTCTTGCGAAATGCGCTGCGATGGTTGCACAAGAGTCTTAAAAATATCGGTAATATGTTCCGTTGAACTTAAACGGCGAATGCCAACCGACGATAAGTTATGAGTGGGAACCAAAATTGTCATGTCTTTGTTGAGAAATTTAAGCTCATAAAAACGTGCTCTACTGCCGGCAACTTGTTTTTCAACAATGCGGTTTATTTTTGCAACGCCATGACCCGGGTAGACAATTTTTTCGTCAACGCAAAAAGTTGCCGCTTTAATTCTATCCATGGAAAAAACCCTTTCTTTTTTGAAGGGAAAGTCCATTTTTAGAATATGCTTTTACCCAATAAAGCAATTATAGTATATCATACGGTTACCAATGTTAGATACATTTAATTTTTATTCTCTGAATAATGCCATCAGATCGCAGCATGCAAGATCCCGACCAAAAACGGCTCAATTTTAAAATTTTCTTACACGAGTAAATGAAATTATTGATAGATTAAGCAATTGTTAGAAAGTGGTCGTTTTTTTTCAAAATGGAAAACCACTCAAGCAATTTGCACAATTAGTAATTTATAATAATTTATTTTTTAACATCTTTGCCTAATGTATCTTTTGTCGATGTTGCTCGTTTTTCTATTTGTTGCCGTATCATCTCAACCAATTTTTTATCGCGCGCGGCAACTGCCAGATCGGTGATCGTTTTACCGGCACTATTTTTATTGGTGACCGGTGAACCGGCGGCTATCAATAATTGTGCAAGTGCGTGCCGCGTTGGCAGATCGAATATTTTCATCACAAAAAAGAGCGGCGTTTCACCGTTTGCATTGGCAATATTGGTTGGTGCCTTATGTTCCAGCAGGTAGCTCACATATGTTTGCGGATCGAGAGTAACCACCGCATAATGCAATGCCGTATTACCTTTTTTATCTTGGGCGGCAAGATTGGTGCCCCGATTAACCAACGCATCAACAAATTTCATGTCACTGCGCAACACCGCCAACATGAGCCCATTTCTGCCATAGTTATCGGTTGCCGTTACATTAAAATCATCGCCGATATAGGGCGGCCGAATACGAATTGCTTCTTGCACACTTTGTGTGCCGGCAATATAACTCACCGTGCCTCGTTCGGTAGCAAGATCCCAGGGCGTTCTTCCTTTATTATCTTTAAGTCCGTAGTTAATAATTTGCGCGTACTCAGAATTTAATTGCTTTATCCAGTCATCGTTCCACAAGGTAACGGAAATATGCATCATGGTGCTGCCATCCTCCGCTTGGGCATTGATATGGGCGCCATGATCCATAAGATCCTTAAATATTTCCCAACGATCCTCAAGATTATTCACAAACATCACGGTATGCATGGAGGTCATTTTTCTGGCATTGGCCGCATTCACATCGGCACCGTTGGCTATAAGGAGTTTTGCAACATCCAAGCTGCCGAGTTTGCCGCCGTTTACCAGCGCATAATTAAGGGGATAATCCTGATCGACACTTGCCGAGCGCGCGTTGACATCGGCTCCTTGGGCAATAAGAATTTTTGCGCGTTCATAATCAGAATCAATTGCGGCTTGCATTAACGGCGTGGTGCCACGGCTATCAAATGCATTAACATCAGTGGGAGGAGTAGATGTATCTATGTTCTCTTCTAGGCCATTTGGTATTTGAGTAACCACGTAATGGGTAATCATGGTCAGCGCAACGAGTATTGAAAGTGACATTGCAATAGTAACAAATTTGCCGATACGGTTCATAGTATCTCCCCTTTATCATATTGCATGATAGTAAATAATTACAAGGGAAGTCAATAATGCCATGACATTCGGGATCTTTTAGCGTTGGTACATCGATTAGGGCAAACTTGGAATATCCTTACTAACAGCCTTCAAATATCTCCAGAAATCACCGCTTTTAATGGAAAGCTCCCGTGCTAACTTTTCAATTTTTTCATTGCTTTCTAAGACTACGTTTGCTTGATTTTTTAATTCAGCCAATTTCTCTTTAGAATAGTTTGCATAATTGATAATTTGCTTGTTTCTCTTGGCAGCAACCAGACTCTTAATTTCCTGCTCGATTTTTTCAGAAGCTCGTGAAGCTGCAACCGGAGCAATCTTTGGTGCCAAGCGTACCGGTGCGGTTGGCTTATATGATTTCAGTAATTCAATAATGGCCTCCAAATCGGCAAGTTTTTTTTGGGCGTCCGCAAGCTCGGTTTGTCCTTCTTTATTTTTAAAGTTCATAACAACTTCTTTTTGTTGTTTTGCATGATCAGCGGCTAGATCAAAAGCAGTTTTTCCATTTTTATTTTTCAAATTTGGATTGGCTCCGGCATTTAATAAGAGCGCAACACTACTCGGATGCGGTATATATTCAATAGCAAACATAAGAACCGTATTACCGGGTTTCTCACGCATCTGAGCATTAACATTAGCACCTTTTTCAATAAGCCTTTTTATGATCTGGTCAGCTCCCTTTTCTGCTGCAAGCATCAAGGGTGTGTGAAAAGTGCTTGCTTCAATATCAGGTTTTGCGCCGGATTTCAATAATAGATCGAGCAGCTCAAGGTTTTTAAACTCTACAGCAGTCATTAATGGGGGCGTGTAGGCTTTTTCAGGATTAAGAGGCAGGCCTTGCGCTATAAGCTGTTTAATGTTAGATAAATCATTACGTTCAGCTGCCTGATAGAATTCTAACTCCAAGTTTTTTTTTGCCATCGGAGCTTTTTCCATAGCAAGAATTGACGGAATGAAAATACCCATAAAAACCAAAATAGATGATTTATTCATTACAAATCCTTTTTTGAATTCTTTTTTTATACTAACTTTGTTTTTTTATATTCAGCAAGAATTTTGACTGCCATGATATTATTCGCTGTTACAGCATAATCAAATGCGCACAAATTTCTTTTATTTTTTGCCAAGCGATTTGCTCCATAGTCCAAGAGCATTGTTATTATTGAACCATTAAGATCATAGGTGCCTGCATACATCAAAGGAGTATTTTTGTTATCGTCGGTTGCGTCAACATTTGCGCCCGCTATTAGCATCGTCCGCACCAACACGTCTTGAACGGTTCTTATGGCCTCGATAAGGGGCGTTCTTCCTGTTCTTAAATACTTATCGTTAACCAATGCAGGATATTGAGCAATTAATTGCAAAGCCTCAGAAACAAATCCATTGTTTATAGCTTTTTCAAGCTCACTACCTTTAACTAAAAAGTTGATGCCATCAAATTGATTTTGAGACAACACCACCTTTGTCCGCTTGAGCGGTTTTTCCATGCTCAGCACAACACTAAAAGAACCGAGAACTAAAAAACTAATTAAATACATCTATTTCATATTTTTACTCCAATTTCTTTTTTCTATGTGATTGTAATAACGATATTACATCCTGCTGGTGGAAAGTTTCGGCCCATTTGAAAGCATTCCAACCACCCGCACCATCGATGTCAGCCTCATAGGGATCTGCGCCATGACCCAAAAGCAGTTCTATGATTTCTAGATAATCACCCCTGCGAACTTTCACTGCACCCATGAGTGGTGTATTTCCCATAGAATCTTTTACATTCGGATTTGCCCCCGCACACAATAGAATTTCCACCATCTGGGCATGGCCCTTGGCGGTGGCAACATGCAATGCTGTTTCAGCGGTCATGAGACTCTGCGCATTTATATCAGCACCACGGGATAACAACATTGTACCGGCAATCATATTATTAAATTCTGCTGCAGCGATCAAAGGAGTATCGCCCAGACAATCAGTCGGATCAAGATCCAAACCCTTATCGATAAATTTTTTGAGCAATTCAGTATCATGCAAACGAACTGCCCCCACAAATAAATCGAAATCAACTTTTTCCACTTTTTCCATCGAATGGGTAAAAGCAGGGATCGCTGAAATTCCTAACATTATTTTTATTAACTGATTTTTCATAGATTTTCCTCCATTTTAGTTAATTACTCCAATTTCTTTTTTCTATACGATTGTAATAACGATATGAGTTTCGGTTTAAATAAAACATCTGCCCATTTGAGAGCGCTCCAACCGTCATTATCAGTAATGGATGCATCAGCACCATACTCTAAGAGCATCTCTATAATAGCAAGAGCGGAGCACCATCGCACAGCAGAAATAAGAGGTGTTTCACCCTCACTTGCAATGCTAAGACTTGCGTGCGCATCCAAAAGAAGCCTCACCATCTCTTCATTACTTCTCGTTGCGGCAACATGCAACGCCGTATCACAAAATCCATTTTTTGCATTTACATCGGCGCCATTGGCTAACAGCATTCTAGCGGCAACAATATTGTTATATTCTGCGGCAGTGGTTAGCGCGGTATTACCAAAAGAATCAATGGCATCCAGATTCACCCCTTTATCGATATAACTTCTTAGCAATTCAATTTTATTCAGCCCTGTAGCACCAACAAATAAATCGACACTGAGCGGCTTTTCCATCGAATGAGCAAAAGCAGGGATCGCTGAAATTCCTAACATTATTTTTATTAACTGATTTTTCATAGATTTTTCTCCATTTAGTTAAAAAGCCTGAATTTATGATTTCCTATTTGTAATAATAACATGAACTTTTCTTTAAGACAAGGGGGTAAGATGCAGGTATTTTCACCCAGAAACAGGTAATTGAGATAGGCAAACACAGCTCAAAAGAGCTTAAACGAAGTTACATCGCGCGCGCCTTTCCCTTTTAAGGAATTTTTAACTTTTATTAAAAACAAGGTGATTTTCTAACTCTATACATACCTTAAATCACAACAAATACTGCTTTAAATTAAAAGATTACCAATATTAGATAATTAACGTTATCGCGTGCGTATACTGCTCCTCATACGCGTACGTGCGATTGGTACGTTTTTGAACCATTCATCCTGTTTTAACTGTTCATCCTGAGCGAGTCGAAGGACGTCTTCTTCTTATATTACTTCTTATTGTAATACGATACACGCCTACCCATTATGGTTGTTTTCCTTTTGTTTATTTCTCTCTTAATAGCAATGCGTATAGAGGTAAAGGAAGTACATAAAGAGCAACGCATGTATCCCATATCCCTATAGTAAGTTAAGTAATGATAGTTAATAATGTACATCCCTTAAATTTGATCGGTAAAAGCGCTCGCAATCTCGCTGTTTAACACGGAGTCAAGACCAACCACCCTCTTCCCTTCCCACGGGAAAAGGGTGGTTGGGTGAAGACGGAGTGCGGGCGGCGCGGGGCGCGCGGTGGCAATGGGGCCATTCATTATGATTTTCCAAAAATTCTAACAGAAATTCCGGGTGGCAAACAGCACAAATATCGGGACGCCGAATCTGGGGGATGGCATAAAATTATGCGACAAAAATTCACATAAAATTGTCATAAAAACAAATAACATGTTTATAGATAATAAATATGCAAAGTTCATCCCCTCAATAATTACGAGCAAATAAATATAAAAGCTTAGCGCAATAGACTAAGATTTTTTGAGTTTTATATTGACATTAAAGCGAGCTGAGTCTATAATTTAGCTGGGTTTTGCAAAAAACCATCAAGAATGAAAAAAGAAAATTTTAATACAAAAAGGATCAACACTATGGCAAAAAAAATCATTGGTATCGATCTTGGTACCACCAACTCAGTAGTTGCCTTTATGGAAGGAAACACCCCTAAAGTGATCCCTAATAAAGATGGCAGCAACACTATCCCCTCAATTGTAGCCTTTACCAAAGACGGCAAAAGATTGGTAGGAACCTTGGCAAAACGTCAGGCAGTTACCAACCCGGAAAACACCATCTATTCAGCAAAACGTTTTATTGGCCACCGCTATCAAGAGGTAGAAAAAGAAGCAAAGCAAATGCCGTATAAAGTCGTTGCAAGAGCAAATGGCGATGTCGGCATTATGGCGCAAGGCAAAGAATATACTCCCCAAGAAATATCTGCCGCAATTCTTGCAGAACTCAAACAAACGGCAGAAGAATTCTTGGGCCAACCGGTCACCCAAGCAGTAATCACCGTTCCTGCTTATTTTAACGATTCCCAGCGCCAAGCAACCAAAGATGCAGGCAAAATCGCCGGTCTTGAAGTAATGCGCATTATCAATGAACCCACTGCAGCAGCACTTGCCTATGGATTTGATAAGAAAAAAAATGGCACCATCGCCGTCTTCGATTTTGGTGGTGGAACATTCGACATTTCCGTGCTGGAAATTAGCGACGGCGTAATCGAGGTTCGTTCAACAAATGGCGATACCCATTTGGGCGGTGATGATATCGATACGCTCTTGATCAACTATCTTGCCGATGAATTCAAAAAAGAATCCGGCATTGATCTACGCAAAGACAGCATGGCGCTCCAACGCTTAAAAGAAGCAGCAGAAAAGGCCAAAAAAGAATTATCAACATTACACGAAACCGATATTAATCTGCCCTATGTTACCGCAGACGCCTCGGGGCCAAAACATCTGAATGTAAAAATTTCACGCGCGAAACTTGAATCTCTGTGCGCCGATGTTTTTAAACGCCTGCTTGAGCCGTGCAAAAAGGCACTGGCCGACGCGCAATTGAACACGAGCCAAATTGATGAAGTGATTTTAGTGGGTGGCTCAACTCGTATGCCAAAGGTGCAACAACTGGTTAAAGAATTTTTTGGCAAAGAACCAAATAAATCAGTGAACCCTGATGAAGTGGTTGCCGTGGGCGCCGCGATCCAAGGGGGCATTCTGGCAGGAGAAGTGAGCGATGTATTACTCCTTGATGTAACTCCCCTTTCATTGGGCATCGAAACATTGGGCGGCGTGATGACAAAGCTGATCGAACGCAATACCACGATCCCAACACGCAAATCACAAGTATTTTCAACCGCGGAAGATAATCAAACAGCCGTTGATATTCGCATCTTTCAAGGTGAACGCGAATTTGCCAAAGATAATAAAATGCTTGGCCAATTCCGCTTAGAAGGCATTCCGGCAGCCGCGCGCGGGGTACCGCAAGTTGAAGTATCATTTGATATCGATGCAAATGGTATCGTGCATGTCTCTGCAAAAGATAAAGCATCCGGCAAAGAACAAAAAGTAACCATCACCAGCAGCAGCGGCCTGAGCAAAGATGAAGTGGAACGCATGGTCCGCGAAGCAAAGGAACATGAAACCGCTGATAAAAATGCACGCGAAGCAGTTGAAAAAAGAAACCATCTTGACGGTATGATTCTGCAAGTTGAAAAAACGGTCAAAGAAAATAAAGAGAAACTTGATCCGGCCGAAGTAACCAAGGTTGAACAGGCATTAGAAAAAGCAAAAGTTGCCCTCAAGGAACATGAAAAGAACGCGCAAGAACTCCAAAAAGCAACTGATGAATTAATGGCATCATCCCACAAAATTGCCGAAATTCTCTATAGCCAACAGCAGGGCCAACCTTCCTCATCTGAAGAAAAAAAAGAGGATCAAGGACCAATCGACACCGATATTAGTTAATGGTAAAAAAATTGAGGGGCTCATAACGGGCCCCTCAATTTTTTAGATTAGAAAAGCAAATATTATCGTTTGTCGGCTTTACATGATCCACAGCACATAAAAAAGCTGATCAGGCTAAAAAGACCGCATAGACCGATAAGATACATAAGTGGCTGAACAAGCGCAGGCAAATGGTTCATAATAAAATCAGAATGCCAAATATTCCAATCTTTGCCCATATAGGCGCCCAACGCGTCAAGACCGATAAAAAGTGAACTTAACGCGGTAACAAGCCAACTAACCATGCAAACAATTCTCATTGCAGGTGAATGTTGATGATGATGGTGATGCATCATATGCTCTCCTTGATTAAGGAAAAAATAGATAAAAATAATACTACATCATCTGTAATACCATAGAAAAACTACCCATGTAAATAGCTGCATTAATTCCCCCTCCTTCTCTGTAAAAAAGAGTCAATTATATATTATTGACAAATAAGCAATTTATGATAAGGTTATAGTATAGGTATAGAATAAATTAAATGGAGAAAAATATGTCAATTATCAACTATCGCGCGGTTTTATTAATCAGTTTTTTAGCTATTTTTGCACGAGCAAATGCCATGGAAAAGCTACCCCAAAACAGTAATCAATCTACCAAAGAGACCTTAAATCCTGAGCTTGAGGCACAATTTCACCGGGCATTATTAAACTATTTTGCCGCACAACGAGGTGCACCGCAAGAATTATCATTCACCAACACCAGCCCGGCAGCAATACAATACTCACCAAATTATAAAGAATATTCGTTTGAAGATGAAACCAAGATGACAGTAGAGAACAAAGCTCGGCAAGAAATTGCTTCACAAAAGATACAACAATTTACTGCTGAATTTAATCTTCCGCACCCTATCCCTGCGCAGACCATGGATGATGCAACGCACCAACAAAACAACCTATCCACAAAGCAAAAATATGGCAGCAGATTATATTTCGATGAAGAATTCAAGAATACCGTTCTCCAAAAACAAATCGCATCAGAAAAAATAAATCAAAATATAACTATACAACCTAATGTAGCTCAACATGTGCCCGCCCAACCGATAAATAACGCATCGCAGATAGTGCTCAATCCGAAAAAGATCCGCTACGGCACTGAATTAATATTCGAAAAACCCCCAAAAAAGGAGAAACCAATAAAACGAAATAAGAAAATCTCTCAGAACATAATTGAATTTAATATATTACCCGCGCAACCAATAGATAATTCATCGCAAGTGGTGCTAAAACCAAAAAATAGGCTAAAAAAATGTTCCTACGGCACTAAAATAACCTTCGATGAACCGCAAGAAAAGAAAACAACGGAAGAAACCGAATCGCAAGAAGAAGAGAACATATTGAACTAATTTTAATTTTGCCCCACACTAAGAGATATTCTTTAATTGCGGAGTCATAAAATATCATGAGTATTCAAGCGGGGCTTGTTGGCCTTCCCAATGTCGGTAAATCAACATTGTTTAATGCACTAACCAAATCGAGCGTGCCGGCAGAAAATTATCCTTTTTGCACCATTGAGCCACACGTTGCTATCACCCATGTGCCCGATCCGCGTCTTGAAAAACTCCAAAAATCATTCAATTCTCAAAAACAAATCCCCGCAATGGTCACCTTTGTTGATATCGCCGGCTTAGTTAAAGGCGCTGCATCGGGTGAAGGATTGGGCAACCAATTTCTGAGCCATATACAATCGGTTAACCTTATTTTGCACGTGCTGCGTTGTTTTGAAGATCCGGATATTATCAGCTCTCGCGGCCTCATTGATCCGCTGGGCGATTACGATATTATTATTTCGGAATTAATGCTCAAAGATTTAGAATCGATAGTTAAACGTTTAGAACGGTTAGAGCCGGCTATCAAAAAGGCCCAAGGCAAACCCGCAGAAATTAAAGAACTGCAAGCAGAAAAGGATTTACTTACCACCATCCGCGCGGCACTGGACAGTGATAATCTTGAGCGCGCACGCGAACTGCTGCGAAATGGGACGGTAAAAACAATCCCCCTTCTCACGCAAAAAGATTTTTTAATTATTGCAAACATTGCCGAAGATGAGATTGAGGGCGAAGGCTACAAAAATAATACTGCCTATCAAAAATTGGTAGAAAAATTCGGCGCGCACAAAGTGATTCCTATTTGCGTAAAAGTTGCTGCCGAACTTGCGCAACTGACCGATGAAGAGGCCCAAGAAATGATGGGGCTTATCGGCCTCAAAGAACGCAGCCTCGATACTATAATTCGTGAAACCTATAAAAATCTTGGCCTTATCACCTTCTTTACGTGTGGCCCCAAAGAAATTCATGCCTGGCCGGTTGCCAAAGGAATCACCATTCGCCAAGCGGCAGGAGAAATTCACTCTGATTTGGAACGCGGTTTCATCTGCGCAGAGGTGTATAATTGCAAGGATCTTTTTGAACTGGGCACGGAAGCAAAGATCAAAGATGCAGGCAAAATGCGCATTGAGGGGCAAACCTATCTTGTTCAAGATGGTGATATTGTTCATATCAGATTTAATGTGTAGAACGTTATGATTACACTCGTTACCAATATAAAAAAAAATTGGCAATCAGGGCTCACCATAGCGCTGGTATCCATTCCACTTTCTATATCGCTTGCCGTTGCATCACAAACAACTCCGGTTGCCGGGATCATCACCGCAATATGGGCGGGCCTGGTAGCATCATTATTTGGCGGCAGTAATTTTAATATTATTGGGCCAACCGGCGCTTTGTCGGGCATACTGGCATCATACGCGCTTATCCATGGCGCACAGTCTCTTGCATTGCTTGCAATCATTACCGGAATTTTTATTATGATTGCCTACTTCATGCATCTTGAGCGGTATTTAGTATTTATTCCTGCCGGCACCATTCATGGGTTCACCCTCGGCGTTGCCTGCATTATCGCGCTTAACCAGCTCAATTTTGCTTTGGGTCTTAAAGGCTTACCGGTTCATGAGCATTTTTTAGATAACGTTGTTGAATCATTTGCTCATATCACCGCCTTATCGGCGCCAACGTTAATTCTTTTTTTACTCTTTTTGGCTTTACTTTTTGCCTGCACCCGCTTTATACCGCGCATTCCGGGAGTAATTTTGGCAACACCACTTGGCATTGCCGTGGGTTATGCAGTGTCACATCATTATCTGCCATTCACCGTTGAAACATTGGGCCAACGATTCGGTTCAATATCGTTCATGCTGTTTCAATCGCCCACATGGTATTTTGATAAGGCGCTCATAAGCACCGGTTTAATTCTTGCCTTGATTGCTATTTTAGAAACTATGATTTCCGCGCGCATTGCCGATGGAATGACCAAAACAAAACACTCAACCAGAAAAGAACTTTTGGGGTTGAGCCTGGCAAATATTGCATCCGGCATCATGGGAGGAATTCCCGCAACAGCGGCCCTTGCTCGCACGGCGCTTAATGTAAAATCTCATGCAACCCACCGCATGTCAGCAACAATTTGCAGCATAGCCATCACTTTAATTTCATTACTTTTTTTGAGTTATTTCAGTTTTATTCCTTTAGCCATAATTGCCGCAATTCTTGTCTATACAGCATTCCGCATGGTGGAAGCCGAACATCTGATAAAGCTTTTTCGATTTGATAAAACAAGTTTTGCAATAGCATTACTCGTAGCGGGCATAACGCTCTATCAAGATCCGATTATCGGCATTCTTGTGGGAATTGCCATTATGCTTATTATTTTTATGGAGCAAATTTCACACGGCTATTTTGAAATACATACACCCGCTGGCAAAACAAAAGAAGGCGCTGGCATTAGCAGTGAGAAATCACCAAGCACCACCACCCTTATCTATTCATTCAAGGGCCAACTTGCCTATATTAATGGACAAGCACATATTGCCCGTTTTGAAACCGGATTCAAACAATATACTCATTTTATTCTCAATCTTGCAGTGGTCTATTTCATCGATATCGATGGGGTTGACGCCTTGACTGAAATTGTAGAATACTTGCACACTAACCATAAAAAAGTAGTTATCTGCGGCGTGAGCCCAACTATTTATCCCCTGGTCACCAGCAGCAAAACCCTCAAAGAACTGGAAAAAAAGGGACTCTTTTTTGAATCCTCTTCCCAGGCTTTAGAATACCTGCAGCACACTGAAAAATAGCTAATTAACCTACAATTGCCCTGAAAATTCAGAAGAATATACGCCCTTATACATGAGGAGCATAGCGCATGCGCATGGGTATTGAGCAAGCAGGAGTAAGCACCCCAGCCTATATATAGCAAACTTCTTTAAATAACAAACAGATATGCTAAGATTTCTTCAAACTTAAGGAGAAAGTATGGCACTTGGCATAGATTTAAGAAAACGAGTAATAGCTGCAGTAGATGATGGAATGCGTATAACTGATGTGGCTAAATTATTCAAAGTTGGGCGAAACGCAATTTATAACTGGCTTAAGTTGCGCCAAGAAGTGAATAGCCTTGCGCCAAAATCCGGCTATCAGAATGGACACAGTCATAAAATTACTGATTGGGAAAAATTTAAAGAATTTGCAAAAGAAAACCAACATTTTACTTCATTAAAAATGGCGATTGAGTGGGAAAAAATTACAAATGTTTGCATATCGGATATCACGATACAACGAGCACTTAAAAAAATTGGTTACACATCAAAAAAAAACTTTTGGTTACATCGAAGCGAATGCAGATAAACGCAAACAATTTTTAGAAGAAATAGAAAATATCGATCCTGCGCTCATTGTCTATTCTGATGAAACGGGAATCGACGATAATGAAGTGCCAAATGCTGGCTGGGCGCCAGAGGGCGAGCGATGCCACGCAATAAAAAAAGCTGAGAGAATAACGCGCTATAATATCACCGCTGCGCTGAATTTAAATTTATTATTTGCGCCATTTTTATTTGAAGGATATTCAACTGCTGATACTTATGAAACTTACGTGGAACAAGTTTTAGCTCCTGCATTAAAGCCTGGAATGGTTGTTGTAATCGATAATGCCAGCTTCCACAAATCTAAAAAAGTAGTTGAACTCATTGAAGCAGTTGGTTGTAGAATCATTTTTTTACCACCATATTCTCCAGATTTTAACCCAATAGAACATCGATGGGCTACTGTCAAAAATGCGATTCGAAAGGCCGCAGAGGGAATAAAAGATTTTTATGAGGCCGCAGTCAAAACATTGGGAGAAATGTGTGAGGCCTAGTGAAGCTCGCTATA
>Ga0182012_10000238_pt1 | contig 63043 bp, 57 predicted proteins | sample 612S2SmetaG_FD_120486 | JGI IMG/M metagenome (GOLD analysis project Ga0182012, IMG submission 120486) | Permafrost microbial communities from Stordalen Mire, Sweden - 612S2S metaG | ecosystem: Environmental > Terrestrial > Soil > Wetlands > Permafrost | place: Sweden: Stordalen | collected... | reverse complement strand
CCACGTCGGCCGTCTCGAATTCGGCATTGATTTCGTCGATGTCCGAGATCAGATCGTAGGGCACGCCGGCTTCGGCCAGCAGCACGTTCATGTGTCCCGGCATGCGGCCGGCGACCGGGTGGATGGCGAATCGCACCGTGACGCCGTGATCGATGAGCAGTTGGCTCAATTCCCACACCTTGTGCTGGGCTTGCGCCACCGCGAGGCCGTAACCCGGGACGATGATCACTTTCTGCGAGTACGCCATCATGACTCCGGCGTCGGAGGCCTCGATGGGCTTTTGCGTGCCGCTTGCACTGGCGCCGGCGCCGGCCGAGGAGGTCTCGCCGAAATTCGCGAACAAGACATTGGCGAGCGAGCGGTTCATGGCCTTCGCCATCAGCTGGGTCAGCAACGTGCCGGCGGCACCGACCACGGTGCCCGCGATGATCATCGCCGCATTGTCGAGGACGAAACCCTCGAAGCCGACGGCGAGACCGGTGAGTGCGTTGTACAGCGAGATCACCACCGGCATGTCGGCGCCGCCGATGGGCAGCGTCATGGCGACGCCCAGGATCAGCGCGGCCGTGAAGAACAATGAGACGACGGGCAGCCCTGCATCCTGTCCGCCCACGATCATGACGCCGAATACGACCGCGGCGAGGAGCAGCAATGCATTGACGATCTTCTGGCCGCCGAAGCGCACCGACTTGGTGATGAGGCCCTGAAGCTTCGCGAACGCGATCAAGCTGCCGCTGAAGGAGACCGAACCGATGAGGCCGCCGATGATGGCGATCGTGAGATGAACGTGATTCTGCTCGCCGCCGCGATACAGCTCGACCGCCGCGATCGCGGCGGCGGCGCCGCCGCCCATGCCGTTGTACAAGGCAATCATCTGCGGCATGTCGGTCATGGCGACGCGCTTGCCGCTCACCCAGGCGACGATGCCGCCGATGCCGATCGCGGCGACCACGAGGATGAAGTTGAACTGGGACGCCCCCATGAAGGCAAGCGTGGCCAGGGTGGCGAGCAACATGCCGACGCCGGCCCAGCGCACGCCGCTCACTGCGGTGACCGGCGAGCTCATGCGCTTCAGGCCGAGGATGAAGAGCGCGGCCGCGACGAAGTACGACAGCTGCGTCAATGTTTCGGTCGACACGGAGGGCATTGACTACTCTTCCTTCTTCTTACCGGGTTCTTTCTTCCTGCCGGCGCTCACGAACATCTTGAGCATGCGCTCGGTCACGACGTACCCGCCGACCGCGTTGCCCGCGCCGAGGACCACGCCAATGAAGCCGATCACCCGTACGAGCGTCGAATCGGCGCTCGCGAGCGCCACCATGGCGCCCACCAGCACGATGCCGTGAACGAAGTTCGAGCCGGACATCAGCGGGGTGTGCAAGATGACCGGCACACGCGAGATCACCTCATAGCCCGTGAAGGCGGCCAACATGAATATGTACAGCGCGATTACCCCGTCGATCATGCCCCGCCCTCCACGGACTTGCGGGCTGCCTCGTTCTTGATCTCACCGTCGTGAGTCAGAACGGCGCCCGCGAATACTTCATCCTTCCAATCCACGGCGAGGTCGCCCTTGGGCATCGCCGGCTTCAGAAAATTGAACAAGTTGCGTGCGTACATCTCGCTCGCATGATAGGGGAGCGTCGCGGGCAGATTGACCGGACCGATGATGGTGACGCCGCCGTGATCGAACGTCTCGCCGGCGCGGGTGAGTTCGCAGTTTCCACCCTGTTCGGCGGCAATGTCCACCAGCACCGAGCCGGGCTTCATACGCTCGACGGCGGCGCGGCTCACGATGCGCGGGGCGGCCCGCCCGGGGATCGCCGCCGTGCTGATGACGACATCGCTCGCGGCGATGCGTGCATCCAGGACCTCCTGCTGCTTCGCCTTTTCTTCCGAGGTGAGTTCGCGGGCATAACCGCCGGTCCCCTCCGCCGAGACGCCGGTTTCGACGAATTTTGCGCCGAGGGACTTCACTTGATCCCGGGTCGCGCTACGTACGTCATACGCTTCCACCACGGCGCCCAGGCGTTTGGCGGTGGCAATGGCCTGCAATCCTGCGACGCCGGCGCCGATCACCAGCACCGAAGCGGGGCGTATGGTGCCCGCGGCGGTGGTCAGCATGGGCAGGAACTTCTTCAGGGCGTTTGCCGCGATCAGCGCCGCCTTGTAGCCGGCGACCGAAGCCTGGGAGGAGAGAGCATCCATCGATTGCGCGCGCGAAATGCGCGGCACCAGTTCCATCGCAAAGCTGGTGATGCGCCGTGCTTTCAGCGCCCGCACCAGATCCTGACGGGCATAGGCCTGCATGAAGCCGGCTATCACCGCGCCCTGTCTGAGGCTGTTGACGGTTTCGATGCTGGGAGGCTGAACGCACAAGAGGACATCGGCGCTCGACAAAATCGCCGCTGCGTCCGCCAGCTCCGCGTCCTTATAGGCGCCATCGGGAAATTGGGCGGCGGAACCGGCTCCGCGCTCGACCAAAACCCGGGCACCGAGACCCTTCAGCTTGCCGGCGATCTCGGGAGTGAGCGCCACGCGGCTTTCATTGGCAGCACTCTCCTTCAAAACGCCCACGACGACAGGCATGCGGTATTTCTCCCCCTCAAATCATTGAATTATGGCACAAGGGTCGTCTATCTTTAGTATGTCATGACCAAGATGACCCGAGACCCCATGGGATTGCCCGAACTGAAGGACGATTTGACCGTGCTCGTTCAGGGCTACCCCCTGTCGCAGCAGATTCTGCGTACCGACGTCTCCGGGATGCCCCTGGAATGGGTCGATTACAAGGAAGCTGCGCGCCTTTACCACACGGAACAAGTGGCCTACACCTGCGGTACGCTGTTGTACCGTCTGTATGGAGGCACGTGCGCCCGGACCGGGGCTCGCACCATCGTCGACGTGAATTCCATCATCGCCACGGTAGGACATACGGGCAATCCTGGAAATATGAGGGGCGGAGCATATACGCCGCCGCTCAACAACCAGACGCTGTTCAGGCGCGATGCGTACCTATGCCTGTACTGCGGCGCCCGCTTTCCCTACAGCCTCCTGTCGCGCGACCATGTCACCCCGTTCAGCCGCGGCGGCAAGGACACCTGGCGGAATGTCGTGTCGGCCTGCCGCCGCTGCAATAACGCCAAGGCCTCGCGCACCCCGGAACAGGCGGGCATGCAGCTGCTGGCCGTGCCATTCACGCCGACCTATGCGGAATACATATTCCTGAAAGGGCGCCGCGTGCTCGCGGATCAGATGGAGTATTTGGTGGCTCATTTCCCCCGCTCCAGCCCGCTGCACGAACGCATGCAACGCTGGCCGATGTGACGGGCGCAGTCCCCGGCGGCGCGCTCCACCGCGACCCGCTCCCCCCGGAGGCGTCCGGGCCGTTACGCGCGGGCATCGTTTACCATATCGACGCGAGCTACTTCATCTTCCGGGCCTACCACTCCATGCCGCCCGACATGGTGGATGGCGACGGCAACGCGACCCATGCGCTCTATGGTTTCGCGCGCTTTCTCTCCGATTTCGTGGAGAGTGTGCGGCCCGAGCGCATCGCCGTCGCCTTCGACGAGAGCCTGCGCGGCCAGGCCTCGTTCCGATGCGGAATTTTCCCCGCCTACAAGGCGAATCGCGAGCTGCCGCCGGCTGACCTGAGACGCCAGTTCACGCTCTGCCGGGAGTTCTGCCGGCATCTCGGCATTGCGGAGTTCGCCAGCTCCGAGTACGAGGCGGATGACATCATCGGCACACTCGCAGCGCGCGCCCGCGCCGCGGGACTCGCGAACGTGGTGGTCTCGCGCGACAAGGATCTGTCGCAACTCATCCGCGACGGCGACGTGTACTGGGATTACACCGGCAATGCCCGCTATCACTACCGCGACATCGGAGCGCGCTTCGGTGCCGCCCCCGAATCGATCGCCGATTTTCTGGCGCTGACCGGAGATGCGGTCGACAACATTCCCGGGGTGCCCGGTGTCGGCCGGAAAACCGCCGCCGAGTTGTTCGCTCATTTCGGCTCGCTGGATGAGCTTTACGCCAACCTCGGGCGCGTGGCCACCCTGAAGCTGCGCGGCGCGGCGACCCTCGCCGCGAAACTGCTTGCGCACAAGGAGGCGGCCTATCTGGCGAGGCGGCTCACGGGCATCGTCTGCGACATGCCGCTGCCCGCGACACCCGACGATCTGAGGCGGGGGACGCCCGATGCGGAGGCTTTGCATGCGTTTTTCGACATTCACGGGTTCGGCAGCATATTGCGCCAACAGGCACGGCGCATCCTCAGTGGCCAACCGCGCTAGCGGCGCGGTGCCGGCCGGCGGCCGCATTGGACGAACGGAACGGGGGCTCAGATGGTAACGCTGATAGTCGGTTTGGTGATTTTTCTCGGCATGCACTCGACCGCCTTTGCATCGCCGGCGCTGCGGGCACGCGCAGTCGCCAAGCTGGGCGAAGGCGGCTGGAAAGTGTTGTACGCGGTCGTGTCGATCGCCGGGTTCGTGCTGCTGGTGCGCGGCTTTGCGGAGGCGCGCGAATCTGCGGTGGTGCTCTACACGCCGCCCCGCTGGCTGCGGCATGTCACGTTCCTGTTGATGCTGCCGGTCTTTCCGCTGCTGCTCGCGGCGTATCTTCCCGGTCGCATCAAGGCGGCGATGAAGCACCCGATGCTGGCCGCGGTGAAATTCTGGGCGCTCGCACATCTGCTGTCGAACGGCACGCTGCCGGACGTGCTGCTGTTCGGTGCATTCCTGGCTTGGGCGGTGCTCGATCGAATCTCCTTCAAGCGCAGGCCGCCGCAGCGCATTCACACCGCCCCCGCACGGGCGTTCAACGACCTGCTGGCGGTCGTGCTCGGTCTTGGGCTGTATGGGTTCTTCATCGCATGGGCGCACGTGCGCCTATTCGGTGTCTCGCCGCTTGGGTAGCACGGCGCAGGGTGGCACGGCGCAGGGTGGCGCGGCGCAGGGTGGCGCAAGGCTGCCGACCTATGCCGACGTGCAGGCCGCCGCACGGCGGCTGCAGGGACACGCCCACCGCACACCGGTCATGACTTCGCGCGGGGTCGACGAGGCGCTGGGGGCATCCGTTTATTTCAAATGCGAAAATTTCCAGCGCATCGGCGCGTTCAAATTTCGCGGCGCCTTCAACGCGCTGTCGTGTCTTCCCGCCGGGATGCGCAGCCGCGGCGTGATTGCGTTTTCCTCCGGCAATCATGCGCAAGCCGTCGCGCTCGCGGCGCGCATGCTCGGCATCGAGGCGACCATCATCATGCCCACGGACGCACCGGCCTCGAAGCTCGCTGCAACGCGTGCGTACGGCGGCTGCGTCGTCACCTACGATCGATACCGGGAGAACCGTGCGGAAATCGCCGGGGCGCTCGCCCGTGAGCGGGGCGCGCCGATCATCCCGCCCTATGACCATCCCGATGTCATCGCGGGTCAAGGAACGGCTGCCACGGAGCTTCTCGAGGAGGTCGGACCGCTCGACAGCCTGTTCGTCTGCCTGGGCGGAGGCGGACTGCTGGCGGGCACGCTGCTCGCGGCGAAGGCGCTCTCGCCCGCGTGCAGGGTATACGGTGTCGAACCCGAGGCCGGCAACGACGGCCAGCAATCGCTCCGCCTCGGCTCGATCGTGAGCATCGACGTGCCGAAGACCATTGCAGACGGAGCTCAGACCCAAAGCCTCGGAAAAATCCCCTTCGAATTGATTCGACGCGACGCCGCCGATATTTTCACCGCCGCCGACTCCGAGCTCATCGACTGCATGCGTCTATTCGCCAGTCGCCTGAAAATCGTCGTCGAGCCGACGGGCTGTCTGGGTTTTGCGGCGGTCCGCAGCCATGCCGCTCTGCTCGCGGGACAACGCGTGGGCGTCATCATCAGCGGCGGCAACGTGGATGCGGACCGGTACGCAGCGCTCCTCTCTACGCCCGTGCCTGGCTGAACGGTTCGGGCCATCGGCGGCAACAGGTGAAATCAATCGTCACGACGGCCGCCGCCGCGGCGCTCCTGGCCGCGGTCGCGTTCGTCGGCAACGGCTATCTCCATACCCGACGCGCGGCGCGCAGTGCCGAGGTTCAGCGCGCCGCGGTGCATGCGATGACGCAGCAGGATCTCGCCGCTGCGATCGCCCGCTGCGATGCCGTGACCGCCCGCGACCCCACTGCGGCGGCGCGGCGCGAGGCGGCCTATTGCGAGGACGTGGCGCGGGAGATGGACGACCGGCCGCTCGAGATCGTGCAACGCAAGCTTGCCGCGCCGGCGCCGCAATAGGCAGATCAAGCCTGTTTCAATCGTCCGCGCCGAAAGTCGGCGATGATTTCGCGTGCCGCGTTGTGGCCTGGCGCGCCGGTGACGCCGCCGCCGGGATGGGTGCCGGATCCGCACATGTACAAGCCGGGGAGCGGTCCGCGGTAATCCGCGTATCCCAGCATGGGGCGTGCGCAGAACAGCTGATCGAGGCTCAACGCGCCGTGAAAAATGTCGCCGCCGGTGAGGCCGAACGTGCGCTCGAGATCGAGCGGACTGAAGATCTGGCGTCCCAGGACCGAGGCCCGGAAGTTGGGGGCATGACTGTCCACCAGATCGATCATGAGATCCGCCACTTCCTCCCTATGCTCATCCCACGACGCGCCGTTCGGCAGCAGCGGGGCGACGTGCTGGCAAAACAGGCTCGCGACATGACGTCCGGGCGGCGCGAGGCTGTCATCGAGCGTCGAAGGGATCAGCATTTCGACTATCGGCCGCTTCGACCAGCCGCCCGACTTGGCGTCCAGATAGGCCTGGTCCATGTAAGCGAGGCTCGGCGCCATGATGATGCCGGCCGTGTGATGCTGCGCCGGCGTGCGGCCCGGCAACGCCGTGAAATCCGGGAGCTCCGACAGCGCGACGTTCATGCGGAACGTGCCCGAGCCGCAGCGCCACTGGCCGATGCGCTCGCGGAAATCCTCATCCAGTTCGCACGGGTCGATCAATTGTCCGTAAAGGAGCTTCGGATTCAAATTCGAGATGACGCTCCGGGCGCGGAAGGTCTCGCCGCTTTGGACCACGACGCCGACCGCGCGTCCCGATTCCACCAGCACCTCGCGGACCGGGCTCGACAGCCGGATATCGACGCCGCGCTCGAGAGCGGCTTTGGCCATGGCCTGCGTGATCGCACCCATGCCGCCGATGGCGTGACCCCAGGCGCCTTTCTTGCCATTGACCTCGCCGAACACGTGATGCAGCAGCACATACGCGGAGCCGGGAGTGTAGGGACTCGCGTAATTGCCGACGATGCCGTCGAAGCCGTACACCGCCTTGATCGGTGCGCTCTCGAACCAGCCGTCGAGATAATCCCCCGCCGACTTCACGAACAGACCGAGGAACTCGCGCCGCAGGGTCATGTCGAGTCTCGAGAGGCGCCGGCCGAGGCGGGCGCCGCGCAGAAGCTGGGGAATGGACTCAAGCCAACCGGCCGCCGTGACGTTCGGCGGCGTCTCGAGCACCACGTCGCGCAGAACGTCGGCGATCGCATCCAAACGCCCTGCGTAGGCACCGAGACGCGACGCATCGCGCGTCGAGAACTTCGCCACCTCATTTTCGGTTTTGCCGCCTCCCACCTTCAGGTATCGCCCGTCGTCCAGCGGCAGGAAGTTGGAGAGCTTGCGCTCCACCACGCGCAAGCCGTGGCGCGCGAGCTCGAGGTCGCGAATCACCTTCGGATTGAGGAGCGACACCGTGTACGAGGCCACCGAATTGCGGAATCCCGGATGAAACTCCTCGGTGACTGCTGCGCCGCCGACCAGCGCGCGGCGCTCGAGCACGGTCACCTTGAGCCCGGCGGCCGCGAGATAGGCCGCACAGGTGAGGCCGTTGTGCCCGCCGCCGATGATGACCGCATCGCACGCCGGCCGCTCAGCCACGTGCGGAAGATCTCGCGCCGGTCGATCCCGTGCCCGACGCCCCCGCGCGCCGCGTCAAAAGACGCGGGAACGCCCCGTTGCAGAGCGCATTGACCCAGTCCTCGCACAGCGCGATGGCCTCGCGCGGTTTGAAGGTCGTCGGACTCAAGCTCAGTTCCACCCACAATCCGTCGAGCAGGGCGGATAGCGCGATGGCGGCGTGGCGTAGCTTGAAAGGCGGAACCGCCGCGGAATCCGACAGCTGCCCGAGCATGGACTCGAGGATCGACCGGTACTTGCCATAGGTCTTGTCGTGGATCGCGCGGATCTCCGCGGAGTGCGCGACCATGCTCCAGAACACCAGCCAGACATTGAACAGCTGCGGATCGAGAAGCTCGGGTGCGAACGAAGCGCGGAAGAAACCGCTCAGTCGATCGCGCGGCGACACGCCCTTGTTTTCGGCCTGCGCACGGATGGAATCCTGCAACGACAGCGCGAGCGTCTCGTAGGCCACCGCCACCAGCCCGGACTTGCTGGGGAAGTGATGATTGATCAATCCAATCGACACGCCGGCGGCGGCGCTGATGCGGCGTACCGATACGCCCTCGTGTCCGTATTGCTTGAGACAGCGCAGCGTTGCCTCCACCAGCGCCTCGCGGCGAACGGCAGGCGTGGCTCGACGAAACTTGGGTACCGCGCGCTTGGCCGCCATGCATGCCCCCTGGTTGTCCCTGTTCCACACCCCAAGCACCGTGCGCCGCCGTGGTTCTTCGGCGCCTTTTATATCACGATCCCTTGCGACAGAGTCTGCGCCCAAGTCATACCGGAAAGTCGCGGCTGTATGGAACAGCCGCCGGCGCCGATTCGAATTCGCGGGCGTAGCGATGGCCGCTGTGCACGGCATGCACGATTGCTCCGGGAGCGTGACAGTCGCCGATGCAGGTCACCGTCTCGATGCGTGCTTCCTTCAGATCCGCTGCACGGGCGGTGAGCGCGAGATACAAGTCGTCGTTGGGCTTGCGTATGCCGACCAATACCACCGATCTACACGGAAGGCGCGATTCGGTTGCCGTGTATACGTCCGCGAGCGTGACCGACTCGCCGTCGAACGCCGTGACCCGCTTCAAGGTGTGGATGGGCACCGCGGCCGCGGTGAGCGCGCGGTGCACCAGCGGCAACTCGTTGGTCATGAAGGTCCACGCCGATGCGTTGCCGGCCGTGGTCACGTAGGTCACCCCGCCGTTCTGTGCTGCGAGCTGCTGCGCGATCGCGCCCCCCATATAGTAATTGTCGAAGTCGAAGACCACGACCGGCCCTTCCGGCACGACGCCCGCCGCGATGTCGTCCGGTGTGTAGACGGCGGGGCCGGCAAGTTCTCCGACCGGGAACTCCAGCGTCGAAAACAGCATCCGCGTCCAACGCGCACCGGTCGCGACCACGACATGTTCGTGCTCCAATCCCAGAATGTCCTCGACGTCAAGCTTGCTGCCCGGATAGAGATTGACGTTCGGCCGCTCGCGCAGCTGCCCCAGCCGCCAATCGACCACGCGTCCCCATGCGGAGAGACCGGGAAGGCGGCGTTCGAATCGCAATCGGCCGCCGAGCTCCGTCGCTGCGTCCGCCAGCGTCACCCGGCAGCCGCGGCGGGCGAGCGTCACCGCGCAGTCGAGGCCGGCGGGGCCCGCGCCCACGATCAGAATCGACGACTCGCGCACCGCAGGCGCGAACCGCTCCGGATGCCAGTCGCGCCGCCACTCCTCTCCGGCGGTGGGATTCTGCGTGCAGCGAACCGGTACACCGTCGTGCCAGCTGGAGATGCAGATGTTGCAGCCGATGCACTCGCGTATCTCGTGCTCGCGCCCCTCGGCGATTTTTCTCGGCAGGAAGGGGTCGGCGATGGAAGGCCGGGCGCCGCCGATCAGATCCAGGATACCGCGCTTGATCTGCGAGACCATCACGTCCGGCGAAGTGAACCGGCCGACGCCCACCACCGGTTTCCCGGTCATGCGCTTCACGAAATCGATCACCGGCTCGTGACTGCCCTCGGGGGCGAAACGCGATGGGGCGCAGTCCGTGGGGCTCGAGTCCATCTTCACGTCGAACAGGTCGGTCGATTCGGACAATAGGCTGACGACCTCATGCGCTTCCGATGGCTGATTGCGGCCGGGCCGTGCGCGCAGTTCCTCCAGGCTGATGCGCAGCGCCACGGCACAGCGATGGCCGACGGCCTCGCGCGTGACGTCGAGCAGCTCCCGCACCAGACGCACCCGGTTCTCGATGCTGCCGCCATAGGCGTCGGTCCGGTGATTGTATTCGGGCAACAGGAACTCGTAGGGCAGATAGCCCATGCCTGCGTAGACGTACACGATGTCGAATCCCGCCTGCATGGCGCGCCTGGCGCCGGCGGCCTGCCAGGTGAGCAGAGCGGCGATATCCGTCGAATCCATGCGCCGCGGGCGCAGGTTACCCATGAAGCCGATGTGGGTGGACATCCAGGGCATGCCGGACGGCGATATCGGTGCGATGCGGCTGGTCCGGTTCAACGTACACGCGCCGCCGTGCCAGAGCTCGATGCCCGCCAGGGCGCCGTGCCGATGCACCTCGTCGGTCATCAAGGCGTGGGAGCGTATATCGTTGTCGTCCCACAGCAGGCCGAAAGGCAGCGGCGAATCATCCGAGCTTGGATGCATCGACACGGCGCCGGTGCACACGACGCCCCAGCCGCCCTCGGCCTTGATGCCGCGGAAGCGGGCGCGGACGTGGGGCAGCGCGTTGGTCATGCCGCTGGCGTGCGGCACCTGATAGAAGCGGTTTGGCGCGGTCACCGGACCGATGCGCACCGGCTCGAACAAAACGTCGAAGCGTTGATTGCGCGCCATCGCCGCACTCCCGATATCGCCTGCGAAGAAGGCCGCCGAGAGTAATTGATCGGTCGTATAGTGGCAACCGCCCGGCGCCGCCGCCTGCCGGCGTCAGGCTGCGCGATATTCCCTGAAGCCGATTCCGAGCGCGTTCGCGACGGCTTCGTGGGTCAGCTGGCCGGCATTCACGTTCAGTCCTTGTGCGAGCCCCGAATCCCTGGCCAGGGCGCCCTTCCACCCATGATCGGCGAGCGCCTTGACGTACGGCAGCGTGGCATTGGTCAATGCGAAGGTGGACGTGCGCGGCACCGCGCCCGGCATGTTGGTGACGCAGTAGTGAATCACGCCGTCGAGCACGAAGGTCGGGTCGGCGTGCGTGGTCGGACGGCTGGTCTCGAAGCAGCCGCCCTGATCGATGGCGATGTCGACGAGCACCGCACCCTGCTTCATGGTCTTGACCATCGCGCGGGTGACGAGCTTGGGTGCTGCGGCGCCCGCGATGAGCACCGCGCCGATCACCAGATCCGCGTCGCGCACCAGCTCCTCGATGGCATGCGCGGTGGAATACACCGTCCGGAGCTGGCTGCCGAAGATCGATGACAGTTCGCGCAGCCGCTTCACCGAGCGGTCGACCACCGTGACGTCGGCGCGCAGGCCGACCGCCATCTCCGCCGCATGCGTGCCGGACACGCCGCCGCCCAAGATCACGACCTTCGCCGGAGCAACGCCGGGCACGCCGCCGAGCAGCACGCCGAATCCGCCGTTGGCCTTCTGCAGGCAGTTGGCGCCCACTTGCACGGACATGCGGCCCGCCACCTCGCTCATCGGCGTGAGCAGGGGAAGGGAGCCATCGGAAGCGGTGACCGTCTCGTACGCGATCGCGGTCGAACCCGAAGCCATCAACGCGTCGGCCTGTTCCTTGTCGGCGGCCAGGTGCAGGTACGTGAACAGCGTCTGTCCGGAGCGCAGCATCCTGCACTCGGCAAGCTGCGGCTCCTTCACCTTCACGACGAGATCCGCCGCGGCGAAAATGTCGGAGGCGCGGGTGGCGATCGTGGCGCCTGCCGCCTGGTAGTGCGAATCCTCGAAGCCGATCCCGGCTCCCGCGCCGGTCTGCACCACGACGTGGTGCCCGGCATCGACCAACTCGCGTACCCCGGCGGGTACCAATCCCACCCGGTACTCATGGACCTTGATCTCCTTGGGCACGCCGATTTTCATGGATCGCTCCGCGGGGTGAGTTTCGAGGCCTATCAGGGTACTCCGGCAACACGTCAGAGCTTTGCAAAAACCCCGCAAATCACCAGCCCAGGCAACAGAAAATGTCGTAGAATCGCCTAACGACGCAATAAAATGGCGCGGCTTAGTCTGAACGCGAGATCGGCAGGAGCGGCAGCATGGACCGGGCGGCATGCGCCCGGCGGAGAGATGGGGATGAAACTGGACCGTTACGACCGGGCCATCGTGCACGCACTGCAGCTCGACGGCCGGATGACCAACAGCCAGCTCGCGGAAAGAGTGAGCCTGTCCGAGTCGGCGTGCCTGCGCAGGGTCCGGACATTGGAGGAGGCCGGATTCATCGAGGGATATGCGGCGCTCATCAGTCAGCAAAAAGCAGGATGCCCCGTCAACGTGTTCGTGAACATCACGCTCGATCGCCAGGAGCAGGCGTACCTGCATGCGTTCGAGGAGGCCGCGCGCAAGGTGCCGGAGGTGATGGAGTGCTATCTGATGTCCGGCGAGTACGACTATCTATTGCGCGTGGTGCTCGCGGATACTGCCGATTTCGAGCGCCTGCACAGCCAGCATCTGACCCGGCTGCCGCACGTGGCGAGGGTTCAGTCGAGCTTCGCGCTGCGCACGGTGCAGAAATCGCGCGAGTTGCCGGTGCGCTGAGACCGGATCCGCCGCGCCTCAGGTTCTGGGCTTGAGATTGAGTGAGAACGCCACCTTCACCAGATCCCCCACCGAATCAGTGCTCTTCAAGTCGCCGTGTCCCACCCCAAAATCCAGGCGTTTCAGCTGCGCGGTTCCGGTAAGACTCGCGCCCGTCGAGCTCGGGGCGAATTTGAACGCAATCGGGACATCCTTGGTGACTCCGTGCAGCGTCAACGAACCGAGCGCCGTATAGCCCGAGGCGGTTTGGGCAAAGCTCTTCGTCACGTAGTGCGCCGTCGGGAAATGCGCCACGTCGAACATGTCGGCGCCGTGCATGGTGCCGTCGCGATCGGTGTCGCCCGAATCCTCGGAGGCCATGTCGACGACCACATCGAAGTGCGCCGTGGCCAGGGCGTCCGGCGAGAACTCGACGGCCGCCGTGAACTTGCGGAAAGAACCCTTGAATTCCGCTCCGGCCTGCAGGCCGGTGAATTCGAGACGGCTGGTTGCCGGGTCCGCTGTGAAGCCGGTCGACGGCGCGGCGGCGTGCGGCGTGCCGCAGGTGAGCAGGGCGGCGGCGAATGCCGCCGGCATCATCGTTCGTCTCATCGCTCGATCCTCGCCCGGGTGAACATCGACAAGGGCCGCCGCGACTCAGCGCTGCCGGGTGAAGGGGAGCATCCTCACCAGCACGTCGTCGCGGTCCCAGAAATGGTGCTTGAGCGCCGCCAGTATATGCAACACCGCGATCGCGAACAGCAGCCCGCTCAAGGTGTCGTGCGTGGAGCGCAGGAAGTCGAAAGCCGCCGCATTTTTCCCGATCAGGTTGGGCCAGGTGAACAGGCCGAACCAGCTGACGGAGTAGTTCTTCGCGGAGGACATCATCCAGCCCGTCAGCGGCATCACGAACAGCAGCACGTAAAACGCCACGTGCGTGGCACGAGCCGCGCGCCGCTCCAGCGGGCGCATCGCCGGCGGCAGCGGCGGTGCCGGATGCGTGAGACGCCACGCCAGGCGCAGTATCGCCAGCATCAAGATGGTCATTCCGACGCTCTTGTGGCGAGCCAGAATCGACAGCTTGCGCACGCCGACCGGCAGATGCTGCTGCATTTGCGCGAGCACGAACTGGGTGACGACCAACGCCGCGATCACCCAGTGAAAAAATTGCGCCGGCACGCCATAGCGCACCGGCTCGGTTCGAGTTGGCATCAGGAAGCTCCACGCGCACACTGCACGCCATGCAGTTTACCAAGAGAGCCCGGTGCGCATCGTCGTGAAATGCGCGGGTCCCGTGCTGCTTTGTCTGGCGTTGGCCGCCTGCGGTGCGCCCCCGCCGCGACAATCCGCGCCCTCGGGGGTGCCTGCCCCGGCCGCGGGGACGCGCACGCAAATCCCGCCGCCGCCGGTCCCGCCGCGCCCCGCCACCCGCTACCGCATCGATCCCGGCCAATCGGAGCTGCGCGTGCTGGTCTATCGTGCCGGGCCGATGGCATCCCTGGGGCACAACCACGTGATCTGCACCCATGAGCTCCAGGGATGGGCGACATTCGACGGCGACCCATCGGCCGCGGCATTCGCCGTGACCGTTCCGGTGAGCGGCTTCGTGATCGACGATCCGGGGCAGCGGAGGGAGGAGGGCGGGGATTTTGCGGATGACGTTACGGATGAAGCGAGGTCCGGCACGGCGCACAACATGCTCGGGCCCGCGCTGTTGAATGCGGCAGATTTCCCCGCGCTCACGGTCAGAAGTGTTTCCGTGACCGCGACGGCAGACTCGTTCCAGGCTCGCGTGGCGCTCGAGGTGGCGGGCCACGCATCGGTGCTCGTCGTGCCGTTCACGCTCGACAGGTCGCCCCGACGGCTGGTCGCGCACGGCGAGCTGACCCTGCGCCAATCGTCCATCGGCCTCACGCCGTTCAGCGTGTTCCTCGGGGCGCTGAAGGTCCAGGACGAGCTGCGGGTGAAATTCAAATTCGCGGCGGTCGGCGGCGCCTGAGGGCGGCTGGGCATCACCGGCACGATCGGCGGTCAGTGTTCCCGATCCGGCATCAACAGGATCGGAGTGCCCTCGGGTGCCGTCAGCATGGCGGCCGAGAGCCGACGCAGTGGCCTTGGCACCTGAGTCGACGGCGCCACGCCGGCGCCGGCAAGCCTGCGCAAGGTGTCGTCGATATCGCCGGCATCGAACACCAGCGTGGCGAGCGGCAGATGTGCGGGCTCATACAGCCCCACGTCGATCGAATCGCTGGTGCAGGAGACGTGCGGCAGGGCGCTGTCGAGTTCGTCCATCCCCACGAAGCCGAGCTTCTCCCAATATTGCTTTGCGTCCTGCATGTCCGGGGAGGGCAACGCTATTTCCGAGAAAAAGCCGCAGAGCGAGGTCTCGGTGGCGATGCGCTTCGTCGGGCTGAAGGTGCGCGCCTCGACCATCCGCAGCCGGTGCCCCGACGGATCAAGCCAGCCGAGCTCGTTGAAGACATCGTTGCCGAGCCGCCGGACTTCGAATTGCATCCCGAACCGCTCGAGCGTCGCGAGGTGCCGGAGCAGGTGCGGCCTGACGAAGGTGAGGGTCGGCTCGGCTTCTGCAAGCCGATGCAGCCCCAGATGAATCCTGCCGTCCGTGACCACCGCATAGGCATGAGGCCAGGTCTCTCCCACATCGGCCTGAGAGAACCCGAGCTTCGCGTAAAAGTCGAGCGAGCCCCTGATATCCGCGGTCGGAATGGAGTATTCGAGAAAACGTCCGAGCACGCCGGCCAACTCTCAAGTGCAGGCGCCGTGTCGCAACGGGGCGGCGCTCAACTCACGCCGCCCACGCACACGTACTTGATCTCGGTGTAATCGAGGATGCCGTACTTCGAGCCTTCCCGGCCGGTGCCCGATTCCTTCACACCGCCGAACGGCGCGACCTCGGTGGAGATGATGCCGGTATTGAGTCCCACGATGCCGTATTCGATGGCCTCGGACACCCGCCAGCTCCGCGCGAGGTCGCGGGTGTACAGGTAGGCCGCGAGGCCGAACTCCGTGTCGTTGGCCATCTTGATGGCCTCCGCCTCGCTCTCGAATTTGAACAAGGGCGCCACGGGACCGAAGGTCTCCTCGCGGGCCACCAACATCTGCGGCGTCACCCCCGTGAGGATCGTGGGCTCGTAGAAGGTGCCTCCGAGCGCATGCCTCTTGCCCCCGGCGGCCACCTTGGCGCCCTTGGCCAACGCATCCGCGACATGCTCCTCCACCTTGGCCAGGGCCTTCTCGTCGATCAGCGGACCCTGGTCGGTCGCGCCTTTCAGGCCATCGCCGACCCGAAGCTTCGCGACCGCCGCCGACAGCTTGCGCGCGAACTCGTCGTAGACACCTTGCTGAACCAGCAGACGGTTCGCACACACGCAAGTCTGTCCGGTATTGCGGTATTTACTCGCAATGGCCCCTAGCACGGCCGCGTCGAGGTCCGCATCGTCGAAGACGATGAACGGCGCATTCCCGCCGAGCTCGAGAGACAGCTTCTTGACGGTCCCCGCACATTGCACCATCAATTTCTTGCCGATCTCGGTCGACCCGGTAAACGTGACCTTGCGCACCGCGGGATTGGTGGTCATCTCGGCGCCGATCGCAGACGCCGAACCGGTGACCACGTTGAACACGCCGGCCGGAATTCCCGCGCGGACCGCGAGCTCCGCGAGCGCGAGTGCGGAGAACGGCGTCTGCGTCGCAGGCTTCAGCACCATGGTGCAGCCCGCCGCCAGCGCGGGGCCCGCCTTGCGGGTGATCATCGCCGACGGAAAATTCCAGGGGGTGATGGCGGCCACGACGCCGACGGGCTGGCGCAGCACGAGAATCCGCTTATCGGTCTGGTGCCCTGGAATGATGTCGCCGTACAGGCGCTTGCCCTCTTCGGCGAACCACTCGAGGAACGACGCCGCATAGGCGATCTCGCCCTTGGATTCGGCCAGCGGTTTTCCCTGTTCGGCGGTCATGAGAGTCGCGAGGTCCGTCTCGTTCTGGATCATGAGATCGAACCAACGGCGCAACAGGATCGCCCGGTCCTTGGCGGTTCGCGCGGCCCACGCCGGCAGCGCTGCGGAAGCGGCCGCGATCGCGCGTTGGGTCTCCGCGCTCCCCATGTTCGGGATCACGCCGAGCTTCGCGCCGGAGGCGGGATTGGTCACCGCCAGCGTTCCGCCGCCGTCGGCCGAAACCCACGCGCCGCCGATCAGGCATTGCTGGCGGAACAGCGCTTTATCCTTGAGATTCAAGGGGTCGTGGCTCAAGTGAGGTCGTTCGGCGGTCAACTCGGTGGAATGTGCCATGGCGTTTGATCCTGGAAAGGTGATATCGCGTCAGTCGGTCGAAAAGAATAGCGCCGTCGCGCGGTGGCGCTCAACCCGGGGCCTCAGCGCTCGAGAATGGCGGTCACACCCATGCCGCCCGCGGTGCAGATCGAAATCAGCCCGCGTTTTGCCTTGCGCTCGTCCAATATCTTGGCAAGCGTCGCGACGATCCGGCTGCCGGTCGCCGCGAACGGGTGTCCAATGGCCAGGCTCCCGCCCTTCACGTTGAGCTTGGATCGATCGATGGTGCCGAGCGGCTCGGGAAGCCCGAGCTTATCCCTGCAGAATGCCGGGTCGTTCCACGCCTTGAGGGTGCATAGCACCTGGCCGGCGAACGCCTCGTGGATCTCGTAAAAGTCAAAATCCTGCAGAGTCAGCCCCGCATCCTTCAGCATGCGCGGTACCGCGTAGGCCGGAGCCATCAGCAGTCCCTCCTTCTTGTCGACATAGTCGACGGCGGCCACTTTTGCATGCGCAAGGTAGGCGAGCACGGGAAGATTGCGCTGCCGGGCCCACTCTTCGGAGGCGAGCAGCACGGCGGACGCGCCGTCGGTCATGGGCGTGGAATTGCCGGCGGTCAACGTGCCGGCGCTCGAGGAGTCGAATACCGGCCGGAGTTTCGCCAGATTTTCCAGGCTGCTGTCGGCGCGAATGTTGTTGTCCTGCGTGAGGCCGAGGTAGGCACGCACCAGATCCTTGTAGAACCCTTGCGCATAAGCGGCCGCGGCCTTCTGATGACTTTCCAGAGCAAGCCGGTCCTGCTCCTCGCGGCCGATGCCCCAGGTCTTGACCATGAGCTCGGTGCTCTCGCCCATGGACAGGCCGGTCCGCGGCTCGGTGGTTCCGGGCAGCACGGGTCGAAAATGCCTCAAACGCAGTCCGAGCCATGGGCTGACCCGCGCCCCCGAGGTCTTGCCCCGGTAGCTCTTCAGGAGAAGCTGCTGGAAGGCCCTGGGGTACGCGACGGGCGGATCGCTCACCGTGTCCACGCCGGCGGCGATTGCACTGTCGATCTGTCCAAGCGCGATTTTGTTGCCCAGCGTGATGGCGGCCTCGAGGCTCGTGCCACAGGCCCGCTGCAGGTCCAGCCCGGGGGTTTCCGCTGCGAGGCCCGAGCCGAGCACGGATTCGCGGGTGAGGTTCCACTGACTGGAATGTTTCATGACGGCGCCCGCCGCCACCTCATCGATGCGCTGACCGTTCAAGCCAAAGCCTTCCACGACGCCGCGCAAGGCGGCCGTCAGCATCTCCTGATTTCCCACTTCCGCATACGCGCCGTTGCCGCGGGCGAAGGGAATACGCACGCCGCCGATCACCGCAACGCGCCGGGCAACACTTCCCACCAACATACGAAACCTCCTTGCGCAAACTCATGCATCGGATCGTCAACCCCGGATTATGACTCCAAGGGGACGGCTATAATCGATCGATGACGCGTTTTTTGCTTGGGGGCCTCGCCGCCGCCGCCGCCCTCTACCTTTCCGCCTGCGGATCCGCCCCGCCGCCGCCGTCGCCCCCGCCGCCGGCGCTCGTGCGGACGCCGTCGGATCAATTGCGAGTTCTCGTCGATCGATATTGGGACGACTACCTGCTACTCAACCCGCGCCCGATGCCGCGGGCGGCGGCCGTGCGCTTCGACCCGGGCAGCGGGCTCGACATCTCGGCGCAGTTCCTGGCCGACTCGTTGTCGCTCGAGCGCCGCTACCTCGACGGAGTCGCCGCGTTGCCGCGTGAGCGTCTGCCGCCCGAGGCGCAGCTGACCTACGATCTGTTCAAACGCGAACGCGAGCTGGCGGTGGAGAGCTTCACCTACCCCGCGGAGCTCTTGCCGGTCAATCCCTTCAGGTCCGTGCCCCTGGAGTTCGCCAGGACCGGGACAGGTACCGGCGCCTACGCGATCCTGAGCGCGAAGGACTTCGACAATTGGAAGCTGCGGGCCGAGGACTACGTGCGCTGGACCGATCAGGCCATGGCGAACATGCGCGAGGGTCTCTCCCGCGGCTACACGCAGCCGCGTGTGCTGGTTGCCGAGATTCTCCCGGTCCTCAACGCTTTGGCCGAGGATACGTCCGCGAACCCGTTCTACGATCCTTTGCGTACGATACCTGGCACGCTCGCGGAGCCCGAGCGCAAGCGTATCGCGGATGCCATCGGTTTCGGCGTCAAGAGCAAGATCCTGCCCGCCTACCGGGCGCTGCGTAATTTTCTGCGCGACGAGTATCTGCCGAGATCGCGGCAGAGCGTCGCTTTGTCGGCGCTGCCGCTGGGCGAGTCTTGGTACGCGTTCCTGGTCCGGCGCGAGACCTCGTCGCGTTTGAAGCCCGCCGAGCTTCATGCGCTCGGCCTCGCGGAGGTCGAGCGTCTGCGCGGGCGGCTGCAGTCCTTGCTCGCCGAGGCCGGGTTTGCCGGCGATGCGCAGGCATTCTATGAGGCGATGCGCCGCGAACCGCGCACGGCCTTCAAGACCGCCGCCGAGCTGCAAAATTTCTACGATCAGCAGAAAGTCGAGACCGCGACGGCGATCCCGGCCCTGTTCGAGGGATTGCCGCAGGGAGATTTCGCGATTCGCCGGCTGGAGCCCTTTCTGGAAGCGACCTCGCCCGCCCTGACTTACCAGCGCGCCGTCAATCGCAATTCCCCCGCCATTCTCCACGTCAATACCGCCGGGATCGAGGCAGCGCCGATCGTGCCGACCATCCCGCAGTTCCTGCGCCGGGCGATCCCGGGATACCACCTGCAGATCTCCATTCAAGACGCGCGCGGCGATTTGCCCAGATTCAGGCGTCAAGGCGGCGATCCCGGTTTCGTCGAGGGCTGGGGACTGTATGCCGAGTCTCTGGGCAATCCGCTCGGACTGTACCGCGACACCGAATCGAAGTTCGGTGCACTCGCCGATCAATTGGAATGCGCAGCAGGCATGGTGATCGACACCGGCGTTCACGCGCTTGGCTGGTCAAGGGACCAGGCACTCGGCTACCTGCATGCGCAGCTGCCGGTCGATGCCGCCGGTGCAACGAACGCGGTCGACCGGATCATCGCGTTGCCCGGCGAAGCATTGGCGTGCGCGATGGGCGTGCGCACCATCCAGGGTCTGCGTGAGCGCGCCGAGCAGAGCTTGGGGCCCGGTTTCGACCTGCGCGCCTTTCACTCCGAACTGTTGAACGAGGGCGCCATGCCCCTGGATTTTCTCGACGCCAAATTGAACCGTTGGCTGAAAAGCCCGCACTAACCCAAGGTCATCGTGCGTTCCCACCTACCTGCAGCCCTCTTGGCCCTGACGCTCGCCGGATCCGCGCATGCGGATCTTGCGGCCGACGCGGAGCAGCATGGAGACATCGATGTCGCCGTGACGCTCGATTCCACGGCCCAGAGCGGCAGCGCCAGCGCCTCGGTGAGGATACACGCCAATCGCGCCAGCATCTGGGCGCTGCTCACGAGCTGCGCGAGCGCCGTGAGGCTCGTCCCGGGGCTGGCCGAGTGCAGGGTGGTTGAGACCGCACCCGACGATTCCTGGCAGCTGATCCGACACGTCGTCGACTATTCCTGGTACGTTCCCAAGCTGACCTTCGTGTTTCGGGCGGACTATCGGTATCCGGAGCGGATTTCGATCCGGCTCGTATCCGGGGACTTGCGCGTGCTCGAGGGTTCGTGGGATCTGCAGAAGGACGGCGATTTCACCATCGCGCACTACTCGCTGGCTCTTGCCCCCGGATTTTGGATTCCGCGTTGGGTGATGAAGGTGGCGCTTCGGCATGATTTGCCCAGGATGCTGCGCGAGCTTCGCACGCTCGCGGAGTCCGCGTCCTAGGCGCGGCTTCGGGCGCGGGCTCCAATGACCTACAGGGACGGAAAAATGACAAGCGGCGTGGCATGCAGGGCAGCGGCGACCCTGGGCATCCTGACCTTGATCGGCCTGGCGGCCTGCGAGCGCGAGCCGGAACCCGTGATCACCCCGCCGCGCGTGAAGCAGGTGTTCCACCTGAACGGCTACGAGAAGGATTTCGGCTACTCGCAGGCGGTATTGATCGACAAGACGCTGTACGTGTCGGGATCCGTGTCGGTGGATGCGAACGGGCGCCTGGTGGCTGCCGGGGACATGGCCGGGCAGATGCGCGCCGCCTACGCCAACATCCGACGCACGCTTGCGGCCAATGGAGCCGACTTCGACGAGGTGGTCAAAGAAACGATCTACACGACCGACATGGACGCCTTGCTCAAGTCATCGGATGTGCGCTTCGAGTACTACGACAAGGAGCGTCTGCCGACCGTGTCCTGGGTCCAGGTTCAGCGGCTGGTGGACCCCGGGTTCCTGGTCGAAATCGAGGTTGTCGCCGAGCTGCCGTAGGTTGGCTGGTATCCTAGCCGCCTGAAGCGGGGGGCGGGCGGTGCAGGGGCGTGATGCGTAAAGTGGTCGACAGGAAATTCGAGAGAAGGCTTGCCGGACTCGTCAACTGCGGGGAGCGGGGCGTGCTGCGCGGCGGCCGCAAGGGCGTGGAGAAGGAGTCGCTGCGGGTATCCCCGTCGGGTGAACTCGCGCAGACCCGCCACCCGGCGGCGCTCGGCGCACCGCTCACCAACGAGCACATCACCACGGATTTCTCCGAGGCGCTGATCGAACTGGTCACCCCGCCGTTTCAGGAGAGCTGGGAGCTGCTGCAGTATCTCTGCGACATCCATCAGTTCGTCTACCGGCATCTGCCGGAGGAGATGCTCTGGTCCACCAGCATGCCGTGCGTGTTCCCGGGCGACGACGGCATCCCCCTCGCCCAGTTCGGCGCTTCCAATGTCGGGCGCATGAAAACCATCTACCGGCACGGCCTCGGCATGCGCTACGGCCGCACCATGCAGGCCATATCCGGCGTGCACTTCAATTACTCGTTTCCGGGAAAGCTCTGGGACATGCTGCAGGAGATCGACGAGTCGAAGCTCCCGCTCCAGGACTACGTGTCCGGGCAATATTTCGGCGTGCTGCGCAACTATCGCCGCTTCGGCTGGCTCATCCTGTACCTGTTCGGCACCTCGCCCGCCGTGTCGAAGAGCTTCTTCGGGGGCCGCGATCCGGGGATTCCCTCATTGGATGCCGATACCGTTTACGAACCGTACGGGACGTCGCTGCGCATGAGCGATGTGGGCTATCGCAACAAGAATCAAGCGACGGTGAGCGTCTCGGTCAACAGCTTGAGCGACTATGTGCGTGATCTGTCGCAGGCGATCAGCACGCCGTATCCGCCCTACGAGAAGCTCGGTGTCAAGGTCGACGGCAAGTACCGGCAGCTGAACGCGAACATCCTGCAGATCGAGAACGAGTATTACAGTTTCATCAGGCCGAAACGCGTCGCGAGTTCCGGCGAGCGGCCGACCAAGGCGCTGCGGCGCGCGGGCGTCGAGTACGTGGAGGTGCGCGCCCTCGATGTCAGCGCCTTCGATCCCGTCGGCGTCAATCAGAACAAGCTGCGCTTTCTGGAGGCGTTCCTCGCGCTCTGTGTGCTATCCGATTCCGCCCCGATCAGTCAGGGGGAACAAGACGCCCTCGACGCCAATCATCTCAGAGTGGCCCGCCGCGGCAGAGAGCCCGGTCTCACCCTCAATCGCGACGGCAGGGAGGTGCCGATGTCGCAGTGGGCGGCGGAGCTCCTCGATGGGATGCAGGGCGTCGCCGAGATGCTGGACCATTCGGAGCCGTCGCGGCCGTACCAGACGGCGCTCGAGCAACAGCGTGTCAAGATCGACGACGTGAACCGCACGCCCTCCGCCCGGATGTTGACCGAGATGCGTCAGACCGGCGAATCGTTTTTTCAGCTCGCCCAGCGCATGTCCAAGATGCACAAGGACTATTTTCTCGATCTTTATCCGCCGAACGAGCGTCGCCTGGGAGAATTCGCTGCGGCGGCGCAAGAATCGCACGAGGAACAGGCGCGCATCGAGGCAGCGGACAAGTGCGACTTCGACACCTACCTGGCGCACTATCTCGCGGACTGACCGGCCCGCACGGAGGGGGCGCCCGGTGGGCCGGGTCTTTTGACATAAAATGGAGACGTGGCGCTCGCTATTTTCCAGCCAACGTGTGGTGTACTTCATGGAGGCGTCCACGGATGATGGGTAGGGTGGACCGCAATGATCAAAGGGAACGCTCTTCCACAGGCCGATCTGCCTGACTCAGCGCACGCCCGGCAACTCAAGGCAGGATTCCCCTGGCTCACGTTCGTGCCGGAGCTGGAGTCCGCCTACCGGCAGACGGTGCTCGAGGAGCACGTTCCGCATATCCGCGTGAATCTTGGCCTGGTGATGCTCGCGATCGGGGCAGTGTCCGCGATGCGGCTCTCCGCGCCGGGACCCGCGATGAGCGCCGTTCCGGTCGTTCTGCGGGCGCTGGTGATGGTGCCGCTGATATTGCTTTGCTTCGCCGCGACGTTCTGGTCCCGCAGACATCGAATCTACCGGCCGCTTTCGCTCATCACCGCTCTGGCGGTGGGATCCTGCGTGGTGGCCATCCAAGTGATCGCCGAGTCCGGGGGTGCCTCGATCGCGGTGCCCCGCCTGGAGCTGTACGCGATCGTGGTCTATTTCATGATGGGCCTGATGTTCTATCAATCGCTGGCGCTGAACCTATTGGTGGCCCTGGCATATCTCGCCGCCGGCACCGCGTTCAAATTGCCGGCACGGGAGTTCGCCTTCGACATGCTGTCCGTCGCGGCCGCGAACGGGTTCTGCGCCTCGGTGGCTTATATCAGCGAAAAAACCAGCCGGCAGCGTTTCCTGGAGGCCGCCCTGCTGCGCGAGCTGGTCGCCCGCGACGGGTTGACCGGCATCCAGAATCGCCGCATGTTCGATCATCACATCCAGCGCGTCTGGAGCCAGGCGGTGCGCGACGCCCAGCGGGTCGCCGTGCTGCTGGTCGACATCGATTGCTTCAAGGATTACAACGATCGCTACGGTCATCAGGCGGGCGATGAGTGCCTGCGCGCCGTCGCGTTGTCCTTGAGCCAATGTGCGCGGCGGCCGATGGATTTCGTCGCCCGCTACGGCGGCGAGGAGTTTGCCGTCATCCTGTATGAAGCAACGCGGGAATACGTGGCGGAGGTGCTGACGCGCATCCAGCGCTCCATCGCCGAGCTCAACATTCCGCACGAGGCCTCGCCGGTCGCCAGCCGCCTGACGGTGAGCATCGGGGCGGCGTTCGTGCTGCCCGGTGCCAACCGAAGCCACGATGGGCTGGTCCAACTCGCCGACGAGGCCCTGTACAGCGCGAAGGAGCAGGGACGCAATCGGCTGGTGGTGCTCGAAGCCGAGTATCACGCACTGCGCACCGGGCGTTTCGAGCGGCGCGGCGGGCAGCGATCGGCCTGATCAGGCGCCCGAGGCGCGGGCGCGCCGCTCAAGCTTCCGGCGCGCGATAGATGCCGATTTCCGCGCTTCCGCCCGACACCCGGCTGGCGCGGAACATGCCCTCCGAATTGAATTCCATCTGCACCCGGCCGCTCCGGTCGATGGCGATGACGCCGCCCTCGCCGCCAATCGCCGGCAGCTCCTCCATCACCACTTCCTCAACGGCCCGGGCGAGTGTGCGTCCGCCGTATCGCACACGCGCGCAAATATCGTGCGCCACGGCGGCCCGGATGAACATCTCGCCGTGCCCGGTCGCCGACACTGCGCAGCTGCGGTCGTCGGCGTAGGTGCCGGCGCCGATCAACGGCGAATCGCCGATGCGCCCGAAGCGCTTGCCGGTCATGCCGCCGGTGGATGTGGCTGCCGCGAGCCGGCCGCGTGCATCGAGCGCCACTGCGCCGACGGTGCCCACGTGCGAGATCGTGAGGGGCGAGACGCCGCCTTCTCCGCCGCGAATGCGTTCGAGCTGGCTCCAGCGGGCGGAAGTGTAGAAATAATCGCCGCCGACGAATTCGAATCCGCGCGACGCCGCGAATTGCTCTGCGCCCGCTCCGCTCAGGAAGACGTACTCGGAGTGTTCCATCACCGCGCGCGCGAGCTCGACGGGATTTCGGATGCGGGTCAGGCCGCACACCGCGCCCGCCGCCCGGGTCGCGCCGTCCATGATGGAGGCATCCAGCTCGTTGCGCCCGTCGAGCGTGAACACGGCGCCGCGTCCGGCGTTGAACAGCGCGTCGTCCTCGAGCGTCACAACGGCCCTGGTCACCGCGTCGAGGCTCGAGCCGCCCCCGTCGAGCACCTGGAAACCGGCAGCGAGCGCCGCGGCGAGCCCGGCACGATACTGCTGTTCGCGCTCCGCGCTCATCTGCGCCCGCGGCAAAGTCCCGGCGCCGCCGTGAATCGCTATACCAAACATACGTCGAATGACTTTCCCTGGCCGCTGGCTTGGCTCAAGGCTATCATCATTCTGACGTGAATCCATTCCCCAAGATCGGCCACATCAAGAGCCTGCTCATCGCGAACCGCGGCGAGATCGCCATTCGCGTCATGCGTGCAGCCGCCGAGCTCGGCCTGCGCACGGTCGCCATTCACTCGCGCGAGGATCGCTTTTCCCTGCATAGGACCAAGTCGGACGAAAGCTATCTGGTCGGCGACGGCAAGGGCCCGATCGAGGCCTACCTGGACATTCCCGACATCATCCGCATCGCCACCGAGGCACGCGTCGACGCGGTGCATCCGGGCTACGGATTTTTGTCCGAAAGCCCGGAATTCGCGGAGGCCTGCGCCGCTGCGGACCTCATTTTCGTAGGGCCCTTGCCCGACACCATGCGCAGGCTCGGCAACAAGGTCGCCGCGCGCAACCTCGCCGTGAGCGCGGGCGTCGCAGTGATGCCGGCGACGCCGCCGCTGCCCCTGGACGAGGCCCGGGTGCTCGCGATGGCGCACGAGGTCGGCTTTCCGGTGATGCTCAAGGCGAGCTGGGGCGGCGGCGGCCGGGGCATGCTAATCGTCGAGGACGACCGCGAGCTCCTGCAGACGGTCGCGGCGGCGCGGCGGTAGGCCAAGGCCGCCTTCGGCAAGGACGAGGTCTACCTGGAGAAGCTGGTTCGGCGCGCGCGCCACGTCGAGGTGCAGATTCTCGGCGACTCGCACGGCAACCTGGTGCATCTGTTCGAGCGCGATTGCACGGTGCAGCGGCGCAATCAGAAGGTGGTCGAGCGTGCCCCGGCGGTATTCTTGAGCGCGGCGGAGCGCAGCGCGCTCTGCGAGGCGGCGCTCAAGATTGGCCGCGCGGTGAATTATCGGGCGGCCGGAACGGTCGAGTTCCTGCAGGACGCCGACACCGGCAAGTTCTACTTCATCGAGGTCAATCCGCGCATCCAGGTCGAGCACACGGTCACCGAGTGCGTGACCGGCATCGACCTGGTGAAAGCCCAGATCCGCATCGCCGGCGGCGCGCGCATCGGCACCCCGGAAAGCGGCGTGCCGGTGCAGGAGGAAATCCGGGTCAATGCACACGCCCTGCAATGCCGCGTGACCACGGAAGATCCGGAGAATAATTTCGTTCCGGACTACGGCCGGGTGACCGCCTATCGCAGCCCTGCAGGCTATGGCATCCGGCTGGATGCGGGCACCGCCTATTCGGGCGCCATCATCACCCGCTTCTACGATTCGCTGCTGGTGAAGGTCACGGCGTGGTCGCCGACCGCCGAGGAGACGATCGCGCGCATGCATCGGGCGCTCTGGGAGTTCCGCATTCGCGGCGTGGTGACGAATCTGCGCTTTCTCGATCAGCTCATCATGCACCCCCAGTTTGCGCGTGGGGACTACACCACGCAGTTCATCGACCAGACGCCGGAGCTGTTCCGCATCCCGAGAAAGCGCGACCGTGCCACGCGGCTCCTGTCCTTCATTGGCCATGTGATCGTGAACGGCAACCCGGAGGTGAGCCAGCGCGACGCCAGTCCGAAGACCCAGGTCTTTCCCCACCTGCCGCGGTTGGCGCTGCCGCCCTCGCCGCCGGCGGGCTGCAAGCAGAAGCTCGATGAGCTGGGTCCGAAGCGGTTCGCGGAATGGATGCTCGCGCAACAGCGGGTGCTGCTCACCGATACGAGCATGCGCGATGCCCATCAGTCGCTCCTGGCGACGCGCCTGCGGACCCATGACATGGCGGCGATCGCGCCGTATTACGCGGCACTTCTACCTCAATTGTTCTCCGTCGAGTGCTGGGGCGGAGCGACATTCGATGTGGCGCTCAGGTTTTTGAAGGAGGATCCGTGGGCGCGGCTCGCCGCGCTGCGCGAGGCCATGCCGAACCTGCTGCTTCAGGTGCTGCTGCGATCGGCGAACGCGGTGGGATACGCCAACTATCCGGACAACGTGGTGCGGTACTTCATCGCCCAGGCGGCCGCGGGCGGCATCGATGTTTTCCGGGTGTTCGACTGCCTGAACTGGGTCCCGAACATGAAGGTGACCATCGAGTCGGTGCTGGCGACGGACCGGCTGTGCGAGGCCGCCATCTGCTACACGGGCAACTTGAGCAATCCCCGCGAGACCAAGTACGACCTCGACTACTATCTTGGAATCGCGCGCGAGTTGAAGGCGATGGGCACCCACGTGCTCTGCATCAAGGACATGGGCGGCCTCTGTCAACCGCGCGCCGCCGCGACGCTCGTCAAGGCGCTCAAGGAGGAATTGGGGCTGCCGGTGCATTTCCACACCCATGACACCAGCGGCATCGGCGCCGCCAGCGTACTCGCCGCGATCGAGGCGGGCGCGGACGCCGTCGACGGTGCGCTCGACGCGCTGTCGGGCCTGACGTCGCAGCCGAATCTCGGATCGATGGTCGAGGCGCTGCGCTTCGGTCCGCGCGACTCGGGTCTCGATCCGGATAACCTGAGGACGATCTCCGCCTACTGGGAACAGGTGCGCCGCGGCTACGTCGCCTTCGAGAGCGATATCCGCTCGGGGGCGTCCGAGGTGTACGTGCACGGCATGCCGGGCGGCCAATACACCAACTTGCGTGAACAGGCGCGCTCCGTCGGCATCGAGGAGCACCGCTGGTCCGAGGTCGCAGCGGCTTACGCGGAGGTGAACGCCATGTTCGGCGACATCATCAAGGTGACGCCGACCTCCAAGGTGGTGGGCGACATGGCCATCATGATGGTCACCAGCGGACTGACGGCCGAAGCGGTGCGCGATCCGCATGTGGACGTGGCATTCCCCGAGTCGGTGGTGCAGCTCTTCCGCGGCGAGCTCGGACAGCCGGCGGGCGGCTTTCCGGCGGACCTGCAGAAAAAAGTGCTGGGTTCGAAGCAGCCTCTGACGGTACGTGCGGGCGAGCTGTTGCCGCCCGCGGATATGGAGGCGGAGCGCGCCGCGGCGCATGCCAAGATCGGGCGCGCCGTCACCGACTTCGATCTCGCCTCCTATCTCATGTACCCCAAGGTGTTCACGGACTACGCCGCCAACCGGGCGAGCTATGGGAACGTGAGCATCCTGCCCACCTCGGTGTTCTTCTACGGCATGCAGCCGGGCCAGGAAATCAACATCGATCTCGAGCGCGGCAAGACGCTGATCCTGAGGTACGTGACGACCAGCGATGCGCACGAGGACGGCACTCGCACCGTGTTCTTCGAGCTCAACGGCCAGCCGCGGCCGATCCGCGTGCCGGATTCCAGCCAGGTCGCCAAGCGGCCGCCTCGACGCAAGGCGGAGGCGGGCAATTCCAGGCAGATCGGAGCCCCGATGCCGGGAACCATCGGTACCGTGGCCGCGCGCGTCGGCCAAAGCCTGCTGCGCGGCGATATGCTGTTGACGCTCGAGGCCATGAAGATGGAAACCACCGTGCGCGCCGAGCAGGACGGTGTGATCAAAGAAGTCCTGGCGAAACCGGGCCAAGCCGTCGACGCCAAGGATCTATTGGTGGTATTCGAGTGATATACCTCCTCAGCCTTGCTGTTCGGGCACGGTGACTTCCAATCCGTCGAGGTCGGCGGCGAGGGGGATCTGACAACTGAGACGGCTGTTCTCGCGCGGATGCCAGGCGTTCTCGAGCATCCCCTCCTCCATTTCGTCGCGGGGCTTGAGCTTTCCCAGCCACGCAGGCGATACGTACACGTGGCAGGTGGCACAGGCGCACGCGCCGCCGCATTGCGCCAGGATCCCGTCCACGCCGTTCTGACGCGCGGCTTCCATCAGGCTCACCCCGACGGGCGCCGAGATCTCGCGCCGCTCCCCCGAGGGCTCGATGAACACGACCTTCGGCATCAGACGGTGTCTTTCAACGCGATTCGAGGATCGGCGAGCTTGTCGGCATCGGGCGTTGCGCGTTCAGCGATCATCTTGCGCGCAGCCATGTAGTCCTTGGAGTGGTTGACGGCTTCCAGTGCGATCAGCTCGCCGCCTTTCAGGTAGCACACGCTGAATCCGCGCGTCGCCGGATCCCCGCGCAGCACCTGTTGATCGAAGCCTTGGGACAACCCGACAATCAGCAGCTTGTTGTCGAATTGATCCGACCAGAACCAGGGAACCCGGTCGTGCACCGCCGAACGGTCCAGCATGTTGAGGGCAGCCGTCTTGCCCTGCTCGAACGCGTTGTCCACCGATTCGAGCCGCACGCGCATGCCGAAGCGCAGCGAGGGATGATTGGTGCAATCCCCCGCCGCAAAAATCGTGGGATCGGCGCTGCGGCAATGCTCGTCGACGACGATGCCGTTCTCGCACGCAAGGCCCGCGCCTGCCGCGAGCTCGGTATTGGGGATCGCGCCCACCCCGACGATCAATATATCGGCCTCGTAGCTGCTGCCGTCGGCACACACGACCCGCTCCACCGAGCCGGCCCCCTCCAACCGAACCACCCGGGTGTTGCACACGATTTTCACGCCCTGCGTCCGATGCTCGTGGGCGAAGTACTCCGAGACGGTGGAGGCCACCACGCGGTTCATCACCCGATCCGCCATTTCCAGCACCGTCACCGCACAACCGAGCTTACGGGCCGTCGCAGCGGTTTCGAGGCCGATATAGCCGCCGCCGACGATCACCACGCGCGCGCCGGGCTTGAGCCCCGCGCGAATCGCGGTGACATCGGCGATGCCGCGCAGGTAGTGCACGCCCGGCAGTTGGGCGCCCGGGCAGGTCAATTCGCGCGAGCGCGCGCCGATCGAGAGCATCAGCCGGTCATAGGCGATCTCCTCGCCGTCCTCGAGGATCACCCGGCGCGCGTCCTTGAGGATACGGGCTGCCGCGGTGCCGAGCCTGAGCTCCACCCGGTGCCCGTCATAGAACGCCTGATGCCGGAAAGGCAGCCGGTCGGCCTCGAGCTCGCCCGCCAGGAATTGCTTCGACAGGGGGGGGCGTTGATAAGGGAGGTGGGGCTCCTCGCCCACGAGCACCAGACGCCCGTCGAAGCCCTCGCGGCGCAGCGTGTCGACCGCCTGGGCGGCCGCCTGGCCGCCGCCGATGATCAGAATCGTGGACGTCATAAATTCCCTTATAAACGATCGAGGCGGTCCCGGTAAGCGGCCCGGCGCGGCTCTCCAACGGCAGGGCGCTCCCCAAGATCGACGTGCCGGCCGCGACGAATAGTAATAGGATTACCCGCCAGGCGCGCCCAAAAGGTGTGCTTGAACGATGCGCCTCAAAGGGCCCAATGCTCGCGGAGTCCTCGAATGAAATTGATCACTGCCATTATCAAGCCGTTCAAGCTGGACGACGTACGTGCGGCGCTGTCGGAAATTGGCGTATCGGGCATGACCGTCACGGAGGTCAAGGGTTTCGGGCGGCAGCGCGGCCACACGGAGCTTTACCGGGGCGCCGAATATGTCGTGGATTTCGTGCCGAAAACCCGGATCGAGGTGGCCGTGAAAAACGAACTCGTGGACCAGGTGATGGAGGCCATCGTCGGCGCGTCCAAGACCGGCAAGGTGGGCGACGGCAAGATCTTCGTCACCGACATTCTCCGCGTCCTGCGCATCAGGACGGGCGAAACCGATAACGCCGCCCTCTGAGCGACGAGGCGGCCTGCTCACGGGCGTTTGCGCCGATTTCCGGCCTTGTTTGCGTTGCGTGGTCTTGAGCCTTGTGCTGGTCGGCGCCGGCTATCCGGGCCATGCGGAGGCCGCGAAGCTCACCGATAAGCAGCGCACGCAAATCGAGGAGCCGCGGCCCGCCGGTTTGCCGAGCGATGCCGAATTGGAGGCCGCCGGAGCCGTCATCGGCAAGATCGACATCGACATCCGCAATATTTTCGACGAGCGCGACCCGCGGGAAAACGGCGGCCTTTACCGCCTGGCCGACCGGCTGCACATCCGCACCAAGCCGGCCACGATCCGCGCCCAGCTGCTCTTCAAGAACGGAGACCGCTACAGCGCCCGGAGCCTCGCGGAAACCGAGCGAAATTTGCGGCTGCTGGTATTCATCTACGACGCGCACGTGGTGCCGGTCCGCTTCGTTGACGGCAAGGTCGATGTCCAGGTGATCACTCGGGATGTGTGGACGCTCGATCCAAACATATCGTTCGGGCGTTCGGGGGGCACCAATTCCACCGACGCCAACCTGCAGGAGGAGAACTTTCTCGGGTGGGGCAAGCAGCTGGAGGTCGGACGCACGAGCGATGTGGATCGCACCAGCAAGCTCGCGGCATATGCGGACCCCAACGTGTTCGGCTCGCGCTGGACCGCAGGGCTGGCCTACGTCGATTCGAGCGACGGCAACCAGCGCCTCGCCGCACTGTCACAACCGTTCTATTCCCTCGATACACGCTGGAGCGCGACGCTGGTGGCGCAAAGCTACGATCGCACGATTTCCCGCTATTCCCTCGGCAACATCGCGGATCAATTCAACGACAACGAGCAGACCTATCTGATCGGCGGCGGGCTGTCCTCCGGGCTCGTCGACGGCTGGACCAAGCGACTCCTGTTCGGCATGTACTACGATCGAAACGAATTCCTGCCCACCCCGGCGACGACCTTGCCCGCGAAGCCGTTGCCCGCGCCGCGAACGCTCTCCTATCCGTTCGTGGGCTTCGACATCCTCGAGGACAGGTACGGCAAGGCCGGCGACGAGAACCAGATCGGCAAAACCGAGGATTTGTATTTCGGTACGGAGTTTACCGGCGAGCTCGGGGCGTCGGACGCAGCCTTCGGCGCCAATCACGACGCGCTGCTGGTCAAGACTGCGATGAACCACGGGGCCCAACTGCCCTACGGGGAGCAACTGTTCCTGAGCGCGGAGTTCTCCTCGCGCTTCGAAAGCGACCATGCGCGCAATTTGATCGGCAACGCTTTCGCGAAATATTACTGGCGCTGGCGTCCGGACTGGCTGCTGTACGCATCCCTGTCCGGGACCGTCACGCATGCACTCGATCCGGACGTGCAACTCCTGCTGGGCGGCGACAACGGACTGCGCGGTTACCCGCTGCGATACGAGGCCGGTACCTGCCGGGGCCTTCTAACCGTCGAGCAGCGCGTGTTCACCGATTGGTATCCGTTCAGGCTGGTGCGGGTCGGCGCCGCGATTTTCACGGATTTGGGCAGAACCTGGGGCACCGGCGTCGTCGGCAACAGCTCGCTGGGGATGCTCAGCGACGCGGGCTTCGGCCTGCGGGTGGGCAACGCCCGCTCAGGACTCGGCAACGTACTGCACATCGACTTCGCCTTCCCGCTCAAGGACGTCCCCGGCAATGCCCGGTTCCAAGTGCTGGTGCAGACGATGCAGAGTTTCTAGCGCGCGGGCCGGGCGGGCACCGTCTCAATTGTCGGCGGACTTGCGCCGGCTCCATAGCCACAGAAATCCGATGCACACGGCGAAATTGAGCACCCACCAGCCGAGCTGGCGCGAGCTGTTCCTGTCGCCCGCGGGCTCCCCCTCGGCGGTGGCCGCGAGGGTCCCCTTCAGCTCCTCGCGCTTGTCGCCGAAGGTCACCAGAAACTCGATCGAGGCGGGGCCGGGCAGGTTCAGATCCGGGGTTTGGATGGAGTAGCTGCCGTCGGCTTCGGCGACCGCGGGATGGGTGGTTCCGCGCAGCATCACGGCGAGCGCCGCATTGCCGACCGGCGCATTATCGAGGACGCGGCTCAAGTGCACGGCCATCCGGTTCCCCTGGACGGTACCGACTGCGACGAGGTCCGGCGACCGCGCCTCGACGCGCGCGCTCGGCGCCGGGGGCGCCTGCGCCATGGCGCCGGAGGCGAGCAGCACGGCCGCGAGCGCAACCACTGCCGGGGATGAAGTCCACCTCCCCGTCAAAGCAGCCACCCCCAGATCCCGAGCACGATTCCGGCGGCGGCGGACAGCGTGCCGAACAGGGGGAAAAAAACGTTGCGGGCCAGGAAGAACAACGAGCAAAGCACGAGTCCGAGCTCGAGCAGTCCCTCGCCGATGTCGAAGCGCAACGCGCGTTGTTCCTCGTTTTCTGTCTTGGCCTCCTTGGCCTTCGCATCGGATTGGAGGCCGAGCGCATCGTCCGCGTATTTCTGGCGCGCCGTCTCCAGCTTGTGCAGCGCCGCCGCCGCCTTAGCCGGGTCGGCGGCGAGGCTTCCGAGCAACGTCGCCGCAACGTCCGAGGTGTTCTCCCGGATCTTCTTCGCCTGATAATAGGCCCAGTCGTCGTTCGCTTCCGTACGATAGATGACGGCCTTGGTATGCGCGCGATGCGAGGCGATGGTGACCACGGACAGGAAGATGCCGACGATGCCGACCAGGATGCCGACGCGGCGGCTGTTCGGATCGGCGGCGTGCTCGGGGGTGAGTTCGATTTCGGTCATTGGTCGAGAATTATCCTCAAGGGGAGTCGTGTCGGGTGTGGGTCACTTCACAGCGTGCAGTCGCGGGTTCGCCCGGGAGATTCCGAGCACGCCCGAGCGGACCACTTCGACGATCTGGCCGAATGCCGCGACATTGGCGATGAACTCGCCGATCTCGACCTCCGTGCTGGTGAGCTCGACGATATAGCTCGAGGGATGCGGCGACAGAACCCTGCCGCCAATGCGGCGCAGCAGTGCCTCGACCGCCTCGACGTGGTCGGCGGAAAGCTGCAATTTGATCAGCAACAGCTCGCGCGCCAGATGGTCCCCGCTGGTCATGTCCTCGACCGCGACCACGTCGACCAGCTTCTGCAGTTGGGCATTGATCTGCGCGATCACCGAATCGGAGCCGACGGTCACCAGAGTGATCCGCGAGACCGTGGGGTCGTTGGTGGGAGCCACCGACAAGGACTCGATGTTGTAGCCGCGGGTGGAGATCAGGCCGGTGACGCGCGTCAGCGCGCCGGCCTCGTTCTGCAGAAGTATCGCTATGAGGTGTCGCATGGTCCCTGGAAGGATACGGGAGCGCGGCACTTGGGCGCCAGGGCGAGAACTGCTAGGCTTTGCCGGTGAAAGATCCCGGCCACATCGCGACTCATGGCACGCACCCCAAGGCGGGAGCCGCCATGACGGGTGCTGAAATGCTCGTTCAGGTGCTGGCGGACGAGGGCGTCGATACGATCTTCGGATACTCGGGCGGCGCCATCCTGCCGATTTACGACGCGGTTTTCCGCTACAACCTGGAGAACGCGGCCGCCATGCCGCTGATCGTTCCGGCCAACGAACAGGGCGCGGGATTCATGGCGGCGGGATATGCGCGCGCGAGCGGCCGAGTGGGGGTCGCGCTGGTGACCTCCGGACCCGGAGCCACCAACACGGTCACGCCGGTGAGGGATTCGCAGGCCGACTCCGTGCCCATCGTCGTCATCTGCGGCCAGGTCGCCACGACGTCGATCGGCACGGACGCGTTCCAGGAGGCGCCCGTGCCGAGCATCATGGGCGCGGTGGCGAAGCACGTGTTCCTGGTCACCGATCCGACCAAGCTGGAGGCCACGGTGCGCACCGCCTTCGAGATCGCGCGCACCGGGCGTCCGGGGCCGGTGGTGCTCGACATCCCCAAAGACGTGCAGAACTGGAAAGGGGTTTTTCACGGTTCCGGACGCCTGCCGATACCGGGTTACCGCCAGCGAATGAACCGCCTCGAGGCGGCGAAATTGCCGGATGCCGCGTGTGCGTCGTTCTTTGCCGCATTGGCGAAGGCGGAGCGTCCCCTGATCTACGCCGGGGGCGGTGTGATCAATGCGGGAGCTTCCCAGGCCCTGCGCGAATTCTCGCGGGAATTCGGCATTCCGGTGGTGACGACGCTGATGGGGATCGGCGCGGTGGACACGACGCACCCGCTGTCCATGCGCATGCTCGGAATGCACGGCGCGGCGTTTGCGAACTACGCGGTCGAGGACTGCGATTTTCTGCTGGCCGCCGGTGCGCGATTCGACGACCGCGTCGCCGGCAATCCGCCCAAGTTTGCGAGAAACGCGAGATTCATCGCGCATCTGGACATCGATGCCTCCGAGATCGACAAGGTCAAGCGGGTGGACATGAGTTACGTCGGCCTGATGCCCGACGCCCTGAGGACGCTCATCGACTACGGCAGGCGTTTGGGGTTCAACCAGGAGTTCTGCGCGTGGCGGGAGCGATGCGCGGAGCTGCGCACGCGATATGCCATGAATTACGACCGCGAAAGCGCGCTGATTCAGCCGTATTACGTGATCGAGGAGATCAACCGCTTGACGCGGGGCGAGGCCGTCATCACGACCGGCGTGGGTCAGCATCAGATGTGGGCGGCGCAGTACTTCGATTTCTCCAGCCCCCGGCTGTGGCTCACGTCGGGCAGCATGGGAACCATGGGATTCGGATTGCCCGCGGCGGTCGGTGCTCAGTTCGCGCAGCGCGGAAGGCTGGTGATCGACATCGACGGCGACGCCAGTATCCGCATGAATTTGGGTGAACTCGAGACCGTCACCACCTACGATCTGCCGATCAAGGTCGTGGTGCTCAACAATTGCGGCGACGGCATGGTGAAACAGTGGCAGAAGCTGTTTTTCAAGGGCCGTTTGAGCGCCAGCGACAAGAGCCTGCATACCAAGGACTTCGTCAAGGCCGCGTTCGCCGACGGATTCAAATTCGCGAAGCGCCTCGACAGGAAGGCGGATGTGCCGCGCGTCGTCGAGGAGTTCATCCGCTTCCCGGGCGCCGCGTTCCTCGAGGTCATGATCGATCAGGACGCGGGCGTGTATCCCATGGTGGGGCCGGGCCAGGCCTACGACGAGATGATCACCGGCGAGCACATCGCCTCGCGCAATCAGGTCGAAATCACGACGCCCGACGCCTCGAAGATGTTCTAGGTGCTAGGGGATCGCGCGGCCGGGCGATCGCCGCGGCGGGGCGATCGTCGCGGCGGGACGATCACCACACCCCCGTGTTAGGCATGCTCCTCCAAGGCTCTGCCGCGGCGAGCGCGTTTCCCGCCTGCAACAGCTCGACGGATATCCCGTCCGGGGATCGCACGAACGCCATGCGTCCGTCCCGGGGCGGGCGGTTGATCGTGACACCGTGCTTCATCAGCCGTTCACAAGCGGCGTAGATGTTCTCGACCGCATAGGCGAGGTGGCCGAAGTTGCGGCCGCCGCCATAGCTCTCCGGATCCCAGTTATGCGTCAACTCCACCTGCGCATGTTCATCGCCGGGTGCCGCCAGGAACACCAGTGTGTACCGCCCCTGCGCATAATCTTTGCGCGACAGCTCGACCAGCCCGAGAGCATCCCGATAGAAAGTCAAGGATTGCCCGATGTCGGTCACGCGGACCATAGTATGCAGGTACTTCATGGCGCTCGAATTTGGAGGAACCGATGCACAAAAGCAAATTGGGCGGCTTCATCATCGATTGCCGAACGGGCGATCTCGGCGCGGCTGCCGACTTCTGGGGCGCCGCGCTCGGGATGCCGGTCCGCGAGCTGCCCGGGGCCGAGGGACTGACGTATCGACGGCTCGAGGACCGTCAGCACGATCTGGAGATCGAGGTGCAGACGGTCGATCATCCGAGCCGCGTCCACCTCGATATCGAGACGGACGACATCGAGGCGGAGGTCCGACGGTTGGAGGCTTTGGGGGCCAAGCGGATTCAGGCCGTGCAAAGCTGGTGGGTGATGGAGGCTCCGACCGGGCAGCGCTTCTGCGTGGTGCGCGCGAGCTCCGCGAAATTCCACGAACGTGCCCGCGCTTGGCCCTGATCCGCGCCTGCTCTAGATGTTGCATCTTCGTCACAAAAAAGATACTTATTTGACATATGTCGACGAGGCATTGAAGGCCCTGAACCCTTGGATTTTGCTCAGTTTAGTGATACTCTTCACACCAACGCTGTAGCGGCATTGTTGCACTCGTTACTTAAATGCAACAGATGGCCAAAATCCAAGAAGGTCGAGCGCCACGCACTCTTGTGCAACGCATCTTCCGGCTCCGGACGTGTCGGGTTCTTACTCAACACCTGTTCCACTAAATCCCCGGTTCATCCGGGGATGCTTTTATTCAGGCTTGCATTATTCGGGGCTGACCGTCAGGGAGCCCGACGCGTTTTGTGTGGCAGCCGAGTAGAAAGACAGGAGATTGTCCTGGCTGAGGCTGTAGCTGTACGTGTCGGTTTCGACGAGCTACTCAGCGTCAAAGTCCCCGTACCCGTCACCGGGACCGAGCTCCCCTTGACGATCGCCGTGCCGGATAGACCGACACTGGCGCCCAGCCCGCCGGTGACCAACGCCTCGACCGCCGCCTGAAGGTCATAGGTGCCCTGAGGCGATGGCGTCGGATTGCCAATGCCGCCCCTGCCGCCTGGGTTGACGCGCCCAAAGCAGAGCGGTTCGAGCCGCTCCGGGGTGGATGCTCTTTTATGCCAAAATGCCCGAAGTACCAAGGGGATTCAGATGACTCTCTGCGAGGGATTTATCGGCTCGATCGGCAACACGCCGCTGATTCGCTTGAAGTCTCTGAGCGATGAGACGGGCTGCGAGATCTTGGGTAAAGCGGAATTCATGAATCCCGGCGGTTCGGTGAAGGACCGGGCAGCCAAGTGGATCGTGCTCGATGCCGAACGGCGCGGCGTGCTCAAGCCCGGCGGCACCGTGGTCGAGGGTACGGCGGGCAATACCGGCATCGGGCTCGCCCATGTCTGCAACGCGCGCGGCTACCGCTGCGTGATCGTCATGCCCGACAACCAAGCCGCCGAGAAATACCAGATCATCGAGGCGCTGGGCGCGGAGCTGCGCAAGGTGCCTGCGGTGCCCTACAGCAATCCCAACCAGTATCAGAAGGTGGCGGGCCGCCTCGCCGCCGAGCTGCCGAATGCGATCTGGGCGAACCAGTTCGACAATACCGCCAATCGCACTGCCCATGCCGAATCGACCGGGCCGGAAATCTGGAGCGATACCGGCGGCAAGGTCGATGTCTTCTGCGCGGCCACCGGGACCGGCGGCACGCTGGCGGGTGTCGCGGGCTTCCTGAAGTCGAAATCTCCGTCGGTGCGAATCGTGCTGGTCGATCCGCCCGGCAGCGCGCTCTATCACTATTTCAAGGATGGCGAGCTCAAGTCCGACGGCGGCTCGTCCATCACCGAGGGGATCGGCACCGGGCGGGTGACCGCGAACCTCGAAGGCGCACCGATCGACGACGCGGTTCGCATCCCGGATGCCGAGACCATGCGCTTCGTCTACCGGCTGATGCGCGAAGAGGGGCTGCTGCTCGGCAGCACTGCCGGCATCAATGTGGCGGCGGCGGTGTCGATCGCAAAGCAGATGGGACCCGGACACACCATTGTCACCGTGCTCTGCGACGGCGGCGCGAAGTATCAGTCGCGGCTGTTCAATCCCGCCTGGATCAAGGAGCGGGGCTTCGCCGCAGCGATCGCCTAGCGGGCGAGGGCCCGCGCGATCGCCTCGGCCAGCGCTGCCCCAGCCCGGCTTCGGCGGGTTGCCACAGCTTGACCGCGCCGTCGGCAGGCGCCAAGAAGATCTACTTCTACCCGGACCTACGCGTTCTTTTCTTGAACGACCGGGTCCAATCGGTGCAGTAGAGCGGGCACTACGCGCTTTGCGTTTCGGCGTCCGCCGCCGCGCTCTCACCGAACCAGGCGAGCGCCGAATGCAGCGCCGCCACCTCCCCCACCACGAGAAGCGCAGGGGATTCGATCCGACGGACCGTCGCCTCGGCGTGAATCGTCGTCAGTGTGGCAAGGACGACCTGCTGCTGCGCCGTCGTGCCCTGCGCGATCAATGCGGCAGGACGCTCCGCCGGCGCCCCGTTCTCGATCAATCGGGCGACGATGTGCCCCAACCGGGCGAGACCCATGTAGAAAACGGCGGTGGTCTTGGGCTGCGCCAGGAGCGCCCAATCGGGCTGCCCGCCAGCCTCCTCACCATGCCCGGTGACGAATACCACGCTGTGGGCATGGTCGCGATGGGTGAGCGGGATGCCCGCGTACGCGGCACAGCCGTTCGCGGCCGACACACCCGGTACGACGGAGAACGCGATACCGGCCCGCACGAGCGCCTGCAGCTCTTCCCCGCCGCGGCCGAAGATGAGCGGATCGCCGCCCTTCAGCCGCACTACTCGGCGCCCCCGGCGCGCATGCTCGATCAGCAGATCGTTGATCGCGTCTTGAGAGACGCCGGAGCCGCCGGCGGCCTTGCCCACGCCAATTCGCTCGGCATCGCGCCGCGCGTAATCGAGTACCGCTGCCGGGACCAGCCGGTCGTAGAGGATCACATCGGCGTCCTGCAGCGCGCGCAACGCCTTCAAGGTCAAGAGTTCCGGATCCCCCGGTCCGGCGCCCACCAGCGTCACCTGACCAGCCGGTGCGGGGGAGAGCGATCCCATGAGCCGCTGCGCGATGCGCCGCGCCCCGCGCTCGTCGCCGTCGACAAACCGGCGCTCCGCCGGGCCATCCACGAGCATCTCGAAATAGCGCCGCCGCGCGGCCGGGCTCGGGATTCTTCGCCGCACGGTCGCGCGCATGCCGGCGAGCCAGGAGGCCCAGAGGCCGATGCGCCCCGGAATCAGCGCTTCGAGCCGCTCGCGCAGCCGCCGGGCCAACACCGGCGAGGTGCCGGCGCTCGAGACCGCGACGATCACCGGGTCGCGGTCGATGATGGCCGGAACGATCACGCGGGAGGCCTTGCGATCATCCACCACGTTGACCGGTATCCCGCGGGCTTCGCACAGGCATGCGATCCAGCGGTTCAGCGCGCGCCGCGACGTGGCCACGATCACGAGCCGCGCGCCGTCCAGATCCTCGGCCGCGAATTCCCGGACACGAACTTCGATCGCGCCGGTGGATGCGAGCTGCACGAGCTCGGGTGCGATCACTGGCGCCACCACCACGATCGCCGCGTGGGCGCGTGCGAGCAGCTGCACTTTGCGCAATGCCACGGCGCCGGCCCCGACGACCAGTACCCGCTGACCCTGCAGATCGAAGAAGAGCGGAAAATAATCCACGCGCCATCCCGAATCGGCCGACAGACCGGCCCGGGAGGAGTTTACCCCGCGATCCCGCGCCGGGGGCCGGCCGAAACCGAACTATCGCTTATGAGCACATGCCTTTTAGTGCTAGCGCTGCGGTTGCCGGCATGCAACCGGTCCGCCATCCTTGGGCACCAGGATCGATCCAGCCGATGCGCTGTCCGGATTCGCCTCTAGAACTCTTATACTGTCGCCGGATGAAACTTCAGCAATTACGCTATCTCGTGGCCGTGCATGAGAATGGCCTCAACATCACAGCCGCCGCGCGGCAGCTCCATACCTCGCAGCCGGGGGTGAGCCGGCAGCTCAAGTTGTTGGAGGAGGAGCTCGGATTCCAGCTGTTCGAGCGCGAGGGCAGAGCGCTCACCCGCACCACGGCCGCGGGAGAGGAGATCATCTCGCGTGCGGGCAGCATCCTGCGCGAGATGCAGAACATCCGCCGCACCTCGGCCGAGCTTCGAAAAGCCGACGGGGGTACGTTGTCGATCGCCACCACACACACCCAGGCGCGCTATGTGCTGCCGCCGGTGATTCGAGAATTTCGAACGAAGTACCCCAAGGTGCGGCTGCATCTGCATCAGGGCACCTCGGAACAGATTGCCGAGATGGTCGCCCGCGACCGGGTCGACTTCGCGATTGCGACGGGGTCCGAGGATCTGTTTCCGCATCTGGTGCGTCTGCCGTTGTACCGCTGGCATCGCGCCGTCATCGTGCCCAAGGGACATCCGCTCGCCTCGGCGGGCAAGCTCACGCTGAAGAAGCTTGCCGAGTATCCCATCGTCACCTACGTGTTCAGTTTTTCGGGACGCTCGTCGCTGCCGGCGTTGTTCGAGACCGCCGGCCTGTCGCTCGATGTGGCGCTGACCGCCCGCGATTCGGATGTCATCAAGACCTACGTGCGCATCGGCCTCGGCGTCGGCATCCTGGCGAGGCTCTCGATCGATCCGGTCATCGACTCGGACCTCGTGGTGCTCGATGCGGCGCATCTATTCGAAGGACACACCACCTGGATCGGCTTCCGCCGCAGCGCGCTGCTGCGCGCCTACATGTACGAATTCATCGAGCTCTTGGCGCCGCAGCTCACGCGCAAGCTGGTGCGCGAGGCGGAAAAATCCGAGACGCAGGAGGAAGCGGACCGGGTGCTGCACGGGCTTGCCGTGCCGCTCCGTGACAATCCCTGATCCTCGGCCTAACGGTGCGCGAGTTTGGCCTTCAGACCCCAGTCGTTCGAGGGTTGATAGGCCGCCGAGAAGGTCGCGAGTGCAGCGGCCCCGCCTTCGAGCTCGCTGTCCGGGAGCTCGAAGCTGTTGAAGCCGCATCGGGCAAGAAAGAACACCTGATCCCGGCGGATCGCGCCGCGCGCGCGCAGCTCGCCGGTAAAGCCGAATCGTTCCCGCAGCAGCCGTCCCTGGGTGTAGCCGCGGCCCTCGCTCGGACCGGGGAAGTCTGCACCGGCCAGATCCAACCGGGCGAGATCGGGAACCAACCGTTCGACCTCGTCGGCCGGTGCGAGCACCACACCGAGACGCCCGGCGCGCGCCAGCCAGCGCCCGCGTTCGGCCTGCCATTCGGCGAACGTGAGGATCAACGCCCGCTCGTCGGAGAGCTCAGCATCGCCCGCCACGTGCCAATCGTCCGCGACGATGGCGCCGTCACGCAGCAGCCGTCGCGGCATACACCCTCTCCTTGAACGGCTTGACGCCGAGGCGGCGCACCGTGTCGACGAAGCGCTCGTCGTCGCGCCGATGATCCACGTACACCTCGAGGAGCCGTGCGATGCTCTCGGCAACCTCGTGCTTCGGGACGGAGGGTCCGATCACGGTCCCGAGCGCAGCCATTGCACCGGCGGCGCCGCCGATCGTGATCTGGTACCACTCCTCGCCGCTCTTATCGACGCCCAGAATGCCGATATGGCCCACATGATGATGTCCGCAGGCATTCATGCAGCCCGACATCTTGATCTCGATCTCGCCCAAGTCATACAGGTAATCGTAATCGTCGAAGCGCTCATGGATCAGCTTCGCGACATCGATCGAGCCGGCATTGGCAAGACTGCAGAAGTCCAGGCCCGGGCAGCAGATCATGTCGGTCAAGGTGCCGATATTGGGCGTGGCCAGTCCCGCCGCATCGAGCGCGCGCCACAGCTCGAATGCTGCGCCCTGCTGCACGTCCGCGAGCACGAGATTCTGCGTGTGGGTGACGCGCGCCTCGCCAAAGCTGTATCGATCCGCGAGATCGGCGAGCAAATCGAGCTGAGCGTCGGTCGCGTCGCCGGGCGCGACGCCGGGCTTCTTCAAGGATACGTAGACGGCGCGATAGCCGCTCACCTTGTGCGCGACGGTGTTGTAGCGATACCAGGCCCGAAAGGCGGCGTGCTTGCCGGCGGCCGGCTCGATGTCGGGAAGCCTTTGATAAGCGGGCGGCTGAAAGTAACCGCGCATGCGCTCGACCTCGGACTCCTCGAGCTCGAGCCGGCCGTCCTCGATCAGCCGCCATTCGCTTTCGACCCGCCGGGTGAACTCCTCGAGCCCGAGCGAACGGACCAGGATCTTGATTCGCGCCTTGTGAATGTTGTCGCGCCGGCCCTCGCGATTGTAGACGCGCAGCACCGCCTCCAGGTAGGACAGAAGATGCCTGCGCGGCAGGAACTCGCGGATCACCTGGCCGATCACCGGCGTGCGTCCGAGGCCGCCTCCCGCGAGAATGCGAAAGCCGCGCTCGCCGTTCGCGCCCTGCACGATGTGCACGCCGATGTCGTGCACCAGCGTGGCCGCGCGATCCTGTTCCGGCGATCCGGTGACGGCGATCTTGAACTTGCGCGGCAGGTAGGCGAATTCGGGGTGGAAAGTCGACCACTGCCGGATGATCTCGCACCAGGGCCGGGGATCCTCGAGCTCATCGGCGGCGACACCGGCCAAATGATCCGAGGTGGTGTTACGGATACAGTTGCCGCTGGTCTGGATCGCGTGCATCTCGACTTCGGCGAGCTCCGCCAGGATGTCCGGCACCTGCTCGAGGCGGGGCCAGTTGTACTGCAGATTCTGGCGCGTGGTGAAATGCCCGTAGCCGCGATCGTAGCGCCGCGCGATCGAGGCGAGCGTTCGCAGCTGTTCCGACGACAGCAGACCGTACGGGATCGCCACTCGAAGCATCGGTGCATGGGTCTGGATGTACAGCCCGTTGCGCAGGCGCAGGTGACGAAATTCGTCATCGCTCATGTCCCCGTCGAGGAAACGGCGCGTCTGATCCCTGAATTGAGCCACCCGCTCGCGGACCAGCGCGCGGTCGACGGTGTCATAACGGTACATCGGCATACTGTAGCGGCCCCGCGGCCGCCGTGCTAATAACCGGACGGCATGGCGCCATGCCGGGCCGTTGTTGGCGGTGCGTTGCGTGCGTCGCGCCCGGGCGACTGCGCCGCCCCCACGAGATTCTGTTCCCAGGTCTCGATCAGTTCCCAAGTGGGCTCGGCGAAACGTGATTGGCTCGGCAGAGCCAAAGGCTGTTTTCGCGCAGCATCCCGGAGTCAACATAAGGTTTCACGAGTGGGCAAGGATCTCGGGGTGACAAAGGATCTCACGGAAGTCGTGGTTTCGGCGGACACCTATCATGTCTCGCCCGAACCGATGCTGCTGATCGCCGATTTGGACGGCGCGCTGGCGCTTTGCCTGCATGACGAGGGACGCGGCGTGGGCGGCTTGTTGCACCTGAAGTTCATGGGGGGCACGGGCCGCCCGAGCGATGTGACCGACAACACGCTGAGCTCCGTCCTCGTGGTTTTGGACCGGTTCAAGCGGGGCGTCCTCGGCAATTCATCCAAGCGCGACGACGTCCAGGCACGCATTCTGGCCCATGCGCTGCCCCCGACCGGCGTCGATGAGCCGAGCGCGTCGCTGGTGGATCTCCTCCAAGCCGATTTCGCCGACGGCAAAATTTCCTGCGGAACGCAGACCGTGCGGCGCATCGAACCGCTGCGCGTATGTTTCCAACCGTTCGAGGGCCGCGTCTGGATTTGCGGCCCGGATGACTTGCGCGCCGGCTGCGCCGGCTGCAAATCTCGCCGCTCCACCGCCTGACGTGGCTGCCCCCCACCCCCAGTCATTGTAAGCTTGCACCCGAGCCGGCCTCGGATCGGTTCCTGAACAGAGGTGCGTCATGCGATGGGGCCTGATGGTGTGCGTGTGTGCAATGGCGGGGTGCGCGGGCAATCAGCTCGCCTCGACGCCGCCGGCGGGGGTCGACCTGAGCGGCCACTGGAAGCTCAACGTGGCGGACAGCGACGACGCGCAGCGCCTCATGCAAAGCCAGATCGCGGCGGCAACCGCCGGTGTGAATGGCGGCGGCTCAACCAATCCGGGCGGAGGCCGTCAACGAGGGCGCGGCGCCGGCATCGGCAGCGCTGCCGGTCCCATGGGGCCGGTGATGCCGTCCGTGTCGGTGCTGGATGACAGCTTGCGCTGGCCCGGTCGGGATCTGGCACTCGAGCAAACCGCCGACAGGATCACGTTCACCTCGGATGGAGGCGTGAGGTTTTGCCGTCCGAGTGCGGGCAAGGGCCGCGGTCGACACCCACCCTCCAGTGCCAAAGGGTCGCCGCAAAGCCACGACATGCCCGCGCGTGGGCGCGGCGATGCACCCCCGCCGCGTTGCGGGTGGGATGATCGCACCCTGGTCGTTCAATCCGCCGAGCCCGACGACGACCGGCCTCCCTACGAGCAGCGCTTCAGCGTTTCGGACGACGGCGGGCGCCTGGTCGAAGTGGTGGAATTCAAAGGCGGACGCTCGAACGGCTTCGTCGCGTCCCGCGAGTGGGACCGGGTGCCATAAAAAAGCCGGGCAGTGCCCGGCTTTCAAGTCCCCATGCCTATCGCGGCGGCGCTGTTGTTTCGCGCTCCTGCGAATGATCGGTCTGTTTTACTTCCCCGACGATGCTTTGCGTTCGAGCAACACTCTAGCGTTGGGCGCCTCTCATGGCTAGTACTTATAAAGGAAAAGTACAAAATTAATGTACCTTAAAAGCAACAAAGAGCGCGCGGCGGGCGCGCGCCAGAGGCGAAGAGCGCCGTCGCGGCGGCCCGATCGAGTATCCTTGAGGCTTGATTGAAGCCGGGAGATCGTCGTGGCCAAGCTTTCCAAGTCCAGACCCCTGCCCCTGACCGCAGTGCGCACGCGGCGCGCCTACTTCGACTGCCGGTTCGGTCAACTGCACGTGCGCACCGCCTTCCCCACCACCGGTGGTTTCGACGAGGGCGTCACGCTGATTTGTCTGCACTCCCGGGAGGGCACGAGCCGAAGCTTTGCACGCTTCCTGCCGGAGATCGCCGGCGAGCGTTCCGTGTATGCGCCCGATCTACCGGGCTTCGGTGAATCCGATCCGGCCCCCAGTTTCGGTCACGCGGATGCGGCACAGGCCGTGTCGGATTTGACCAACGATCTGCGCTTGCGGCAAATCGATCTGTTGGGCGTGCGCTTCGGCGGCGCGGTTGCCTTGGAACTGTCCGTCGCGCGGCCGGATCTGGTGCGGCGCCTGGTGCTGGTGGGTTCGCCGCCGCTCGATCACATTCCCGCGGTCAGGCAGGCCTGCCTGGTGGTGAAGACGAAGGTCGATCAACCGGAGGAGACCCGGTGGGCCAACGGCGCGTTGCGGCATGCGCGCGTCGTCGAGTTCGATGCTCCCGACCTGTTCGATTCGGACCCCAAGGGGTTTGCCGGGTGCATCGGGCCGTTTCTCGCGGGATGACGGGCGCTGCGATTTCGTGAGATTAAACAAGTACATCAGCGAAACGGGTGCGTGCTCACGTCGCGCAGCCGATCAATGGATCGAAGCGGGGCGTGTCACCTTGAACGGAGTGCGGGCGCATCTCGGTGTGAAGGTACAGCCCGACGACGAGGTTCGGGTCGACGGGGAACTCATCGCCGCCAAGAAAAAGCCGATCTACATCGCGCTGAACAAGCCGGCGGGCATCACCTGCACGACCGAATCTCACGTGAAAGACAACATCGTGGACTTCATCGGACATCCCGAACGGATTTTTCCCGTCGGGCGCCTGGACAAGGACTCGGAGGGACTGATCCTACTGACCAACAACGGCGACATCGTCAACGAGATCCTGCGCTCCGAAAACGAACACGAGAAGGAGTATTTGGTCCAGCTGAACCGGTCGATCACGGATCTGTCGCTCACCATGCTCGCGAACGGCGTGAAGATCATGGGCGTGATGACCAAACCGTGCACGGTGACGCGCGTCGGGCGCGACGGCCTGCGCATCATTCTGACCCAGGGGTTGAACCGGCAGATCCGACGGATGTGTTCCGCGCTCGGCTACCGGGTAGAGCGGCTGCGGCGGGTGCGGATCATCAATATCGATTTGGGCGACCTGCCGCCGGGCGAGTGGCGCCACCTGACGGACGCGGAAGTCGCCGGTTTGACCTCAGCCAGGGTCAGGTCGAGCGCAGCACGGGCGCCGACACCCCCTCAGTCCAACGTCGGGCCGTCGCCGTCCGCCAGTCCGGATCCTGTGCCCGTGCCGCGAACCATCGAAAAAAATCCTCGCCTCCATGGGCCGCGGTCCAGTAGGAATGAGCGAAAAGCACCCCCCCGGTTGTCGACTCGACGCTGAAGCGTCGCCGCAGGCCGAAGCTTGCCACGCCTCGCGTACATTTGATGCGGGGTGAGTTTTCCGACAAGGTGAACTGATGGGCACCCACTTGCAATCGCAGGCGGCCGCCGAGGCCGTAGACGCAGATGTTCGCCTGGCCCGCGCGAATCAGCGCAACTCCATGCACCAGCGACGGGGGCGTGTCGTGCGCGGTCCACGTGCCGCCGAGAATGTGCCATTGAAGGATCATGCTGTGGCGCCGAAAATCGGCCACCGAAACCGTCCCGCCGGTGTCGGGCGACGGTCCCTGACCCTGCGCGGTGCGCGTCATTTGGATTCGCGATCTGGCAATCCTGCGAATGTGCTTTCAACAATCCCGGCCGTCAAGAGCTGCGGCAACACCACCGGCCCTGCCGCCCCCGGCTTCGAATTGTAGACGACGTAAAGAGGCACGCCGGCTCGGCCGAAATCCGCGAGCGCCTTGGTGATCGCGGCGTCGCGGTTGGTCCAATCGCCTTTCATCAGCGTGACGCCCTTGCCCTGGAACACGCGCTGAACGCTCGGATCCGCAAATGCATTGCGTTCGTTGACCAGGCACGTAAGGCACCAGCTCGCGGTGAAGTTGACCAGGAGCGGTGCTCCCCTGGCGCGCAGTTCCGCGACGCGCGCAGCATCGTAGGGCTGCCACGCTTCGCGGGATTCTCCGGCCGTCGACGATGCCGTTGCGGTCGCAGCCGCGGCGACCTCCGCGAATCGTACCGGCAGCACGATTGCCGCCACCACGGCCGCGAGCGCGGTCGTCAGCGCGGCCAGCCGGCCGCCCACCGAAATTCCCTTGGATTTTTGATACGCCCATGCGGCCAAGGCGACCAGGATGGCTCCGGCCAAAGCCGCGCCCAAACCGATCGAGGAGGTCTGTTGTGCCAGCACCCAGAGGAGCCAGGCGGCGGAGGCGTACATCGGGAACGCAAACACCTGCTTCAGCGTGTCCATCCACGCACCGGGTTTGGGGAGCGCGCGCCGCATCCAGGGAGCAATCGACAGCAGCAGATAGGGAAGCGCCAGCCCGAGCCCCAGGGCGGCGAAGATGCAGAGCGCGACGATGGGTGATTGGGTGAGCGCCGCGCCGACCGCGGCCGCCATGAAGGGCGCCGTGCAGGGTGTCGCCACCAGCGTCGTCAGCACACCGGTGAAAAAGGAGGCTCGGTAACTGTCACCCTGAGTCAGCGCATCGCCGACCCCCGCGAGGCCGCCGCCCACCTCGAAGACGCCGGAAAGATTCAAACCGACGGCGAGCAGCAAATACATCATCAGGGTCACGAACAACGGCGACTGCAGCTGAAATCCCCAGCCAATCTGCTCGCCGCCGGCCCGCAGCGCCAAGAGCACCGCGGCGAGCGTCAGCATCGATGCGATGACGCCGCCGGCAAAGACCAATCCCTTGGTGCGCACGGCCGCAGGATGTTTTTTCGCCTGTTCCACCAGGCCGATGGCCTTGATGGAGAGCACGGGAAAAACGCAAGGCATCAAGTTCAACACGAGTCCGCCGAGCACTGCGAGCAGCAGGAGCACGGGTAGAGCCATCGGCTTGTCATGCGCGGCAATGGCCGCTGCGCCCGAATGAATCGGGACGAATCGCGGAGCCGTCGGGGCAGCGGATGCCCCGGCGGCACCCGGAGCGAGAGCCGCGGCGATTTCGACGGGCACTCCGATGGTGTCGCTTCCGCTCTGTTCGGTGGCGATCAGCACGCCGGCGACCTGCCCGGCCTTGGGAGGCTGATAGCCGAGCTTCATGGAGAGCTCGATCGATGCGTCCTTACGGGTCAGCGTCTGCGGCGCGGCATACTCGATGACCCCGTCCTCGTAAGGGTAGAAGGCGAGCGATTTGACCCGGGTCAGCGCGGCGCCCCAGTCACTGCCGAGCGTCAGCACGAGCCGGCCATCATCGATCCTCGCCGCGCTCGACGCCGGCGACCTGCCCGGCAGATCGGCGCGCGCCGCGGCGAACAACGCGGCGACGGCTGGATCCGCGGCTCCTCCCCCAGTCGCCACCGGCAATCGAAGATGCAGGTCGGCGCTCTCCGGAATACACACATCCGCGCAGACCAGCCAGCTGGCCCTGGCGGAGAGATCGAGCGGCGCGCCAGCCTTCAGAGTGGGAGCGGCGGTGAGTTTGACCAGGTGCATGGCATGCTTCGCATAGCCGTAATTGACCAGCGGAGCGACCTCGAAGCGATGCGGCGTGGTCCAGACGATGTCCCCCGCGGTCAAGCCCGCGGGCAGAGTCCAGTTGAGCTGGGTTGCCTGGCCCGAATCGCCGGGATTTCGCCAATAGGTGTGCCAGCCGTCGCGAATGTCCAGCTCGAGCGCCACCCAGACCGATTGGCCGGGCGCGATGGCATCATTTTCGCTGATCAATCGCGCCTTGACGTTGTCGGTGGAAACGGGGCTCCCGGCCAGGGCGTGAACCGCCGGCGACGCGGCGACGCAGGCGAGCAGCCAGCAGCCGGCGAATAGGAGCCTCGTAGACTGCGATTTCAGCGTGCGCATGACGACATGTTACCCAAATAACCCACCGCCTTTGGCACCGAGATCGCCCGCCACTGTGCAACGCCTCACAGTTTGGCGCCGTTTCGGCCCGGAATAGCCCCCGCGATCCGGCTTGAGCTAATGTAGCCGTCCCCAACAGAAGCAGTCCATGCAAGAAAGCTACCTGGAAAAAATACTCAAAGCCAAGGTCTACGACGTGGCCATCGAGACCTCGCTGGAGGCTGCGCCGCGTCTATCGCGACGCCTCAACAACCGGGTGCTCTTCAAACGGGAAGACCTCCAGCCGGTGTTTTCGTTCAAAATTCGCGGCGCGTACAACAAGATCGCCCAGCTCTCGGAAACGGCGGCGCAGCGCGGGGTGATCTGCGCCTCTGCGGGCAATCATGCCCAAGGCGTCGCGCTCGGCGCGCGCACGCGCGGCATCCGCGCGGTGATCGTGATGCCGCTCACGACCCCGGACATCAAGGTGCAGGCAGTCGCCGAGCTCGGCGCGGAGATCATCCTGCAGGGCGACGACTACGATGAAGCCTTCGAACGCGCGACCGCGCTCGGCCGCGAGCGGGGACTGGTCTTCGTGCATCCGTTCGACGATCCCGACGTGATTGCGGGGCAGGGCACGATTGCCATGGAGATCCTTCGCCAATGGCATGGGGACGACATTCATGCCATTTTCGTTCCGGTGGGCGGCGGCGGTCTGATCGGCGGCATTGCGGTGTACGCCAAATCCCTCTACCCGCGCATCAAGATCATCGGGGTCGAACCGGAGGATGCGGCGGGGATGTACGAGTCGTTGCGCGCCGGAACACGGGTCACACTCGATCGTGTGGGCATCTTCGCCGACGGCGTCGCGGTCCGCAAGGTGGGCGAGGAGCCGTTCAAGCTCGCCCGACAATACGTCGACGAGATTGTTCTCGTGACCACGGATCAGATCTGCGCAGCCATCCAGGACATCTTCCAGGACACCCGCTCGATCGCGGAGCCCGCCGGAGCGCTGGCGGTCGCCGGCATCAAGAAATACGTGGCGCGCGAGGGCTGCACCGAGCGGACCCTGGTGGCCATCAACGGCGGGGCGAACATGAACTTCGACCGGCTGCGCTACGTGGCCGAGCGTGCAGACCTGGGTGCGCAGCGCGAGGCCTTGCTGGCGGTCGAAATACCCGAGGTTCCGGGCTCCTTCCTGAGATTCTGCGAGCTGCTCGGCAAGCGCAGCGTGACCGAATTCGACTATCGCTTCCAGGAATCCAAGACGGCGCAGCTGTTCGTCGGTCTGGCCCTGAACCAGGGGCGGATCGAGCGGGCCGCGGTCATCAGCATGCTGAGCGAGGCGGGATTCGCAGTGCACGACATGACCGACAACGAGACGGCAAAACTGCACGTGCGCTACATGATCGGCGGCCACGCGCGAAACCTGACGGACGAGCGGCTCTATCGGTTCGAATTCCCGGAGCGACCGGGAGCGCTGCTGAAGTTTTTGCAGGCGGTCGGGCCGAAATGGAACATCAGTCTGTTCCACTATCGGAATCACGGCGCGGATTACGGGCGCGTGCTCGCGGGGATCCAAGTGCCGCCGCAGACGCTGACGGATTTCTTGTTGCACCTCAATGAGCTGCAATACGCGTATACGGAAGAGACGGCAAATCCGGCTTACAAGATTTTCCTGAGTCCGTGAGCTTATTGCGCGGCTGCCCCCGTAGCGAGGAGCGCGGAGGTGTGCGGCGCGTTCGCGGTCGGCGGCGGCGCCGATGCGCGCACGCTCGCCCACCACGCTTGCGCGCGGCGTACGTTCGGGTCATCGGAACCCCAGGCCGCCATCAGTATCGGAACGGCCGCCGCCAGTTCGTCCGCGGCCTCGCGCCGGCGGCCCAAGCGGGACAATACGTAGCCGTGAATGGCGTGCCCCTGGGCGGCGAGCGGGTGCGATGCCGGGAAGTTCGCGCTCCAGATCGCGACGGACTGATCGCTGAGCGGAAGCGCCTCCTGAGCCTTCCCGCGATCCACCAGGATCCGCGCGAGGTGCGACAGCGCAGTGGCACGATAGGGATGGTTGGGCGGCAGAGATTTGTCGTAAATCGCGAGGGCCTGACGGAATTCGCTCTCGGCCTCGCTCAGCCGACCTTCGTCGTGCAGCACCATGGCCAGGCTCACGCGCGCATAGCCGACGTTGTAATTGTCGGCCCCCCAGACCTTGAGCGCCACCTCCAGCGCGTCGCGCAGCAGCGGTTCCGCCTCGGCCAGCCTGCCCTCGCGCTCCAGCAGCAGTGCGTAATTTCCTTGCGTCGCCGCAGTCTCCGGGTGGCGGTTGCCGAACGCCCTTTCCTCGCTGGCGATCGCTTCGCGGTATAGGCTTTCCGCGCGCTTCAGATCGCCCATATTCTGCGCGACGATGGCGAGATTTTGGAGATGCGAGGCCACCCGTGGATGATCGTTGCCGAGAACGCGCTGGTCGATCGCCAGCGCTCTCTCATAGGTCTGCTTGGCAAGAACCCACTGCTGCTGGCGTTCGTAGTCCTGCGCCATATTGTCCAGTAGCCTGGCGACCTCCGTGGCAGGCGCCTGCGTCGTCTCGAGAATGTCGAGTGCGCGCTTGTAAAGATCGATTGCCCCGCCGAATTTTCCCTGCAGATGGCGGAGCTGTCCGAGCACCCAGAGGGCGCGGCCGGACTCGAGGTCCGCCGCACCGAATTCCCGCTGCGAGACTCGCAGTGCCTCTTGAAGAGGGATTTCCGCGCCTTGCAGATTCCCGCTCTTGAAGAGCACCCTGCCCAATTCCAGAAGCGCATCGACATGCGATCTGTCCTTCGATTGCTGCTGCAGCTCCAACGACTCCCGCAAGATCGGTACGGCATCCTGGTACTGTCCCAAGCTGTCGTACACCTCGCCGAGCGTCGCCAACAGGGCGGCTTTGGTCGCCGGCTGGTCCTTGAAGGTATCGTGCAATCGTTTGATGCTCGAATCCAGCAACTCTCGGGCGGTGACCTGGTTGCCGCGGTTCACCTCCGGATCCGAGAGCTTGAAGAGGTCGACCAAGAACGTCGAGACTTCCTCGGCCCGCGCCCGTTCGTGCTCGGCGGCTTCGCGCTGCTCTGCGACCCGATCGCGCTCGGCGGCGATGCGCACCGATTGCTCGTAAGTCGTGACCGTGAAGGCCAGGATCAGGAAGAACACCAGCGCGCCGGCGGCGACCGGCAACCAGTGACGCGTGACGAACTTCGCGCTCCGGTACGCAAGCGTGTCCTTGCGGGCGATGACGGGCTTCCCCTGCAAATAGCGTCTGATGTCGCCCGCGAGCTGCTCCGCGGAGCCGTATCGGCGCTCCGGCTCCTTGCGCATCGCCATGCAGACGATGTTGTCCAAATCGCCCTCGAGGATGCGACGCAGCCTCCGGACACCGGTGCCGCGAGCCTCCGAGATCGCGTGTGCCTGCGCGGAATCGCCGTCGGGTACCGCATGGCTCGGAACAGGAGGGGCGGCTTCGCAAATGGCACGCTCGATGTCGACGAGCCGGGCGGATGCGATCACGAAGGGACCGACGCCTGCCAGAAGCTTGTAAAGCAGCACTCCCAGGACATAGACATCGCTCGCCGTGGTGATCGGCTGTCCTCGAACCTGCTCCGGACTCGCGTGATCCGGGGTCATGATTCGAAAATCGTCCCGGGTGACCGCGAGCGTATGCTGTCCGACCTGTCGCTCGGCCAACAGCTTCGCGATGCCGAAGTCGAGGAGCTTCGGGACGCCGGCGGCGGTCACCAGGATGTTCGAGGGCTTCAGATCGCGATGCACGATCAGGTTTTGATGTGCGTAATGCACCGCGGCGCACACCGAGACGAACAACTCGAGCCGCGCCCGCACGTCGAGCCGATGGGTGTCGCAGAAGATGTCGATCGGCACCCCATCGATGTATTCCATGACCAGATAGGCCGTCCCATCCGGCAAGGTTCCCCCGTCCAGCAGGTGCGCAATATTGGGATGATCGAGCTGGGCTAGGATCTGTCGCTCGATCTTCAGGCGCGATTGCACTGCGCGGCCGAAGGCGCCCCCGTGAACCACCTTGATGGCGACCTTTTGCTCGAACTCCGAGTCGGCCCGTTCCGCGAGGAAAACCTCGCCCATCCCGCCCGCACCCAAGGTGGCGACCACGCGGTACGGACCTATACGCTCTCCTTTCATCGCAGAGAGCATGCTCCCGCGGCCACGCCGGCGGCAAACGCAGCGCGAGCTTGCGACCCGGGGCGGCAAACGTGTATGTAGGAGCAGCTTCGATGAAAATGAACCAAGGAGTTGTCCATGCCCAATGAAAATGATCAAAGCAATCCGAAAGATCCCAAGTCAGGCTCAGGCACCGGGGCCGGCTCTGGCGCGGGCTCGGGTTCCAGCCCGAATTCGGACGCCCCCAAGGCCGCCGGATCCAAGGGGGGTGCAACGCCGGACGACAATGACAAGCCTATTCAGCCGAATATCGTCGCCGCCGCCGCGGTCGGCGGGTTGGTGGGCGGCCTCGTTGGCGCGCTCATCGGCAGCAGCCTGCGTTCCTGATTGACGCGCCCGGCTTCCTACCAGGTGCTGCGCCCGGCGCGGCATGAGACGATTCGTGTCCGCGGACTCGATGTTCACCTGAGGCGCTGGGGGCCCAAGCCCGCCGACGGGGAGCCCCCGGTATTGTTGCTGCACGGCTTTCAGGACACCGGCGATACGTTCCAGTTCCTGGTGGATGAGTTCGAGCGCGATCGACCGCTCGCGGCGATCGATTGGCGCGGTTTTGGAAGAAGCGGCTGGGCTCGGGACGGCTACTGGTTCCCTGATTATCTGGCGGATCTCGATCAATGGCTCGATCTGGTGAGTCCGGACCGGCCGGTACGGCTCATCGGCCACAGCATGGGCGGCAATGTGGCGACTCTGTATGCGGGTCTGCGGCCCGAGCGCGTGCGCTGCCTCGTCAACCTCGAAGGTTTCGGCCTGCCGCGCACCTCTCCGGAGCGGGCGCCGGCGAGGCTGGTCGAGTGGCTGGATCAGATCAAGACCGTCCCGCCGCTCAGAACTTACGACTCCTTCGAGCAGCTCGCTTCCATCATCCAGTTCCGCTATCCGCGATTCGGCGAGGTGCGTTCACGATTCATCGCTGCCGCCTGGGGTAAGATTGACAGCGATGGACGAGTTCATCTGCTGGGCGATGCGCGGCACCGCTGGGTCAATCCGCTGCTCTACAAACGCGAGGATGCGGAGGCCACGTGGCGCGCCGTGCGGGCACCCATGCTGATGCTGCTCGGCGAGAAATCGGAGTTTCTGGCGAAGCTCGGAGAGGACGGCACCGATGCGGCATGGCGCGCGATGGTGCGCACCATCGAGATCGTTCACGTCGCCGAGGCAGGCCACATGCTGCACATCGAAAGACCGGAAGCGATCGCCCCGTTGATCGAACGATTCCTGGACGAGCACGCTGACTGAACGGACTGGCGAACTTCGAGGCTCCCCTTGGCACTCACCCGGCGATTGTTTCCCACCCGATTCGGACAACTGCACGTACGCAGCACGGAGGGCCACGGCGTTCCGGTCGTGCTGCTGCATCCTTCGCCGCGCTCGGGCGAGATGTGGGAGGCACTGCAGGATCGGCTGACCCGGCCGACCTACGCGCCGGACCGCCTCGGCTACGGCTTTTCCGATGCGCCGCCGTGGGCCATGTCGCTGGAGCAATACGCGCGGTGCACTGTGGACGCGCTCGAGGCTGCGGGAGTCCCGGGCCAGTTCGATGTGCTGGGCGTACACGTAGGCTCGGCGGAAGCGGTTGAAATCGCGCATCAGGCACCCTCCCAAGTCCGGCGTCTGATCGCGGTCGGCATGCCGCTGTTCACGGTCGAGGAGCAGCAGCGGCAAATGGAAAAGTACAGTGAGCAGCCCTTGAAGCCCGCAGCCGAAGGCGGCCACGTGCTCGGGGCCTGGCGCGGCTGCTTCGCCTTTCGTCAGCCGCCCTACGATCTCGCCGACGCGCAGCGGCGCTTCGTGGAGCATTTGCTGGCCGCCAATCCGGGCGCCGCGTTGCGCGCCGCGAGCGGCTATCCCATGGAGAAAAAGCTCAAGAGCCTGCGCTCGCCGCTGACGGTGTTTGCGCCCCACGATGACCTCCTGGAGCAAACCCAGCGGGTGAGGCCCATGCTGAAGGCGGACGCTGCGTACGTGGATTTGCCGGACCTCGGCGTCGATCTGTTCCATACGGCCACGGATCGGATGGCGGAACTGATCAACCGATACCTCCCAAGCTAGGATCCGAGCATGCACCGAGGCCTGAAGCTGCCCGATATCTTGCTGCTGATCTCGCTCGCCATGATTGCGGTCGAGGCGGCGTGCGCGCAGTGGTCCATCGTGAAGGCCCGCTACCGCATGAGGGACACCGCGGCATCGTTCGGCATGCAGGCCGGCAATATCATCATGAATCTCGGCATGGCGGGCGTCGTGTTCTCCGGGCTGACGGGCGCCTACGACCATCGTTGGCTCGATCTCTCGCCGTCCTCGCCATGGGCATGGGCTGCGTTGTTCGTTCTCGACGACTTCACCTACTACTGGTTCCATCGCATCAGCCACGAGTGCCGCTTCTGGTGGGCCGCCCATGTCAATCATCACTCCTCTCAGGAGTACAATCTGTCCACCGCCGTCCGCCAATCCTGGACCAGCGTCATCGTCGGCACCTGGACTCCCTGGATCCCGCTCGCATTTCTCGGATTTCCGCCCGCCATGATTCTTGCCGAGCAGGGCTTCAACCTGTTCTATCAATTCTGGATTCACACGGAAGCGGTCAGGCGCATGCCGCGCTGGTTCGAGTATCTGTTCAACACGCCGTCGCATCATCGCGTGCATCACGCATCGAATCCGCGTTACCTCGACCGCAACTACGCCGGGGTGCTCATGGTGTGGGACCGCCTGTTCGGCACCTTCGTCGAGGAGTGCGCGGAGGAACCGCCGCGCTACGGCATCGTGAAGAACATCGACAGCTTCAATCCGGTGCGCATCGCGTTTCACGAATGGACGTCGATCGTGCGCGATTTGAGCGCCGCGCGTTCGTGGCGCGAGGCGGTGGGGGTGCTGTTCGGGCCGCCCGGCTGGCGCGCAGACGGCAGGGGCCTGACCTCGGCGAATATTCGAAGCGAGTGGAGCGTACGACAACATGCAGATTGAACCCAAGCTGACCGGCCTCTCCGGGAACGAGATCTATTGCATGCGGCTCAAGGGCCTGACCCCGAGCGGCGTGGTCATCGGCAACAGCATCCAATCCATGGGATTTCTCGGCGGGGTGCGTTCCGCGTTTCGCGGGATCGTCGGCGGCGAGATTCCCGACGTCACGGGGATGATCCACGCGGGACGCGAGGCGGCGTTCGAGCGCATGCGGGCGGAAGCCAAGCGCGAGGGAGTGCACGGGGTGGTCGGCGTCACTTCGGAGCTGCGCAGCCTCGGCGGCAACTCGGAGTTCCTGTTCGTCGGCTCCGGGGTGAGCGGAGCGCCCGGGGCGGCCGCCTTCACCAGCGCGGGGGACGCGCAGGAGCTCTACTGTCATATGGACGCGGGCTACGAGCCGCGCGAGTTCGTGTTCGGCAACATCGCCTATTCCGTGGGTGCGGTCGGCGGGATCGCCGGCACGCTGAAAACCCTGGTGCGAGGGGAAATCAAGGAATTCAGCGACGTGTTCAACGAGACGCGGCACCATGCGCTGGAGCGCGTGGTGAGCCACGCCAAAGCCGCAGGCGCGAACGCCGTAGTGGGCATCCGCACCAGCGTCATGCACTTCGCGGGCTTTCATGAAATGTACATGGCAGGCACCGCGGCCTCGCACCCGGCGTTGCCCGCCGAATTCGCCGCGTCGCCCGCCACCAGCGATCTCACCGGCGAGGAACTCTGGGGAATGACGCAGCTCGGCTACATCCCGTTGAAGCTGCTGATCTCCACGTCCGTATATTCCCTGGGAGCGATCGGCGGCATCAAGGCGGCGTTTCAGAGCTTCGTGAAGGGTGAAATCCCCGATTTGACCACCCTGATCTACGACGCGCGCGAGCAGGTGTTCGACCGCTTGAAGCGCGAGGCCGCCGCGCTTGGGGCAGAGGAGGTCGTGGGCATCAAGACCTATATCATCGAACTCGGGACGAGTCTGGTCGAGATTTTTTCGGTCGGTACCGCGATGCGCAAGCTCCCGGGCGTCGGCGTGCAGACGGCGAGCCTGCCCGCGCAGGCGATCATCCGGGACAAGGACACCTGGCTCAGCGGTTCGGGCGGCTTCGATCTGCAATCGACACGCGCGGGGGGCTGAGATCATGACCGCCGCCCTGACCCGACCACCGCTGCCGCCATTCGATGCCGCCACCGCCGCTCAGAAGGTGCGTATGGCCGAGGATGCCTGGAACTCGCGCGATCCGGTGCGCGTCGCCCTCGCTTATACGGAGGACAGCCGCTGGCGCAATCGGGCCGAGTTCGTCGAGGGCCGGGACGCCATCCGGGCCTTTTTGGTGCGCAAATGGGCGCGCGAGCTCGATTACCGCCTGATCAAGGAACTTTGGGCATTCCGCGAGAACCGCATCGCGGTCAGATTCGCCTATGAATGGCATGACGACAGCGGCCATTGGTTCCGCAGCTACGGCAACGAGAACTGGGAATTCGACGACGCGGGCCTCATGCGGCTGCGCATCGCGAGCATCAACGATCTGCCGATTGCAGAGGCCGACCGCAAGTACCGCTGGGCCTTGGGCCGGCGCCCGGACGAGCACCCCTCCTTGAGCGCGCTCGGTCTGTAGCGCGCCCGCCTCGGTCTATAGCGCCCCGGCGAGGATGAGCCGCTTCTCGCGCCCGGCGTGGGTGCCGTGGCGGCGGCGATCTTGCCGGCGCTGCGGCGGATCGCCCGCCGTGCCGGGGTTTATATGTTCCGGCGCGTCGCCATATTCGGGGTGGCGACCCTGGATTTCGGGCTGACGCAGCCCGTCCGGGCCGCCCCGACGGCCGGGGAGCTCGAATCCGGGATCACCGCCGGCTTGTTTGCGCTGGTTCCGGCGCTCGTTCTGGGGGGCGTAGTAACATTGGGCGCGGGGTGCTTTGGGCGCGGCGGTGCTTTGGGCGGCGGTGCTTTGGGCGCAGGTCTTTTTTTCCCATGTCGTGGCAATTGCAGACTTTCCAGCAACTCAAGGATCAGGAAACGGATGGCACATCACGGACCGCATGAGAGTCACGACGCCCACGCCGGCGAGGATCATGACGCCGATCACCACGACCATGAGGCAGGTCACGCCCATACGCACGCTCACGGGCACGCTCATGTTCATTCGCATGGCCCGACTGCAGACGCGGTGACCGTGCGGATGATGATCGTGATGATCATCAATCTGTCGTTCGTGGCGATCGAGAGCACGTTTGGATTCATGTCCAATTCGGTCGCGCTGATCGCGGATGCGGGGCATAACTTCGGCGATGTGCTCGGGCTGCTTTGCGCCTGCGCCGCCGTGTATCTCGGGCGCAGGCCTCCGGGCGGGAAATTCACCTACGGGTTGGGACGCTCGTCGGTGCTCGCCGCACTGGTGAACGCCGTGCTCCTGCTGGTGGCTTGCGGCGCGATCGCGTGGGAAGCGGTCGGACGCATCGCATCGCCTCCTCACGTGGCGGGAGTCACGGTCGTCGGGGTGGCGGCGGTCGGCATCGTGCTCAATGGCGTGAGTGCCTGGCTGCTGCACGGCGGCAGCCATGACGACTTGAACCGACGCAGCGCCTATCTGCACATGTTGGGCGATGCGGCTGTTTCCGCCGGCGTGCTGGTGTCGGGCGGCATCATCCTGTTCACCGGTTGGAGCTGGCTCGACCCGGCGGTCAGTTTGCTGATCGTCGCCGTGATCCTGGTCAGCACCTGGAGGCTGCTGCGCGACTCGCTGCACCTGTCGCTCGACGGCGTTCCAGCCGGCGTCAACTCGACCGATGTGATGTCGTATCTGGCGCACCAACGGGGGGTCACCGACGTGCACGACCTGCATATCTGGGCGCTGTCGACCACGAGTGTGGCGTTGACTGCGCACCTAGTGGTGCCGGACCGGGATGCGGACGAGGCGCTCCTGGGTGCTCTGACGCCGAGCCTCAAGAAGCGGTTTCGCATCGACCACGCGACCTTGCAGATCGAGCGCGACCGCTGCGATCACGGCTGCACCTCGTAGGCGGTGAGCGCCGACCTGCGGCTCAACGGACGCGCGCGCCCTCGATCGCGCCGAGGGCGCTGTACATCTCGGGCGTGATCCCCGCTCCGATGTCCTGCGTTTGCAGGCTGACGACCGAGTGACCCACCAGCACGCAATACATGATCCCGATCGTGGCATGCCCGCCTACCGTGCCCGTGAAGCGCACGCGTGCCGCCGGCAAAGCGGCCAGAGTTACCTGCGTGAACTCGCCGAACTCGAAGTGCCCGAGCCGCTGCCCCATCCCTTTGAGGAACTCCATCAAATAATGGCTCGCCGCCTGGATGCGCTGCGCTGGTGCGATTGCATCGAGCGATGAACCCACATCGATCGCCGATACCTGCAGCAATGTGCCGCCGTCGGATCCCGGCCTGCGCTTGACCCAGGCAATGGTCACGCCGCCGTTCTCCTCGCTCTTGATCGGTCCATCGAATCCTGGCGGAACAGAAATGGCGAGCGGGCCTGCATCGGCGCAGAAGGCCGGACAAGAGGGGAGTGCCAGCGCAAGGCAAAGCCACAGCAGCCCAACGGGTATGCGCGATCGGCTTGTCATGGCTGGCGATCCTGGGATTTTTTCGGCCCGGCGATCATCGGGGGCGCACCCGGCGAGTCGCCTGGGCGGAGTGCGGGTCTTCGGGCCAGTGGTGCTTCGGGTACCGACCCTTCAGGTCCTTGCGAACCTCATGATATCCGCGGCTCCAGAAACTCACCAGGTCGCGCGTGATCTGAACGGGCCGGCCGGCGGGTGACAGCAGCTTCAGCACCAGCGGGAGCCTGCCGGCCGCGACGGCCGGCGTTTCACGCAGGCCGAACACTTCCTGCAGACGGACAGAGAGCGTGGGCACTTCGCCGTCCAAATAATCGATCGGTATTCGCGAGCCGCTCGGCACCACGAAATGCGTGGGCGCCTCGCGCTCGAGAATGGCGCTCTGTGCGTAAGTCAGGCGTGCATGCAGGGCATTGCTCAAATCCATGCGCGCAAAGTGCTCGCGGCGCACGAGGCCGTCCATCCAGGGAGGAGCCCACTCCTCGAGCGTCGCGAGCAGAGTCCCATCGCTCAAGTCGGGCCACGGCTCCGCGGACGGAACGGCGTGCGCGCGCATCAGCGCCACCCGCGCCTGCCACTGCCTGAGGTCCTTCGACCAGGACAGCACGCCGAGTCCCAGGTTTCGCAAGCCCTCGAGCGCGGCTCCCTGCATGGCGCCGCGGTCCGGGTTGCGCGTTTCTTCGGAGTCGAGAACGAGCGCGGCCAGGCGCTGTTCGCGGCGGGCGCGTACCGCCTGCTCACGCGCATCCCAGACGATTTCCTCGCGCACCTCGATGTGTGAATCGAAATGGCGCTCCAGCTCTGCCCGCTCGATGGGAGCAGCAAGAAAAATTCGTGCCTCGCGCTCGGCTCCGTCCAGCTCGGCAGCCACGATGAATTCCGATTTCGCGAGCGCCTGTGGCTCTGCGAAGCGGGCACCACGGCCGTTGGCCAACAAATATCTTCCCGCCGCGTCACGCGCCCGGCCGATCCGGTCGGGGTAGGCAAATGCGACCAGAAGACCCGTTGCGTCTCCCGTTGGGTGCTGCGCGCGGGAACCCGCATCGCCGCTGCCCAGGATGCGCCGCCAGTTGGCTGCACTGCGCGCCGCCTCGCGCAGTGCCCGGGCGTCGATGCTGATGCCGGAGGGCAGCGCGGAGGGCGACGTTCCCGCGCCATTCGCGAGGACGCTCACGCGCAGCCGCAAATCCACATCGCGCGCGCCGGGCGCCGCGCGCAGAACGTCGCGCTCGCTCAAGATCGCCGCGAGCTCGGAGGCGAGGCGCGGCACGCCGAGTTCGCGCCCCTTGGCGAGCATGTGCGCGAGACGCGGGTGCGCGCCAAGCCCGGCCAACTGCCGGCCGTGGCCGGTGATGAGATTCCGTTCATCGATCGCATCCAGGGAGCGCAGCAGATCGCGAGCCTGCGCAAGCGGCGCAACCGGCGGAGGATCGAGCCAGCGCAGGCGGGCGGCGTCGGCCGCTCCCCAGAGGCTGAGCTCGAGCGCGAGCGGAGCGAGATCCGCGTGCAGGATTTCCGGCGGCGTGTGTGCGGCGAGCGTCGCGTGCGATCCCTCCGACCAGAGCCGATAGCACACCCCGTCGCTCAATCGGCCTGCGCGGCCGCGGCGCTGATCCGCCGCCGCCTGCGATACCTTGCCGGTGACCAGCCGGCTCATCCCGCTCGCCGGATCGAATTCCGAATAGCGCCTGAGCCCCGTGTCGACGACGATGCGTATGCCCTCGATGGTCAGGCTGGTTTCGGCGATGCTCGTGGCCAGCACAATTTTTTTCGCGCCGTGCGCCGCGGGACGAAGCGCGGCATCCTGCTCGGCGGCGGAGAGATCGCCGTACAGCGGAAGGACCCGAACGTTGGCGCCCGCCGCGGTTTCCTCCAGGGTCCGATGCACCCTGCGGATTTCCGCGGCACCCGGCAGGAAGCACAAAATATCGCCGTCATCCCGGCCGAGCGCGGCGCGCAACACCTGAGCGGTCTGCAATTCGAGCGGAATCTCGGAGCGCCGCGGTACATAGTGGGTCACGACCTGATGTGCACGCCCCTGCGCCGTGACCAGGGGCGCGTCGCGCAAAAGTGCCGAGAGCGGCTCCAAGTCGAGGGTTGCCGACATGACCAGGATCCTCAAATCCTCGCGCAGCGTCTCCTGGCTCTCGATACACAGCGCGAGCCCGAGGTCGGCGTTGAGACTGCGCTCGTGAAATTCATCGAATATCACGCAACCGACGCCGTCCAGCGCCGCGTCGCCCTGGAGCATGCGTGTGAGAATCCCCTCCGTGACCACCTCGATGCGGGTGTCCCGGCTCACGCGTGTCTCGATACGGGTACGGTAGCCCACGAGCCCGCCGACCGGTTCGCCGAGCAGTTGCGCCATGCGATTCGCCACGGCACGTGCCGCGATGCGGCGCGGCTCGAGCATCAGAATTTTGCGGCGCCCGAGCCATGCGGCGTCCTTCAGGGCGAGCGGTACGACGGTGCTCTTGCCGGCGCCCGGCGGGGCGTGCAGCAGCACCCGGGCGTGCGCGGACAGCGCCAAGCCCAAGGGCTCGAGCGCAGGCCCGATCGGCAGGGACGGAAGAGGAGGCACGGACATGAGGGCGCTACGATACCGCAGGGCGGGCCTACCTCCATGCTAGGATAGCGCCGTCGGGCCTGTAGCTCAGTTGGTTAGAGCAGGGGACTCATCAGAAATGGTGCCTTCGCATCGCAAGGTGCGAAGTGGACGGGATGAATTCAGGGAACCCTCACCGGCGCCGCCCCGCGTCGCCGATGGCAACCCTGAGCCAAGCCGGCGGTACACCGCCGGAAGGTGCAGAGACTACCTGAGCGCTTGAGTCGCGCTTAATGACAGGCAAGAGCGTCCCGCACCCCACCGGGGTGAAGAGATAGTCCACTCCCTCCGGAAACGGCGGGGTCGAGTGAATCCCTTGGTCCTCGGTTCGAGTCCGAGCGGGCCCACCAACCT
>Ga0182012_10000237_pt1 | contig 63129 bp, 62 predicted proteins | sample 612S2SmetaG_FD_120486 | JGI IMG/M metagenome (GOLD analysis project Ga0182012, IMG submission 120486) | Permafrost microbial communities from Stordalen Mire, Sweden - 612S2S metaG | ecosystem: Environmental > Terrestrial > Soil > Wetlands > Permafrost | place: Sweden: Stordalen | collected... | reverse complement strand
GTCGCGCGTGATGCTGCAATATGAGCTTCCGCTGAATGAGATTGTGCTGGATTTCTACGACCGGCTGAAGTCGGTTTCGCGCGGCTACGCTTCGCTCGATTATCACTTGTCGGGTAACTGGACTTCTCCGATGGCGAAGCTCGACATCATGGTGGCGGGAGAGCCGGTGGACGCGCTGTCGACGATTATTCATCGCGACTTTGCGTACGATCGCGGGCGGCTGCTGGCGGCGAAGATGAAAGAGCTGATCCCGCGGCAGATGTTTGAAGTGGCGATTCAGGCGGCGATTGGCGCGAAGATCATTGCGCGCGAGACGGTGCCGGCGATCCGAAAGAATGTGATTGCGAAGTGCTACGGCGGCGACATTTCGCGAAAGAGAAAGCTGCTCGAGAAACAGAAGGAAGGCAAGAAGCGGATGAAGCGGATCGGGCGCGTGGATATTCCGCAGGAAGCGTTTCTGGCGGTGCTGAAGGTGGGCGAGGGCAGCAGCTAGGGTTCGTGTTGCGGTCATCGCTGGAGAGAAACTCGCCGATGCAAAGACTAATTTCGCCGGGAAAAAGACCCGCCCTAGCGGAGCTTGGACGGGGCACCCTACAGAGTTTGGAGGCGTTATGTTGCGAATCGGGACGATGGGTGCGTTGCTCGCGTGCTGCTCGGTATTGATGTCTGCGCAAACTACCGCTCCCGCGCGAGTTCAGGTTTCGAACGAGATCATGTTGGGACGCGTCGAACATAAGACGATGCCGGTGTATCCGGACGAAGCAATGAAAAAGGGCATTCAGGGCGACGTGGTCTTCAAGATTGACGTCGATGAAACGGGAAAGATTACGGCCAGCGTGCCGGTATCAGGAGATCCGCTGCTTACGGCTGCGAGTAAAGAGGCGCTGCGGACGTTTAGTTTTCATCCTTACCTGGTGGATGGAACTCCGACGGCAGTGGAGACCCAGCTGGGATTTCACTTCGTCGTACAGAAAACTACTGACGGAGCGAACGGGCACGTGGAGTGTATGGCGTCGATTCCCAATCGGCCCTGAATTCCGTGATGAAAGAAGGGTGGGCAACCCACCCTTCGGTTTTAGACGAAACGCACGCCTGCTATCGCTTAGCGAATCCCGGGTTGCACGAGATCGTGGAGCGGTTCGGGAGTTTCCTCGTAGGCATGTTCGCCAAGCATCGATTCGTCTAAGCCGATTGCTTCGTTGATCTCGGTAACCTTCACCGGCGTGAATGCATCGATGACGCGCAGCATGGCGTAGGTGAAGACGAATGCCCAGACCGAGGAAAACGTGACGGCGACCACTTGCTTCATGAGGAACGTCGGATCGCCGCAAAGCAGACCGTTCGCACCGTTGGGATTGAATTGTTTGTTGGCAAAAATTCCGAGCATGACGATGCCGAGAAAGCCGCCTACACCGTGGACTCCCCAAACGTCGAGGGCATCATCCCACTTGAGTTTGTTTTTCATCTCGACGGCGTAGTAACAAACCACGCCGGCGGTCAGGCCGATAATGACGGCGGTGGTGGGAGAGACGTATCCTGCAGCCGGAGTGATGGTTGCGAGCCCAGCGACGGCACCGGTCAGAAGGCCGAGTAGTTTGGGTTTCTTTTCGTTCATCCAAGCCACGAATAGCCAGGCGACTGCGGCGAATGAGGCGGCCACGTCGGTGTTCAGAAATGCGGTTGCGGTGACGGAATCCACGCGCATTTCACTGCCTGCGTTAAAACCGTACCATCCAAACCACAAGAGGCCGGTGCCGAGGGCGACCAGCGGAATGCTGTGCGGTCCGCGATCGGCGGTGTGGCGCTTCCCCACGTATAAGACGGAAGCCAGAGCTGCGATGCCCGCGATGTTATGGACGACGATGCCTCCGGCAAAATCGAGTACTCCCCATTTCTGCAGAAAACCGCCGCCCCAGACCATGTGGACGAAGGGAAAATAAACAAAGGTGAGCCATCCCGTTAGAAACAGCATGTAGGCCTTGAAGGTAACGCGGTTGGTGAAGGCCCCCGAAATAAGTGCAGGAGTGATAATGGCGAACATCATCTGATAAGCGATGAAGACGAACATCGGAATAGTTTCGTTGGGCGAAGGGGTATTGAGATCAACCCCGCGGAGGAATGCATTATGGAAGTTTCCGATGATTCCGTGCCAGTCGCCGCTGAAGCAGAGGGAATATCCGTAGAGGTACCAGATGACCGTCGTCCAGCCCATCGAGACGAAACTTTGCATCATGATGGCGAGGACGTTCTTGCGCCCGACCAGGCCTCCATAGAAAAAGGCGAGGCCGGGTGTCATTAGCATGACCAGGCTGGTGCATAAAATCATGAAACCAGTGTTGCCGGTATCAAGATGAAGCATTGGGGTGTCTCCGTGAAACAAGATTTGAAGAAGGGAATTGTGGGGCGCTCGAATTCGGTACCGCGCCTTTCCACAATGTCAGGTGAAAAGACGCCGAGAGATTGATTCCAACTGGTTGAAAGGCGAGAAACCGGGGAAAGGAGGGTGGCTTGCGGATATGACGAGGCAAGAAGCTAAGAAAGGCGAGCGCCCCCGCGAAACAGGCTGAGTCGAACATAAGAGGGACATCCCGGTCCCGCCTACCTGAAGTAGCCTATGTTGCGGATGGACGTCGCGCTATGAGGCGCGTCACACTTCATGGTGACAAAACCTAGCGCCCGCGACATGAAATCTTACCTGATTCACGGGGCTTTAAAAGTCTACTGTTTTTGGTCATTTACGAGGACCCGATCGGGCGAGATGCGGATTGGAACAAGTCGATTTATGTGCAAATCTCATATTTCGTGACGAAAGTGCTGATTCGCAAGCAGATGCGCGGAATCCCCGGGAAGTGCTAAGTAACCAACTTAGAAACATAGTCTTAGGGGAGTCGTAGAAGTTCAATAGCGAGCAGACCAACCGGTCGGTGGCGCGAAATTTCGAAGGCTGGTCTTTCCATCCACAATCTTTTCCACAGGGAAATGGTGTCTCACGGTTGGTTTTGGCACGCCCGTTGATTGAGGACCGCGAGTCCCCGTTAGGAGGCCCATTTTGGGCCTACTCGCCAGGTTCGTTATTGCCTTCGAGCATGTTGGCAAAACGGGTGGAATTGTGGAGGAATGCGAGGTTGAATTTACCGATGGGGCCGTTGCGCTGCTTGGCAATAATGATCTCGGCGCGGCCCTTGAGGTCGGGATCGTCCTGCTTGTAGATCTCTTCACGAAAGATAAACATAACAACATCGGCGTCCTGCTCGATGGAGCCGGATTCGCGGAGGTCGGAGAGTTGGGGACGATGGTCGCCACCGCGGCTTTCGGGAGCCCGGCTTAACTGCGACAAGGCGACTACCGGGACTTGTAATTCTTTGGCAATAGCTTTCAGCCCGCGGGAGATGGACGAAACTTCCTGTGTGCGATTTTCGAAGCGCTTGCTGCCGCCGGACATCAACTGCAAATAATCGACAACTAGTAAATCGAGACGGCCTTGCGACTGTTTGAGGCGGCGGGCCTTAGCGCGCATCTCGCTGAGCGAGATGCCAGGTGTGTCGTCGATGAAGATGGGAGCGTTGGAGAGCTCTTCCATGGCCCGCACGACTTTTTTCATGTCGTCGCCCCAGAGCGAGCCAGTGCGCATCTTGTGGGCGTCGACGATGGAGCGGGAGCAGAGCAGGCGTTGCAGCAGGGCCTCGCTCGACATTTCTAGAGAGAAGATACCGACGACTTTGCCATCGTCGATGGCGGCATTCTCGGCAATATTCATGGCAAAGCTGGTCTTGCCCATGGAGGGACGAGCCGCGAGGATGACGAGATCGGATTTCTGGAAGCCGCTGGTCATCTCGTCGAGATCGGTGTAGTGGGTGGCGAGTCCGGTGATGCGCTGGCCACGCTGCAGGAGAGCGTCGACTGAGCCGAAGGAGTTGCGGACGATCTCCTTAATGCCTTGAAAGCCTTTGCCAATGCGCTTTTCGGAGAGCTGGAAGACGGCGGCTTCCGCTTCGTTGAGAATTTCGTCGGCGGGATCGGCTTGTTCGCTGGCCTTGGCGATGGCAGCGTTGGCGACGCTGATGAGTCCGCGCAGTATGGATTTATCGCGGACGATGCGGACATAGTGCTCGATGGAGGGACGGTCGGGAACGCCGTCAAGTAAGCCAGAGATATAGCCGACATCGCCAACGGCTTGCAGATCTTTCTTTTGATCAAGTTCTTCGACGAGGGTGATGATGTCGATGGGCCGCGAAGACTCGTTGAGGTCGAGCATGCGCGAATAAATACGGCGATGCGAATCGATGGAAAAGTCTTCGGGCTTGAGGTGCTCGGCGGCATCGTTAAAGGCGGCGTTATCGAGAAGGACGGCGCCCAGGATGGAGCGCTCGGCTTCGATATTCGCCGGCATGCGGCCGATGGTAGTTTCGAGAGTTGCCACAATATTTAAGTGAGTGCGTTGCATCGTAATTGATTTCCGCCTGTGGACGTATGAGGGGGTGGAAGGAAAACGCGTCCCAAATGAAAGTATTTTCGGAGGTCGAACTGCCGCGTCTTATCCTTGTCCCTAAATCTCCCGGAAGGAGTATGACAACGAGGCGAAGAAAAAGCAAATATTGAAGTGATTCGCGGGCGATTAGCTGTCTTTGCGGTAGAGGAGGTCGCGCATCGCCTGGCGGCGAAACTCATTGACTTCGCTGTCAGATTTGCGGTCTCCGCTTGGACTGGAGCCAGCTGGAGTGTCGCTGGATTCGGGTTCGCTGCAGGACGGGCAGCGGTTGGCGAAACCGGGCTTGCCAGGTTTTAGTTCGAACTCTTCGGAGCAGACGGCGCAGATTTTGATGGGAAAGGGCATGGCAACTCGCTGAGGTAATGATATCGAAATCCGATGATTTTTGGATTGGCTTTTAAAGCGTATTGAGCGAGTGGAGTAGGGCACAGATAGAGGTTCGAACGACTGTTGGGCCTTGGACGAGAAAGCCTGCCGAGCGTTGTTCGGCTTGGACGGGCGAGACGCCCGTCCCCACACTATTACTTAGGCGGCGGGGTCGTGGGGGATGGGGAGAGTGGCTACAACTTTAGTTCCGGCGTCGGACTGAATGTCCATCTTGCCGCCGAGCTGGACAACCCTCTCACGCATTCCGCTAAGGCCGACACCGATCGATCCAAGACTCGCGAATCGCTTTTCTGCAGGTATGCCTTTGCCGCGATCTTGAACTTCAAGGCGGACCTCGGTGCTGGACCGGGACAAACGGACGGCCGCATCAACGCTGCCGGAATGCCGGTGGACATTGGTGAGGCATTCCTGAACGATGCGGAAAACCGCAATCTCGCAGTCGGAATTCAGGCGCCCGAAGTCTTGGGGTACCAACTCGAGAGTGGTGGCAATGCCGCTGCGCTGGGCGAATCCGTCAACGTACCACTCCAGTGCGGAGGCGAGGCCCACTTCATCGAGCAACGGGGGATGCAAGAGATGCGACATGGTGCGCAGATCGCGGCTCAGTTCCTGCACGAGCGTATCGCTGTCGGAAAAAAGACGATCGAGGTGAGGGCTCGTAGTCGCGGATTCTCGCAATTGGGAAAGGTTCATGATCAGTGCGACGACAATCTGTCCGACGCTGTCGTGGAGCTCGCGAGAAGTTCTCCGACGTTCCTCGTCCTGCAAATGAAGCAGGCGGGCGCTAAGGTGACGCGTCGAGCTTTCGATGGCCTTACGGTACGTGATGTCGCGAATCGCGCTGGTGGTCACGGTGCCTTCCTCGGTTTCGAGGGGACTGAGACTGATTTCAATAGGAATTTCGTGGCCGTCCTTGTGCAAGCCATGGAGTTCCATTCCTGCCCCCATGGCGCGGGGACGGGGTTGAAGGTAAAAATCGTTGCGGTGTTCAAGATGCCGGTCGCGGAAACGCTCGGGCAGAAGCATTTCAATTCTGCTGTGCAGCAACTCGTCGCGTTGGTAACCGAAGAGTTTTTCGAGTTGGGCGTTGACGAGAAGGATCTGGCCTTGCTGGTTGGTCACGACCATGGCGTCGGGCGCAGTTTCGAGAAGCTGGCGAAATCGGGCCTCGGCGCGGGCGAGTTCGAGAGTGCGTTGCTGGACGCGGTTTTCGAGGTCAGCCGTGACTTTTTGAAGAGCGTCCTCGGCGCGTTTACGGTCGGTGATGTCGAAGGATTTTCCGCCCAGGAGCCTGGTGCCGTCGGCATCAATCACAGGGAATTTGAAGCTGAGCCAGGTATGTTCTCCGTCGGCTTCGATCGTGCGCTCGATAAACTCTAAGGCCTTACCCTCGTGGAAGACACGGGCATCCCGCTCACGAGATTCCGCGGCAATTTCCGGTGAAACGAGGTCGGAGTCAGTCTTGCCGAGAACGGAGGGCAGCTTAAAGCGGCGTCCGACGGCACGATTGGTGTATATAATCTTCCCGTCTTCCGTCTTGAGATAGGCGAAAGCGGGACTGTTCTCCATGAAGGTTTCGAAGAGAAAGCGGGAACGGGTGGCTTGCAGCTCGGCAGCCGCTTTCCGGGCGAGGGTGCGGCGGTTGGCCTCCCCCATGGCGACCATCACACCGGACAGGAGAAGATACCCGCACATCGTGTAGATATCGCTATGATTGACGATGTGCCAACTGAAGGCCTGAGATACGAAGAAATACCAAACGCCAAGCCATCCTAGAATGACGGTCAGGATCGAAGGCCAGAGGCCACAGTACCAGGCCGAAAAGGCGACGGCGACCCATATCGTGTGATAGGGATTCGATTGACCGATGATGGGATTCAAGAGCCAGCGGAGAACCAAAGCGGCAAATGCCGCGCCTACCGCGAGAGCGTAAAGGGGCAAAGTTCTCGCGTGAAGGGGAACGGGCTGGGGCTGCGGCTGATTTTCCATGGATAGTTCAGGGTACATCCATTGCTCTTCGCAACTACTGCGGTTAGCGCGACTCCGATTCAAGTTCAAAAATAAACAAGGCCGACTCTGATGCAACCGGATCGGATCCGCATCGCCAACATTCTCACGTTCTCAGTCCCAATTTCCCAGCGCCTCCGGACCGTTCGATGCGAATAGCTCCACCAGTGTTGCAGGCGGACGCAAGAGAATACCTCGACGGGATCCATCCCGGCGGCGAGCGGATCCCCTTCGGTTGCACTTTACCTAGAAGTGGGAACTGGGGGAGGAAAAACAAATGCGGCTCGGGCCAGCCACCCAAGCCGCATTGTTATCGCGAATGTTCTGACTGCCACCTCCCGCCGAAGCGGAAGATCATCGCGCAACCGCACTCCGAAGAGCGCTCGGTGGCGATGCGCGCCTGACACTTGCGCATCAGGCTATTCAGCGTTTCCATCCCTCTCGAAAGAAGAATTTCCAGGAGGCCGCGAAGCCCGGGCACCAGCGCACTGGACATGCGCCGAATTTCCCCCGGTGACTCACTCTCGAAAAGTCACCGGCAACGCTGAATCTTTGTCGAAACAGACTCAGAACATATCGCGCTTTTCACTGTAAACACAGTGCGGGAGCGGAGAAGTTAACGCAACGGTAAATTGAGCTGGCGTTGTGTAAAAACTGTGGAGGGAAGAAACTTCCTGTGGAAAGGGAAGGAAAAGGGCGGTGTTAATCGGTGAGGGCAGGAAAGGAGGTGGACGCGGCTGGCGTCAGTGCATTTCGCGCGTGGTGCGCGTTGTGAGAAATGCGAGGACAAACAAAATTCCGAAGAGCAAGTCGACAAGGCCGAAGACGAGATCGGAGCTGTGCAGGCGGCCTTGCAGAAAAAGGGTGATCAGAGCGGCGGCGTACGAGAATTTTTCGATCGCGGAAGCGACGATGAGGGGGCCGAAGCGCAAGGGATTGGTGGCGATGATGAGGAAGGCGATCTGCCACGCGAGTCCCGCTCCGGCGAAGCCGTAGTAGAAGGCGGGATGGGTGACAGGCGGCGGGTCTTTTCGGCCGATGAGGTCGAAGATGAAATAGAGCGGGGTGAGGACGAGAATGCCCCAGATGCCAGCGATCCAGAAAGTGACCTTGGCGAACTTCATTTGGCGAATAGTTTACGCCAAGTGATCGCAGCGGATGCCGTTCTGGCGTATTCCTTACTACTCGCCGCCGACGGTTAACCCATCAATACGAACGGTGGGCGAGGCCATACTGCCGCGGAATTCGAGGTCGGTCCCGATCTCGGAGATGTCGTTGAACATCTCTTTGAGGTTTCCGGCGACAGTGATTTCTTCGACGGGATAGGCGAGTTCGCCATTGACGATCCACATGCCGGACGCGCCGCGAGAATAGTCGCCGGTGACCAGGTTTGCGCCGTGACCCATGAACTCGGTCACGTAAAGTCCATCTTTGATGTCCGCGATAATCTGCTGCGGCGTTTTCGTGCCCGGTTGGAGAAAGTAATTGCCGGGGCCGATGCCAGGAGTGCCAGCGAGTCCGCGCGAGGCGTTGGCCGTGGTTTCGAGACCAAGTTTTTTCGCGGTGTAGGTGTTGAGCAGATACGACTTCAGAATGCCGTTTTCGACGACGACGGTGCGGCGGGTCGGAATCCCTTCTCCATCGAAGGGCGCGGTACCGAAGCCGCCGCGGATGGTGCCGTCATCGATGACGTTGACGTTGGCTCCGGCAATTTTTTCGCCAAGCTTGCCGGCGAGGAACGAGGCTCCGCGATAAACCGAGTCGCCGTTGATACCCTCGAAAATGTGTTCGAGCATGGAACTCGAAACCATGGGATCGAGAACGACGGGCACCTGTGCGGTCTTGACCCGGCGAGCGCCGAGACGGCGAAGAGTGCGGCGAGCGGCTTCTTTGCCAACCTGTTCCGCGGAATCGAGCTTGGCGAGACTGCGGGCGACGGAGTACCAGTAATCCCGCTGCATGCCGCCATTTTCATCCTGCGCGATGGGCACGACGGCGACGGAACAATAAGAGCGGCGATATTCGCCGACGAAGCCACGGGAATTGGCTAACACTTTTCTGCCGGTGGCGGCGTCGAAGGATCCGCCTTCGGAGTTCTTGATGCGCGGATCGGCGTCAAGGGCGGCTTTTTCAGCGCGGCGCGCATACTCAATGCGTTCAGTGCCTGGTAGCGAGTAGACGTCTTCGTGGTAAAGATCGAGGTTGCCGGGGAACGAGCCGAACTGGCCGGCCTCGGGAATTCCGGCGAAGGGATCCTCGGAAGTGATGCGCGCGAGCTCGAGGGCGGACTTGAGCATGCGCTCGATTCCGACGGGAGAAAAATCGCTGGAGTAGGTGCTCGCGGCGCGCTGTCCGAAGAAGACGCGGACGCCGATGGCGCGCGATCCGGACTCTTTGAGGGTTTCGACCTGGCCAAGGCGCACGACGGTGGAGAACTCGTCGCCTTCGCGCGCTACACATTCGGCAGCGGTTGCGCCGCCTTGCATGGCGCGGGCGACTACGTCGGCGGCGAGTTGCTTGAGGTCAGTGGCGGATTGGCTGGCGACGTTTTCTAGTGTTGTTGTCATTGATTAACTTTGAATCTACCACGGAGACGCGGAGACACAGAGGAAAGCAGCAACAGATGTATCTGGCGCTTCGGGCCGATGTAGTTCTTGAACTGCTATCATTTATTAGACACAAGGTGCTACATGATTGATTCAGCAAGAAAACATGGCAAGGATTCTGGGAGAAAAAAGCGGACAGGATCCGGTTTGCAGCGAGGCGTAACGAAGCGAACTGGCACGATTTCTGATTTCGTTGGCTGCCTTGCCGGCAAGACGAAAAAGGTCGCTACTATCGAAGAGATCAATGAGGCGGCGGCAGCAGGGTGGGCCGGTCTTGTTCGGATGCATGACGATGAGGAAAGCGAATAGCTTGCTGGAAGACGCCAATTTGATTTCGGAAGTAAAAGCTACCTCGGATCAGTTGTTAATGTTGCCGCATCGGAGAGCGGTTAAGGCTAACGATGTTTTCGCGGTTATTTAGGTCAAGTTGAATCACAGATATGCGAGAACATTCGACAACTATCCCAGTTGAGAGCGTAGATGGATACACAGAAGCTGGTGTGCAGTTCTAGGCACCTGACGTGGCGCTAAAGCGCTGCTCGTCAACTACTGCATGAACCCGCCGGATTCGCGTTTGCCGGTGCCGCCTACGGTCATGCGATCGATTTTGATGGTCGGGATGCCGACGCCGACGGGGACGGCTTGTCCGTCTTTGCCGCAGGTTCCGACGCCTTCGTCGAGTTTCAAATCGTTGCCGACCATGGAGACGCGGGTCAGGACATCGGGTCCGTTGCCGATGAGAGTTGCGCCTTTGATGGGGGCGGTGACTTTGCCATCCTCGATCAGATAGGCCTCAGAGGCCGAGAAGACAAATTTTCCGTTGGTGATGTCGACCTGGCCGCCACCGAAATTCACGGCGTAGATTCCGTTTTTCACGGAACGAATGATGTCGCCGGGATCGTCTTGGCCGGCGAGCATGTAAGTGTTGGTCATGCGAGGCATGGGAATGTGCTCGTAGCTCTCGCGGCGTCCATTGCCGGTGTCGGCTAGACCCATCAACTTCGATGAAAGTTTGTCGCTCAAATATCCCTTGAGAATGCCGTTCTCGATGAGGACGGTTTCTTGCGTGGGCTGACCTTCGTCATCGACGTTGAGGGAGCCGCGGCGCCAGGGCATGGTTCCGTTATCAACGACCGTGCATTTTTCGCTGGCCACGCGCTTGCCGATGAGTCCGGCGAAGGCGGAAGTCTTCTTGCGATTGAAATCGGCTTCGAGACCATGACCGACGGCTTCGTGCAGCAGGACGCCGGGCCATCCGGGGCCGAGGACGACTTCCATGTCCCCGGCGGGAGCCTCGCGGGCATCGAGTTGCAGAATCGCCTGGCGGGCGGCTTCGCGGGCAAAGTATTCGGGAGTCTTGTCGCTATTCTCGCCGCCGGCAAAAAAGTCGAGGGCAACGCGGCCGCCGCCGCCAGAGGTGCCGCGTCCAGAAACCGATTCAGTCTTCGCGATGCAGGAGACATTCATGCGGGCGAGGGGCTGGGAATCTTCGGCGAACGTCCCGTCGGAGCCGACGACGAGAATGTTGCGGAGTTCGTCGGAGTAATTGGTGCGAACTTCTTTGATACGCGGATCGTAAGCGCGGGCGGTGCGATCGGCGCGCATGAGCAGATCGACTTTGATGGCGATGTCGGCGTCGACCGAAGGCAGGGTCACGGGATAGAGGCTACGCGCGGGTTTCTGCTGAAATCCGGCAACGGTCGACTTGGAGGGTGCGCTGGCGATGAGAGCAGCGGTGCGAGCCGCATGCAAAATACGCTGCGGAGAAAGATCGTCGGTGTAGGCGTATCCAGTGCGCTCGCCGGAGACGACGCGCACGCCACAACCCGCGGAAATTCCCTGCGAGGCGGACTTGACGAGCGATTCGTCGACCATCAGCGAGGTCGAAGTCAGGTATTCAAAATAGAGGTCGGCATAGTCGCCACCGGCGGAGAGAGCGGCGGAGAGGTAGCTTTCAAGGTCGTGATTGGTAAGGCCGTAATGCGCGAAGAAGAAACGTTCCTGATTAGCAGTCACCATAATTTGGATGCTTTTGACCGTGAAAAGACTCGAAGCGGCTTAAGGGCATTATCCCATGATCGGGGCGTCGTTGCGGGATGAAAGCGATTACGGAAGTGAATCGACAGTGGGTCGCGGGAAACCAAACAATCCGCGTGGCCAGCCGTCACAGACGGTGGCGTGAGCAGACTGAATAATGGAGACCCGTGACTCCCGAATCACTCAGCCGGATGCTCTCCGAATTTCTTGAAGGGGCGCGCGCGGCAGTTGTGGTGGAAGAGGGGGCGATTGCGTTCGATCTGGCGGAGGCGAAGTATTCGATTTCGGGTGAGTATCACAAATGCCTGTTGCATCTGTGGTCGAACGAGCGGAACGCGGTGCGGCGCGTGCTTGACGCCGAAGTGCGAGCGACGACGCTGCGGTTGCAAGTGCAGCGCATGGGGCAAAGCCGGCCGACGCGGCTTGATTTTTGCCGTGATCGCGATCTGCGTTCTCCCGCGGCGCGACGGTCGGCGCGGGCTGCTTACAAGGCGCGGCTGCGGCGAGCGCTGGAGCGCAATTTTCATGAGTGGTCGGTGGTGCGGTTGACGACCAGCGTCGATTTGCAGCGATCGTTTGGTCCGGCATATTTGCGCGGCCTGCTTCGGCGAGGACAACGGGCGCTGGCGATCGTAGGAGTGAACGATCAGGAGACGCAGGCGACGATCGATGGAGCGTTGACGTGCGGCATTCTCTGGCTGGAAGCGTGCCGGATGGCGCAGCAAGAGCGGCGGGTGGTGGAAGGCCTCGCAATGATTGAGCCGCAGGGGACGGCGACACTTACGCGGCAGCGCATGGCACATTTGCATCCGACGGCGGCGAAATGGGAGTTGTACGAGTTTGACCAGGGGCAAGATGCGCTGAGCGCGTTGGATATCGGGGATTGTGGCAACCTCGCGACTCGTCTGGTGCAGGCGACGGATGAGGATGCGACGCGGGCGCGGTTCGCGGCGTCCACTGCGCGGATCCGAGAAATTCTGCCGGAAGTGCAGGTGGTGGCGCTCTCTGCCGGGTCGGTTTCCTTCCGCTGCCATGGGCTGGAGTTTGCGCAGGCGCGAATTTCGCATGATCCGCGAAACTTTGAGAGCACGGAAGAGATCGCTTTTGGGCTGGGGCTCGAAGAGCGCGTTCTGGATCCATCGAACGAAGAGCAATTTGGCGATCTGGTGCGACTGGCAGCCGCGATTCGCTGCAACTTGGGGCCAAAGAACCACGCGCTGTGGCGGATGTGTCCGGAGCGGTGGCTGGAGGCGCTGGTGGCGGGAAATGTCGCGAAGCTCGATGGGCGCCTACGGCCGGAGCGGGTTTATGCGCAGGTTCCAGCATTTGCAGCGGCAGATCGGGCGATGATCGATATTTTGGCGATCACGTATGAGGCTCGGCTGGCGGTCGTCGAACTGAAGGCCGACGAGGATTTGCATCTTCCGCTGCAAGGGGTGGATTACTGGTCGCGCGTGGCGTGGCACCAGAGCCGGGGGGAATTTTCGCAATTTGGATATTTCCCGGGGCGGGAGATCTCGCCGCAAAAGCCGCTGCTGCTGCTCGTGGCTCCGGCGTTGCATGTGCATCCTTCGACGGACACGATCTTGCGTTACTTGTCTCCCACGATCGATTGGGAGTTGCTCGGAATCGATGAACACTGGCGGGAAGAGATCAAGGTTGTCTTCCGCAAGCGGCCGGTGAGGACGCCGGTGCGCGCGGCTTAGGAATTCTTTCACCGCCGAGACGCAGAGGGCGTCGAGAAAACCCAGGGCACAACTTGAATTTCGCCGGGCGCATTTTTTCTCATTGTGTTGCCTCGTGGTTGTTTTATCGTCCTCTCCTTCAAAACCCAAAAAGATTTTCTCGGCACACTCGGCGTCTCGGCGGTGAATTTCTAAATTCCTATACTTTTACGCAGCATGACGAGTTGTCCTAAGTGATACGAATTATGGTCGGCGACGAGAAGGATCTCGCGCAGGATGGTCTGCCCGTCTCCCCAGGGAATTCGCCAGTTGAGATCGGTTCTGGGATTGGTAGCGAGCGCTTCGACGATCTTTAGATCTTTCTTAAAGGCTGCGATACTTGCGGCCCAGGCCTTTTCCGAAGGTGGGGCTTCGGATGTGGGCCAATATTCCTCGGGCCATTTGCGGGGAGCATATTTTGGGTTGCGACTGAACTCGAGGAGATCCCACTGTGCCAGGCGCATGTGTTCGAGGAGCATCCATGCGGTGTGGGGGAAGTTGGCGACTTTCACGCCGGCGAGTTGGATCGGCCAATCACCGATAGAAGAGTCGAAATCGGCGTGCGCCTGATCGCCTTTCAGAAGGGCGAGGAGTTGGTCGCGCAAAGCCCGGTCAGAAGGGGCTGAGCGGGGCGCGGCCTTCTTTTTCGAAGACGACTTCTTGGCGCGCGAATTCTGGGATTTCAATTTCAGGGCTGCTTTGCGGGCGACGGTTTTTTTCTTTGTCTTCTTGGGCATGCTTCGTCCATTTTATTGAAGTCGAATCGATATTGAAAACGTTGGCCGATGGAATCGGAATCGCGAGGGTTTCAAGCTGGGGGTTGGGGCGGGATCTCCGGTTGCGCGGGTTCGCCCTTGTAGACGCGTCCGATGCCGCGAACCAGGCGTCGCATTGGCAATTCCCCCTTGGCGTCGGCAAAGAAAATTTCTCCCGCGTGGCTGCCGCGGTAGCACCAGCGCTTGAGGATGGCGAGGTGCTCCATGCGTTCGATCGCGGCGAGCGGAGTGTAGGCGGGAAATGCGGCGAGCGCGGATTCGATGCGCGCTTCCATGGATTGCGATTTGGTGTGTTCCGAGCCTGAGATGGGGAAGACGAATGGCCCAGCAATACAGCCGAAGTCGACGCGGAAGAGGGAGACGCATTCCGGTTGTTGCGCGCGTTGCACGATGACGGCGTGGGAGCGATCGAGGCGCTGGACGTATTCCGGTAATTGTTGGAGCAAAGGGTTGAGTTTATCGAGACGCGCGTGGGTGGCAGCGGCTGTTTCGAATTCCATCCGGGACGAGGCGTCATCGCGATCGACTTCCATTTGCCTGGTTAACGATTCGCCGCGGGAGTCAAGAAAAGTTTCTACGCGTGCGACCTCGGCGCGGTATTCGTCATTGGTGCAGCCGCGAAAACAGGGGGCAAGACACATTTTCATTTCGGAGTAGACGCAGCCGGGGAAGGTTGGATCCGGATGTAGGTCTTCGACGCAGCGGCGCATCTTGAAAAAATCTAGGGCGTCATTCATGAATTTGTCCGCAGCGGTTCGTGATGGGAAGGGTCCGTAGTAAATGTTCTTCCCGGAGAGCCGTCCCAGGCGCGTGGTGATGGATGCGCGGGGAAATTCGTTTTCCAGATGCAATTTGACGAGGGGAGCAAAACGGAAACGGAGGCGGTTGGCGTAGGTCTGCGGGAAGACGGAGCGTAGCGTCTGATAGAGGACCAATCCCGATTCGAAGTCGGAACCGGTGAGAGCGTACTCGATCTCGCGAACACGATCGCGCAGGTTGAGGCGTTTGGTGCGCTCTTCGGGGGCGCAGAGGAGGCGTTGCAGGCGGCGGCGAAGGTTGGCAGTTTTACCGACGTAAGGCTCGGAGTTGGGGTCGGCTCCACGAAGAAGAAAAACGGCGGGGGCAGCCGCTAGAGCCGAGAAGATCTCGGCATCTGCGTCGGGATGAAAATCGAGGCGTCCGATCAGCACGCTTCCGATTGTAGAGGGTGTGCCAGAGCGGATGCGGATTCTCATTCACACTTGGTGCACCTTTCACATACTGTCATCCCGAGGGCAGCTCCGAGCGAATGCGAGGGCAAGTCGAGGGACCTTGAGTCTGATCTTCGTCTTCGGTGAGCTCGGCCGGCGCTTCGTCGTACCAGTCAACAGCCAAATTCTTCCATCCCGGATTCAATTGGGCGATCAACCACAGCTTCTTTTCTCGCCGCCACCCCTTCAGCTGTTTTTCACGCGCGAGGGCCTTATGGACGTCGTCATAGCGCTCCCAATAGACGAGACGGACCGCGTTGTATTCATCGGTAAATCCTTCGTGTTGGTGCGTTTTGTGCTCAAAGACGCGGCGGTGGAGGTTGTTGGTCATTCCGATGTAGAGGGCCCGGCGGGAGCTGCTTTGGAGGATGTAGACGTAGAAGCGATATTCGCGGGACATGCTTGCGACATTGCTCGCATAGGTAGGCGAAAGCAGTGCTGATGATCACAGTGAAATTGTGATGATGAGGAAACACAAGGTCCCTCGACTTGCCCTCGCATTCGCTCGGGACTGCGCTCGGGATGACAGTTTCTTGGTAGGGTTGAAAGAACGCTGTCTTTCGGTCTTATCCGAAGCTGGAATGCTTAAACGGGCGACAATCGGGGCCGTCCATCCTAACGGTACGGCACATCTCGTGGAGGCGGGAGCGCATTGTCTCGGTGATACGATCGCCGAGCGTGTACTTCGTCCATTCGGGCTCGGGCTCGCTATTAAGTTCGTTATAGTTAGGAGTGTTCGATTCCAGTCTTTTCTTTTTCTTGGCGAATGCCCCAGGCGGTTCATCCGGGAAGTTCGTGGTGATAATCGTGGTGCGGCTATCGTTGTAGCGGGTGTTCAGGATTAGTCGTACGGTATCCCACCGCCATTCGGTTGGCCTCACTGAACCCAGGTCGTCCAACACCAGTACTTCCGTCTCAAAAACCGGACGGAGTAGCCCAAGTTCGGTAGCTTGCACGGATGGGTTATATGAGTCCTGGATCTGCTTCAGCAAATCGGCATAATCGTAAAAAACGCACTCGATTCCTTTGTCTTGGATCAGCGCCTTGGCGATGCCGACTGCAAGATGGGTCTTTCCTGTCCCTGCGTTGCCGATCAGTAAGAGGCCAGTCTTGTCTACCGGGTACTGTGTAACGAACTGGTGCGCCGCAAGGTGAGCACGTTCAGCATGTGAGTACTGTCCTTCGTAACGGAAGTTCCACAGGTCGCAAAGTTCGTATCGTTTCGGGATATGCGCGGCGGCGATGAGGGCGCCGCCGCGGGCGCGGAGGCGGCAATCGCAGCGGGTGACGCCCCCGTCCGCGGCTCCAGGCAACGGTTTCCATCCTGAGCCCGCGCATACGGGACAAACTTCAACGGCAGTTTTCATAAATTGTGTACATCAACTTTGTACCCGAAGCCGCTTTCGCCGCAACTCAAAAGCGCGCGATCTCTGTGCACATCCTGTGGAGTGAGCGGCAAGTGTGTGGAGAACCGGCTCGAGGCAGCGGGGCCGGGAGTGCATGCCAATTGAGGTCGGAAGAGCCGCTTCCGGAATATTTTTCGCTTCGTTGTAGGAGGTCTGCCGTACATGGCTTATCAAAAGCGGCAACCGGCACGTGTTTCCCATTGACAATCTTTTTACATAGAGGAAAATGGCCATCGCTGGTGCTCGCGCATTGAGTGTACCTTCCCCGGCTGAAGGCGCGGGAACCTTAATGACACCTGTTAGGAGAAAGCATGAATAAAGCTGATCTAGTTGACCGGATCGCCGGAGCCTGCAACATATCGAAGGCGCAGGCGACGACCGCGATCGACACAACAGTGGACAGCGTTACTGCTGCCCTACGCAAAGGGGACCGAGTAGCTTTGATCGGGTTCGGTACGTTTTCCGTCTCGCAGCGCAAGGCCCGCAATGGCCGAAACCCGCAGACGGGTGCCACGATCAAAATCGCTGCCCGCAAAGTCGCCAAATTTACTCCCGGGAACGAACTCAAGAAAGTCGTCAATAAAGGTAAGTAAGGGGCCCCAGAATTTTTGGAAACGAGCGAAACGGCAGGGCGGTCGGACCTGCCGTTTTGTATTTAGCCATCAGCTATCAGCCGTCAGCCATCAGCAAAACGACCTCCATCCACGTCTGAATAGCGGCAAAGTCAGCACCCTGAGGGTTCTTACCTGACGGCTGATGGCTGACGGCTGACGGTTGATGGCTGATGGCTGATACCTACCTGCCTTGCTGAATCGTTCCTGGTTCCGGTAGAATCAAATGTCTGAACCGAGGATTTAGGAACCGCCATGAAAGCAGCTATCCATCCCAATTACACTGAGATCCGCGTGCATTGTGCATGCGGCAACGCATTCGTCACCCGCTCGACCCACAAAGGCGACATCAGCGTAGAAATTTGCGCCGCCTGCCATCCCTTCTTCACCGGCAAGCAGAAGCTGATGGACACGGCTGGCCGGGTGGAGCGCTTCCGCCGCAAGTATGCGAAGAGCGACGCCGGCAAAGCCGAAGCGGCAAAGCTGGAAGCAGCCAAAAAGTAATTTCGCGTGAAAGCACGACAATCTGGAAGCCTCCTCTCGTGGGAGGCTTTGCTTTTTGCGGTATTTAACTGTGGTCAGCTGAGATCGCCTCGTCCGGAAGAAAGTAGAATCAGGCTGTGAAGAAGTTCTGGGACAATCCGGCAGGGGATCGGACGGGCGAGTCGGCCGTCCCCACACTGCCTTTCTCCACCGTGCCCGAACCCACACCCGCCGGGGCGGCGTCGGCTGGGGTATTTCCGGCTGCGCTGACGATTGGGAACGTTCGAATTGCTCCGGCCACGGTGCTCGCTCCGATGGCCGGAGTCACCGACACCGTCTTCCGGCGCTTCATCAAAAATCTGGGCGGATGCGGACTGATCATGACGGAGTTCACGTCGGCAGATGGATTGCTGCGCGATGAGCGGGTCCGCGGAAGGTACCTGCATTTTTACGAAGACGAACACCCGGTTTCGGCACAACTGTTTGGGAGCAGCCCTATGGTGCTCGCCGACGCGGCGCGGATGGTGGAAGACTTTGGCTTCGATCTGGTTGATTTGAACCTGGGGTGTCCGGCAAAGAAGGTTGTAAAGTGTAACGGCGGCTCGGGATTGCTGCGGGATCTTCCGCTGATCCAGAAAATTTTTGAAGCGGTGCGAGCGGCAGTGAAGATTCCATTCACGGTAAAGTTTCGCGCGGGATGGAGCGATGACGAAATTGTTTGCGTAGAACTGGCGCGGATGGCGGAAAGTTGCGGGCTGGGCGCGGTGGCGCTGCATGCCCGGACGCGTGAGCAAGGGTACAGCGGGAATGCGCGGTGGGAGTGGATTGCTTCGGTTAAGCAGGCGGTGAAGATTCCCGTGATTGGCAATGGAGATATACGGTCTCCGGAGGATGCTTGCGCCGTGGTGGCGCAGACGGGATGCGACGCGGTGATGATTGGGCGGATGGCGCCGGCGAACCCGTGGATTTTTCGACAGATTGAGCAATATGTGGGCCGGGCGGCGCACGCCGCGAGCGGGACAGAGCCTCGTCACCACGCCGGCACGCTTTATGACGAACCGACCGAAGCCGATCGCTACCAGATGATTCGTACTTATTTTCAGATGCTGCTGGAAGAAGAAATGCCGGGGGCGGAAGGCAAGATGAAGCAGTTTGCCTCGTGGTTCACGCATGGCATTCCCGGCGGAGCCGCGCTCAGGAAAGCAATTTACGACGCGAAGAGTGGGCCGGAGATTCTGCGCCGCGTCGAAGAGTTCTTCGAGGCTCGGCAGCAGCCGTGTGGCGCCGGCGCTCCTGCGCTCAAAGGCTAAACGGTGACCGTTCCAACCAGCATCCGCATTTGGCACGAGAATCTTCACATTAGTCGCGCGTGCAGCGGCGGTGGCGCGGATAAATTGCCTCTCGTTTCACTTTCTGCAAACGATCACATTCACGGGGGCTTGCGAATTGAAATTGGAGGAAGGTTAGTCCCACATCTCGGCTTCTTTGATCAGGACGATGCGTGTTTCATGTGGTGGCTTCGTGAACTCCAAGGCGTCACTGATGCATTTGCTGCCTCTGACACCGCGACGTATCTGTACGATGAGGGAGAGCAGGGTCAACCTTGTTTTCTCTTCCAGCGTCGCGGGGACCAATCTTTTCTTTCTATAGTCGATTCGCGGATTTCGATGGCGAGGCTGATCCCGCTTGGCAATGTGTGGAGTTTTCAACCGAACAGTGGTTCGCTGAGCACGCCCGTTTTCGTGAGTCATTCGTAACTATCCTGCGAAAAAGAGGCCTCGAAAGAGGCCGATCACTCGATTCAACGCAGACACCTGGAAGAATGAAATCATGCCTCTTTCAGGCCCAGTCTTCCCCGCTCTCCTCGTTCTACGTATCCCCAAGGCGTTTCGTGACCGTGCGTGAAAACGGTCAGCCACTTTCCCGGAATTGCCTGCGCGTAGTATTTCTTGCGGCTTTCGATGGTTTGCAGTGGGAAGAGATCGAAAGCCATCGCCCAGGTGATGTCGAGATGGTTGCTGGTCGGGATCAGATCGGAAATATAGCAAGCTCTTTTCCCTCCACTTTCGACGATCACTGCCTGCATGCTGGCGGTGTGCCCTGGAAAAACCTTGACCGAGATTCCGGGCAACAACCCCTGATCGCCATCCAATAACACCATCTGACCAGATTCAATCAGCGGATCGTAATTTGGGCTCATGTAGCTGATCGCGTCGCGTTCGAGTTGCAGACGGCCGTGCTCCCACTCTTCCCGCTGCGCATAATACTTTGCCTTCGGAAATGTCGGCACGATCTGATCGCCGCGGAGCATGGTGTTCCATCCGCAATGATCGAAATGAAGATGGGTATTGATCACGATATCGATGTCTTCGGGAGCAACTCCCGCGGCGTCGAGATTGTCGAGCAACTGGGCCGGCTGTTTGTAGATTTGGACTAATTTGTCGGAAAGTTTGTTGCCGATGCCGGTCTCGACGAGGATGGTCTTGTCACCGGTGCGTACAAGGAGCGAGTTGAGTCCAGCGTCAACTCGATTTTGTTCGTCGGCCGTGACCCGCTTCGACCACATGGTCTTGGGAACGACGCCGAAAAAGGCTCCGCCATCGAGGAAGTAGGTTCCATCCGAGACGATGGTGAGTTCGAAATCGCCGAGAGTTGTGCGATGCATAAGGCAGCTTTCAGCCGTCAGCTATCAGGTAAATCTCAAGTTCGCCGCGCCGCTGCTTTACCTGACCGCTGAGGGCTGATGGCTAAAAGCTACTTCAATTCTTTGTTCCAAAAATCATCCATCATGTGAAAAAGCTGGGTGCGAGTGCCGGAGCCGGAGATGCCGTGTGTTTTATCGGGATAGATCATCAGGCGGAACTGCTTGCCCGCTTTAATCAATGCATCGGTCATCTGAATCGTATTTTGAAAATGGACGTTGTCGTCGCTCGTCCCATGCACGAGCAGCAGGGACCCATGCAGACTACTGGCCGCGCTCACGATGGAATCGTCATAGGCGCCGGTGTTGTCTTTCAGTTGTCCCATGTAGCGTTCGGTGTAGGTGGAGTCGTAGTCACGCCAACTGGTCACGGGCGCGACCGAAATTCCGGCTTTGAAGCGATCAGAGTGGGTCAAGGAATAGAGCGTCATCGAGCCGCCGTTCGACCATCCCCAGACCGCGGTGCGAGTGCGGTCGAGTTGCGGGAATTGTGCGTATAGCTGATCGAGGGCCGTGGTCTGGTCTTTCAGTTCCACGGCGCCCGACTGGCCGCGAATGGCGGCGGAAAATTTCTTTCCGCGGTTAGGAGTTCCGCGATTGTCGACCGAAAAAACCGCGAAACCTTCGTTCGCCAGGATCTGATGAAACAGCGCATTGGTTCCTCCCCATGCGTCCTGCACCGTCTGCCCGGCAGGACCGCCGTAAACGTAATCGATGAGAGGAATCTTCTGGCTTGCATCGGCGTTACGCGGAAGAATCATGTAGCCGTAGAGGACGGTTCCGTCGTCTGCTTTGAACTCAAGAGGCAGCGGCTGAATCTGATTGAAGTCCGCGATGCCGCGCGCCTCCCAGATTTTGAAGCAGTCGCCACCCGGTGTACAGACGAGAATGCGCGGCGGAGTGAGAGTGGAGGAATGGGTTTCGACGTAATGCTTGCCGTCATCCGCGAATAAAGCGGTGTAATTGCCATGTTCGGCCGAAATGCCGCGCATGGTGGAACCGTCGAGCTTCACCGTGAAGATTTTTTCCTGGCGCGGATCGTTCTTGTTGGCGGTGAAAAAAACAGTGGACGATGCCTCGTCGACCCCGTCGACCGAGATGACCTCGTAGTCCCCGCTCTCGAGTTGGCGTTCGAGCTTGGCATCGGCCGATGCGGGATCGGCGGAGTTGAAACTGTAGAGATAGAGGTGGGTGTGGCCGTCGCGCCAGCTGCTCCAGAGGAATCGATCGCCCGATTTGAGGATGCGGAAGTCGTCGTTAACGTTAACCCATGCGTCGGGAGAGGACTCGGTCAGCACTTTGCGTGAGCGGCCCGACTTAGTGTCGATGAAATAAAGGTCCATCACATCTTGCTTGCGGTTCAATACTTCGGCCCAGGCCCAATCTTCGCGAATCCAACCAAAGCGTGGAAGGTAAGTGTCATCGTCGTCGGTGAGTTTGAGCCAGTGCGGCTTGCCGCCATTGCTGCCAACGACGCCAAGACGAACGGCGGGATTCGGGTCTCCGGCCTTGGGATATTTCTCCTGTTCCACGCGCGGATGGGTGGGCAACCAGTCGGTGATGGGATAAGTGGGGACGCGAGTTTCGTCCATCTGAAGAAAGAGAATTTGGTGGCCTTCGGGCGACCAGAAATAATTGCTGCGGACGGCGAGTTCTTCGGCGTAAAGCCAATCGACTTCGCCGTTCAGCAGATTATCTTCTTTGTCTTTGTCGGGGCTCTTGTCTTTATCTTTTTCGTCGCGAGTTAAAGGACGCTCGCCTTCATCGCCGGAGACGGGATGTACGTACAGGTTGTGTTTGCGGATATACGCGAGACGCTTGCCGTCCGGAGAAAACTTGGGATCTTCGCTCGCTTCGGGTGACGATGTGAGTTGAACCGCGGTACCAGTGTCGAGGCTGAAATACCAGAGTTGGCCCTGCGAATCGAAGAGCAAGTGTTTGGAGTCTGGCGACCACATGTAGGCGGCCACGTGGTAGCGCGTGACACGCTCTTTCTCGCGCTCATCGTGGATGCGGCTGGTGGGTGGGGCGAGCTGCGAGAGCTTGGCCTCGCTGACCAGAACTTTCTTCTCGCCGGTACTTGCGTCAACATACCAGAGTTCGCCGTGCTCGCCGGTCTCGTCGCGTTGAACGAAAGAAACTTTGCTGCCATCGGGACTCCACTTGATAGTTTCAGGTCCGCGGCCGGTTACGCCTCCTTCGGCGAAGATCTGTTCGACGGTCAGCTTTCTGGGCGTGGCGGGCGGAGCATTTTGCGACTGAGCCGCGGCGAACAGGGTTAATAAGTTGAAGGCAAGAACGACAACGAATCTTTTCACGAATGCACTCCGATTGCATGAGGCGTATGTGGCCTCACGCAGGCACGAAACTAAAAAGTGTACAACAGACGGATTGCGGTTTTGCGAGTCAATGCCACCATAAACAGGGGATGTTGCTGAGAAAGGTCGCGGAAGAGGGCCAAACGCAGCAATCCTATTCGAGAATTCCAATTGGCTCGTACACGCGATTTGCTATCACTTTTGTTTGGCCAGCAAGAATCGCCTCGTCGGCGGACAGGAGCATTTCGCGGAAGCCATTCACGTTCGTCCACCGGGATGACGCACGAGTAACCCCGAAGTGCATCGTGACGAGGAAACGTTCGTCCAGGGTAGGGCTGATCAGTTCCACGGTTGCACGGATTGATTCGGCTATTTCCAAGGCTTTCGCGGCTCTATTCCCGAGCACAAGAATAAGAAACGCGTCCCCAATTCTCACGCTGCAGTCTCTGAACCGTTCGTGAAGCATCTGCTCAATGTTCTGTAAAGCTCCGTCGCAAGAGGCGAGGCCAAATATCTCTCGTATCGATCCACAATTGTCCATCACACCCAGAACTAGCGCGACGTTGGACTTGCTCTCCAAGGCGGCGGTGACGTTTTGCATGAATGGTGAGTACGCCAAAGCGGCGGCTAACTTTTCAGTGGTCGTTCTTGTCACGCGCATCGTCTGATTCTCCTGACATCAACTCACGACGAGCGTTGTCATTTGCGAAGAGACGGGATGGCTGGCCTCATAGGCGGCAATTTCGGCTTCGCGCTGGAGGGTGAGTCCGATGTCGTCTAGACCGTTGAGGAGGCAGTGACGGGAAAATTCGTCCATGGCGAAGGTTGCGGCGAAGCCTTTTCCGTCATCGATACGCAAGGACTCCAGATCGATGGTGAGCTGGTAGTTTTCGATTTCTTTGGAACTGCGGATGATTTCCGCGACCTGCTGCTCAGTCAAGCGGATGGTGAGCAGACCGTTTTTCAGGCTGTTGTTAGAGAAAATGTCGCCGAAAGACTCGGCAATCACGGCGCGGAAACCGTAATCGGCGAGGGCCCAGACGGCGTGTTCGCGGGACGATCCGCAGCCGAAGTTCCGTCCTGCGATGAGGATTGAGGCGCCTCGGTAGCGCGGGTTGTGAAGAACGAAGTCTGCGATTTCTTCCCCGTCCGCCGCGAAGCGCCAGTCGTTGAAGAGGAATTGTCCGAAGCCGGTTCGCTCGATGCGTTTCAGAAACTGTTTCGGGATGATCTGATCGGTGTCGACGTTGACTTTGTCGAGTGGAGCGACGATACCGGTGTGTGTGCGAAATGGTTGCATAGGAAAGCCTCGTTAGAAAATGTTATCTGTCGTTCGCCGTTCGCGTCCAAACGTCGATTCAAGAATTGCGAACGACTAACGACGAACGGCGAACGACCTATTGAAATCGCCAGTTTCTTATATCCGTGAAATGTCCGGCGATGGCGGCGGCGGCGGCCATCATCGGGCTGACGAGGTGGGTGCGTCCTCCACGTCCTTGGCGTCCCTCGAAATTACGGTTGCTGGTGGAGGCGCAGCGCTCTCCTGGCTGCAGGATGTCGGGATTCATTCCGAGGCACATCGAGCATCCGGACTCGCGCCATTCAAAGCCGGCGGCGAGGAATATACGGTCGAGCCCTTCGAGTTCGGCGGCGTGCTTGATCGCTTGCGATCCGGGGACGACCATGGCACGAACCTTCGGATTAACATGCTGGCCTTTGGCGACACGGGCCGCAGCGCGCAAGTCTTCGATGCGCGAGTTGGTGCAGGAGCCGATGAAGACGCGATCGATGGCGATCGATTCGATTGGGGTTCCAGAGGTGAGGCCCATATAGGTGAGAGCCTGTTCAACGGCTCTGCGGTCGGACTCCTGCGCGAATGCCTTGCTTTCGGGAACGTTAGACGTAACGGCTGCGACCATGCCGGGATTCGTACCCCAGGTGACAAATGGGGCGAGCGAAGCGGCATCGATGTCGACGACACGATCAAAATGCGCGCCGGGATCGGTCGCTAGCGACCGCCAATGGGCAACGGCTGCGTCCCAATCTTTTCCTTTGGGTGCGAAGCGGCGGCCCTTTACGTAAGCGAAAGTGGTGTCGTCTGGAGCAACGAGTCCGGCTCGGGCGCCCGCCTCGATGCTCATGTTGCAGAGCGTCATGCGCCCTTCCATGGACAAGGCGCGAACGGCATCACCTGCATATTCGATGACGTAGCCGGTAGCGCCATCGGTGCCGATCTGGCCGATAATGCCGAGGGCGAGATCTTTCGCGGTCACTCCCTCGGCAAGTCTTCCGCTGACGCGAATCTGCATAGTTTGCGGTTTTTTCTGCGGCAAGCACTGCGTGGCCAACACGTGTTCGACCTCGGAGGTGCCAATGCCGAAGGCGAGAGAACCAAAGGCGCCATGAGTTGAAGTGTGGCTGTCGCCGCACACGATGGTCATGCCCGGAAGTGTGATGCCGAGTTCTGGGCCGATGACGTGGACGATGCCCTGGTCGGGGGAATCCATGTCAAACAAAGGGACGTCGAATTCGCGGCAATTTCTCTGAAGCGCCTCGATTTGCTTAGCGGCGATCGGATCGGTGATGGGCAGTCCTCGGGGGGTGGTGGGAATGTTGTGATCGACGGTAGCGATGGTCCGCGAGGGCTGGCGGACTTTTCGACTATTGGTACGCAGGCCGTCAAAAGCCTGCGGCGAGGTCACTTCATGGACCAGGTGTAAATCGATATAAAGCAGGGCGGACTGGCCCTCGGGAGCGACGACGACGTGGGCGTCCCATATTTTCTCAAACAGAGTACGTGGAGACATGCTTCCAGTTTCGCCCATAGACCGCTTGAAGTTCAAGGGCGGTAAGCGGGCCGTGGAAGCTTCAGTGCGGCGGGTTCCGATACTCGGTGGAGCGGTTGAACCGATGGGGGGTGACCTTCGTTCTACTGCTTCGGCACCATAAGCCAGTATTTCCAGTTATCATAAAGGTAGTTACCTCGAGGAAATACTGCATGATCAACGGCAAACGTATTGCCGTGGTATTCCCCGCGTACAACGCGGAAAGAACCCTGGAAAAAACGGTACGGGAATTGCCTGACCTGGTCGACATCCGTATTCTGGTCGACGATCATAGTTCCGACCGTACGCTCGAAGTTGCCCATGAACTCGGTCTGCAGACATTCGCGCATGACCGCAATTATGGCTACGGGCGCAATCAGCAGACCTGTTATCGCGAAGCCCTGGCAGCCGGAGCGGACGTTGTGATCATGGTGCACCCGGATTATCAGTACACTCCGCTGCTGGTGACTGCGATGTCGAGCATGATTGCGTATGGCGTCTACGACGTCGTTCTCGGCTCGCGTATTTTAGGGGGCACAGCGCTCGGCGGTGGGATGCCGGTCTACAAATACATCGCCAACCGGCTGCTGACAGCGTTCGAGAATCTGTTTTTGCGAGTCAAACTTTCGGAGTATCACACAGGCTACCGTGCGTTTAGCCGGGAGGTTCTCACACGCCTGCCTCTGCGGGAGAACAGCGACGATTTTGTTTTCGACAACCAGATGCTGGCGCAATGCGTGTACTTTGGATTCCGCATCGGCGAGGTTTCTTGTCCGACCAAGTATTTCGAAGAGGCTTCTTCCATTAACTTCCGCCGCAGCGTGCGGTATGGTCTCGAGGTGCTTCAGACGACGGTTCAGTTTGCGCTGCAGCGAGCGGGAATCCTTGATAATCCCATCTTTAACAAAGACGGCAAGACGCTCGAGAGCGACGGCGAGAGTTATTACGAAGGACGGGCTCGCGCGGCGTCACAACGGCATTAGAACGGCGGCGTCTCTACGCTGCGGATGAAGCTGTGCACTTCAAACCTAACGACTTAGCGCTTCCGCGACAGAAAACCTAAAATCTTGCTGGCCAACTCATCGGAGAAGCCGAAGCGGGCTTTGGCGCGCGAGTAGAGATCGACGGCTTCTTTGTCGAGCCAAATCAGGCAGGACTTCAGAAATCCGTCAGCAGGCCGGGAGCGGTAATTGGTGGAGCGCGCTTTGATTTCGGTGCCGTCTTCGACGGTGTAGTAGTACAAAGCCAGGCTCTTTCGCGATTCTCCCTCGGGACAACGCAGAGGGTCGGGGAATCCGTGATAGGAAACCTCGTTGGTGCGGAATATGAGCGCTTCGTTGAAAAGCGGAGGCACTTTCGCTACACACTGACGCACGTTGCGGTCCCACAGCTCAATCGCTCCTCCCCACTCTAATTGCCAGTTAGGATTGAGATAGAGAATCAGATTGACCTGGCGGCGCCAATGCTTGTGGTAGTGGTGCGTGCTGAAGTCCGTGTGGACGTTGAGAAATCCGCCGGCGCCGGATTGATGGAGCCCGCCGCCCTCGAGCATGTCGTCAGAGACCAGCCCGGGAATGCCGGTAAGTTGGGAAAGCCAGTCAACGAAAGCCTCGGAATTCAGCTCGTCGACGATTTCGCCGAGCAGCGCCGGGAAAAGTTCGCGCTTCGCAAGGCCAAGCTTATTTTCATTCTGATGTTTGTAGCGCGTCCAGGCGTCTGTCGCCATGTCGGGAAACTCATTCGCGGCTTCGCGGGCAACATCGGGATCGAGCAATTGCTTCAGATGCACATGCGGGTAGGGTTGAGCTTCGCGAAACTGGCGCCGCAGGCTGGAAGTTTGATGTGTCCACTTTTCGTAGGGGAAAAGTGACCGAATTGCGGGGGTAACAATCGGATTCGCCATGTATTCTGGGTTGGTGGATGTTATGTCTAGGCTAACACAAGGCACGCGTCGACCGCTGAAATTGCATATCCTCGATTTCGGAAGTTCGGTTCAAGAAGACCGCATCTAGCGTTTTCATCTAACTCACGCAGTTAGATTCTTGTTCGGGCTTTCAAGGTACCCGGCACACCATGACGGTCGAATTCTCGTAAGGGCAGTTCAGCGCAGGGTGATTTTTTTGAGCCGCCGTTTGCTGGACAACGACCCAACTGACACCGTATTTCTTTCGCAGGCGGGCGAAATCTTCGTCGCCAAAATCCTGAAAATTCTTCTCATCCGCGATTTGCTCGGCCCACTTTACCGAGAGCGGCGGAAACATCGAACACGCCCCTTTGTCTTTAACCAAGTCTGCTAGCATGCCGCGCTGGGCGCGGGCGCGAAATCCGTTTTCGTCTTCTCCGGGAAGTTCCATGTGGCGTGGATCGAGAGCAAATAGTGCGTCCACGGGGGTGTTCGCGCGAATCCACTCAAAAGCTTGCGCCCACTGGTTGCGCGGCGCGGACCAGGGCCATTCGATAGAGGCGCTGGCGGGAAAAACCTGGGCCTGGGCAAAATGCATTCCGCAAGCGAGCGGAACAAATAAGAGCACCCAGCGCCAAGCCTGGCGCTGCAGAAGATACTGGCCGATCAGCCCGCCGCCGACGACGACCAGCACCATGTAACACAGCGCGAGACAACGCAGGGGCTGAAGCCGGGTAAGAGCTTCAAATCGGGCGGGAATTCCGAGGCCAATCGCGGCCAGCATGGCGACGAAAACGAATGGCGCCATGGCGCGAGAGATTAATTCCAGATTCGCGAAGCCGCGGCGGCGGGCCCAACTGGCGATCCCCCAAAAGACTAGAACTGGACCGATCACGCCCAGCCATTCGTACCACTCCCAGCGCAGTATGAAATGGGAAGGTTGACGCAATGCGACCTCGTGATACTCGGGCGGCGGGGGTTCAAAGGTGATGCCGAAGGGAAGAGCAAAGCCGACCAGAACGGATGGCCTGGTCGAGATGGGAAGCGCTACGCCGGCAAATCCCAGAAATCGCGGACGAACGAAACTCAGTAATGCTATCCAGATGCAAAACAAGATGGCAAAGCTGGCCATGAAGGGATGCATCGCCGCAGCGAAGATCAACCATAGCGTGGCGCGTCCATATTTTCGGTGAAGCGTCTCGGCGATCGCGAACAGGGCTGCAAATGCCGCGAGGTTGCGCGGGTTCAAATACTGGTCGAGGATAAGGAGCGCCGATCCGGCAAGAGGTAAGGTCAGGAGAACAGTCATTAAGGTGACCGCGGCCCAGCGGGCGCGCTCATCCTCAAATAAGGCGGTTGCCAGCCGCCAACTTGCCGCCAATAGCAAAAAAATAGAGATCAAATGCCAGAGGAAAGCGGCCCACGGCAAGGGCAGGTCGGTGGCGCGCACGGAAAAGGCGATCAGGTTGGGATATAACGTGTGACCGGCGTGTTCGCCAAAAAATTCGGAATTCGTTGGAAACAGGGCGGGGTTCAGAATCTTCAGTACGCCGGGCAGATAAATCTCCGAGTCTTCGGCGTAAGGGTGATAGCCGTGAATAACCAGAGCGAGGGCGGTGAGCAGCAGCAATCCGGCAACGCGCTGGAAGATGAGTGCAATGCGGTTTGTCGGACGAGCGAGTTGATCCATAGTCTCGGACGAAACTGTTCGATGCGAAACAGAATTACAACAGAAAAAAGCTGTGGCAGGAAGCCGCGTCGGCGCTTGCGGGTCGGCTCGTCGGCTCGTAGCATCTAATTTGAGGCATGGCAACCAGTACTCCCACGACCGCGCTGGCGCACAACGGACGATCGCAATTGGCCATCGGTGAGATCTTCACCTTTGCTTACGAAACGTTCATGAGCAACAAGATTCGATTCGCCCTGACGGCGCTCGGCATGGTGATCGGAACGGCCTCGCTGATCCTGGTCACGACGATTGGACTGACGGGCAAGCAGTACCTGCTGAATCAGATTCAATCGATTGGCTCGAACTGGATTTATGCGGAGTACGAAAGCGGCGGCGGGCGCATCACCGATACGGGCAATGACTCCCTGACGATTCAGGACATGGAAGCCGTGCAGCGTGAGGTTGGCGGCATTGTTGCGGCCTCGCCGGTGCTTCCCCTGAACGAACGCGTGGCTGTAGGCGGCGGCAAAGAACGCGACCTCCAGATCATGGGCGTGTATCCGGAATACGAGCAGGTTCGAAACCTCGTAATTCTTGAAGGACGCTTTTTTGATCATCAGGATTCTCAAGCTCATAACAAAGTCGGAGTAATTACTCCCAAACTGGCGGTTCAACTCTACGGGTCGGAACTGGCGTCGCTGGGGAAAACGATCAAGCTGAACGGGCTGCCCTTCACGATCATTGGGACGTTTCGCGAGCGCGTGGACACACTCGGGCAATCGGAAGTGACCGACAATACCATGCTGATTCCCTACACGGTGATCCGCTATTTCCAGGAAACGCCGACGGTAAAACAGATTTTCTTTTCCGCGGCCGATGCATCGCTGGTGGTGCCGGTGACGGCGCAAGTCGCGAGGGTGATCCAGTCAAGGCACCGTCCGGAATCTGTCTATAGTGTTCGAAACCTGACTCAGCTGGTGTCGATGGCTGACAAGATCACGACCTCCATGACCATGGTTTTGCTGGCCGTGTCCCTGGTGGTGTTGCTGGTGAGCGGGATCGGGATCATGAACATCATGCTGGCTACCGTGAGCGCACGCATACGGGAGATTGGAATCCGGAAAGCGATTGGCGCGACCAACCGGGAGATTCGCTTTCAGTTCCTTTCGGAGGCGATTCTGATTTCGCTCATCGGTGGGGTGCTGGGCATTATTTTGGGGCTCGCGATTCCCTTCTCGGTGCGGTTTTTCACGGAGTACCGGATTCCGATTTCGGGCCTTTCGGCGATTATTGCGATCGTCGTCTCCTCGCTGGTGGGCATTTTATTTGGTACAGTTCCGGCGATACGGGCTGCGCAACTGGACCCGGTGGAGAGCCTGCGCTACGAATAGAATTCTCTGCGGAAGCCGAAGAACGTGGTTGTGAAACCTCTGGATACACGAACGCTGGCCGTCGTCTTGCTGAGCGGCGGGATGGATTCCTGCGTGTGCGCGGCTTTGGCGGCGCGAGATCATCGCACCGCGGCCGTGCACGTCAGCTACGGGCAGCGTACGGAGGAACGGGAGCGGCGTTCCTTCGAAAACATCTGTGACCGGCTCGGAATTCGAGACCGCCTACTGGTCCGAAACGAGGCTTTGCGCGCCATAGGAGGATCGGCCCTCACGGACGACAACATTGTCGTTCCCGAGATCCACGCGATCGGGGCAAGCATTCCGGAAGGTGTGCCCGTGACCTATGTTCCCTTTCGGAACGCCCATTTTCTGGCGGTCGCGGTGAGTTGGGCGGAAGTGCTGGGAGCCGAGAAGATTTATATCGGGGCCGTAGAACCAGATAGTTCGGGTTATCCCGACTGCCGGCCGGAGTATTATCGAGCGTTCAACGAGGTGGTGAAGGTGGGCACAAAAGAGGGGACGATCGAGGTGGTAACGCCCCTGATTGCCCTGCATAAACGTGACATTGTGACGCTGGGCCTTGAACTGGGTGCCCCGTTGGATTTAACGTGGTCCTGCTATCAGCGCGAAGATCGCGCCTGTGGTGTCTGCGACAGTTGTGTGCTCCGCCTGCGCGCGTTTCGCGAGGCGGGGGCGGAAGATCCGATTCCCTACGCAGAAACCGCCGCCCGGTCCATTTAGCGTTTGCGTTTTGCCGGTGATGGGCCTCACGCACCCGGTCGAAATGGAAGTGCGCGGCTGGTTCCGAATTCAGGAAGTAAGTCGATCAATCTAAGATTTAACGCCGGGAGGCCAAATCATGACGAAATATTTCATCCTTCCCCTGCTCCTCGTTCTGGCGATCGGGCTGTGCGCTCCTTTCGCCGCCGCGCAGACCACAGGCACCGTGAAGGGAGTTTGCAAAGACTCCGATGGGAAGCCAATTGCGCAAGCCGAGGTGGAGTGGGTTGGTGTCGAATCAGGGCACACCTACAAGCTCAAGACCAACAACAAAGGCGAGTATTTTTCGCTCGGGATTGTCCCCGGCAAATACAACATAAAGCTGAGCAAGGATGGCAAGCAGCTTTTTTCTCTTAACGGTGTACCGGTCGGCCTCGAGGAAACCTCGCAGGATATCGATCTGAAGAAAGAGGCGACCACGCAGGCCCAGGCGCAGGGGATGACGCCAGAACAGCTGAAAGCCAAGCAGGAAGCAGCTGCCAAAGCAGCCACTGAAAACAAGACCGTCGGTTCTTTGAACGAAAAACTCAAGGCAGCTGCGGCGGCGAGCGACGCGAAAGACTACGAGACCGCGATCTCCACACTGAACGAAGCGAATCAGATCGATGCCACTCGCGATTTGATCTGGTTCAAGTTGGGCGACGCCTATCGCATGTCTGCAAGCACGCAGACGGATCCTGCGGAAAAGCAGAAACGGTATGAATCGGCGAGCGCGGCTTATCAAAAGGCCATCGAGCTGCGTACGTCTTCGGACACGGCGGCGAAGGATCCGGACAACAACGCAAAGATGGCGGCGTACTACAACAATCTCGCGGAAGTGTATGCCAAGTCGAACAAGACCGAGGATGCGGTTGCCGACTACAACAAGGCGGCACAGTTGGATCCGACACACGCCGGCACGTACTTCTTCAACGAAGGGGCGATTCTCACCAATACCGGCAAGGTCGACGATGCGATTGTCGCGTTCGACAAAGTGATCGCCGCCGATCCGACCAAGGCTGCCGCCTACTACTGGAAGGGTGTCAACCTGATTGGTAAGGCCACGCTCAAAGGCGACAAGATGGTTGCTCCCGACGGGACTGCTGAAGCGTTCCAGAAATACCTCGAACTCGAACCGGACGGCAAACTTGCTCAGCCCGCCAAAGACATGTTGGCCAGTATTGGTGCAACAGTAGAAACGGGTTTTGGAAAGAAAAAATCAGCACCAGCCAAGAAGCAGTAAAACCATTCTCAGCTGTCTGTTCCCAGTTCTCAGTCGTGCCGCTTTTTCGTGGTTTTCTGAGAACTGGGAGCGATGGCTCTTCACTTTAGTTACCGAGGTTGCTGTCCTACTTGATCTTCGCTCTTCTCCCCGTCCGCGTTACATTCAATACATAGATCTCCCCGGCTTTGCGCAGGTTCTCCCCTGTGGTGTCAATACGGACAACTGGGAGTGTATGGAATGGCTGCTCCGGGGAGTTCCCCGATTGCGATCGCCTTCGAAGGCATCAGCGGGACGGGCTCATTTTCGACGTCCGTGCTGCTGGCCGGTATGTTGCGCGCTTCAGAAAAAGTCAGCGACCTGATTTTTTCTCCGGGGCGTCCTCCGCAAGTGGAGATTCACGGGCAGCTCACGCCCGTCGAAATTGCCGGTACGGGAAACCTTTCGGCGGACGACACGCGGCGCATCGCCGCTGACCTGATCGGCGCCAACAAACAGGCGATTAATACGCTGCGCGAGCAGGGATCCTGCGACATTTCTTACGGATTGCCGGGAATGGCTCGCTTCCGCGTCAATGTCTTTATCCAGCGGGGCAGTTGCGCCATTGTGATGCGCGTCATTCCCACTGTCATCCCAACGTTTCGTTCGCTGCACCTGCCAGCCCAATTGGACGAGGCCGCGAAGGTCCGCAACGGCATCATTCTGGTCACCGGCGGCACCGGGTCGGGCAAGTCTTCGACGCTCGCCGCGCTGATCGACCGCATCAATAGCGACTATTGCTATCACGTTTTGACCGTCGAAGATCCGATCGAATTTCTGCACAAGCACAAGAAGTCCACGGTCCACCAGCGCGAACTTCACAGCGACGCTCCAAATTTTGCGCTGGCGCTGCGGGCCGCTCTGCGGCAGGCGCCGCGAGTGATTATGGTCGGTGAGATTCGCGACCGCGACACGCTGGAAATCCTGCTGGAAGCGGCGGAAAACGGCCATCTGGTTCTTTCCAGCATGCAGACCGTCGATGCCTCGAAAACCATCGATCGCATTCTGGGGCAATTCTCGGCCGCAGAGCAGCAATCGGTGCGCGAGCGTCTGGCTAAGACCTTCCGCTACATCATCGCGCAGAGGCTGATCCCTCGAACAGATGGAGGCGATCGGGTTCCAGTAGTTGAGATTCTGAAATCGAACACCCGCACCCGCGACTGCGTGGAACAAGGCGAACGGCCGGGACGCACTCTTCTTGACGTGATCAAAGCCAGCGAGAACGAGGGCATGCAACACTTCGACGGCGAGATTGCCAAGCTGGTCCGTTCGGGACTGGTGGATCTCGAAACCGGACTTTGCTTTGCCAGCAACGCCACGGTGCTGGGTCAGGAACTAGCGCGGTAGACAGTACCAAGACCCAAATTCTAGTACCCAGTGCCCAGGAAAAAACCCTCGACAAGTTTTCAGTTTCTCGAAAACGGTCATTCATCTTGGCGCGGTATGATTCTAACGTGCCTTTATCAAATCCCTCGTCAACGGAAGCGACACCAGCGCGCGCGCTGAGCTTCGAAGACGCACGGCGTCTGGTGGAGCGGCATGCCGGTCAGGTCTCCCCAGGCAAGCCCGAATCTCTGGATTTATTGGCCGCTGCGGGGCGCGTCTTGGCCGAAGAAATTCGGGCGGATCGCGACTTTCCTCCATTTGACCGGGCCACCCGCGACGGATATGCGGTGCGGGCAGCGGACGTGACGGCGCTTCCTACGCGGCTCGAAGTGGTGGGAGAAATTAAGGCAGGAGATTTGCCAGAGTGTCTGACGATGAATCGCGGGCAGGCTGTTTCGATCATGACGGGAGCGACGATGCCGGCGGGGGCCGATGCCGTCGTGATGGTGGAGTATACGTCGGCTCAGGAAGTCGGCGCTCGGGAAGTTCTCGATTCTGAAATTGGTGTTTCTGAGAAAGCTCAGCCGTCCGCGCCGGTTGCATCTCACTCTAACGTCGCAACGGGCACGACGTTAGGATGGGGCTCCCGCATTGTCGAGGTTCGCCATGGGGTGAGCGCGGGCGAGAATTTTGTGCCGCGTGGTGCAGAGGCTCGGGTGGGTCAAGTGCTGCTGGGCCGGGGGCGACGGCTCGATTTTGCGGGGATCGCGATTGCGGCGTCCGTGGGCAAAGACCGCGTGCAGGTTTTTCGGAAGCCTCGCGTGGCCGTTCTTTCGACGGGCGATGAACTGGTTGAGATCGGCGCGAGTCCGGAAGCGGGGCAGATTCGAAATTCCAATTCCTATTCGCTGGCGGCGCAGATTCAGCCGGCTGGCGGAGAACCGGTCCTTCTGGTGGTTGCTCCCGATGAGCCGCGTAGATTGCGAGCTCTGATCGAAGAAGGCTTGCAGTGCGATTTGTTGCTGCTGACCGGCGGCGTCTCTATGGGGAAGTACGACTTGGTGGAGCAGGTGCTGACTGAGTTGTCAGCGGAGTTTTACTTCACGGGAGCGGCGATTCAGCCGGGGCGTCCGGTGGTGTTTGGGGCTTGTGCCGCGGGCGTTGTTGGCCATCCTAGCGGTGGAGATACTGCAGACACGCGCACAGGAGTGTCCGCGCCACTCAAGACGTATTTTTTCGGATTGCCGGGGAATCCGGTTTCGACGATGGTTACGTTCGAACTGTTCGCGCGGCCAATGATTGAGGCTCTGGCGGGGATGAGGCCGCTGCCGCTGATCTTTCTTCGGGCACGGCTCAAATCAGAGATCAAGACAAAGACGGGGCTCAAGAGATTTTTGCCAGCGATTCTTTCCGGTGAGTTTGAGAATGCCGAGGTCGAGTTGGCGCGGTGGCAAGGCTCCGGTGACATTGCGACGCTGGCTCGTGCGAATTGCTATGTTGTGATTCCTCCGGATCGGGAGCGGATCGAGGCGGGAGATTGGGTGCCGCTGTTGTTGCGATGAGCCTCTTTACAAAACAGATCTTAGAGTTCAGTCCGAAAAGCCGCTATCGGCCTCGGCGTCCAGAGCAACAACAGAAATAAACCAGTGGTGTAAAATAGCCCCGCTTGCCGAAAGGTACCGCCGAAAACCATCCGCAATGTCAGTCCCCACCAAACGATACTTTCGGCGAAAGCCATTCCAATAATCTGACCTGCTTGCCACTGTCTAAGAGCTTTTTGATTGGAAGGGTCGTCTGCCAGCGCAGATTCGGAGCGGCGTATTAGTCGGCGGCGAAAACGAAACCCCGTGAAAGCCGACCAAAATGCAAGACCCACAGCCAGCGAGTGCCTCCACGTCCATTGACTGCTGCCGCGCTCAAACAGAATCTCCGTAATGTATGCGACGATCGGGATCACCGCTATGAATGCTGCCTGAATAAGGTGTAATTTTCTCAGCTGTGATTTCATTTCGTTCATGTTCAACGCTCACCGGCGGATTTTGGCGTCATGGGTTGAACGAGGGCGCGCGGCTGCTCTTACGTCAATTACTTTTACGACTGAGCCACGAGCCCAACGGAGTACGATACCCTGTTTAAGGAATGGCGAAAAGGCGTCTCCAACTTTCGCACTATGACGCGGGCGGCCAGGCGCGGATGGTCGACGTGTCATCCAAAGCGCGCACGGCGCGCGAGGCCGAGGCGAGCGCGTTTGTAGCAATGTCTGCGAAGGTGTTGCGGGCACTGCCGCAGAATCCCAAGGGTGATCCACTGGAGGTCGCTCGGACGGCGGGGATTCTGGCGGCGAAACGGACGTCGGAGTTGATTCCCATGTGCCATCCTGTGCCGCTGTCGCACATTGCTGTGACCTTACGCGTGTGCGAGAATGGCGTTTCTGTTGCCACAAAAGTAAAGACGACGGCGGAAACGGGCGTAGAAATGGAAGCTCTGGTCGCGGCCAGCGTGGCGGCCTTGACGGTGTACGACATGTGCAAGGCGCTCGATAAGGGCATCGAAATTCGAGAAGTGGTGCTGGAGCGGAAGTCGGGCGGCAAGAGCGGAGATTACAAACGAAGCAGCAAGCGGAAATAGCCGTAGGCTGCGAGCTGACCATGGCGAGCGACGTCAAAATTCTGCTGGTGGATGACAACCCGATGGTGCTCGGGATGCTTCAACAGTCGCTCGCAACGATGGGCGTGGTAACGGTGGCAACCGATGCGGCCGATGCGTTGCTGAAGGCCGTCGATGATTTGCCGGATGTGATGATTTGCGATTACCGCATGCCGGGAATGGATGGCCGGCAGCTGCTGGAGAAATTGAAGAGCCGTCCGGCGACCGCGGGGATTGCCGTGATTCTGATGGCCAGCAAAGCCGACATCAGCGAACGGCTGTCGGTGCAGGACGCGATTGAAGACTATCTGGAAAAGCCTTTTTTTCTGAAAGATGCCACTCACAAGATCAAGCGCGTCATCGACCGGATCGCGCTGGAGAAACTGAGCAAGGCGGCGTCGACGGACGGCATCCTGCGCGGCAGTTTGTCGCAGATGAATGTCATCGACCTGGTGCAGTCGCTGGAGATGGGCCGCAAAAGTTGTTCGTTGACGATGACCAACGGTGACGACAAATGCGAGATCTACTTCAGCCAGGGGCAGGCGAAGCACGCCGCCTATGGGTCGATTACGGGAGATGAAGCAGTTTTCAAAGTGTTGCGCTGGACCGAAGGAAATTTTCAGGTCGATTTTAACGGCAAGTCGTCGCAGGAAACCACAACGCTCAATACCCAGGGCCTCCTGATGGAAGGCTTGCGGTTGCTGGACGAGGCGCAGCGCGATGCGGCGAACGAGGGTGAAGATGTCCTCCTCGATACCTGAGGCCGCGGTCGCTGATAAGACGCGGGCGGCAGTGTTGACGGTGAGCGATTCGTGTTCGCGCGGCGAAAAGGTAGATCTCTCAGGGCCCGCGGTAGCGGAGACCTTGGCCAGACGCAATTTTCAAGTGGTGGTGCGCAGTGTGGTCGCCGATGAGCGCGCCTCGATCCAGGACAAACTAATTGAATTATGCGGCTCGGCTCGCCTCGTGGTGACCACGGGCGGGACCGGGATTGCTCCCCGCGACGTGACGCCCGAGGCGACCATTGCTGTTTGCGAGCGCCTGGTCGAAGGGATTGCTGAGCAGATGCGTTTGCAAGGAATACAGAAGACGCGCTTCGCTGCGCTCAGTCGTGCCGTGTGCGGTATCCGCGGGACGACCCTCATTTTGAACCTACCGGGAAATCCCGCCGGGGCGGCAGACTCGCTGGAAGCGGTGATCGATCTTTTGCCGCATGCGCTGGAGTTGATTGCAGGAAGAACGGCGCATGGGTGAGGGGAACGTCGCTGGTCGTTCGCGAACTGCGCATAGTGCACACTGACGTCTCCGACAGCCGATCGAGAGATTTTGCGAACGACGAAGGACGAACGACCAACGATAATTCGAGTATCCAGTAAACTGACCTTACCGTTTTGAACAAGATTAAACATTTCATCCACGCGTACGGCGATTGGATCAAGCATATTCTGGCGCCACTCGGTCCGTGGGGAATGCTCGCGTTTGCGGCGGTGGATGGCTCGTTCATGGGCATGCCGCTCGACGCAATTTTTGTCGGCTACGTTTACCATGACCGAGCGCGATTCCTTCTATATGTGCTGCTCGCCTCGGCCGGGTCAGCGCTCGGCAGCATCGTAATCTACGCCATCGGTTATACGGGAGGCGAGGTGCTGTTGCGCAAGCGCCTTTCCCCGGCGCGCTTCGAGAAAATCCACGAGTCGTTCGACCGACATGAATTTTGGGCGCTGATGTTTCCGGCGATGCTGCCGCCCCCAACACCGTTCAAGGCCGTGGTTCTGGCGGCCGCGGGCTTCGAGATGAATTTCGGGCGTTTTCTGCTGGCGATTTTTGCGGGCCGGTTTGTGCGCTTCCTGATTGAAGCGCTTCTGACGATATGGTTCGGTCCCCAGATTGTAACGGCCACGGGAAGTCTTTTTGCACACCACTTTCTGTTGATTGGCGCAGCCTTTACCGGGCTGCTGGCAGGATGGCTGATCTGGCGGAGGACGAAGCGCCCACGCGCAGGGGCGGCTCTCCCTCCTGAAGAAACTCGTTTGGCTGGTTAGCCACGTGAGCCTTTGCTCAGGAATTTACTCGTTGCAAGTGCGTGTCTTTGAAAAAGGTGGGATATTTCAGGCCATAGCCGAGCACACGGTCAAATTCAATGTGCGCTGCCCAGACCAGGGCAAACGGCAGAGCTTTTCCCCAGTGCATGGCATACGAAAGGCTCCCAAGCGAGGCGGGGAAAGCAGCGAAATGCGCCAGGTTGTACAACCCGGCTCCAATCCGCTCATCCTTGAGGTAGCCCACCATGAACAGATCGGGCCAAAGGAACAGCAGAAAAAACCAACCCCAGCCCGCTCCGATGGAGTGATAAAGGTTCAAGCAGACCAGCAACAGCACCCCGCCCTCAATGCGCAGCAGTACTCCGGGCTTGGCTAACATTAGACGGTTGCGGCTCCCTGCGTCCCACGATTAGACCTCGCCACCAAAGCCGCAAGCGCAGGCAATCCAAACATCACTGCGGTAAAGAGCAGATCGCCGGCAACTTCGCGGCGGAAGAACGGAATCCCCGCTGCGTAGCAGGTCATGAGGCCCGCAAGCGTCTTGGGATACATGCTCCAGCAGGCCCAGACGGCGAAATTACTGACCACAAAGAACGACACGGAGCCAGCCAGCGCGGCTCCGCCCACGCGCAGCCAGCTTGAGTTTTCGCGCAGCTGAGTGCCGAGCCAAAGAATCGCCGCATACCACGCCCAGGTGACGAAGTGATCCCAGGAAAAAGTGTACGAGTAGACGAACTTGGTGAGGATCACATCGGAGGCGGCCAGCAGGGCAAATGGAATCCAAAGCTGGCGTTTCGAACCCCGTGCTCCGAAATAGAGCAGGGCGGCTGCGACGGGCGTGAAGTTCCAGGGATGCGGCATAAACGGCATGCGCGCGATAACGGCAAAAATAACAAATAGATAAGCCAGCATGATCACCTCAAAGTAGGACGTAATTAGGATTGTTGCGCGAGCGGATACTAGCGGTCAAGCGATACAAAAACGCGGCTTGCTTTCGGTTTCTTCCGGGAGCAAACGAACCGCAGCCTCAACGGGGGAGATTGACGACATCACCACTAACCCCTAAGATGAATCGCCTCCGCTTCCCCCGAGAGCCGGGTACAAAGTCGGAACATGCCTCAACCACGATGATCGGAAAAACGGTTTCCCATTACCGCATTCTGGAATTGCTCGGCGGCGGGGGAATGGGCGTCGTCTATAAAGCGGAAGACACCGCATTGGGCCGTTTTGTCGCCCTGAAATTTCTTCCCGAAGAGGCTTCGCAAGATCCCCAGGCCCTCGAGCGTTTCCGGCGAGAGGCCCGCGCCGCATCGTCGCTGAACCATCCCAACATTTGCACCATTCACGAAATCGGCGAGCACGAAGGGCAGTTGTTCATCGTAATGGAGTGCCTGAGCGGCCAGACCTTGAAGCATCTCATCCAGGGCAAGCCGCTGGAATTGGAAAACCTGCTGGGCTTGGGCATCGAAGTTGCCGATGCGCTGGATGCCGCTCACAGCAAGGGTATCGTCCACCGAGACATCAAGCCAGCGAATATCTTTGTGACGGATCGCGGGCACGCGAAGGTACTCGATTTCGGATTGGCGAAGATCGCCCGGCCCAGCCGATCGGCTCTCGACGATTCGCAGACTCGGGCCGACGTGAGCAATCTGGATTTGACCAGTCCTGGCACCGCCGTGGGTACGGTGGCTTATATGTCTCCCGAGCAACTGCGCGGGAAGGAACTCGACGGGCGCACGGATTTGTTCTCGTTTGGTGTTGTCCTTTACGAAATGGCGACCGGGGTGGTGCCCTTCCGCGGCGAGACCTCGGCGGTGATTACCGACGCGATTCTGAATCGCGCGCCGACCACGGCGACGCGGTTGCGACCCGAGATTCCTCTCAAGCTGGAAGAGACGATCAGCAAGGCGCTCGAAAAGGATCGCGATCTGCGCTGCCAGAGTGCGGCTGAATTGCGCGCCGACCTGAAGCGCTTGAAACGGTCGATCGATTCGTCCCGGACATCGGTGGTGACCGACGCTAATCAGGAGTCTTCGGGCGCGACCCGCGCGTCGTCCTCGTATTCCTCGTCCTCGTCGCCCTTGGCACCAGCCGTCGCGGCCGATCGCGGCATGTCCATCCGAACGCGTGCGCTCCTCCTCTTCTCAATTTTGCTGGCGCTGGCGGTGGGTGTTTATGGCGGCAAGATTTATTTCACTGCGACACCCTTGCCGCCGCCCATCTACCGTCAACTCACATTCCGGCGTGGCAGTATCCGTTCCGCGCGCTTCGCTCCGGACGGCCAGACGATTCTTTACAGCGCCGCTTGGCAGGGAGGCCCGGTAGACGTATTTACCGCTCGCCCTGAAGCTCCGGAAGCGCGTTCCATGGGGCTGACTCGCACCCAACTCGTTTCGGTCTCTTCGGCGTCGGAGATGGCCGTCCTTCTCAACAGCAAGGCCATTGGAACGTGGGTCAATATGGGGACGCTGGCGCGTGCTCCGTTGGTCGGTGGCGCTCCGCGAGAAGTGCTGGAGCAAGTGCAGTGGGCGGATTGGGCTGCGGACGGCAACAGCCTCGCTGTGGTTCGCGATATGGGCGGACGCAACCGGCTGGAATATCCGATCGGCCATCCGTTATATGAAACTGGCGGTTGGATTGGTCATCCCCGCGTCTCCCCCAAGGGTGACATGATCGCCTTCATCGATCATCCTGTTCAAGGGGACGACAGCGGTTCACTCGCTGTGGTTGACATGACCGGCAACAAGAAGAATCTTTCCGGCGAATGGTTCACCATTCAGGGCGTAGCGTGGTCTCCGGATGGTAAGGAGGTCTGGTTCACCGCGAGCAAGTCCGGTGTTGACCGTACTCTCTACGCGACCACGTTGGGCGGCAAGGAGCGCATGGTGCTGCGGCTGCCCGGCGCGGTCATGATCTTCGATATTTTCAAAGATGGACGCGTGCTGCTCATGCGGGCGAGTTGGCGTCGTGAATTGATCGGCATCGGCGCCGACGATTCGAAACAGCATGATCTCTCGTGGCTCGATTACACGTATCCCGCCGACATTTCGCCGGACGGCAAAACGCTGCTCTTTGATGAAGAGGGTGGCGGCGGGTCATTGGATTATTCAAAGTCCGGCGGCTTGTCGTATGCGGTCTACATTCGCAAAACTGACGGATCTCCCGCGGTGCTGCTGGGCGAAGGCGGAGCCGTCGCGCTGTCGCCTGACGGCAAAGCGGTGATTGCCCAGACCCGGGATTCTCCCTCGCAGCTCAACCTGCTGACCACGGGCGCGGGCGAGGCAAAGAGTATCACCAAAGATAATATCAATCACTCGTGGGCCCGCTGGTTTCCCGACGGGAAGCGCATTCTATTTTCCGGCAACGAACCGGGCAAGGGCGTGAAACTCTACGTCCGCGACGTGGCCTCTGGCAAGAGCGACCCGATCACCCCAGAAGGTGTGAGTGGCACCGCCTTCGTCGTCTCTCCCGATGGACAGCTGGTGGCTGGAATCGGGCCCGATCAAAAGGGATATCTATATCCGGTCGCGGGCGGCGAGCCGCGCATGATTCCCGGCCTCAATCCTGGGGAGCAACCAATTACGTTCAGCGCCGATGGCGGCTCGCTCTACATCTATCAGCCCGGCGAGTTGCCGGCGAAGGTCGACCGTCTCGATCTGCGCACCGGGCAACGGACCCTTTGGAAGCAACTCATGCCTTCCGATCCGGCGGGCGTCGAAACCATTGGTCCCATCCTGATGACGCCGGACGCGAAAAGCTGTGTCTTTGGCTATCATCGTATGCTCGCTGATCTTTATTTGGTCGAGGGGCTGAAGTAGCGGCGGTTCTTGTCTGCACTCAGCCGCAAGCTTACTTCGTGCTTCGACCGTTGTGTCCCATGCCGAAGCGTTCTTCCACTACCTGCAGGTCGCGGTTAAGAAAGACCACGGCGCTCAGTGTTCCGCGGGTGCTTCCTGGATAATCGTAGCGCAGATCCATAAAACGAACGGCATAAGCGGCATCGGTCTTGTTCACGGAATCGGGAGCGAGCTCTTCCGTTTCTACCAAGGGATACGCAGCCCAACTCAGGTACACGCGCCCGAGATAAGTCTTCTTGGCGGCGAGCGAGATGGTTGTTTCTTCGGGCTTGTAGCGAACTTGCATTTGCTCTGTGGGATCGACTTCGGGCGTGAGGGAATCAACGTCCATGGTGGCGAAGAAGTTCGAGGTTTCGACGACGCCGTGCCAGCGGAAGGGATTCGTAATGTAGGGGTAGGCGGAGACGCGGAGCGAACTGGATCCTTGATACTCCCTCGCCGCGAGCGCGCCCAAAGCGCGGCGATGCTGGTAGTCACAAAGGCCCCAGTAGGCGAAGACCACGAGCAGAGCGAGAGTAGCGGCAAACTTTCCTTTGAGAGGAGGGTGTGGGCCCTTGTTGCGCGCGCCGATTTCTTCGTTGATAAGAGAAAACAGGCCCGGAACAATCAAGCCCAGAACAAGAGCGACAAGAAGAATGGGCTCGACGATGAACACGATGTCCCAGGAAATCCAGCGCTCGGAGAAGGGCCAAAAAGGTCGAACTCCGTAGGCGGTCGTGTAGTCGAGCAAAATGTGGCTCACGCCAGCGAGGCAGGCGAAAGCGAAGAGCACTCCCCAACGCGGAGGCAGATCAGGGTTGCGCGTTTTGTGGCCCCGCAAGCGCCAGATCAGGTAGATGAAGGCGACGACAGCCGCGGCGACGAGCGGGACTCCCAGGAAAGAATGGGTAAAGCCGCGATGATGATTCAGGCCGAAGGCGGAGCCACCGAATCGGCTGAGCACATCGAGGTCGGGAGCTTCGGCGGCAAGCGTTAGCGTAGCTGTGGCGAGCGCAGTCTTGCGGTTGAGTCCGGCGCGGCCCATGGCGGCGCCGAAAAGAAAGTGAGTAACGGGTTCCACGAGAGGTTAGAGATTAAAAGTCAGATTGCAGAGTTTGAAGAACTTTTCTACCGTTGCGAATCTGACCTCTAACCTTCGACCTCTGACCATTGACCTCTAATGTCCTCTAACTTCGAACCGGGTTTTCCAATGCCGGATGCACACTCAATGTGTGACTCGACCATTCATTCATGGGGTGCATTTCGCCGCAGTCGAGGCACTTCGTCGACCCATATTGTGTCGAACAGTGGGGACAGACCGCTCCCGTTTGAAAAGTATCGAAGGCTTGGCCGCATTTTCCGCATCTCCAATACTCGCCGATGGGCGGACTCGACTTGCAGGAAGGACAGGCGAATTCGAAGCGCCGCGGTAGTTTGGCGAATCGAAGCAAGGCGCGGGCGTGTTGCAGACCACTCCAGCAATTCATGAGCATGAAGGCTGCGAGAACTCCGTACCATAGCGATTGCGTCCAGAAGGCAAGAACGATGAAGGCCGCGATGCCGATCAACCCGAGGATGGTCGCCACCAAGAGACTGCGCGCCCGCCCCATGACAAACCAAAGCAGAGAGCGAAGAATCTGGCCGCCATCGAGAGGATAGATGGGCAGAATGTTAAATAACAGAAGGACTAAGTTAATCCATGCGACCGCTCGTAGAAAATTGTGAAGGTCGGGAACCGCCGTGTACCAACCAAATGATCGGCTCATGTATCCGATTCCCAGGAGAATAGGAATGAAGGCAACGTTCACGAGCGGTCCGGCCGCGATGCTCCACAATGTGGCCCCCGGACGCTGTGGCGGATTTACGTAGGCGACTCCACCTAGTGGCCAGAGGACGATACGATCTGCCTGCCCACCGACTTGACGGCAAGCGAGTGCGTGGCCGAATTCGTGAATCATCACGATGAGAAAGAGCGCGACGTATTCCGCTATGTTCCACCCGATCGAGGAATAGTCGCCTTTACGGGCGTTGATTTCGTAAAACGCCAATAAGAACCACGACCAGTGGAGAAAGACCTCGATTCCGGAGAATCGAAAGAGGCGGATGGAACCTGAGCGGCCGGTGGGCATGGGTCTCGCTCAATGATACAGCGGCCCGGTACAAATTTCCGTTAGTCCCTTACCAACTTAAGCGGGCACGACTATTGTCAACGCGTCCTGTCGCATTGTCATCCGGGCCGGTAGGCGGCCCAGGAGTTCTCCATCGGCTTCGACGTAGACTCTGGCGCTTTTGTGCGGGCGGGTTTCTACGCCGGCGTCTTTATCCTGCGGAAGCCTGCACGCGATTTCGGAGCAACTTACCAAGTCGATGCCTTTTACATTCCAGTGCCGGCCGACTAGGGCTCCGGCGACGTATTGCAGGTAGGCGTTGCGGCTGGCCGTGCGGCACATCACGGCGCGGAGATCGTTGCAATCCAGGGAGGCTCCGGGAACGAGTTCGCGGAGAATATTGCCGAAGAAACGGATTCTTACGGCGAGCAGTTCGGTGAGTTGCGCGGTTTCTTTGTGGCCCGAGCCGTTGGAATATTCAACTTCGAAGCGGCGCATGTTGTAAGTCGCCCACAGCTGCCACGCCTTGAAGTAGTAGGCGGCCATTCCGCCGCGTTTTTTGAGATGGGCGTTGAGGTTGTAGAAGAGGTGGGCGTCGACTCCGATACCGGCGGCGACGGTGAAGTAGCGGGAGGCGGTTTTGCCATGGAAATCTTCGTATTCGACTTGGCCGAGTGCGATCCGACGAATTGTGCTTTTGCCCTCGACAGCCACTTCGGCGGCGGCGGAGGGACGCAGCGGAATCCTGAGATCGTGCGCGAGGGCATTGGCGGTGCCGAAGGGAAGAATGGCGAGAGCGACGGGAGTATTGGCGAGTCCCTGGATGACGTCGTGGATGGTGCCATCGCCTCCGCAGGCGAAGACGGTGTCGCTGCCGTCGGCGACGGCGCAGCGGGCGTTGTCGGTGGCTTCCTGGCTGGAGCGGCAGACGGTGAGTTCGGTGCGGACGCCGGCGGACTGGATGATTCCGATAGCGTGATTGAGCTCGGCGTCGCGCCCGCGGCGGCCCGAGTTGGGGTTAAACAAAATTGTCGCCTTACGCATGCTGCGGAGTGGCCCCGATTCGAGTTTATCGTACGGCGCGGGCGCGCGCGGCGCATGCGGACACGTTTAACCTGTGAGTAATAATTGGTTAGTAACGAGATACCTCTCGCTCTGAGTGGAGCACAGCATAGACGTGATGCGGCAAGCCGTGCCACGTCACTTCTTTCCAAAATTTCATGCCTATGCGTTCGGCAACGCGAAGCGACGGAAGATTTTCGGGACGAATCAGGGAGACGAGGCGATCGGCTTGAAGATGCGCGAAGGCCCAATCGCGGCAGGCGCTGGCCGCTTCGGTGGCGTAGCCGTGGCCCCACCGGTCGCGGCGGAGGTGGTATCCGATTTCGTAGAGGTCTTCGCCGCCGATTTGCTGGCGGACGATGCCGCAGTCGCCGATGAGTTCGTGGGTTACGATCGACTCGATTGCCCACAAACCGACGCCGTCATTGCGGTAGCGCTGGAGGTTGCGGGTGATCCATTGTTCAACTCCGGCGCGATCGTAGGGTTCAGGGTAGTAGAGCATCGTTTCGAGATCGCCCAAAACCTGCGCCAAAGGATCGGCGTCCGCGGGCGTGAACTGGCGCAAGATGAGGCGTGGGGTTTGCAGAATCTGCATGGCTCGGTCTTCGGTCGACCGTCATTGTCGAACTCACATTTTAAGTCGGCGAATCAGCTTTCCGATTCAGCGAGGCTTCCAGCCCATCCAGTCCAGCATCCAGCGCCAGCTGCTTTCCTGGGTACGGTTGGCTGGCGGTCGAGGCAAGGGCTGATCGGAATAGACGACGGGCCTTCCGCGATAGGCGTCCGCGAGTTGCTTGAATACTCTGCCCTGTTCTTTGACTTTGCCGTCGTTGGTGAGCAGGCCGAGGCTGTATTCGAGGGGATTGAAATCCAATTTGGGGTCGACATCGTGACTGTCCCAATAGGTAAACCAGCCGACTCCAGAGGCGATTGCGGCCTGAACGGATTTCTCCAGCCATTCTGCATTCTGTTTTTGATCGAGAGATTCGATGCAGGTGTTGAACTCTTCGGCCCAGACGGGCTTAGACTGCGCGTTCGAATTGGAATCGGTTCCCGCATACGAGCGAATCAGGCTTGCCATCGCGGCGAGCAGTTTAATGCTGGGTGGGTCCATCGCACCGCCGTATTTCAACGATCCCGACCAATAGGGATAGCAGTGCATCACAGGCAGTGGGCGAGCGACGAGCGCTTGCGGCGAGAAAGTGTCGGCCTCGAACCAGGGCAGTTCATCGACTCCGTTGACGTGAAGGCCTTGGGGAAAGACCTCCTCCATGAGGGCGAAAAGCTTGGCCATCCAGGCGTCGCCAGTAGCGGGGTCGGTGCTCCAACAGGTGTTGATTTCATTGCCGACGTCGAACCCGATGACGTTGTTTTTTGCCGCCAGCACGCGGCCCAGTTCACGAATGAAAAGTTCTTGCGCCTGCCACATCATGGTGTCGGTGTAGAAGGCGGTGGCGGCCTTGTTGAAGGGTGGTAGGAAATACCAGCCGCTGAGTTGTCCCGTAAACACGGTGACAACGGCATCGAGATGGCGCTCGGCCATGAGGCTGAGCAACTGGTCCAGACGCTCGAGGTGAAGCGGGCTGACCCACTTGGGATTCGGTTGAAAGTAAGGCCAGATGAGGAGAATGCGCAGATGATCCGCTCCCAGGTCGGTGATGGCGTCGAGATCGCGCCGAATGGGATCGGCGTTCCAGTCATTCCAGCAAAACCACCACTTTTGGGAGGGCGTGTAGTTGACCCCGAAGCGGTAGCGGTTGAGCTCGTGGCGCGGATCAGGAACGGCAACCGGTGCCAGATTGGGGGCGGCTAACGTCTGCACCCTCTCGGCCCACGCGGAAGGTCTCGGAGCCAGTGAGGCGATGGCAGCGGTGCGCAGGGCTCCGGAGAGGAAATGTCTTCTATGCATGGTGTCTGCCTAGCAATATACGCGCGGATTGCAGTTTTCTTCGCTTAACAAAGCACGCACCAGGCAGAGTCACGAAAAGAAAAGGGAACCGAAGACACGGTCGCATGCGGGACCGTGGTTACTTGAGATGGGTCGCTCCGAGAACGTAAGCTGCTTCAGGAACGAAGGAGCGTATTTTGGATTTACCAGCAAGCCCAGCAGCTAACAAGCCAGCTTCTGCCGCGGCGCCTGCCGTTGCTAAACAAGTGATTCCGACGCCAGGATTATTGCTCGCCATGCTGCGCGTTTCGGCGCGGGTGAGCGATCTGATTCTCTCGCCTGGAAGTTTGCCGCACGTCGAGGTGAGCGGGCAGTTGATTCCGGTGAAGATTCCGGGACTGCTCATGCTGACGCCGGAAGACACGCGGCGGATATCCGAGGAACTGATCGGAGTCAATCCCCAGGCGACCGAGACCCTACGGGCGCACGGATCCTGCGACATTTCTTACAGTATTCCCGGTAAGACGCGCTTTCGCGTGAATGTTTTTGTGCAGCGCGGAACGTACGCGGTGGTGATGCGTGTGATTCCGAGCGGCATTCCGACATTCGAGGATCTAAAGTTGCCGCCGCAACTGGCGGAGGTCGCTCAGGTGAAAAACGGCGTGGTGCTGGTGACCGGGCCGACGGGGTCGGGAAAATCGTCGACGCTGGCGGCGGTGCTCGACCGGATCAACGAGACAAAGGCCTATCACATCCTGACGATTGAGGATCCGATTGAGTTTCTGCACCGGCACAAGAAGTCGATCATCCACCAGCGAGAGCTGCACAGCGACACGCCAAGTTTCGCGCTGGCGTTGCGGGCGGCGCTGCGCCAGGCTCCGAAGGTGATTCTGGTCGGCGAGATGCGGGACAAGGAAACGATTGAAATCGCACTCGAAGCCGCCGAGACAGGACACCTGGTGCTTTCGACCTTGCACACGATTGATGCCTCCAAGACGGTAGAGCGCATCGTTGGTGTGTTTCCCATGTCTGAGCAGAATGGGATTCGAGGGCGGCTGGCGAAAAGCTTCCGCTACATCATTTCGCAGCGCCTGATTCCGCAAAAAGAGGGTGGTGGCCGAGTCGCCGCGATCGAGATTCTGAAATCGACTTTACGCACGCGTGAGTACCTGGAGAAGGGCGAGGTCGAGGGCAAAACCCTGCTGGAGGCGATGATCGACGGCGACACCGAGGGCATGCAGCATTTCGACGGAGAAATCGAGAAGCTGGTGCGGGCGGGCACCGTCGATTTGGAGACGGGGCTGTCGTATGCGACGAATCCCGGAAACTTGCGCTTGCAGTTGGCTGATATGAGCGAAGATGCTCCGCACAAGCAGATGGCGAAACCGGCACCGCAGACGAGGGTGGCGAGACCGCTACCGCAGGCCGCAGCTGGACATTCCGTGCGATTAGAGAAGCCGAAGGCGATGGCCGAGCCGGAACTGGAGCTTGAGGTTGAGCGCTAGTGGTTAAACTCAGAGCATGGTCGAGTTGGGGCGGCTGCTCATCGGGCTGGGTGCGGCGTTAGTGGTGATTGGCGGCATCGTCCTGCTGGTGGGACGGACGGGAGTGCCTCTGGGGCGGTTGCCGGGCGATATTCTTTATCGCGGAAAGAACACAACATTCTATTTTCCGCTGGCGACCTCAATTCTGATCAGCGTGGTGTTGTCGCTGGTGTTGTATTTGATTGGGCGGTTGAAGCGGTAGACGGCGTCGCCGCCATCCTTAGGTTGATAACAACTAGCCAACTCTTGCCATAGGCGCTTGTCCGGAATTGGGCGCGGACATCGGTCCGCGCTTCGCTCAGGATGTCAGAGTTTCATTTATGCTGGCAGCATTAGCCTGAGAAGTCGGCGGCTGCGCTCATAACTTTCCATGGGAATGTCAGACCAACTCGGGTTTCAATTTCGGCCTCCGGAACGTCGGGTCTGGACGGTGCGCGCGCTCGTCTCAGCGGTGCGCTCCCATGTTGAGCGCGAATATTCGGACTGCTGGGTCGAGGGGGAGATTTCGAACCTGCGGATTCCGGATTCGGGCCATTTGTATTTCACGCTCAAGGAAGAGACGGCGCAGATTCGGGTGGTGATGTTCCGGTCGTCGGCGAAGTTGCTGCGGTTTCGTCCGGAGAGCGGGTTGCACGTGACGGTGCGTGGCCGCATTACGGTGTACGAAGATCGCGGGGAGTTGCAGATTTCGGCCGAGTTCATGGAGCCGAAGGGTGCAGGCGCTCTCCAATTGGCGTTTGAGCAGTTGAAGGCACGGCTGGCGGCGGAAGGATTGTTTGAGGCGGCGCGAAAAAAAGCGATTCCACCGTTGCCGATGAAAATTGGGATTATTACTTCTCCGCAAGCAGCGGCGCTGCGCGACATTTTGAATATCTTGGCGCGGCGGCATCATTCGGCGAATGTGTTGATTTATCCGGCGCAGGTGCAGGGAGACGCCGCCGCGGGCGAGGTGCTGGCGGGGCTGCGCTATTTTCAGCAGGCGAAGGCTGGCGCGGCGGTTGAGGTGATCATCATCGCACGCGGGGGCGGGTCGATGGAGGATCTGGCTTGCTTCAATCATGAAGGGTTAGCGCGGGCGGTGGCCGATTCGCGGATTCCGGTGATCTCGGCGATTGGGCACGAGACGGATTTTACGATTGTGGATTTCGTGGCCGATTTGCGGGCACCCACGCCGTCCGCGGCGGCGGAGTTGGTGATCCGCTCGCGGCTGGAAATCGAAGGGCAGGCGGAAGAATTGCGGCGGCGGCTGGAACGGGCGGTGCGGTACCGGCTGCTGATGGCGCGGCAGGAGTTGATGGAGCGAGCGCAGGCGGGAGCGTTCGCCCGGATGATGGACGGGATCCACCGCCGGTCGCAGCGAGTGGATGAATTGCGCTTCCGGCTGGAGAAGGCGGAGCGGGCGTTGTTGGAGCGCTGCCATCGGCGAAGCGAGAATGCGGCTGCTGCGGTGCGGCATTATGATGCGCGGCGGCGGCTGGAGGGCATCCGGCAACAGTTGGATGCGCAGGTAGCGAGTTTGACGGCCGCTGCGCGACGGCGCTTACTGCAAGCCCGGGGAGCGCTCGATCGGCGGACGGCTAGTTTGGAGGCACTCTCTCCGCTGGCGATTTTGAATCGTGGATATGCACTGGTGTTCGACGCCGAAGGTGGGTTGGTCAAGGATGCCGCCGCCTTGAATCCCGGGGATGAGATGTCGGCGCGCGTCGCGCGTGGCAGAGTGCGAGCCCGGGTGACCTCGACAGAGAGATGACGCCACCGGAAGCGTCGCTGAGCGCTCGGTGGTGACGAGAAAGTATCTCGCCGGGCCTTCGCTGTGCTCAGGATGGAAAGCAGGAGGATTGAGCTCAAAGAGGCGGTTGACCGAACTTTACTCAACTTAATAAGTCCCAGCGAGCGCGGTGCATTAGAATAAACCCAAATCCAAATTGGGCGTGAGGGTCGCGTGACGCCGTCGGTGGTTTGGTCGCACATCTCGACGATATCGGTCATCTCGGTAGTCGATATTGTGCTGGTCGCGATCCTGATCTACCAGTTCTTGGCGTTGGTGCGGGGTACGCGAGCGGCTCCCATGCTGGTCGGCGTCGCGACGTTGGGACTGGCCTTTTATTTCGCGCGCCTGGGTGAGTTGCGGACCCTGAACTGGCTGCTCAGCACGCTGCTGCCGTACGTTGTATTCGCGTTGATCGTGGTTTTTCAGGTGGAAATCCGCCACGGTCTCGCGAATCTGGGGAGCCGGATTTCGCTGATGCGGTCCTCCAGTTCAGTAGCCGACGTTTACGACGACATTGTCCTGGCGGCCAATCTTTTCTCGCAAAATCAAACAGGCGCGCTGATCATAGTTGAGCGCGAGATCGGCCTGCGTACTTACATTGAGAGCGGCGTATCGCTCGACGCGCGGCTTTCCTACGACTTACTCGCCACCCTTTTTAGGCCCAGCGCCCCCTTGCATGACGGCGCGGTGATTGTGCAGCGCGACCGGATTGCGGCGGCAGCTTGTTTTTTGCCGCTGTCGATGAATCCGGTGCTGTCGACCCAGCTGGGGACGCGGCACCGGGCGGCGATTGGCATTACGGAAGAGACCGATGCTGTCGCCGTGATCATTTCAGAAGAGACGGGAACCATCAGTATCGCGGTAGCGGGCAGCATTGAGCGCGACTTGTCGGTGGAGCGGCTGCGCGAGCGATTGAGCGTGTTGCTCCGGCGCTATGCGCCCGCGCCTTCCTTGCCGAGTCCGGTGGAAGACAGCTTTGTCGAAGAGGAGCCGCCGAGTTCTCAACTTTCGCGCCGCGAAGATGCCGGTCTGCGGACGGGAAAGGACGACTGATGCCGAGTTCCGCGCAACCCAGCTTGTTCCAGCGGGTCGTCCTGCACAATTTCTGGCTCAAAGTGGTCGCTCTGGTGATGGCCGTCGGTCTTTGGCGCGCCGTGGCGCGCGATCCGATCGCCGAAGTGGAAATGCGCGTGCCCATCGAGTTCAGGAACCTTCCCGAAAATCTGGAGATCGATTCGGCCAGTTTTACCGACGCGCAGATTCGGGTGCGGGGCCCGGAACGCGTGATTCATCGCCTGGAGGCGGGCGATGTGCGCGCGGAAATTAATCTGGCCGACGTTCGGCCGGGGGAAAGGACATTCGATCTGAGCGGCCGGCAAATCCACGTGCCGCAGGATCTGGAAGTGGTGCAGATCATACCCGGCCAGTTCCATCTTTCGTTCGACAATCGTGCCACGCGTGTGGTGGATGTGCGGCCGCGAGTCACCGGAACGTTTGTTAGCGGCATCCGGGTGGCCCAGGTAACCGCGGATCCGCCCAATCTGGTGATCACGGGACCGAGCCGTCGGGTCGAGGCGGTCGAGGCAGCGACCACGGATCCCGTGGACGCAAGCGGGACGATGACCCACGGGTCTTTTGTGACGCAGGCGTACGTGCCCGACCCTTTGATTCAAATTGTGCACCCCACTCCGATTCGGGTCACGGTTATTATGGAAGGTTCGGTTAAGGCTACTGTCGACGGTCGATAGTCGTTGGCGAGCCACGAAGATAGCCCACCGACCTCCGGCAATTGGAAGACCACGACCCAACGGCAAACGACTAACGACTGATACGTAACATCAATCCATGACACAAATCAGACAACTTTTTGGAACCGACGGCATTCGCGGGGTGGCAGGAGAATTTCCCCTAACGCGCGACAGCGTGTATTGGATCGGGCGGGCTCTGGGGCACGATCTGCTGCGGGGAAAGGCCACGGCTCGTGTCGTGATCGGGCAAGATACGCGGACATCCAGCCGCTGGATTGCGGATCGCTTTCTCCAAGGGCTAGGCTCGGTTGGTGTGGAGTCGCGCAGTGCGGGAGTCATTACCACCCCCGGCGTAGCATTCCTAGCTCGCTCGCAAGCCTATGACGCCGGTGTAGTGATTTCTGCGTCGCACAATCCCTGGACGGACAACGGAATCAAAATTTTCTCCGGAGATGGTTACAAACTGCCCGACGCACACGAACTCGCAATCGAAAAAGAAATTTTTGCGTTGCTGCAAGCGGACGCTGTTCCGGTGCCGGATTCGGCAGCCGCAGTGTCGAGTTTGCCCGGCGAAGAGAGCTTGCGGCGCGCCTATGTGTGCTGGCTGGCCGATAGCGTCTCGTCCGACTTGAAGCACTTGCGGGTTGCGGTCGATTGCGCCAATGGAGCGGCTGCAGCCGAAGCTCCGGAGTTGTTTCGCGCCCTCAAGCTTCAGACTACGTTCCTCCACGCCTCCCCTGACGGGCAAAACATAAATGAGAATTGCGGGGCGCTGCATCCAGCGACACTCTCCGATTTCGTGGCGCAACGCGCTTTGTATGGCAAGGCCGAAGACCGTTTCGATGTGGGCGTCACCTTTGATGGCGACGCCGACCGCGCCCTCTTCTGCGACGCCGAGGGGCATGTCGTCAATGGAGACGCCGTGCTGCTTCTAGCGGCACGAGAGATGAAGTCCCGCGGCACACTGGCCAAAGACACGGTAGTGGCCACCACCATGTCGAATATGGGATTGGAGTTGGCGCTGAAGCGGTCGGGCATTCAGATGCTTCGCGCCAATGTCGGCGACAAGTATGTCTTGGAGGAGATGCAGCGCGTCGGCGCGACTCTCGGTGGCGAACAATCGGGTCATATCCTCTTTCGCGATGGTGATGCAACCACAGGCGACGGTTTAATGACAGCATTGCGTGTATTGGAGATCATGGTCCGCACCGGAATGCCGCTGAGTGGATTAGTGAGCGATCTGAAGGTGTTTCCGCAAGTTATTCGAAACGTGCGGGTCACGAAGAAGACTTCTTTCTCGGACATTCCGCCGGTGCAAGCGGCGATCGTGGCGGCCCAGCGCGAACTCGATGGCATCGGAAGAGTCGTCGTGCGGTACTCAGGTACGGAGGCGCTGGCGCGGGTGATGATCGAAGCGGAATCGAAAGAGCAGATGGATCGGCTGGCCGAATCGATTGTCGCGGCAATTCAGGCGGCACTGGGAGCGTAACCGCTGCGAACGGAGTGAGTGCAGACGAGAACTTCCGCTGGCGAAAAAGAAGGAATCCGTAGAAGACGATCTCGGCGCTTACCGCCAACATGTCGCGGTCCACGAAATTCAAAGTTCCCGCCCTCTCTTGGAAAGAGCGATAGTGAGGCGTCCTCTCCACATTAATACCTCGTTCCAACGCATCGGAAATCTCCGGCAGTCGGCTCGCCTCTTGTTCCAATCCCGGAAGTACGTCCATTTGTACGAGCGGGTTATCTTGTGCGTCGAGTGATACCAGCCGAGAATGAGAAACGATTCAGAAACCCGGTAGTGAGACGAATCTCATGAGAATTCTGATTGTGGAAGACGATGCGGCGCTTGCCAGTTTCATACGGAAGGGCCTGGAAGCGGAATATCACGCGGTCGATGTTGCTGTCGAAGGAAACCATGGGCGTTCCATGGCGCTCGAGTTCGACTATGACCTCGTGGTGCTGGACTTGAATCTCCCGGGGGTGGATGGGCTATCTGTGCTGAAGAGTTTGCGCCAGCGTAAAGCGAATTTGCCCGTGATGATTCTTACCGCGCGCAGCCGTGTGGAAGACCGCGTGGCCTGCCTGGATGCCGGGGCGGACGATTTTCTGGTGAAGCCTTTTTCTTATTTGGAGTTGGCGGCCCGGGCGCGGGCACTGCTGCGGCGCAGCCATGTGCCATCCGAATCGGTGCTCACTGTGCGCGATCTTTGTCTGGACCGTGTGGAACGCAAGGTTGCCCGCGCGGGTCGCCCGATCGAGTTGACCACCAAGGAATTTGCGCTGCTCGAATACCTCATGCGGAATGCAGGGCGCCGCCTGACGCGCGCGATGATCATCGAACATGTCTGGAATTTGAACTTCGACTCGACGACGAACGTGGTCGATGTTTACATCAACTATCTACGGCGCAAGGTCGACGACGGATTTACGCCGTCGTTAATCCATACCGTGCGCGGAGTAGGCTATCAAATGAGCCACGAGGGCATGCGGGCATGAGCGCGGCAGCAAATTCGCTTCCGCAGGCGGCGCCGGGCCCGGATGTACTGGGGTTGTTACTGCATTCCGTGAGCCAGCCATTGACGAGTTTGCGGTGTTCTCTAGAGATGGAGTTGGAAAACTCGGAAAAAAGCTCGTTCAGGGAAACCGCGAAGCGTCGGCAGGAGACGGTTGTGAAGGCCTTACAACAGACCGAAAATGTCATCGGCATGATCCAGTTAATGCGGGAATATCTCGACGCAGAAAATCCCGGGCCCGAGATCGGATGGGCTGCGCTTTCGCCCATCTTACGACGAATTGTCGATGACTTTGAGTCGATCGCGGCGGTGCGAGGGATTGAGTTGATGATTGTCGGCGACGCTTCCGCCAGGTTGCCGATGTCGGAAGCTCATTTGCGAAAAGGTTTGCAATACTTGATCGCTTCGGCGATCGATGCGCACGCGCCGGGCGGCGAGATCACATTGCACCTGGAAGAGAATGCGACAGAGACTGTGCTCGCGATCAAAGGCGAAGAACCACAGGCTGGGCGCCGAGAGTTTTTGCCTGAGATTCCGACTCTGGGCAAGGTGAGGCTTGCGATTGCCTCCCGCGTGTTTGAGGCAGCGGGAGAATCACTCGCGATCGGCGGCCGAGCAGGCGATTACGTTTTACGAATTCCGCGTCGCGCGAGCTCTCTTGTCCGCTAGCTCTTAGCCGCCCGCCTTCGAGACATGCTCCTTGAGCGAAAAGCTTGCTCTCAGCGGGCTCAAGCACGATTCCAAAGATTCATCGCAGCGGTAAAGCGCCGCGGAACGCCTGAGCGATGCGTCTCTTTAAGGCTTGGGTTTTTCCTCGAGGGGACGAGTAGTACAATCCAGCCTTTCTGGAGGTGAGCCGTGAAGTGCGAAATCTTTTTATGGATGCTGGCTGCAGCCTTGCTGTCGGCCCGTACGGCGCGTGCTGAGAATACTTCTCCCGCATCGAGTCCCGTTACGATGATCCGCGCGGGCGTTCTGATTGACGGCGTTTCGAACACTCCTCGGCGCAATGTCCTGATCACAGTTCGTGGAAACGTAATTACCGATGTGGCTGACAGTGCAGCCCTTACTCCAGCGAGCATCCCGGCGGGTGTTACCTTCATCGATCTTTCCCAGGCAACGGTCCTTCCCGGATTAATCGATGTCCACACCCACATTTTTCTTCAGGGCGAAGTCCCTTCCGAGGGTGGCTACGATATCCAATTGCTGAAATATCCGCTGGCATTTCGGGCGGCGCGGGCAACGGTTTCGGTGCGCCGGGCCCTGGAACAGGGATTCACCACGCTGCGCGATATGGAAACAGAAGGTGCGGGCTACGGCGACGTCGGGATCAAACAGGCGATCGAAGGGGGATACATTCCGGGACCCCGGATGTTTGTCTCAACGCGCGCGATTTCGACGACGGGAGGCTATCCGCTCGAAGGCTATGCCCCCGAGATCGAAGTGCCAAAAGGAGTGCAGATCGTCGATGGTCCGGTGGAGGCGCGCAAGGCGGCGCGTGAACAACTCGATCATGGCGCGGACTGGATCAAGGTCTACATGACGCACCGCTCCTGGGTCCGTGACGGCGGTCCCGGGAAAAATTCGGAACTGGTTTCGCAACCGACGCTGACCGTGGAGGAGCTGCGGGCAATCGTTTCCGAAACGCATGGCTGGGGAAAGAAAGTGGCCTGCCACGCCTATGGTGGCGAAGGTCTGCAACGCGCGCTCGATGGCGGTTGCGATTCGATCGAGCATGGCCTGCAGTTGACCGACGCGCAGGTGGCGCAGATGACCCGGCAAGGCACGTGGCTGTGTGCCACCTTGAGCGTCTACTACGGCGACTGGGCTCCAGCGGAAACGGCGGAGGGTAAACGCGACCGTATGCGCGCCTCGGAGCACGAAGTGTCATTTCGCAAGGCGTTGAAGGCGGGCGTGAAGATCGCGTTCGGCACCGACATGGGCGGGATTCCGTGGACGCAACCCATTGCGCAGGAGTTTCCGCGTATGGTCGAGTTTGGCATGACACCCATGCAAGCGATCCAGAGCGCGACGTCGCGAGCGGCAGAATTGCTCGAGATGAACGGACGGCTGGGCGTGATTGCGCCGGGGGCATACGCGGATGTCGTGGCCGTAAATGGCGATCCCATTGCAAATATCAAAGTGCTAGAGAGTGTTGGCTTCGTGATGAAAGACGGGAAAGTCTTCAAGAATGAATTGTCATCGGTTAAATGAAAAGAATGTTTCAATCGCCTGAAGAAAATGAAAAGATCCGCCCAAGCTCATCTTGGACAGGATACCCTCGGATATAGGAACGAAGGACGAGCATGAATATTTTGGAGATGTGCGATTTGGAAGCGGCAGCGGTCCCGTTGGAAGCCACAGTCGAGCTCGCGATCCGTACGATGCTCGACCGGCATGTCGGCGCCGTGGTGGTGATCGACGAGAACCAGCGCGTTGCCGGAATCTTCACCGAACGCGACGTTCTGCGCAAGCTCGCGCTTGGAGAATACGATCCGCGAAAAGTCTCGGTGCGCGAAATTATGACCACGCCGGTCGAGATGGCGACGCGCGCGACCACCGCGGGCGAGGCGCTGGCCAATATGGTCGAGCGGCATTACCGGCATCTGCCGATCGTTGACGATGATGGGCGGCTGATGGGCATGCTCTCGATACGCCACGTACTGGAGGCGAAAATCGACACGCTGACGGCACAACTCGATCAGGCGCGGGCCGTGGTGCTGTAGCGCTGTTTATTGGTGGGCGTGGGGGCTTTGGGCGGGATTGCTGTGCGCGGCGGCAGGGGCCTTGCCGACTTTCACGTCGAAGCTTACGGGCAGCTGCTTAGGCGGATAGCAGGCGGAATTATCACAGGCCTGATATTTCAGAGTTCCGCGAACGATATATTTGCCGGGCTGCACCGAGCGCAGCACGCGAACCAGCACGTCGACGTTGAAGTCTCCAGTAAAAACATTGAGTTTTTCGTCGGGCGAAAAGGGGAAGCTCCTGTCCTGTCCGTCCGGGTAGCTGGTTTTTCCGATGATGATGTCCGTGGTGGCTTCGACCTTGAGCACGGTCGGAATCAGGAATTCAGATTTCGGCTGGTTCGAGTTGATGTGGTATCCGCTGGCGACGTGAAAAGTAAGTGGGATGGTCGCGGCTTTCCCCTGCTCGGCAGTCACGAGCGGAGCGGGAGACATTTTGACGACCGGACCTTGCGGGCCGAAGTTTTCCTGAGCGACAGCCAATGCGCCGGCAAGCAAAAGCATCGCGCTAGCGAGAAGAATTTTCATTTTTGGCGAACCCCATTTGCCCGCGATTCAACTGCCGCTCTCAACAAGCCTTGCTGATTCCCCGACGACCTGCGACTTTCCTCACAGTACGCTGCCGACGGCTGCGCTCGTAGTTACTTCAGAGCCTGTACGGGATGGCCCTGGTTCATAGCCTGTTTGATATGGTCGACGAAGACGCTGCGGCTCTGCAGGCCGAATTCGCGGGCGATGATCTTGCCGTCGCGGTCCACAAAAAATGTCGTGGGCAACACGCTGACGCCGCCATAGCTGTCGGCGACCGAGTCTTTGCCGATCAGAATGGGGTAATTGATGCCCATATCCTTGGCAAATTTGGCGATATCGTCGGTGCTGGCATCGTCCATGGCTACACCGATGATCTGGAATCCGTTGGGGCCGTATTCCTTTTGCAGCTCGACAAACCAGGGCATCTCGATCTTGCAGGGCCCGCAGTAAGTCGCCCAGAAATTGAGCAGAACGGCCTTGCCGCGCAAGTCAGAGAGTTTGACGTTCTTGCCGTCGAGCGTGGCGAGTTCAAAGTCGGGCGCGAGATTGCCGATCAGCTTTCCCTTGGGAGAGCCGCCGTCGGCCGCGGTTTTGTGCGTCAAGCGCACTCCGGCAAAGAGCATGGCCGCGACGAGCGCGGCGATGAAGAACAGGATGAGCGGATTTCTTTTCACGTGTGAACCCCGGCAGCTTAAGCCGCCATTTTAGTCTTGATGCGTAGGTACCAATTCGTTAGACGCGCTAGAGGGCAAAGCGGTTCAGGAACGAGAAATAGCCGGAAATGAGGGTAAAGCGGCCCATCACCAGCAGAATGCCCAATGCGATCAGCAGAACTCCGCTGGCAACTTCCACGGCGTGCATGTGGAATTTGAAGCGGTTGTAGAACTTCAGAAAACGTTCGATGCCGAGCGACGTCAGCAGAAATGGAACGGCTAGTCCGGCGGAGTAGATGGCCAGAAGAAATATTCCCTTCCAGACTTTGTCTTGATCGGCGGCGAATCCGAGAACCACGGCGAGAATCGGGCCGACGCAGGGCGTCCATCCAAAGGCGAAAGCGAACCCGATGACGAAAGCGCCCCAGGCGGAGGAGCTGCCCTTGAGGTTGTGGAGACGCGTGTCGGCGAGAAGCCATTTGATCTGAAAAAGGCCGGTGAGGTGAATCCCGAACAGAATGATGATGACGCCGGCGATCCGGGAGAGTAAAGACTTGTACTGCGCCAGGACTTGGCCGACTTCAGTCGAGATGGCGCCGAGAGTGATAAAAACAATGCTGAAACCGATGATGAAAGCGGCGGAGTTGAGCATCACCTTGCGGAAAAGTTCGCCTTCTTTCATCTTCAGCTGTTCGACCCCCACGCCCGAGATTAAAGAAACATATCCCGGGACAAGCGGAAGGACGCAGGGGGACAGGAACGAGATAAGTCCCGCGACGAAGACGGCGAGCGGTAAGGGCAAACTCGTCATAGTTTGTACTCTGGTTTCGACTCCAGCGGCCTCTATTGTAGCGCGTGGGGAAAACAACGGACCCCCCTGGCTTTCAGCTCAATTTTCTAGCGGGACTTCGGCTCCGAAGCGCGGCTTGATTTGGACGGTGCTGCGGATGGCTCCCTTGGGGCTGGCGCCGTGGATGGAGACGGCGCTGCGGGGGCTACGGTTTCCGGCGGAGCTTCGGTGAGTACCTTCTTGATGAATCCGGGTGGCACAGTTGCCGTGAGAATCGCGCGTTTTCCCGACTGTTCGACTTTGAGGCTGTCGAAAAAAGACTTCACGTCGGCATCGGTTCCCTGGGCGCCGACGCTGACTTCGGTGGCGTGAAACAGGCTGAGAAAGGTCGAGGTCTTTTCCGTAACCGCGTGAGCGTCGTCTTCGCTGTCGGTGAAAGCTTCTACACGCAAGTGAAGGGCTCGAAGATAGCGGGCGGAAATGACGGCGACGGCGGGCTTTGGAAAGAGCAGACTCCAGCTATCGATCCCGCCGACAGAGGTCATCTCGGGCCGCACGCGGAGCACTGCAAAAGCGAGACTCGCCAGGGGAACCTTACCGAAGAACTGACGAAGCAGGCGTGGACCTCCGAAGGGGGAAGCCAGTTTGCGGGAGCGGTCGAGCATGCCGCGGATGACATCGGGATCGGGGTGGTTCGAGACGGCGACGCTATCGTAGGAAAGGATGACAACGCGAACCGTGCGTCCTTCAAGCGGGATGCTGTAGATGTCAAAGCCGCGGTAGTCTTCCACGGACGAAGACAGCTTCTTGAGATAAGCGGTGAGGTGTCCAGAATCGAATTTGCCAACGAAGACTTCGGAGAAGCGGGGTTCTGTGGCCGATCCGGCCGTGCCGTCACCCCAACTTTGCGGATAGTGAATGGCGAAAGCCGCCTTGTCGAGATCGCGTTCCCACTGAAAGCCGGTCTCTTCCACAAATTTCTGATAGTCCGGATCGTGAGAAACGGGGGGCAGTTGGCTGCTGGCGTTGAAAGTCCGAATCCACTCCAGGTTCACATAAAGAAAGCCATCTGCGCCCGGAAGCAGGCGGGCAGCTTCGGGCGGAGCGTGCTTGCGGAGTGTAACGATGAGCGCGACCGCTGCCACAATCAGCAAGACAGCTAAAGCGATAGGGAGGCGGCGTCGAATGCGCATCGATTTCGGCGGGTGCCGTACTGCCCGTAGGGAACACGGCCAGCGGACAATGATAGCATCGGTCAGCCTTCCTGAGTTGCGGACAACGCCGGTCGGATTGCAGGGCATGTCGCGCTTCGAGCGGGTTAAAATCGGCGAATGGCTGCGGTTGCGTGTCAATAACCCTTGTGGTAACTTAAATAATTGTCCCGGATTTCAGGAAGGGATCGGGGAAGTATTGTGCCCGCTTGGACTTGCTTCCACCCGCTGGCGTAGCTCAGTTGGTAGAGCATCTGATTTGTAATCAGAGGGTCGGGGGTTCAATTCCCTTCGCCAGCTCCAGATAAATAGATTCCGGAAACAGAGAGGTTTCGCGCGGCGACGCGCTAGCGGCACGGCTCGAACGGCACTCCTTCAGTTTATTTTCCGGCGAGTGTGGTTGTCAGGCGGGAGTTCTCGCATACAGTTTTCCCGAACTGAGAGACGAAGTGCGAATGCAGCAGCTTGGTCTTGGTTTTCGCGCGCGAGCAGTGTTTTCGGATTTGCACAGGTGGGTGAGTGGTTAAAGCCAACAGACTGTAAATCTGTCCCTCTCAGGAGGTACGGAGGTTCGAATCCTCCCCTGTGCACCAGAGTGAGGTAAGGCGGAAACGGCAGGCTTCGGCGAATGATAGCCCGAAGCGGCCGCAAGAAGTTCGCGGATCGTACTTGAGCGGATCGTTCTTCAGCAAATCGCGGTTTAGTTGAAGTTTTGATGAGTCGGTTGTGACGATCAAGAAGAAGTTCGTGTTGGCTTTGTTCGCATATGCGGTGTTGGGTGTTTTGGCCTGGACCACATTGTCGGACGATCCGATTCAGATTTTCAACGCGAACATTCGCTTGCGAACTGCGACGCTGATGATTCTGGGATTGTTTGCTTTTCGCGGGGCGCTGTATTTTTGGCGCACCCGGATCGAAGAAGAGCAGGAGCGGGCGAAGACGCTGGAATCCAAGAGTTGAAGCTCGGAAAGTTTTAAGATTTTAGATGGGCCGATGTAGCTCAGTTGGTAGAGCACTCCCTTGGTAAGGGAGAGGTCATCAGTTCAATCCTGATCATCGGCTCCATGAGATTGGCAAGGTTTTGCTGACGGCTGATGGCTGACAGCTGGTTGGGCGGGAGTAACTTGAGGCGTTTTGCGGGCGTAAGCGAAGCGGGAGCCCGCAGCCGAAATCCCGAGCGTTTTAAGCGAGGGATCTAGAGGTTTAAGGCTGAGCGGGAGTAACTCAGTGGTAGAGTCACAGCCTTCCAAGCTGTTGGTCGCGGGTTCGATCCCCGTCTCCCGCTCCAGAGTTTGAGCGTTGCGTTGAGAATTAGGTAACCAGGTGCAAACATTGGGTTTCGAACAAGGTGTCCTCAAGGTTGAGAAAGAGCGCGAGTTTGGCGAGCTGAAGTCCTCGATCGAGAAGGCGTTTGTTCCGGACCGAGTCGTGAAGTACCTGAAAGTGCTCGCCAGCCGCGGGATTCGAGTGCGCGATCTGGACGCTGCGTTTACGGCTGGCGCGTTTGACCGCGCGAACGGCGACGCGAGTGGAACGGCCCGGAATTTGTATAGCTCGTTGCCGGTTTCGGACCAATCGCAGATTCGTGAGTTTTATCTCTCGAAGCTGGAAGAGGTCGATACGTCGGTGCGCGAGAAGTTTCAAAAGCTGTATCAGTATTACTGAGTGGATCTCAGGACGAGGACTGATTTTCGAAGCAGCCGGCGAGACGCCGGCGCTACAAAGGAAAAGGAAAATGGCCAAAGAAAAGTTTGAGCGGAATAAGCCGCACTGCAACGTTGGGACGATTGGTCACATTGACCATGGGAAGACGACGTTGACGGCGGCGATCACGAAGGTCCTGTCGAAGCACAACCCGAAGATTCAGTTTCGGTCGTTTGATTCGATCGATAACGCTCCGGAAGAAAAGGCGCGCGGCATAACCATTGCCACGGCGCACGTGGAGTATGAGACGCCCAACCGGCATTACGCGCACGTCGATTGCCCGGGTCACGCGGATTACATCAAGAACATGATCACGGGCGCGGCGCAGATGGATGGTGCGATCTTAGTGGTTGCGGCGACGGATGGTCCGATGCCGCAGACGCGCGAGCACGTTCTTTTGGCTCGCCAG
>Ga0182012_10000236_pt1 | contig 63226 bp, 59 predicted proteins | sample 612S2SmetaG_FD_120486 | JGI IMG/M metagenome (GOLD analysis project Ga0182012, IMG submission 120486) | Permafrost microbial communities from Stordalen Mire, Sweden - 612S2S metaG | ecosystem: Environmental > Terrestrial > Soil > Wetlands > Permafrost | place: Sweden: Stordalen | collected... | reverse complement strand
CCCACGATTCGCTTTCGTTTGAGCGCGTCGCGCCTGAAGGCGTTTGGCGCATCGTCTCAGGGCATCTTGGACTCCAGTGTGATCGTTTCGCCGTCGACGACGAATTCGCCGAAGCCCCGATGGTGAATAGTTTTGGGATTGTTTTGAGTTGGGTCAATCCACGATTTCACCACCTCCAGAATAAATAGCCCGAACTTGTCCACGAGGCGCGTGTCCACCACTTTGCATTCGAGATTTGCGAAACACTCTTCGATCAGCGGCGGCTTAACCCGTTCCGCCGTGATTTGCGTCAAATGGAACAGTTCGAACTTTTCGACATCACGGCCTGAACAATTGCCGACTTCAACAACTTTGGACGCCATCTCCACCGCCGGGATGGCGATCACGCATTCCTTGGTCGCCCGTAAGGCGGCGTAACTGTAGTCCGCTGGACTGACGACGCAGGCGACCAGCGGCGGTTCGAACTCGACCATCATATGCCAGGACATCGTCATGACATTGGCGCGCCCGTTGCGCGCGGTCGTCAACAACACGACTGGACCAGGCTCCAACAACCGATAAACCTTGGATAGAGGCAAGTCCTTCATCATCCTCGCGCTCCATTCAAGTGAAGACGTTCGCGCCGGCTCGGGGCGGTGGGACAATAGGCGCATTTTCCGCGTTGCGCGCGGAGCCGCTTCAGCTACTGTCGCGAAAAGAGATGGCTATATAGGGTTTCGTCGGCGGCACATCAAACATATATCCCGGAATGAGGCGTCGATCATGGAAAAGCCGACATCTGAGCGACCTTGGCATTTCGACATCGGTTATGTGCTCTTCGCGCTGATCGCAATCCTTCTGTTGCAGCAGTTCTGGTCGATATACCGGGATGCGGAGGTCGTGCCCTACAGCGAATTCGAGAGCCTCCTCCGAGACAATAACATCGCCGATGTCGAGGTCGGCGAGCATGTCGTCCGGGCGACGCTGAAAAAGCCATTGCCGGACGGACGAAAGGAATTACTGGCGGTGCGCGTCGATCCCAACATCGCCGAGGAGTTGGAGGCGGCCAAAGTCAAATATTCCGGCGTTGTCGAAAACACCTGGGTTTCCACGCTGCTTTCCTGGGTCGTGCCGGTCGCGCTTTTCTTTTTCGTCTGGAGCCTTTTGACGCGACGGATGGGGCAAGGCCTTGGCTCGATCATGTCGGTTGGGCAGAGCAAGGCCAAGGTGTTTGTCGAGAAGGACATCAAGATCGGCTTCGCGGATGTCGCCGGCGTCGACGAGCCCAAGGAAGAGCTGCAAGAAATCGTGGCTTTCCTCAAGGATCCGACGACCCATGGGCGCCTCGGCGCGCGCATCCCAAAGGGCATTCTCCTCGTCGGCCCACCCGGAACCGGAAAGACGCTGCTTGCCCGCGCGGTCGCGGGCGAAGCCGGCGTGCCGTTCTTTTCGATCAATGGTTCGGAATTCGTCGAAATGTTCGTCGGCGTCGGCGCCGCGCGCGTCCGCGACCTCTTCACCCAGGCCCGCGCCAACGCGCCTTGCATCATTTTCATTGACGAACTCGATGCGCTGGGGCGCGCGCGCGGCATTTCCGGGCTGAGCGGCGGGCATGACGAAAAGGAGCAGACCCTCAACCAGCTGTTGAGCGAACTCGACGGCTTTGACCCGACGATCGGCGTCGTGCTGCTCGCGGCGACAAACCGCCCCGAGGTGCTGGATCCGGCGCTTCTGCGAGCGGGGCGGTTCGACCGCCAGGTTTCGGTCGATCGGCCCGACAAGATCGGCCGCGTCGGCATCCTCCAGGTGCATTTGAAGAAGATCAAACTCGCCACGGACGTCGATCCCGCCGCGATCGCGGCGCTGACGCCGGGCTTCACGGGCGCCGATCTCGCCAATCTCGTCAATGAAGCGGCTGTCCTGGCGACGCGCCGCCGGGCGCAATCGGTTTCGCTCGAGGATTTCACCGCCGCGATCGAGCGCGTCATCGCCGGCCCTGAGAAGCGCAATCGTCTTCTCAATCCGCGCGAGCGCCGCATAGTCGCGTTTCACGAGATGGGACATGCGATCGTCGCCATGGCTTTGCCGGATACCGATTCGATCAAAAAAGTGTCGATTATTCCCCGGGGAATTGGCGCCTTGGGCTATACGATGCAAATGCCGACCGAAGACCGCTATTTGATGACGCGCACGGAACTGCTCAACCGCATGACCGTGTTGCTTGGCGGGCGGGCAGCGGAGATGGTGATCTTCGCGGAGGCGACCACGGGCGCCGCCGACGATCTTCAAAGAGCGACGGAAATGGCGCGGGCCATGGTCACGCGATACGGCATGGAGCCTGAAATCGGGCAAGCTTCGTTAGTCTCGGAGCGCCCTCGCTATCTCGATTTATCGGAACTAGGCCAGCGTCAGTCGGAAGCCAGCGACGAGACCAACGCGAAAATCGACAACGCCATTCGCAATCTGATCGAACAGGCCTTCAATCGCGCTTGCGATATATTGCGGAGCTGCGCGAGAGTACATCAAGAATCGGCGCAACGTCTGCTCGACAAGGAAACCTTCGTCGACGACGATCTTGCCGCGATACGGGCCGCCGTGATCGAATGTCGCGATCACGGCGCGACCACGACCTCTGGCGCTGGAACGGAGACGGCGTGAAGGGGGTCTTCAGCCGTCATTGAGTTCGCGCGACGTCTCGCGACGACATAAAGGCGTGGCCCGTCCGCCTGACTAACGTTCATAGACGCCGATCAATAACGCCTCGGCGATCGCATATTTGCGGGCCTCTCGCTCCACTTGCTCGCAAGACGGGCCTTCGCGCCCCAAGGGCAATCGGGCTTGAGAGAGCGCAAACAAGCGAAAATGATAGTGATGGACGCCATGCCGATGCGGTGGGCACGGTCCGCCGTAATCCAATCGATCGAAATCATTGCGCGCTTGCTTGAAGTCTTGTCCGGCGCCTGGCTGTCCCGCGCCTTCCGCAAGTCCCGCTTGGTCGCCGGGAATGTCATAAACGGCCCAATGCCGCCAGACGCCCGCCGGCGCGTCGGGATCGTCGCACAGCAACACGAAACTCAAGGTTTGCTCCGGCGCGCCGGACCATTGCAACGCCGGCGAAACGTCTTCGCCATCGCAAGTGAATCGGCGCGGAATGGGTGCGCCATTCGAAAAGGCGGTCGAAATCAGTCGCATGACTTGCCTCCTGTTCAATTGTTCTCCGACGACAGCGAACCGCTTGAACGCCGGCGCACCCTTCAAAGCGCCAATACTTCCTCGACCCGCGTGACCGGAAGGCCATGCGCGTTGCCAACTGGCGGATATGTGATCTTGCCATCCGAGATATTCAATCCCGCGCGCAAATGCGCGTCGCTTCGCAGCGCCTCGCGCCAGCCTTTATCCGCGATCGCCAGAACAAACGGGAGAGTGGCGTTATTAAGCGCGAATGTCGATGTCCGCGGGACGGCGCCGGGGATGTTGGTCACGCAATAATGCACGATTCCATCGACGACATATGTCGGATCGGAATGTTTCGTCGGCTTCGAACTCTCGCAGCAGCCGCCCTGGTCTATCGCCACGTCGACGATAACGCTCCCCGGCTTCATGAGGCCGAGCATCTCGCGCGTTATGATCTTTGGAGCCTTCGCGCCGGGCACGAGAACCGCTCCGATCAAAAGATCGGCGCGCTTCACCAGCTCGGCGATGACGGCGCCGGTGGAAAAAATAGTGCGCACCGAACTCCCGAACCGCAGATCAATCTTGCGCAACGCCTCCGGATCGCGGTCCGCCACGATGACATTGGCGCCCATGCCGAGCGCGATCGTCGCGGCGTGCGTTCCCACGACGCCGCCGCCCAGAATGACGACCTCGGCCGCTGGAACACCCGGCACGCCGGCAAGCAGGACGCCGCGTCCTCCCGTCGGCCTCTCCAGACAGTGAGCGCCGACTTGCGGCGCGAGCCGGCCCGCGACCTCCGACATCGGCGTCAACAATGGAAGACCGCCAGTCGCGGAGGTTACGGTTTCATAGGCGATGCAATGCGCTCCTGACCGCATGAGATCTTGCGTCTGTCGCGCGTCCGGCGCCAAATGAAAATAGGCGAAAAGGACTTGGCCTGGCCGAAGCCTTGACCGCTCCACTGGCTGCGGTTCCTTGACCTTGACGATAAGTTCCGCGGTCTCGAAAATCAGTTCCGGTCCGTCGCGGAGCGTCGCGCCGGCGTCGCGATAAGCGGCGTCGTCTATCCCCGCGCCGGTCCCCGCGCCGGTTTCGACAATGACCTCGTGACCGTGTTGAACGAGTTCGGCCGCCGAGGAAGGCACGAGACCAACTCGATATTCATTGTCCTTGATTTCCTTGGGCACGCCGATTCGCATGAATCCCTCGAAGTCGCCAAACAATCATCGCCTGTTCACGAGGCCTTCCGCAGCATTCAGAATATCTATCACCTCCTCGTCGCTGACCTGGCGAAAATCCGAGTAAAAATATCCGATGGCCCCGAACATCTCATAAGCCTCCAGGCAAACAACCTCGTCGGCCTCGCCCTGCATGGCGTCGAGCGTTTCGGTCGGCGCGACCGGAACCGCGAGGACAAGTTTTTTCGGGCCGCGCGCTCGGACGGCCCGCAACGCCGCGCGGGTCGTCGCTCCGGTGGCGATCCCGTCGTCGACCACGATCGCCACGCGCCCGCTCACCTCGGGACGTTCGCGACCGCCGAAGTAGAGTCCCCGCCGTCGTTCGATCTCTCGCGACTCCCTGTCGCAAACGATGTTGAACTCCGCCTCGCTGACGCCCGTGGCGGCGATAACGTCCTCGTTGCGCACGATGATGGTTTTACCGGCATCGGCCATGGCGCCCATCGCCAGCTCCGGCTGAAACGGAACGCCGATCTTGCGCACCAAGACGAGGTCCAGCGGCGCATGCAGCGCTGTCGCGATAACGGCGGCCACGGGCGCGCCGCCACGCGCAAGGGCGAGCACAACCGCCTCGCTGTCTTCATAGCGCTTCAACGCCTTGGCAAGTCGACGCCCCGCTTCTGCTCGATCATGAAACGGCATTGTTTCCTCCACGATTTTGGCCAGAAGCATCTCGACCGCGGAGTTCAAAAGCTTCCCCACAGCGCAAGCATGCGCCGCGAAAGCGGCCCCTCAAGCGGCAAGCGTCGCGACAAATTGGACACACCGTAGAGTCTCTTGCCCGAAAGACCATTACGCCAGAAATAGATTCCCCGACCCCCTACACATGTAAGAAATCCATGCCCCTGCTCAAGCGCCAGCCCTGCGGCGCCTCGCCGATTTTCCTGAAGAAAAATCCGCCGCGTGCGTTATATTGCTCGGGTGAGCAAGCTATCGGTCCTCCGTCGAACCATTTCGAATCGACCGCAAGATCGACCGGCTCGTCACATGGGGTCGCGCCATGGGAGAAAATTCGGAAACGATCGACGTTCTGATCGAGCCGCGCGGGCTCGAAGGAATTTTGCGCCTCCCGCGGCGGCCGATGGGGCTGATCATCTTCGCGCACGGCAGCGGCTCCTCCCGTTTCAGCCCGCGCAATTCGCTCGTGGCGCGGCGACTGTCCAACCGCGGCTTCGCGACCTTGTTGTTCGATCTCCTCACGACAGGTGAAGAACAAGACCGGCGCAACGTCTTCGATATCCCCTTGCTCAGTTCGCGCGTGGGCGAAGCCGTTGGCTGGGCGTCGACATCAAGTTACGTCCAGCGACTTCCGATTGGCCTGTTCGGGGCCAGCACGGGCGCCGCCGCGGCGCTCGTCGCCGCGGCGGACGAACCAGGACCGGTCAGAGCTGTCGTCTCGCGCGGAGGCCGCCCCGACCTCGCCGGAGAGGCTCTTGCTCACGTCAAGGCGGCGACGCTGCTGATTGTCGGAGGGCTGGACCATGACGTTCTCGATCTTAATCGCCACGCGCTGCGTTTGCTGCAATGCGAAAAACGCCTCGATGTCGTGCCCGGAGCGACGCATCTTTTCGAGGAGCCCGGGACGCTGGAGGCGATGGTCGAGGCGTCGATCAATTGGTTCAGCGCATATGTTCCTCGAAATGGGCAAGGATCGGAGGACGGATAAACGCCAGATGCGATCCTTTGTCCTACTGTGACAACGCGGTCGAACCGCCATATCTGAAAATGTCCACCGGTTTTCCCGGTCGGGACGCGAGACTGTGGAATAGGTGAATTATGACAACCATGGCTTTGACGGCGCCGCCGCTGAAACGTCTTTTCGAGCGCTTGGATTTTTCGCCGACGCCGACCCAAAAGGTTTTGAAAGCGGTCTTGGAGCAATGGAAGTTGGCGGGTCGCGGGACGGTCGCGCCCTCACGGTCCGCCGTAAGTTTCCCGGAAGCGAGCGACGCGGCTGAGAGAATCTTCGTTTACCGGGTGGTGGAAGGCGAACGCGACTACATTCTGGTCGATGGGGCGAAAGCCAGCGCCACGCTTCTTGGGCCATGTGAAGGCAAGGGTCGTCTGCGCGCGGCCAAAAACAGGCGTCATGCCGTTCGTCTGCGTCGCCTGTTCGATGAAGCGCGGCGCTGCGGCCAGCCGGTGCTCGCGCAATACACGCTCGTCGAGGAGGGGCGCGACCGGGCGATGATCGAGATACTGGCCGCGCCCTTGTCGGAAAATGGGAAGGCGATCGATTCCATTCTCTGCGCCGTGTCGATAAGCCCGTTTGAAACCGGCACCTTCGCTCATTCGCATGAAGCTTCGACGGACAACGTTTTGGCGATCTTCGCTCTAGGGTCCAGCCGTTCCCTGGGCCAACAGGTCGCTCGCCATCTCCATGCGGAACTCAGTCCCCATGAGGAGCGCGAGTTCGAGGACGGCGAACACAAGACCCGTCCACTGGTCAATGTTCGCGATCGCGACGTCTACGTCGTTTATGCGTTGCATGGCGAGGAGAGCCGGACGGGCTCGGACAAGCTCTGTCGCCTGCTGTTCTTTATCGGAGCGCTCAAGGATGCCGGCGCCGCTCGTGTTACGGCGGTGGTTCCCTATCTTTGCTACGCGCGCAAGGACCGTCAGACAAAGCCGCGTGATCCGGTGACGACGCGTTATGTCGCGCAAATGTTCGAAGCGGTCGGAACCGATCGAATCGTTGTAATCGACATTCACAATCTCGCGGCGTTTCAGAACGCCTTTCGTCGCGGCGCCGCGCCTCTCGACGCGCAGGCGATCTTCGCGCGTTATATCGCGGCGGAAATCGGCGAGGAGCCGCTCGCCGTCGTCTCGCCCGATCTCGGCGGCGAAAAGCGCGCGGAACTGTTCCGCGACCGAATGGAAAAGCTGCTCGAACGACCGGTCGCCAAAGGCTTCATGGACAAGCACCGGAGCATGGGAAAGGTCACGGGAGAGATTTTCGCGGGCGACGTCGAGGGCCGCGCCGCCATTGTGCTCGACGATTTGATCAGCACGGGAGGCACCATGGCGCGAACGGCGGCCGCCTGTCGCAAGCACGGAGCCAAGAAGGTTTGGCTTGTCGCGACTCATGGCGCTTTCTCAAGCGGCGCCGCGGCGATATTGCGGGATGCGCCTTTTGACCGCCTTCTTATCTCCGACACCGTGCCGTTGCCGCTTGGCATGAATACAACGGAAATGAAGGGGCGGCTCGCCATTGTCAGCGTCGCCGGCCTTCTCGCGGAAGCAATCCGTCGTCTGCATTCTGGCGGCTCGATCGTCGAGCTGTTGGAAAATGGGCCATAGGGCGGCCGAGGCTATTATGTCGAGCAACGCGCTGTTCGCGGACTTATACCAACTGACCATGCTCCGCGCCTATTTTGAACTGGGCATGGTGGAGGAGGCGGCGTTCAGCCTGTTCGTTCGCAAGCTGCCGCCGCGGCGTAATTTCCTGATTGCCTGTGGCCTGGCCGATCTTTTGAAAGAGATAGAATCGCTGCGGTTCGATGACGACCAGCTTCGCTACGTGCGCTCGCTCGGCGACTTCCCGGACTCGTTCCTGGAATGGCTTCGAGAGTTTCGCTTCACTGGCGACATTTATGCGTTGCCCGAGGGAACGCCCTTTTTCGCCAATGAGCCGATCCTCGAAGTCGTGGCGCCGATCGCGCAAGCGCAGCTTATCGAGACGCTGGTTTTAAACCAGATCGGACTGCAGACCATTCTGGCGTCGAAGGCGGCGCGCATCGTGACGGCGGCGCGTGGGCGCCCGGTGGCGGATTTCGGCGCGCGGCGCGCACAGGGAATTGACGCGGCGACAAAGGGAGCGAGAGCGTTTTATATTGGCGGCGTCGCCGCGACCTCCAATTTGGCGGCGGGAAAAGCCTACGGAATTCCTGTATCGGGGACCATGGCGCATAGCTTTGTCGAGGCCTGCGCGTCGGAGGCTAAAGCATTCGACGCCTTCGCGCGCATCTTTCCGCGAACCACTTTGTTGGTCGACACCTATGATACGCTTGCAGGCGTCGCGAAGGTTATCGCGCTGTCCAGATCGCTCGGGCCTAGCTTCAAGGTTCGCGCCATTCGCCTCGATTCGGGCGACCTCGATCAACTGGCTCGCGAGTCCCGGAGAATGCTCGATGACGCGGGACTGACCAATGTCCAAATCGCCGCCAGCGGCGGCCTGGATGAAGATCAAATAGATCGCCTGACCGCTTGTAACGCGCCGATTGACCTATTTGGCGTCGGCACGGATTTGGCCGTGTCCAGCGACGCTCCAGCGCTCGACATCGCTTATAAGCTCGTCGAATATGCTGGCGTCGGGCGAATGAAATTGTCTACGGGCAAATCCAGCCTTCCCGGCCGTAAACAGATATTTCGAAATTATCGCGGCCAGGAAGCGGTCTACGACGTGATCGGCCGTCATGACGAGACTCTTCCCGCCTCGCCGCTGCTGGCGCCAGTTATGTTGTCCGGTCGGCGTTGCGACGACAAGGCGGACGATCTCGATTCGATGCGTTCATACGCGAAAGGAGCGATCGAGGCTCTGCCTCTGGATCATCGCTCTCTCGCGCCACCCGCCACGCCATATGAAGTCAAAATCAGTTCAAAGCTCGCCGAATATCGGCAATCAGTGCTTGATCGGCTGCGCCCCGCATCCAAAGACGGCGAGTGAAGACGACGGCTCTTCGAATTCAGCTATCCGCGGCCGCGAGCGCTTGTTCGGCGAGGTGGAGATAACGGCTCGCCAAAGGCTCCCACCTTTCCGGGCGCCGCGGAACTGGATCGAGCAGATGGGCAACCGCGAGTCTGGCGCGCAGCACGGCGCGCCAAGCGGTGTAAAGCGAGACCAATTGATGAGGCGAGGATTCGCCGAGCCGGTCCGCCACCTTCGCGATAATTCGCGGACCCAACGCCGGAGCCCGAAGCTGAGCGCTTTCCATGCCGAGATAGGCGAGTTCGTCGAAGGGATCGACTTGACGTAGTTCGCTACTGAATTCCAGACAATCGAAGATGGCGATCGGATCGGCGAAGCAAATATGCTCGGGCCGAAGATCGCCGTGGCCGTCCACGATATGTCCCAGACGAACGCGCTCCTCGAGCAGAGGTCGATTTATCGTCAAGATCGCGTCCAAACGATCGAGAAGATGCGGAATGCGGCCATGATCGAGCGCGAAATCGCGGCGGGTCAGGATGCGGCGGTTTTCCATCTGCTCACGAAAGAAACGCGCGGCGTAGTCGCTGGGGGAAATCGCGGAGCGCTCCGCGCGACGGTAAAAGTCGCCGAGCGTCTCGCACAGGTCGTCGATCAGCCCGTCGTCCAATCGTCCCTCGATCAGCATCCGATCAAGCATCCGATCGGCGGGCAGGCGACGCATCGCCACGAGCCAGTCGACGATGGCGCCGTCGCCATCGAGCGACAATTTATTGCCCGCTGAAAGGGTCAGGGGAACTATTCCAAGATACACTTGCGCCGCCAGACGGCGATTGAGACGCAATTCTTCCCGACAATTGATCTCCCGCGCGCGCAAGGTCGAGAAATCCAAAAACGGGAAGCGAACCGGCTTCTTGAGCTTATATGCTCGCTCTCCCGCCAGAAATACGAACGACATATGCGTTTCCACAAGCGTTACGTCTTGTGGCGAATGCGGATAGGCCGACGGTTCGCTCAAGAAGCATACCTTGTCGGCGGTGGAAACGGGAACGCTCGGAGCGTCCGCGCCTTCATCTCGGCCGGCGGTTGAGTTCATCGTCATTCCCACCCGCGCGCGCATGCAACGTCCTCACCACCGCGACTCCGTTCGGCGCAAGCGACGCTTGAAACGACTGGCCATCGGACAAGATTAAGCAAACGTAGTTCAGGGATGTTATCATGCCCGCTCCGCGCATGCGACTTCGAGCCAGCGATGCTCTGCTGATCGTCCACGTCCAGCGCGACTTTTGTTCAGGCGGCGGCTTGTCTATTACCGGCGCGGACGAAATCATCCCGACGATCAACGATCTTATCAAGCAGGCGATCGAGGCCAAGGCGCTCGTTATTGCTTCCCGTGATTGGCATCCGCCGGATCATTCGAGTTTTCACGCTTTCGGGGGGATCTGGCCCGCGCATTGCGTGCAAGGAAGCGACGGCGCCAAATTTCACGCCGCATTGCGATTGCCTGACGATGCGCTCATAGTCACCACGGGCCAAACGGTCGACAAGGATCAATATTCCGCCTTCGACGCGACCGGATTGACAAATGAACTTCGACGCCGCGGCGTCAAGCGTGTCTTGATCTGTGGACTCGCCCAAGATGTTTGCGTGCGCGCCACCGCGCTCGACGCGGTCGAAGCGGGATTCGAGACGCATCTTCGGCTGTCCGCCACCCGGGCGATTGCGCCCGCTCATGGGGAGGAAGCTGTCGCGGAGATGGTTGGCTCTGGCGTCATTGTGGAGGGAAGCTAGCGGGCTGACCGCCCGCGCAAGCCGCATCGCCGCAACGTCTTGCCGCGTGGCGGCGAAAGCCAGTGTATCATGGGATAAGCTGACTCATCCGCCAGACGCGCATGCGAGCAATCGTTCATACATGTCGCTCGGCGATATCAAGGACAAAAACCATGCCCGACATCAACACCGAAAAAGTCTGTTACGTGATCCTGAAGGCTCGCGAGCTCGAGTCCGAGGATGAGGGAGTCGCGGCCGACGCTTCGAATGCCACGGACGACAAATTCGTCAGCGTTCTGACCGAGGAAGCCTATTCGACCGTCCGCCAGGAAGTCGGCGCGTTCATCGACGCCATGGACGAAGACGAGCAATGCGAATTGGTCGCGCTCACATGGGTTGGGCGCGGCGATTTCACGGCGGAGGAATGGGACGCCGCCGTCGCGCAGGCTCGTGAACGACGCGTGGGCCCAACGTCCACTTATCTTCTCGGCATTCCGTTGCTCGCCAGTCATCTCGAGTCCGGTCTCGATGAGTTCGACGAAAGTTGCGAGGGCTATGCGTCGGACCACCAATAACGGGGAGCGCATGGCTTCTTGCTTCACCACGCGCGTCGTCGTGGGCGAGACGCCGCTATTTCGTCCCTTTGCCGTCCGCCGCCGGTGAACCCCGCGAGCAGCACCGCCATCATGCCGGTGACGAAGATTCCGTCGAAGGTGCCGGCGCCGCCGATCGAAAGAACGGGCGTCCCGAGCCCCTGAAGCTGGCCGAGATTGAGCAGATCGGCGCCAATCAGCACGCCAAGGCTGCCGCCGGCATAGGCCAGCGGCGCGGCGTCGCGCCAGGAGATCAGCGCGGCGACGATGGCCGCGGCCATGGGCGCGACGAAGATCGGCAGGCCGATGCCGACGCCGCGGATCGGCTGCGCGAGAGCGTGGCAGATCGCGGCGATGATCGCGGTCGCGATCAGGCCGCGTCCCCAGAGCCCATTTTTCGATAGCAGATAGATCGAGAGCAGGGTCGGGATCACGGCGCCGCCGACGTTGACGGCGAGGATGACCCCGGGCGTATTGGTTAGCGCCGGCACGATGTAGCGCATGCCGTAATAGGTCACCTCGCGCTCGGTCACCATGGTCTCGGAGCCCAGCTTGGCGATGGGAATGTTGACGTAGCTGCCAAGGAGCGAGCCGAAAAGCAAAAAGAACGCCATGCCCGAACTCACGCCGAGCCGCATGTAGGCGTAACGCAGCACGCCGATCTGGACGAGGATCAGCAAAATGCCGAGCGCGGCGGCGAGCAGCGCGAAAAACGAAGGGGCTATCGGCAGATATTGAGCGTGGCCGTAATGCATGCGCGTTCCCCTCGCCGGATCTGTCGGATCAGCATATAGCGGCGGCAGCCGAACCGAATAGGGCTCCCCTCAATTGTGGGCGCCCGGCTCGCCGCGCGCGGCGCCGCGTCGTCTTGCGGAAGCCGGCGAAGTTGCTAGAAACGAACGGCAAGGCATATGTTCGGGTCACACCGTGAAGGAGCTCTCTTTCTTGTTCCACAATCGCAGCGGCGTTACAGGCTACACAACGCAAATTTTCGACGAACCAGGCGGCGAAGCGGAAGGCCTGGGATATGAAACGCGCTTGAAATCGTCGGCGCCGAAACCCAACACCGACGCCCCGCCGGCTTCGGAAGAACTGTCGCGAGCGACGTTGACCAAGCAGGAAATCGCGCGCGCGGTCTATTCCGCTTGTCCGCGCATTTCGCGCCGTCAGTCCAAGGAACTGATTGACGCCGTCCTGGAAGAAATCGTCTCCGCGCTTGTCGCCGGTGACGACGTCAAGCTTCGCGGTTTCGGCAACTTCGCCGTTTGCCAGAAGCGCGAGCGCCCTGGGCGCAATCCGAAGACGGGAGTCATGGCGCCGATCACCGCCCGCAGGGTTGTCACCTTCAGGGGATCGGAAAAACTGAAGGCGGAAGTCGGAGGGGAATGAATCCGACGCGCTGGCGCAAGCCGCCACACAATTCTCGCGGATCGGCCTTTTTCGCCTGCCCGACGCTTGTGTCCAGCATTTCCTCGCGGCGGAAGAATTCCGTCTCCGTCGCCCCCGGGCATCAGGCAGGATAAGGTGACGTTGGCGGCGCAACCCGAAGAGGCTAATGGCTCGTTTGAGCGCGCTTTACAAAGTCCACCGCGTATGTCTCCGCGCCTATCTTTAAATACGCCGTGAACACATGGGGTTCTGGAATTTCCTCGATTGACTCCATGTAGCCGCCGCGATCCGTCATCGTGAACCGCCGCCAAACGCCGCTCGGCCGCACCGTTTCAATTGTGACCTTACGCGGTTCGAAACTCTGGCCCGAGTCCGACAATAGCCGGAACCGCGGCGGCGAGCCGCCCTCGTATATTTTCAGCATCACGATCCCGACGCCGGTCGTGATTTGGCGCGGCCCTTCACGGTCGTCGGACCAGCCGTGGTCTCCGGTGCTCTGGCTTTCCGGCTCGACATGAATGGTGATGGAGGCGTCTTTGAGACGTGCGAGGAGCGCGGCCTCGATCCGGTCACAGAGCCCATGGGCCGCGTCGACTGTCATGTCGCCTGGCACGACCAGATGGAACTCCACGAAGGTCATGTTCCCGGCCACCCGCGTTCGGACGTCATGCGCTTCGATGGCTCCGCCCCTGTTCTCGGATATAATGCGCCTGATGTCGGTCAGCGTCTCGGGATCGGACGCCTCGTCCATGAGCCCGCGCATGGATTCGCGCAGCATTTGTCCGCCGGACCAAAGGATGTTTATGGCGACGATCGCCGCCAAGGCCGGGTCCAGACGCAGCCATCCAGTCAAGGGAATGAGGGCGAATCCGACGAGAATGCCGCCCGATGTCCAAACATCGGTCATGATGTGCTTGCCGCTCGCCGCCAATGCGGGAGAACGCCATCGGCGTCCCACGCGGATCAGGAACAGCGCCCAAAGCAAATTGACGATTCCGGAGGCGGCATTAAACGCGATGCCGACGAACGGGGTCTCGGGAGCGCGCGGATTTTGCCAGCCGAAATAGGCCTCTCGACCGATGGCGAAGGCCGTCGCCACCACCATGAACGCCTCGACGGCGGCGCTGATATATTCGGCCTTCTGGTGGCCATAAGGGTGGTTCGCGTCGGCTGGCTGCTCGCTGAACCAGAGCGCTATCAGCGCCGTGAGGGCTCCGACGACGTTGATCGTCGTTTCCAGCGCGTCGGAATACAGCGCGACGCTTCCGGTAACCCAATAGGCGGCGAATTTCAGACCCAGTACTATCACACTGACGCCGAGGCCGCCCCATGCCGCTTTCATTGTGCGTGTCATCGAAATGAAGCAGCTCCTTGGCCTGTTACGGATCCAGACGGCCCCATTTGCTGACGCAAAGGCGCGAAGCAGGCCCATGGGGGCGGGGTCGGAAAGTTTTACAACACCCACTTCTAGCGCGATGGACCGCCGGAAGTTAAGAGCGCAAAGTCGACGGTCGCGAGATTTAAGTTTGCGCGCTTGAGATCACGCGGCGGTGACGAAAAAGGAGAGACGGCCGGGTCAGCGTCGCCGAGCCGCGAGATGATCTTTGGCGCCGATGAAATGAATATTCGACGTTCCGCCAGGGCGCGACGTAACGAAGACATGGCTTGCAGCGAAGTAAGGGGCGGATACGTGGGATTGCGTGGAATCGAGGAGGAATGGGGGTTGTTGATGCGCGCCGCGCTCGACGGCGATTCCGCAGCTTATCGCCGCCTTCTCGCATCTCTGACGCCGCACTTGCGAACGGTGACGCGCCGAAATTGCGCTCGTATCGGTTTGGATCGGGGCGAAGCCGAAGATATCGTTCAAGAGGTTCTTCTGGCGATCCACCTCAAACGACACACCTGGGATGTCGATCGGCCGTTCGGTCCCTGGATCATGACAATCGCGCGCAACAAGCTGATTGATGCGCGTCGCCGTCGAGGAAACAGGCTAACGCTGCCGATCGACGACCTCGCGGATATAGTGACCGCCGAAGGAAGCGACGACGCCACGGATCGGGGCGACCTCGACTGTTTGCTCGGCGGGCTCGGGGAGCGTCAACGTGATTTAGTGCGCTCCTTGTCGGTCGAAGGACGTTCGGTTCAAGAGACGGCGGAGCGCTTGAAGATGAGCGAGGGCGCAGTCCGCGTCGCGCTACACCGCGCCATCAAGGCGCTGGCGGCGCTGTATCGAGGTAGCGGCGATGAGAACTGAAGATCTGATCAATGCGCTGGTCGCTGATCTGACCGTTTCAAAGGCGTCTTTTCGGCGGATTCTCGTCGGCGGCATGGCGTTGGGCTCCGTTATCGCGGCTGTTGAATTTCTTTTCTGGATCGGGGTCCGTCCCGACATTGGCGACGCCATGGAAACCGCTCGGTTCCTGTTCAAATTCGTCGTCACGCTGTGTCTCGCCGCGACGGCGGCGCGGCTTCTCTCGCGTCTTGCGACTCCGGGCGTTTCGACTGGCTTTTGGGCATGGGCCTGGTTGGCCGCGCCGATGCTGCTCATGGTCGCGGTCGCCGCCGAACTCATCGTCACGCCAGAGACCGCATGGTGGTCCAGGCTCGTCGGAACGAACGCGCGATTCTGCTTGATGTTGATTCCATTCCTATCGATCGGCCCTTTGGCGTGCATATTGGCGGCCTTGCGACAGGGCGCGCCGACGCGGCCCGGCCTCACCGGCGCCGTCGCTGGACTCGTGGCGAGCGGCATAGCGGCGACGCTCTATGCGTCCCATTGCACCGATGACAGCCCGCTGTTCGTGGCGACCTGGTATTCCCTCGCGATCGGCCTGGTCGCCGTGGTTGGATATGTCATCGGATCGCGTGTTCTGCGGTGGTAGTTTCCATGCGGCCGCCGAGGGCTGGATCTGAACCGCCGCGCCGGTCCTCAATACTCCCATTCCATGCCGACGCCGACCGAGGTGTGTCCGTCCATCCGGGTCTCGCTCTGGACGCGCAGTCTCTTGGCCACGTCCAGCCCGACGTTGACTGCGGCGTCGGCGGGCTTGGCGCCGGCGCGCACGCCGACGTTGATCTTGTCGGTGAGATAGGTGGAGGCGCCGACGGTTGGCCCGCCAGCGCCGCCCGCGGCGAGATCGAGCGAATCGACGCGCAGCGCCTTGCGCATTCTCTCGAAACCGCCGCCGCCGGTGTCGGCGCCCGAGAGCTGCGCGACGGCGGTCGCGAGCTGTAGGGCCTGGAGCGGCGAAAGCGATCCCGACGCCTTCGCGAACAGCAGCCGCGACAGCACCTCGTCTTGCGGCAGTTCCGGCGTCGAGGTGAAGGAAAAGCTCGGCTGCGCGGCCGGCCCGCTGACCACGATTTGCGCGGTCACGTCGGCGGCGGTGGTCTCGGCGGTAAAATCCAGCTGCGGCGTCAGCCCGCCCGCGAAGGTCAGCGCGCCTCGCGTGATGTCGATGCGCTGGGTGAGCAATTGCAGCCGACCGCGGCGCAAATCGAAGCCGCCCAGGATCTTCGGATTTTGCGCCGAGCCCATAATTTTCAGCTCGCCCCCAAACTCCGCGTCAATGCCGCGCCCGCGCACAAAGATGCGGTTCGGCGCCGAGACTTTTACATCGAGCGCCACGTCGAAGGCCGAGGGCCGGCCGACCGCGGCCTTTTGCTTGCGTTGCAACGCCAGCATCTCCCGCGCGAAGCCCTTCGGGTCGATATGCTTGGCGTCGGGCAGGGGCTTCAGCGACGCCGGCAGCCGATCCGGCACGTTCACTTCCAGCGTCTTGAAAATCACCGCGCCGGAAACTTTCGGCGCGCGGGCCAGCGGACCGTCGACGGTGAGGTCGAGATCGGCGGTGGAGGAGACGAGATCGCTGTTCACCAGTTGCGCATTGCGTGAACCGATGTGAATCGAGGCGGGCATTCCGGCCTCGGGCAGCAGCGAGACGTGGCCCGTCGCGGCGATTTGGCCGCCATTCCCGGTGGTCGCGGTCATCGACGCGAGAGTCATCTCGCGGCCATGCGCTTCCAGCCGAGCCACGATGTTTTTAAAGGCGAGGCCGTTGATTGGATCGGCGAAGGCGCCGTCGGCGAAGGTCACGACGCCCGCGGCGATCGGCGAGGCGGCGGGGCCGGTGATTTTAAGGTCTATATTGGCGTTGCCCTTCAAGGTCTGGCCATTGGCGGAAAGCACGGTGTTCGCCAAAGCGGCGTCGAGGCCGCCCTTGACGGCGACATCGAGTCCGCCCGCGGCGTTTATCGGCGCCGAGCCGGCGATGGTCACGCGGCTCGCGGAGCCCAGCACGATATCGGCGTCGACGCTGGTTCGATCGCCCGCCAGCCGCCCGTGCGCCGAGGCGTCGATGGACGGCAGCCCATTGTCGCGCAATTGCGGCGCGGTGATCTTGGCGAGCGTGACCTTCCAGTCGCCGTTTGGCGCGGTCTTGGTTCCGGTGATGTGCGCTTCGGCGTCGAGCGAGCCGCCGAGAGCAAGTGTCGGATCGGCGATGGACGCGATCGAGAGCGGAACCGCGCGGGCCCGCGCGGTGACGTTGAGGCGGTCGCCGACGCTGCCGTCGACATCGAGCCGGCCGCCGCCCGCGTTGATGGCGCCGCCCTTGATATCGATCTGGCCGCCCTCAAGCGTGATCGTCGCCGGTCCCGCCAAAGCGAGGCGCTGGCCGTCGCGTTGGACGGTGAGCGCGGAAAGATCGATGCGCGTGCGCTCTCCGGGGGTGAGCGTGGCGGCGCTCGCGACAGTGAAACCGCGCGCGTTGACCGAGACGTCGAGCGCCGTGCCGGCCCCGGCGGGACGCGCCTTCAGACTCGCTGAAGAAACCAACTCCTTGCCGAGGCGCAAATTGTCCAGCGCCGCCATCCCGTCGAGCGCCGGTCGTCGCAAGAGATCGCGGCCCGAAAGCTTCGCGCTGAACCTCTCGACGCTTGCGTCTTGCGCGCGAATGCCGGCGCCCTTGGCGTCGATCGTCAAGTTTTGTCCGCTGGAAGCGTTGTCGAAGGCGATGTCGGCGTTGAGCGCGCCGCTCAGTTTTTGCAGCGCCAACGCCGAAAAATCATCGAGGTCGGGCGCGGCCAAGGTCAGCCGCCCGGTCGCGCCTCCGTCATAGGTCGCGGAACCTTTTAAGCTCGCGCGGCCGATGCTGATGTCCAAGGCGTCGACCTTCCAGCCCGTTCCCGCGCGGGCCGCGTCGACTCGTCCACGCAACGCGCGTCCGTCCGCTGTTCCGTCAAGCGAGGCGCTCGCGTCGAGAGCCCCCAAGAGATCTTGCGCCCGCGCGTGAAGATTTAGCGTGGGGATGGGACGCCCGTTGGCTCCGCCGTCGACGACAGCCACATCGAGCGCGGCGTCGGGCTTTTGCAGCGAGCCGGAAAGCTTCGCGTCGATATTGGCGCGCCCGGCGAGGCGCGGATCGGCGCGGTGGAGATCGGGCAAGATTATTTGCGCGCCGATGTCCGCTTTTTCTTGGGTCGCGGCGCCGTTCACGCGCGCCTGCGCGAATTCGCCGTTGATGGTCAGCGCATCGAAGCTCACGCCGCCGGGCAGTGTTTCGACCGCGCCGGCAAGCGCGAGCTTGCGCCCCAGCAGTCCGTCGATGGCGGCGAGTCCCGCGCTTGGCGTGTTGACGGCGCCGCTCAGCACGGCCCTGACGCTTCCCTTGCTTGGCGCGCCCGAGAGCGCGGCGGTCAGCGTCAGCGCGCCGCGCAGATCGCGCTTGGCGAGTTGCGCGAAGCGCGACAAATCGGAAGCCGCGATTTTCGCTTCGCCGTTGATGGCCGTCGGTCCGGCCTTGCCGACGAAAGTGACGGCGGCGCTCGCCGTCTCAAACTTGGCGAGGCCAATATCGGCGTCGCCGGCGCCATTGGCTCGCGCCCGCAGATTGAGCGTCACGCGATCGCCAAGCGCGTCGGCGAGTCGTCTGTCGGCCAATGCGAGTTCGTCGCCGCGGGCCTCGGCGGCTATGTCGATATGCGCGGCGGCGTCCGTCAACGGTCCGTCCGCGACTGCGGTGACCTCGGCGTCGAAGTGACCAAAGCGCCCGGCCGAAGACAGCGCGTCCTCGACCAGCAAACGCAGCTTCGCGTCGGGCTGGGCCGCGCTGCCGGTCACCGTGAGTTCGCCCTCGAGCGTTTTGGCGCGAAACGGGGCCGTCTCGGACGTGGGCAGGCCATGCAGCGCGGCATGGGCTTCGATTTTTTGATCGGCGGCAAGGCGGCCCGAGGCGCCCAGACGCAGCGCTGAATTTTCGAGCGCGAGATTATCGAGCGTCGCCGAGCCGTCGTCGGCGAGAACGGCGGCGCCGCGCAGTTTGGCGCCGTCGGCGAATACGTCCGCAAGCGCCTTTGGCAACAGCGGAGCAAACCGGCTTGTGAGGTCGAACTCAACTCGGCGACCCGCGGCGACGCGCGTTATCGTCGCGCCTCCCTGCGCGCCGAGTTCCTCGCCCGCCTGCGCGACAAGCTTGGCGACGAAGTTGTCGAGCGGCCCCTCGCCCTTGAGAGAAATGTCGATCGGAGGGAGATCCGGCAATTGCGCCAATCGCGCGATAAGTCCGCCCGCGGGCTCGTGGGCGGACAGGGCCAGCGAAACGCGGTTCGGGCTGGGAGAAATCGCCACCTCTAGATTCACCGCGCCAGGGGCGTCGGTGCGCCGCGCCGACAATGACGCCTTGGCGCCATTGCTGGAGGCGCCGGCATCGGCGGAGCCGGTTAAAGTCAGCGTCGCCGGCTCGCCCAACACCGGCGCGGCCAGCGCCAAGGTGTCGAGCTGGAACGCGCCCAGGCGGAATCTGACCGGCAGATCCGGCGCCATGTCGTCGCCGGCTTTCCTGGCGGGCGCGGGCGCCGCCGGTTTCGTCGCGGCGGCGGGCGCCGGAATGGGTCGGCGCAGCACGTCTACGCGGCCGATGGCGACGCTATCGATGTCAACGCGCAGCGAGGCCAGCGGAAGACGCGACCAGTCCATTTCCACATGATCGATCTTCAGCCAGACGCCGTCCTTGTCGGCCAGCGAGATGTCGCGCAACATCGGATGCGCCGACAGCGGCCCCTCGATCGCGCCGATGTCGAGCTTCATATTTTCGGTTGACGCCGCGCGCGAAACGAAGTCCGCCAGCATGCTTTTGCCGGATTGCGTTTTCGCGTTCAGCCCAATCGCGGCGAGAACGCAAATAAGCAAGACCAGCCCAAGGCCGGCGCCGATGTATCGCCAAACGCGTCCGCGCATCAAAACGCCTCCCCAATGCCGATGAACAACGCGAAGGGGCTGTCTCCGGGTTGGCGCGCGATGGGGGTCGCCACGTCAAGCCTGATCGGGCCGATGCCGGTATAATACCTCAGCCCCAACCCGACCGACTCCCGCATCGAGTTTTGAAAATCAGGAAAGGGCGAAGCGAAGGCCATGCCCGTGTCGAAGAAGGGAACGATCCCGATTTCCTGCGTCAACTTTATGCGCGCTTCGGCGGAGCCTTCCAGCAGACTACGGCCGCCGACCGGAAAGCCAAAGTTGTAGTCGGGAGCGAGCGAGCGATATCGATAGCCGCGCACCGATCCGCCGCCGCCGGCGAAGAAGAGGTGGCTCGCCGGAATATCTTCGACGCTGGCGCCGACGATCGAGCCGGCGGTGACGCGGCCCGCCAGAATATACCAGGCGTCGTCGTCGAGCGCGTAATAGCCGGTCACCTGGCTTTTGGACTGCACCATGCCGACGCTATCGCCGAGCGCTTTCACATATGGTTCGACGGTGGCGTTGGCTCTGACGCCCGTGGTCGGGGCCAGCAGACTGTCCGTGCTGTCGTAATTCGCGGACAGCGGGAAGCCGAGCAGCGAATAATCGTGGGGGCCCCACACGTCGAAATATTGGCCCCCCTCGAATTCCACGCCGGCCTGAACCGAGGCCGCATCGCTGAAGCGATGCCTTATGCCGACGCTCGCATTGCCATAGTTGGCCCAATAATACTGGGTTCGTTCCCGCACCGCCGCCGTGTCGACCAGAAGGTCGTCGCGGGAGCCGTATAACGCCGGTTTGACGAAGCTCATCTTGGCGCTGCCAATGAGATTGGCGGCGTCGATCGGCGGAAGGCTAAAGAAGCCGCCGGAGATGACCGTGGGCGCGAGTCCGCCCTGCAGATCGAATCGCAGCCGCTCGCCTTCGCCAAACACATTGCGATCCATCCAATAGGCGCGCAGCCCGGGACCGTCGGTGTTGGAGATTTGTCCTGAAAAACCGACCGCGTGTTGTTTGCGCTCGCTCGTTTCGACGAGGATCGGCAAATTGCCGTTTTGGTCGAGCGGCTCGCCGTCCTCCACCTTGACCGACCCGAGGGCTTCAATGCGCGAGATGGATTTGCGCGTGTCGGCCAGTTTTTTGGGACTGTAGTCCTCGCCCTCCTCGAGATAGATGAAGGAGCGAATCACGTCATCGGGCACGCCAATAGGGGCGTCCGGAAGGACGCCCGTCCCTTGGGACGACGGGCCATGCGATCCGCTGAGCCGAACCTCGCCGATTCCCGCGCGCGGTCCCGGATCGATCGTCACCGCGACATCGAGCGCATGTTCCCTGTGCTGAACCACCGGCTCGGTCTTGACGATCTTGGCGAGCGGATAGGATCTTTGCCGTAATTCGTCGACCCATTCGGCCTGCATCGCCCGCAGCGCGGCGGCCCGAGCCGGCGCCTCCGGCGCGCGTTCGAACGCTTTTTTCGAAAACAGCGTCGGGTCGATCGGAGCCAAGGTGCGCGCGTCGAAGACGACGACATGGCGCAAATGAAACAGCGGGCCCGGATCAATATTGATCGTGACGGAAACCGGCGCTTTATTGCGAAACCCTTCGGCCGCGCTGGACGCCGCGTCAATTCCGCGCCCATCGGGATAAATCTCCACGCCGGCCACCGTCGCCTCGACCCGGGCGTCGAAATAGCCGCTGGCCCATAGCGCATCCGCGAGATTTGGAAAATCGCCGACGACGCGCCGCGTCAACCCAGCTCCCGAGGCTGGCGCTTGAAGCCGCAGCCGCCAGACGTTGGACGCGTCCTTGAGATTTTGCGCAAGCGCCTTGTCGTCGTCGACGCCGGTGATTTCGAGCTTGTAGGGCAAGGTCTCCGGGCTTGGCGGCGGCGCGTCTTCTTCGGAGCCGAGCAGTCCAAAAAAATCAAAGGCGCTGGCGGGCGCGATGGCCAGCGGCGAAAACAGGGCCGCTACGGAGGCCATCAGGAACACGGAAGCACGTTTCACGTCACAAAAACACCCGCACGAGACAGCGTAAACCATACAGTGGCGGGTTGGCTTGGTCTATATATTAAGCTTAACGTCAGAAAACACAGTAAACAGTTTGTTCTTGTGCTTCTCAAGTGAGCGTGACCGAACGATAATTTGCGCGGAGGCCTGTTGTCGCGGGAACAATTCGCGTGGAACGAAGGGCGTCGCCGCAAAATAAAAGGCCCCGTCGCGCTATGCGAACGGGGCCTACTTGCTTCGCATCAGACGAAGCTTTCTGGGGGATTTCCAGTTAGGGATCGGCCCGTTCCGCTTGGCCTTCGCGGTAGAGGCCCGATTGCGATTTCAAGGCTAGAAGACGGTTACCGAAGAGATCAGCGCTCGATTCTTCGAACCGCCACGACCTGACGCATTCAGCGCAGGTCACATCCGACCCGGTGGCGTCATGCTCCTCTCGCAAGTCTTTTGCGATCACCTCGGCGCCAAGGCGGCGTCGATAGTTTCTTTCGCGTCCGAATCGAGGTCCCGCCCGATCAGCTCTTCGTCGGAGAGGCTCTGCGCTCCTATCGACGACTGCGATGATGCAAGACTGAACCTGCTTCGGGATTTGGTCAAGCCCTATTTTTGCTCGTTGATTGACGCTGCGTTAAATTATTTGGACGGTCGTTCATCGACATGGGCGGTCAAACAAATTCATCAGCGTCGGCGCGCCGGACGCCTTGCGCAAGCGCGGCAAGTGAAAGCCGTCCTCGATCGTCGCCAATAGCGAATAGTGATTTAGCGGGGCGTCGTCGACGGCCGGGCTGCCGCAATCCGTCACGACGATTGTCGCGACGCGATTGTCGTCTTCCGTGTGAGAACTGGGAGACCTGGGAGTGTCGCGCGATTCGCCTTCATCGAAGGTGACGACGATCGCCGAGTCGCGCGTCCAATTGCGCGACGCCCGGATCGCGCCGATCGTCCGTTTGAGAAAGTCGTCGAAATCCCGCGCCAGGCGGGCGGGATCCTTGCAAATGAGCGAACCATGTCCATCGTGGCACTGGTTTGGAACGATGAACGCGAAATTAGGCGCGTTGCCGGAGAGATCCGCCGTCAGCGCCTCGAGCGGCTTCAGTTTTTCGAGGCGGGCCGGGTTCTTCGCGATCCGGTCGAAATAGGCGAAGGGATTGTGCTTTTGCGCGTAGAGCGCGGCGGGCGCCGGCTCCGACGCCTGCGTCAGGTCGCCCGCGGCCGGAAGCGTCTCCGCGTAAAGAGCGAAGGTCAGTCCCGCCGCCTCCAGTTGATCGACGAGGCTATCGCCTTCTATATGATGACAAGACTGCAATGCCGAAAGGCCGGTGGCGAAACAACTGGGAGCGTCGTCCCTTACGCCGAATGCGTCGCCGCCGATCATCGCGAGATAGTTCGGCAGACTGGGATGCGTCACTCCGGAGTAATGCGTCGCCAATCCCTGACCGCGCGAGAGTTCGACCAGAAAAGGCGACAATTCGCGATCGAGCGCGTCGTCGAAATCATGATTCTCGAGCACGATCAGGTAAACGTGATCGAAGACTTTCGCGCCGCCGGCTCCGGCCGCCGCGGCGGGCGTTTGAAACGCGGCGGCGGCGAGGGAGAGAGCCACGCAAAAGAGAGCGTCGCGGAAGGAGAAATGGCGCATTTGCGAATCACCTCGAGTGGCGAAAAACGAGCGGAATCGCTTAGCCGAGATTCGCGACGCTAGTCCATGTTCCCGTCGCGACCGCGGCGACAGTCGCCGAACGGAGCCGCTCCGGGAATAGCCTCGAATGTCAGGCCGCCCATGCTCGCCACGTCTCGCTAATGCGCCGAATGCGTGAACCCTGGAGGGCCGTCTTGCCAGGGATAGCCCTTGGCGGCCTTGTCGAAGGCGAAGCGATAGAGCGCCCGCATATAGCCCGTGTCGAATTCTTCCTTGTGCTCGGCGTGGAAGTCGGGGCCGATATAGGCGAGATTGAAAGCGGCGTTGGCGCGGCGGGTTTCCATATATATGCGGTAGAAGTCGCCTATACCATTGTAGTTGATCATGGTCGTGACAGCTCTTTGGGCAATCGACAGAGTCAGTCGTTCGACATCGGTCCATTCGGTGGTCAGGCGCGAGTTGCGGATGATATAGGCCACCATCTTTCTTGCATGAAAACCAGCGGCCTTTTGCGCGAGACGCGGATCGACCGATGCGGGAACAAGGAAAGCCTGACTCACCGCGCCGCCGTCGACATGCATTTCCTGATAGGGCTCGCCCCTCGCCTCGACGTCGAACATGACAGGCGGAAAGGCGGCGGGAATCGACGCCGACGCCAGCATGATATGACGTATCAGGCTTAGAGCCTCCGGACCGCCGCTCTTCGCGATGGCGCCTATGTTCCAGATGACGGGATATCCGGCGTCGAGATCGGTCGTTTGAATGAGCAGCAACCTTCCCCTCTCATATTCCTCGGCGATGCGCGCCATCATGCGTTCATCGACATGTTTGGAGATGGTCGCATAGAGTGGAGCGGTGTCGGACAGCGCGTCTTCGGTTACGGCGGCGGTTATGAATCTCTTCTCGAAGATATTGGACTGATTGATGCCGGTGTAGACTTCGGTCAAGGCGCCGTCATATTCGGGGCCGAGGAAGGCGAAGGGCGAGATAAGCGCGCCCGTGCTCACGCCGGTGACGAGTTTAAAGCTGGGGCGATCGCCATGCGCGGTCCAGCCGACCAGCAGACCCGCGCCGAACGCGCCATCGTCGCCGCCACCCGACAGGGAAAGCAAATACCCGGTCGGCATGGTTTCACCTGGCTTCACATGCGCGTATCTCGCCTCGCGAATGAGCGCCTGCTCTTGTTCGGCCCGCATGGGGGCGGGTTGATCAGGGAAAAACCGAGCGTTGGGAATGCCAAGAACGGTCGTTTCACGCCGCAACTCCGGCGGAACAGCGCTTTTCCGGTCAAGCGTGGAGCACGCGGAGACCAATAAAGCGCCAACCGCGAGCATGCAGATGACAATTCGTTTCGGGGACGCCACTCGGATTCTCATTTGTTCAACTCCACTCCATGCGTCTTCGCGCCCGTTCCACCTTAAGCGCCTTCCATGTAACCGCGCGCCTAGAACCGAAAGCTCGTCTCCATCACCGGGCCATGAATGACCGTGTCCATGCCTTTTTGACCAGAGCCCGTTCCGTTGGAATAATCGACCGACAAGGCGCGATAGCCGACCGTGTTGGTGATCGTCCAATCGCCGATCTTCATGTCATGGCTGTAGCCGCCGGCCAGTTGCCAGCTGAATTTGCTGCCGACGCCAAAGCCGCCAATATCGCCGCGCAACTGAAATTCGTCGCCGGGCCCGATTCGATGGCGAAGGCGCAGGCCGATAATCGGGTCGATCCATTGCATCGTGCCGGACTTGTCGAGAGCCAGCGCGCCGCTTTGCTGATAGCCCAGAAGCGGAACATTGATGACGCCCGTGACGTTAAGCGAAAGCGTGTGCGAGACATTCCAATAGCGAAGGCCGGAATAAGCGTCGAGTGCGGTGAACGAGTCTTGGGCGCCGTTTTGCCGCCAACGCGCGACTTCATAAGCCCCCCATGCTTCGCCGATGATGAGCGGCGCGACCTCGAGAGTCCCATTTTGGCCGATCGATAGGGCGCTGATGCCGACGGGATTTGTTTGGCGCAGCCCCCCGCCAAAGGCGCTAATACGCGCCCATATGAAGTCGCCATAGATGGAAATCGGGCCATTGCGCGCTTCGGCGTAGCTCATCCAGGCGAACAAATGATTGGCTTTGGTGAGAACATCGTAAAAGCTAACGTTCGTATCGACTGTTCGACCACGCGCTGTCGTATTGCCGTTCAGGCCGATCGCCCAGCCGTAGGGCGCGAATTTGAATTCCCAATCGTTCGCCGCGGGGGTCGGCGATGGAACGAGGGCGGCGTTGGTTAGATCGCCCAGGCCGAATTCGGGATGGTAGTTCAGGCCCACGCGAATGATATGGCCGTTGAACCGCGTCGAGGCGGTCGGCGCGTCGACGACCTGCGTCGTGCCGCCGATCAGCGGGATGGCGGCGGGATAGGAATGCGTGAGCAGGCTGATGTCATTGTTGGCGTTGACGACGCCGAGGTCATAATAGAGATATTCGATCTTGGCGCTCACGCCGGGATAGAACGCCCATTCGAGCCCGCCGCCGACCGTCCAGCCAACGCGCGTGCCGGCGTAATCGGCCTCGCCATCCGTCGACACCAGCAGCCCCGGAGCCAGGGTTTGCTTAATCGAGGCGTCGGTCGAAACTCTTCCATAGGCGAGACCGCCGGTCGCATAGGCGAGGAGGGTCGGCGTCACCGTGTAGCCGAGCCGCCCCCGGACCGTGCCGAACCAATCGAGCCCGCGCGAGACGTTCGCCTCGGTCACCGCCGATGTCAGGCCGGGAACAAGCGCCGGTGGCACGGTTACAACGGAGCCAAAATTACCGCCGCCCTGAGCGTGCCCGCCCTGAATATCCGCCTCGAAGCCGGCGACGAATTTGTCGGCGAACTGCAGATTGTAACCGAGTTGAACGCCATTCATGACGCCATCGAGACGCGCGCCGCTGCTCCCCGAGGCTCCCAGCGCCGACGCCGGACCAATCCCGGTGCGCGCTTGATCGAACAAATTCGCAGTCGCGACGTCGATGCTGTCGTTGCCCTTCAATAGATAGCCGGTGTTCAGGCCGATATAGGGGCCGGTCCATGTGAATATTGGCGGAGGCGGGGGAGGCGGGCTTTTGATGGACGGAAGGTCCGCGGCGGCGGCCGAAGCGGCGCAAGAACATAGAGCCATAAAGCTGGCGGAGAGAATTTTCATGAGGAGCCGCCTCGTTATGCGATTATCTTTACATCGCCAAGAAAACGGGCCGTCGACAGCACGCTTCGACAAAGAAAGAAGTCTGAGACTAAACGATAGCGTCCGAAATTCCGGTCGGTCAACATCGAGAGCCGCATTAAGCGGCGCGCTTAAATGCTTTGTCGGAAGCTGTGACAAATCCGCCACAGTATAAGGCTGGCGACGGGCTCCGCGAAGAGCTTGGCCATTGGTTCGGGCAAGGACTTAGCGCGCTTCGCGCCCTTCTGACTTGCTCCCGAATGGAAAAATGGTCTTCCAGTCGCTTTTCATGTCGACAACGGTCCAGCCTTTCGCCTGGGCTTGGTCGAGCGCTTTGTCCAGCCGGCCGATACTGGAGTCGCGGTCGTAAGCCCATTCACGCTCGGCGTCGGTATGATGCACGATCAGCGCGAAGCGGAGGCCGTCGCCGCCCATCGTCCATTGCAGCATTTGCAGGTCGCCGTCGGAGTTGCCGAACGCCGCGATCGGACGGCGTCCGATGTGTTCGTTGATGCCGACAGGTTTCCCGGGTCCGTCGTTGATGAAGTTGATTTCCGGCAGACGCATGAGCGCGGGCTTGCCGTCGCGCAATTCGAATTTCACCTTGGCGCTGCTGCCGACGACATTTTCGGGCGGTATGCCGTAGACCTGCTCGGTCCAGGGCCGCATGAACTCGATGCCGCCGCCAGAGACGATGTAGGTCTTGAAACCCTTCGCGCGCAGATAGGCGACTAATTCCAGCATCGGCCGGTAGACCATCTCGGTATAGAGCCGCCCGGTGATCGGATGCTTCGCCTTGGCGATCCAGTCGCACACGATTTGCGAGAATTCCTCGTTCGTCATGCCGGAGTGCGTGGCGATCACGATTTCCGCGACGGCCGGTTCACCCCCGGCGAGGACGTCCTTCACGTCGCCACGAAGCAGCGAGGCGAAAGGTTCTTTGTCCTTCCACTCGGGATGCAGCGGCGCGAGAACCTTCACGCGGTCGAGCGCGAACAGGAGTTGAAAATACATCGGCTGCTCGGCCCACAGAGTGCCGTCATTGTCGAAAGTGGCGATGCGCTCGTCCTCCGGCACGAAGTCGGGCGAGCCGTGCGCCGTCACACTGTCGACAAAGTCCAGGATGGCCTTCTTTGACGCCGTGTTGTTCCACGACGACAGAGGGTCGCTCGCCGTCCGTCTCGCCGTCGCGCGAGTGGGAAGAAGCAGCGACAAAATTGGAAACGCGGCCAAGGCGGGCAGCAACGCGCGGCGACTGACGCCGGAGAAAGGAGAATTCGCCGACATGGTCACTTCCTTGTGCAAACTTCGTGGCGCCGCCGCCCGTTCCCGCATCCGCGCTAGGACGCCGGCCGGTTCTTGACGAGATCGCTGACGACCGATGGGTCCGCCAGTGTCGAGGTGTCGCCGAGCGTGCTGAATTCGCCTTCGGCGATCTTGCGCAGGATGCGGCGCATGATCTTGCCGGAGCGGGTCTTCGGCAGGCCGGACGCGAATTGAATCACGTCCGGCGAGGCGATCGGGCCGATTTCCTGGCGCACCCAGCCGACCAGCTCCTTGCGCAAATGTTCGTTCGCCTCGGCGCCATCCATCAGCGTCACATAGGCGTAGATGCCCTGGCCCTTGATGTCGTGCGGAAAGCCCACCACCGCGGCCTCGCAGACCTTGGCGTGAGCTTCGAGGGCGCTCTCGACCTCCGCCGTGCCGAGGCGATGGCCGGAAACGTTGATCACGTCGTCGACGCGTCCGGTGATCCAGTAATAGCCGTCCTCGTCGCGCCTCGCGCCGTCGCCGGTAAAATATTTGCCGGGATAGGCGGTAAAATAGGTCTGCGCGAAGCGGTCGTGATCGCCAAATAGCGTGCGGGCTTGTCCCGGCCAGGAATCGGCGATCACCAGATTGCCCTCGCATGCGCCCTCGAGCACTTGCCCGGTCGCGTCGACGATTTCGGGAACGACGCCGAAAAACGGCCTCGTCGCCGATCCCGGCTTTAGCGCCGTGGCGCCCGGCAGCGGCGCGATCAATATGCCGCCGGTTTCGGTCTGCCACCATGTGTCGACGATCGGACAACGATCCTCGCCGACGACGCGATGATACCATTCCCAGGCTTCCGGATTGATCGGCTCGCCGACGGAGCCGAGCAGCCGCAGCGAGGCGCGGCTGGTTTTCTTCACGGCGTCCTCGCCAGCGGCCATCAGCGCGCGGATCGCCGTTGGCGCGGTATAGAAAATATTGACCTTGTGCTTATCGACGACCTCCCAGAAGCGCGAGGCCGTGGGGTAGCCCGGCACGCCCTCGAACATCAGCGTCGTCGCGCCATTGGCGAGCGGGCCATAGAGAATATAACTGTGGCCGGTCACCCAGCCGACATCCGCCGTGCACCAGAAGACGTCGCCCTCGCGATAATCGAACACGAGTTGATGCGTGAGCGCGGCATGAACAAGATAGCCGCCGGTCGTGTGCAGCACGCCCTTGGGCTTGCCGGTCGAGCCGGAGGTGTAGAGGATGAACAGCGGGTCTTCCGCGCCCATTTCGGCGTAGGGGCAGTCCTTGGCGACCGTCTTCCACTCGTCCTCGTAGCGGAAGTCGCGGCCCTTCTCCATATCCACCTCGGCGCCCGTGCGCGTCACGACGAGCACGGTCTTGACCGCGACCTTCTCCAGCGCCGCGTCGACATTGGCCTTGAGCGGCACGCGCTTGCCGCCGCGCAGGCCCTCGTCGGCGGTCACGACGATATCCGATCCCGCATCCTCGATGCGGCCGGCGAGCGCCTCGGGCGAGAAGCCGCCGAACACCACCGAATGGACGGCGCCGATGCGCGCGCAGGCGAGCATGGCGTAGGCGGCCTCGGGGATCATCGGCAGATAGATGGTGATGCGGTCGCCGCGCTTGGCGCCGTGTTTTTTCAAAACATTGGCGAAGCGGCAAACCGTTCGTGCAACTCGGCGTAGGTGACGTGGCGCGACACCGACGGGTCGTCGCCTTCCCAGATGATCGCGGTCTGGTTGGCGCGCGCGGGAAGGTGGCGGTCTACGCAGTTCATCGCGACATTGGTCGTGCCGTCCTCATACCATTTAATCGAGACGTTATGCGCGTCGAAGCTCGTGTGTTTTACGCGGGTGTAGGGTGCGATCCAGGATAGCCGGCGGCCTTGCTCGCCCCAAAAGCCTTGCGGGTCATCGAGCGCGCGCGCGTAAAGCTTGTCGTAGGCGGCGGCGTCGATCGCGGCCCCCGCCGCCCAATCCTCCGTGACCGCGTAAACTTTGTTGTGCATAGGCGTTTCTCCAGCCGGCGGCCGTTGTCGGCCTTTTTTGCTTGGCGGGCCCGCGTCGCGCGCGGGCTCTTCCCTTGTGCTAGTATGACCAAGATAACGGCAAGACGCCATGGGCCGGATCGACGACGGCTCTTTCGCGCGGCGGAATGATTTAACGATAAGGGTTCGAATGCCCAGTCAAAAGCCTAGCTCGATCCCGTCAAATCCCCGTTTTTCCTCCGGACCTTGCGCCAAGCGGCCGGGGTGGTCGCTCGAAAACCTCGCGGGCGCGGCGCTTGGCCGCTCCCATCGGGCCAAGGTCGGCAAGGACAGGCTCGCGCGCGCCATCGATCTGACGCGCGAGATTTTGCGCGTTCCCGCCGATTATCGCATCGCGATCACGCCGGCGTCGGACACCGGGGCGGTCGAAATGGCGCTGTGGTCGCTGCTCGGCGCCCGCGCGGTCGACGTGCTGGCCTGGGAGAGCTTTTCCAGCGACTGGGCGACGGATGTCGTAAAACAGTTGAAAATCGCCGACGCCCGCGTCTTGGGGGCGCCCTATGGCGAATTGCCCGACCTGACGCAGGTCGACTTTGGCCACGATGTCGTTTTCGCTTGGAACGGCACGACCTCGGGCGTGCGCGTCCCGAACGCCGATTTCATTCCGGCGGACCGCGACGGTCTGACGATCTGCGACGCGACTTCCGCTGCTTTCGCGCAATGGCTGGACTTTCCCAAGCTCGACGTGACGACCTTCTCCTGGCAGAAAGTGCTCGGCGGCGAGGCGGCGCATGGCGTGCTCATTCTCTCGCCCCGCGCGGTGGAGCGGCTGGAGAGCCATGTCCCGGCGTGGCCGCTGCCGAAGATTTTCCGCCTCACCAAGGGCGGCAAGCTCAACGAGGCGATTTTCCGGGGCGAGACCATCAATACGCCCTCGATGCTCTGCGTCGAGGATTATCTCGACGCGCTGAATTGGGCGGGGTCCATCGGCGGGCTGGGCGCCCTCATCGCCCGCGCCGACAAAAACGCCGCGACGGTCGCCGCCTGGATCGAAACAACGCCCGCCTTCGCCTTTCTGGCCAGGGAACCGGCGACGCGCTCCAACACCAGCGTCTGCCTGCGCTTCGACGATCCAGCCGTCGCGGCGCTGCCGCTGGAGAGCCGAGCGGCGATCGCCAAGAGCATCGTCTCGCTCGTCGAACGGGAGGGGGCGGGCTATGATTTCGCCGGATATCGCGACGCGCCGCCCGGTTTGCGCATCTGGTGCGGCGCGACCGTCGAGGCTTCCGACGTGGCCTTGTTGACGCAATGGATCGACTGGGCCTATGCGCAAACGACCTCGGACCTCACGTAATGATACGAAGCCTCTTCCCGCACGACCAGATCGCCCGTTCACCAAAGCCATTTCGCCAGGATTAAAAATGCCGCCTCGCGTCCTCATCTCCGATCAGCTTTCCGCCGCCGCGATCCAGATTTTCGAGACGCGGGGCGTCGATGTCGATTTTCAGCCGGCGCTCGGCAAGGACAAGGAAAAGCTCGCCGCCGTCATCGGCGATTACGACGGTTTGGCGATTCGCTCCGCGACAAAAGTGACCGCCAACATATTGGCGAAGGCCGCGCGCCTTCGGGTCATCGGACGCGCCGGCATCGGCGTCGACAATGTCGACATCCCCGCCGCGACCGCGCGCGGCGTCATCGTGATGAACACGCCTTTCGGCAATTCGGTCACGACGGCCGAGCACGCCATAGCCCTGATGTTCGCGCTGGCGCGCGACATTCCCGCCGCCGACGCCTCGACGCAGGCGGGCAAATGGGAGAAGAGCCGCTTCATGGGCGTGGAGATCACCGGCAAGACCCTCGGCGTCATCGGCTGCGGCAATATCGGCGCGATCGTTGCCACGCGCGCCTTGGGATTGAAGATGCGCGTCGTCGCCTTCGACCCCTTCCTCTCCGCCGAGCGCGCGATGACGCTCGGCGTCGAGCAAGTGGAACTCCACGAGTTGCTGGCGCGCGCGGAGTTCATCACGCTGCACACGCCGCTGACCGCGCAGACCCGCGACATTCTGTCGGCGGAAAACCTCGCCAGGACGCGAAAGGGCGTGCGCATCATCAATTGCGCGCGCGGCGGCCTCGTGGATGAAGTCGCGTTGCGCAAGGCGCTCGACAGCGGACACGTCGCCGGCGCGGCCTTCGACGTTTTCGTGAACGAACCCGCGACGAGCAATCCGCTGTTTGGCTGTCCGCATGTCGTGTGCACGCCGCATCTTGGAGCTTCGACCGCGGAGGCGCAGGAGAAAGTGGCGTTGCAGGTCGCCGAGCAGATGTCGGATTATCTCACGCGCGGGGCCATCGCCAACGCCGTGAACTTCCCCTCGATCAGCGCCGAGGAAGCCCCGCGCCTGCGCCCCTATATCGAACTCGCCGAAAAGCTTGGCCTGTTCGTGGGACAGATCGCCGACACCGGCGTCGACAAGATTTCTGTAGTCTATGAGGGCGTTGTCGCCGGCCAAAAAGCGAAGGCGATCACCGCCGCCGCCCTCGCGGGCCTGCTGCGACCCATCCTCGAGGACGTGAATCCCATCTCGGCGCCGATTATCGCGAAGGAGCGCGGCGTCGTCATCGAGGAGGTGACGCGCGACGTCGAGGCCGACTATGAATCGCTCGTCACGCTGCGCGCCACAACGGCGCGAGGCGAGATTTCGGTGTCGGGCACGGTGTTCCATGATGGCAAGCCGCGCATCGTTCGCGTCGGCGCGATCGCGGTGGAGGCGGAATTCTCGCCGTCGATGATCTATGTGACGAACGAAGACAAACCTGGCTTCATCGGGCGCTTCGCCGGGCTGTTGGGCGAGGCCGGCGTTAATATCGCGACCTTCGCGCTGGGGCGCGACCGGGCGGGCGGCGCGGCCGTGGCGCTCGTCGCCATCGACGGCGCCGCGTCCGAGGACACTGTCGCGGCGATCCACCGCCTGCCCGGCGTGAAGCGCGTCACCGCCATGAAGTTTTAGAGCGCGGCAAAAAGCGGAAAGCCGGTTTTGCCGCCGGAAAGCACGACAAGATAAAGGAATCTGGAGTATCCGGTTCAATCCGAACCGGATACTCCAGCGCCGTCAGTTCATATGCCAGCCATGGCTGACGATGATCGATTCGCCGGTCAGCGCATTGGTCTTGAAGGCCGCCAGCATCAGCGCCACTTCGGCCACGTCGCTCACCATGGTGAATTGCTTGTCGACGGTTTCGCCGAGCATCACTTCCGTGACGACGCGTTCCTCGGAGATGCCGAGATCGTGCGCCTGCTGCGGAATTTGTTTTTCGACCAATGGCGTCATGACGAAGCCGGGGCAGATGATATTGGCGCGGACATTATGCTTGGCGCCTTCCTTGGCCATCGTTCTGGTCAGCCCGAGCAAGCCGTGCTTGGCCGTGACATAGGCGGACTTTAGCGGCGAGGCCTCGTGGCTATGCACCGAGCCCATATAGATCAGCGCGCCCGAGTTCTGTGGATACATATATCTCAGACACGCCTTGGTGGTCAGAAAGGCGCCGTCGAGATGGATGGCCAGCAGCTTCTTCCATTGGGCGAAGGGAAATTCCTCGATCGGATGCACGATCTGGATGCCGGCGTTGGAGACGAGAATGTCCACCGCGCCGAACGCCTTGGCGGTCGCATCGACCGCGGCGTTGACCTGTTCCTCGTCCGATACGTCGGCCGCCACGGCGATCGCATCCTTCTCGCCGCCGAGTTCGGCCGCCGCCGCTTTCGCGGCGTCGAGATTGAGATCGGCGATAGCAACGCGCCCCCCGGCCTCGACGAAACGCTTGGCTATGCCATGGCCGATGCCGCTCGCGGCGCCGGTGACGAACGCGACCTTGCCGTTAAGTTCCATTGAGTCGATCCCTTCATTCCGCAAGATAATCGTGGACAACCTTGCCAAGTCCCAGTGTCAAATCGGCGACAATATGGACGGCGGAGACAATATCGCGGATCGGCAACTCCGCGATGGGAGCCAGCGGATGCCAGGCGAGATCGAGCGTCCCCGGACCCGACCAGGCGCCTTTGATCGTGACATCCTCGAGCCGATAATCGACCAATTCCAGAATGCGCGGAGAACCGTCGACATGAGGGATAAGCTTGAGCAGATAATTCGGGCCAAGCATCGATTTAGCGACCGTCGCCAGGTCGAGCGCCTCATATTTGAAGCCCATCACGCCGGTCGCGATGCGCACCGGCCCGTAATCGAGCGTTCCGACCAAGGCGTCCTGATGGACGCTCAGCGAAGGTTGGCCCAATTTCTTGGGAAAACCCCATAATTCGCGGCCGCCGTAAATTGGCGCGCCGTCGTTGAGGAACATCGCATGGGTGTAAGAGCCGGGTTGCCCGTTGAACCGCACCGGGATGACCTGGCCGGACTCGGTGTAGTCGCCAAAGCCGGTGGAATTGGGCATGCGGATGAATTCATATTTGACCAGCGGCTCGTCGAAGGTCAGCGGCTCCGGCAGAATTTTTTCTATCGCCTCGGGGTCGGTGCGATAGGTGATGATGAAATATTCTCGGTCATAGAACCGATAGGGCCCGCGCGGAAAGGCGGGACTCGTCAGCGGCATGGAGTAGGCGCGGCGGCGTATTTCGTCGATTTTCATGACTTTGCCTCGCTGATTATTTTGTCGGCGGCGCATGTTGGGTGAGATCGAAAATCTTCACGGCGCCCCGTGGGCGGTCGCGATTGATCCATTGGGGGTTGGACAGCGTCTTCTCGACATCCTTGCGGCCATCCATCCAATTGCGCTCCATCGTGGCGCGTGAGAATTCGTAATCCTTCGACGCGCTTTCATATAGGCCGCGGCGATGGATGAGATGCACGATGGTCGTAGCCGACTCGCGGCCCCTCTCCTCGAGCGCGCGCCAGTCGGGATCGTCGCGCAGCTCGGCGGACAACTTGGCGCTCAGCCGCTTGATCGCCGCCCTCAGCTGATGCTGTTGGCACATCATATCGGTGTTCAGCCGCGTGCGGCTCGAATAGCGAATATCCTTCTCGCGCTGCGCGATTTCCAGCACGGTCGCCGGCAATTCGCCGCGCGCGCTGAAAAGGTCGATCTGGAAGACGCAGAAGTCTTCGTCCTCCATCTCGAAATCGAGCACATATTGCAGCGGCGTGTTCGAGACGATTCCGCCGTCCCAGTAAAACTCGCCGTCGATTTCGACCGGGGGAAAGGACGGCGGCAGCGCGCCGCTGGCCATCACATGCTCGGGGCCGATCTTCTGATAATTGGTGTCGAAATATTGGAAGTTGCCGCTGCGCGCGTTCACGGCGCCGATGGAGTAGCGAATCTCTCCCGCGTTGAGCAAATCGAAATCGACGAGCGCAAGCAATGTCTCGCGCAGCGCCTTCGTGTCGTAAATGCTGACCTCCTCCGGCTTGCAGGGCCAGCCGGGAATTGGCGGCGGCATGCGCGGCTGGAAAAAGCCCGGCACCCCGAAGGCCGCCGTCATCGCCGCGCTGGTCTCGTTAAAGAGACGCAGGCTCGCCTCGTCCCCCGCGACCGGCGACGCTAACAGCCGGCTCGATGTTCGGCGCCAGAACTGCTCCAGCCGCTCGGCGCGCAGCGAAGGCGGATTGCCGCAGATGATCGCGCCATTGATCGCGCCAATCGAAATGCCGGCCACCCAGTCGATTTTGAAGTCGGCTCGCTGCAACGCGTCATAGGCGCCGGCCTGATAGGAGCCGAGAGCGCCGCCTCCTTGCAGCACCAGCGCGATTTTTTCCTTACGCGTGTCCGCCATGGCGCCAAAATGGGTTGGAGACAAAGGAGTGTTGGATCTCGATCCCGAGTTTAATATCTTACAATCGAGGCCGTGTCGATTTCCAAGCGAATTTTTGTGCAAAGCGCCGCGACGCGCCAGGGCTTGGCGCGGGCGGGTTTCGCGCGAGCGTCGTTCGTTTCGCGAGCCCCGTTCATTGCAATGCAATAGTTTCGCGCTTAAGATGAGTTGGCGTCATTCAATTTCCTCCCGGCGGATCGCTCATGCATGACAGTGTTCGCGCCTCGGATTTAGCGGTCCAATCGCCTGACGGCGAATCGGCGTCCGGCACGGCGCTGACCGACGCCGCCGATCGCGCTCTGCACGCCAATCTCGCGCATTTCACCGGCGGTCTTTCTCCCGCCGCGCTCGCCGGCGCCTATTGGGATTGGGCCGTGCATCTCGCCGCTTCGCCCGGCAAGCAGATGCAACTCGCCGAAAAGGCATGGCGCAAGGCGGCGCGGTTTGGCGGATACGCCGCGCGCGCCGCGCTCCAGGGCGAGAAGGCGCCGCCTTGCATCGAGCCCCTGCCGCAGGACAAGCGGTTTTTGGGCGAGGAGTGGCGGCGGTGGCCCTATAACCTTATTTACCAATCCTTCCTGCTCAATCAACAATGGTGGCACAGCGCGGCCACCGACGTCGGCGGCGTCACCAAGCAGCACGAAAATGTCGTCGACTTCGTTGCGCGGCAGCTTCTCGATATGTATTCGCCGTCGAATTTTTTGCTCACCAATCCGCAAGCGCAAAAGCGCACGCTGGAGCAGGGCGGGGCCAATCTCCTGCGCGGATTCCAGAATTTTTTGGAGGATTTGGGGCGCTCGGCGAGCCGCGGCAAGCCCGTCGGCGCCGAGGCGTTCAAGCCCGGCGAAAATCTCGCGGTCACGCCGGGCAAGGTGATCTTTCGCAACCGCCTCATCGAACTCATTCAATACGCGCCGGCGACCGGGACGGTTCGCCCCGAGCCGATATTGATCGTTCCGGCCTGGATCATGAAATATTACATTCTCGACCTCTCGCCGCGTAATTCGCTGGTGAAATATCTCGTGAGCCAGGGCTTCACGGTCTTCATGATCTCATGGAAAAACCCTGGCCCGGAGGACCGCGATCTCGGGATGGAGGACTATCGCAAGCTCGGCGTCATGGCGGCGCTGGACGTTATCACGGCGCTGCTGCCGAACCGCGGGATTCACGCGACCGGCTATTGCCTCGGCGGCACGCTGCTCGCGATCGCCGCCAGCGCGATGGCGCGCGACAAGGACGAGCGTCTGCGCACGCTGACGCTGCTCGCGGCGCAGACCGATTTCACCGAGGCCGGCGAGCTGTCGCTGTTCATCAACGAGAGCCAACTGCATTTTCTTGAAGATTTGATGTGGGAGCAGGGTTATCTCGACACCAAGCAAATGGCCGGCGCGTTCCAATTGCTGCGCTCGAACGATCTCGTCTGGTCATATGCGCTGAAGGCCTATCTCCTAGGCGAGCGCGAGCCGATGAGCGATCTGATGGCCTGGAACGCCGACGCGACTCGCATGCCGTTCAAGATGCACTCGGAATATCTGCGGCGTCTCTTCCTAGACAATGATCTCGCCGAAGGGCGCCTTCACGCGGACGGCCGCGCGGTCGCGCTGCATGACATTCGCGTCCCCATTTTCGCTGTCGGCGCGCAGCGGGATCACGTCGCGCCGTGGCGGTCGACCCATAAGATTCATTTGCTCACCGACGCCGAGGTCACCTATCTCCTCGCCAGCGGCGGCCACAACGCCGGCATCGTCGCCGAGCCCGGCCATAGGGCCGCGCGCTTCCAGGTTCTGACCAAGCAGGCCGACGAGCGCTACAGCGACCCCGACGAGTGGGCGAGCCTCGCGCCGACGAAGGAGGGCTCCTGGTGGCTGGAGTGGGTCTCGTGGCTCGTCGCACGCTCGGGCGAGCCCCTCCTGCCTCCCCCGATGGGCCCGGCGCTTTGCGACGCGCCGGGAACATACGTGCTTCAGGCGTAAGCCTCCGCCGCGGGGGCGCGGGGAATCCTGCCCGCTATTTCGACTTGATCTCGATTTTTTTCTCGGCCTTTCGCGCTTCCGTCGTTTTCGGGAGCCGGACCGTCAGCACGCCCTTGTCGAAGGACGCTTCGATCTTGTCCGTGTCCACTCCCTCCGGCAGACGGAAGGCGCGTTTGAACGCGCCGTAGCGGCGCTCCGAGAAGTAGTAATCCTTTTCCTTATTCTCCCGCTCGTCCTTCTTTTCGCCTGAAATGGTGAGCGTTCCATTCGAGAGCTTCACCTCGACGTTTTTCTCATCGAGGCCTGGAAGTTCCGCGGTGATCGCGAATTCTCCGTCCTTTTCGACGAGATCGACCGCCGGAATAGCCGGCCAGCCCGAAAAGAAGCGCTCGAACGGTTCGAAGTCGGACAGATTCTTGTGGCCCGCCAGATCGGGAAACAAGCTGTTGATCTGCCGCCGCAGCGATTCCAGCGGATGAAAGTCGAACATTTCCGAATATGGGCGTGGCGCCGGGGACACTTTTTTCACGGGAACGTTGGTTTCCTGTTCTGCCATAGCCGCCTCCATCTACGCGCCATTTAATCAAATGATCGACATCGCGAGCCGCCGCGCGGGCCGCGCGCCGCCCGACGACAAACGATCATTGGCGCGACGTGTTTTACGTGGGCTCCGATATTTTTTGCGCAAGTGCGGCAATGCGCGCGCCTGGAAAGCTCATCCGCGGCCCTTCCCCTTCCGTTGGCGCGCCGTCGATGCTATTGGGCGCGCCTACGAAAGCGAGAGGGCGAAAAATGAGCGAGATTTGGTTGGCGACGGGCGAAGCGACGGTGCTCGCGGCGGATGGGCAATACACCGACGCGATGCCGGAGGTGATGATCGGAAATGTCAAGGGACCGGTCGGCCATGCCTTCGCTTCGATGGCCGGGCAGGTCGCGGGACATCCGCGCATGTTCGTCATCCGCGATCTCAATCAGCAGGTCCGTCCCGCGACGATGATGACCACCAAGATGACGGTGAAGTCGGAAGGCTATGTCGAACTGCTCGGCGGCGTGGTGCAGGCGGCGACGGGCGACGCGATCATCGATTGCGTCGCGGAAGGGATTTTGCCGAAGGCCGGGCTAAGCGAATTGTGCATGGTGATCATGGTGTGGCTCGACCCGCGCTGCGCCACGGACGAAAATCTCGACCGCAAGGATCTCTATCGCACCAATTACGAAGCGACCAAGCTGGCGATCTCGCGCGCCATCAAGGGCGAGCCGACGATCGACGAGCTGATCAAAAACCGCAAGTCGGTCTCGCATTACGCGCTGGAAGGCGTGTTCGAGGTCTAGAGCAAGTTCCGCGAAAGTTGACAGACTTTTGCGATCAGAACTTGTTCCAGCATTTTGTTCTTGCGCGATTTCTTATCGCTCGGATGATTCCATCCGAGCGGAAAGCGCGCCAACATACGTTTGGCGGCGCGTGGTTGGAGGCGCTATTTCGCCTCCGCCACGCCGATCACCAATCCTTCCGAAAACCATGTCACGAGAAACCGCGCGAGGCGCTCCGTCGCGGATTGGCCTTCGTTCTGGAACGCGACAAGCTGGCAGATATCGCCGAAGGATTGGCCGGCCATGGCCTCGAACAGCGCGAGATATTCGTCCGGATCGAGCTGGCGATAGGCGGGGTCGAGATCCGCGCGCCAAATGGCGATGGTTTCGCTCTCGCTGGCGTCCGACGGGCGATCCTCGAGCGCGCCTTCGTCCTCCTCATCAGCGCGCTCCTCGTCCTGCTCGTCAGCGGTGGCCGCCGCATAGGCGTCCAGCACGCCGGCCGCGACTTCGATCAGCCGCAAACTGGGATGGAACGTGAATCCGAGGCGCGGCCAGTCTTGCGGCGAAAACTCCGCCAGCGTTTCGATGCTCAGGGCGGGCGCGTCGGCGGCGTCATAGGCGTCGGTGAGCGCGCGCTCGAACAGCGCGAGACCGATGGCCAGCGCGTTGGCGCTCCAGTTCTCGCTCTCTCGCATGAACTCCGGCAAACGCGTGGCGTACCAGCGGGCGTTGCGCAGGCGCGAGGGATTTTCGTCGATGTAAGCCTCGACGAGCGCTTCGAAATCGTCGTCGCCCAGCAGGACGCGAAGCGCCGGAAAATCCTCGTCGAGAAATTCCGCGAGCCGGAGGCGATAGGCGTTCACATAGACGCCCATCATCGTGGGACGGTCGGCCTCGCGCGGCGGCGCGACAACATCGAGAAGCGCGCCGTCTTCCGCGTCGCCGGTCAGGACCGCCGCTTGGAACAAGCTCTGCAATTCGGCGAGCTTCACGCGGCGCTCCGCGACGCGTCGGCGGCGATCGCGGCGTCGATGTCGCGCATGCGCTGGAGTTCGCCAAGCAATTCGGAGAAGGGCGGAAAATTGTCGTCGCGCTCGATCATCACGGAAACATCGCCGAAACGCCGACGCGCCCTCTCGTAAAGCGTCCAGACTTCCTCGCGGATGGGTTGGTCGTGCGTGTCGATGAGATGCGTTTCATTGTCGGTGTGCCCGGCCATGTGAAATTGCGCGACGCGGTCCGCCGGAACGGCTTCGATGAAGGCGTCGATGTCGAAGCCGTGGTTGAATCCCGAAACGAAAACATTGTTCACGTCGAGAAGCAGCAGGCAGTCGGCGCGCTCGGCCATTCGCGCGACGAACTCCCATTCCGGCATTTCGGATTGCGTGAAGGTGACATAGGTCGAGGCGTTTTCGACGACCAGTCGGCGCTTGAGAATATCCTGAACGCGAGAAATGCGCTCGACCACATGGTTCAGTGCTTCGCGCGTATAGGGAATCGGCAGCAGATCATGCAGATTGCGGCCGTGCACGCCGGTCCAGGCCAGATGGTCCGAGACCCAGGCGGGTTCGATACTATCGGCGAGAGTCTTCAGCGCTTTCAGATAGTCGAGGTCGAGCGGGTCGGTCGAGGCGAGCGACATCGAAACGCCGTGCATGACGATCGGATAGTCGGCGCGGAAGCGTTCCAGCATGGCCAGGGGGCGGCCGCCGGGAATCATGTAGTTTTCCGAGATGATCTCGAACCAGTCGACCGGCGGTCGAGTCGAAAGAATTTCGTCGTAATAGACGGGCCTCAAACCGAGGCCGTAGCCAAGGCGCGGGAGCGATTTCATGTCGAGCTCCTCCGGCGGTCGGCGCCAAGCGATCCAGCTCCGTCGCCGCGTCCGAATTGGCGAGGAGCCGCCGCTCGCGCGCGGCGGCCGCTTAATTTTAAAGTCTAGTCCATGACCTTGCCGCCGGCGTCGGCGCAAGCCTTTTCGGACTCGACGAATATCCAGCCCTGGCCCTTGCAGGCGTTCATGGCCTTGCAGCTGTTCTTCGGGGTCATGCAGTCGCTTTTGGCCTTGCAGCTGTTGGCGCCGAGGCAGTGCACCTTGGCCGGCGTCGCGGCCGCCGCGGGCGTCGCTCCAGCGAGGGCGAGCGAGACAGCCGCTATGGCCAGCGCGGCCCCGGAACGCGTGTTGTTTTTCATCGGATTTCCTGCCTCTTGATTTTTGTCGGTTCCGTTGGCGAGCGTCCTCATGGACGAAGTCTCGTCGCGGGCGGCGGCAGGATATGTCGCCTCTCGGCGCCTTGCAACTGGCCCCATGGCGGCGGCGAAGGGAGCCGCGCCGCGGCTCCCTGTAGTCTCACTTCTTGCAACGATGCTTGGCCTCGCGGTGATGCTTGGCGCTCGCGCGTAACGTTACTTGGCGCCGCCCGCGGGTTCGGCCGGAGCGGGAGCGGCCTTGTCGTCCTTCTTCGCGGCGCAGCCGTCCTTGTTGCACTTATGCTTTTCGGCGTTGTGTTTACGGTGATGATGATGCTTCGCGGCCGCCGGCGCGGCGCCAGCGAGAACCAGCGCGACCGCCGCGACGGCGATCGTCGAGCCGGAAATAATATTCGTCTTCATCAGCGTCTCCTGAAAGTCGGATGGCGTGATCCGCGTGGCCGGCGGTCGCGGCAAGACCTGTCCGCACAGGTTTCGCTAGCTATACCACCTGCCGGCGGATTCGCTAGCCGTTTCCGCGTCGCTATGCCGCGGGCGGAATTGCTGCCCGTCTATAAAAAACATCGTCTTGGTCGAAGGCGATGATCGCTACGCGCCGTCCGCCCAATCGGAGGCGCCCAATATAAATCTCGACACCTGTCTTCGCGGAGCGGTAGGAAAGCGCGCGGGCTCCACTTCCCTCGCGCGCCGCGGAATATGGCGACGACGCGGAAAACACCAACGGAGAGAACGATGTCCATCGATCGACGCGACCTGTTGCATTCCCTTCTGCGTTCCGCGGCCGGCGGCGTTATCGTGGCGATCACGACTTGCGGGTCGGTCGGAGCCCACGAATATGAGGCGGGCAATATCACCGTCGAGCATCCCTGGCTGCGCTCGCCGGGCGATGGCGAGACGACCGCGCCGCTGTTCATGATCATCGAGAACAAGGGCGACACGCCCGACAAGCTGATCGGCGCGAGGGCCGCGAAGGTTGGCAAGATCGTCATTCACGCCGACCCCGCGCGGATCGTCGTGCCGCACGGAATCGTCATTCCGCCGCGCGCCACGGTGACGCTCGTACCCGGCGGTCCCCATGTCGGCTTGCACGAGGTGACGAAGATGAACCCCGTCGGCTGGGGCTTCGAGCTTACGCTGATCTTCGAAAAAGCCGGCGAGGTGACGATCGACGCCTCTGTCGAGGCGCCTGACGCCAAGCACGCGCATGACGCCGAGGCGACGGAGCGCTGGGAGAAGGCTCACGGCGCGAAGAAGGAAGCGGAGCCCGCGGCGCACGAAGAGCATCACGGCGCCCATGCGGATCACGAACATATGCACGAAGAACACGAGCATATGCACGAAGCGCATGAGCATGCGGCCGAGGAAGCGCCCGATGTCGCCGGCATGGACCACAGCAAGCTCAATCACGGCGTGCTTGGCCACGCGCCGTCGGCGCCGAGCGTCGACTGACCGGCAATTTCGAAGGGGCGGCTCCCTCTCCGGGAGGCGTCGCCGCGCTCGCGAAGGCTTACGCTTTTTCTACGCGGGCCGGCGGGCAGACCGCGTAAGAGACAGGCTCATTTCGGCTTCCATTCGGTCGCCGCCTGCTGCGCGTCCGCGAGCTCCGATTCGGTCATCCGCGCCGCCAGCCCCTTGCGGTTCGCCGTGGCGACATCGCGCGCCGTCGCATCGGTGGGGCCGGCGAGCTTCGCGATGGCCAGGCTGTACCACTTATGCGCCTCGACATTATCCTGCGGTACGCCGATGCCGGCGTCGTACATCGCGCCGAGATTGACCATCGCGGGCGCGTAACCGTGTTCCGCCGCCTCGTGGAACCACGTCGCCGCCTGGTTCTGGTCCTGCGGGACGCCGAGCCCGTTTTGGTACATGAAGGCGATGCTGCTCTGGGCGGCGGGGTCGCCCTCCCGCGCCAGCGGCGCGAGGAGCTTTAGCGCGGCCGCGTAATCCCCGCGCAGATAGGCGTCCATGCCTTCTTCCAAGGGTTTCGCGGCCGCCAGAGAGCAAAGGCCCGCGGACAAAGCAAGAGCCATGAATGCGAGTTTGATGCGTAATTTCATGAGGTGTCGCCTCTTAAGCAGCGCGTCGTTCGAACGCGTCCCTTGACGCCGCGGCGCGCCGCTCGGAAAGCCGTCGCGAACGAGCGAGAATTGCCGTTGTTCCGCAATGGGTAGCAGGAAGAAGTAACCCGCGCTTTAATCGGGCGGGGCGTCGCGGGGGGCTGGAGGCCCGCGGGATTGACCGGATGAACCTCAAGTTTTGGTGTGATTTCGGCGCGGTTCGCGCCAGATTTCCCTCATGATCGCCCTTTCCAAGGAAACCGAGGCCCTCGCCCGGCGACTCGCCGCCGCGCAAAGCCTGCCCGTCGACGACGCCGTGAGGCGGGCGCTTGAAAACTGGGCGCGTGTCGCGGGCGTCTCGGCGGAATCTTGCCGGCGCGATCAATCCCCGGCCGCCATCGCCGCGCGAAAAGCCAGCGTCGATCGGATCGTCGCGGAAATCGCGGCCATGCCGATACTCGACCCGCGCGACCCGCGTGAAATCATGGACGATCTGAACTCCCCATGATTGTCGTCGACAGTTCGGCCTTGGTCGCCATCTTTCTCGACGAACCCGAAAAGCAAATCTTCGAGGACATAATCGCGGGCGGCGAGGATTGCATTATCTCGGCGGTTAACGCGCATGAGACCGCGTGCGTCTTGCGCTCGCGTTTCGGGCCGCCGGCGGTCGCGCGGCTTTGGCGATTGCCGGCCGATCGCGACATCGAGACCGCTCCGTTCGACGAGGCGCAAATGCGCGCCGCCGCCGCGCGGCTCAATCTCGCGGATTGCGCGGCTTACGCGCTCGCTGTGACCATGAACGCGCCCTTGCTGTTCAAGGGCGATGATGTTTCGGAGACAGACGTGCGGGTGCGAAGAGGATTAGACTAAGCTATTATAGGCACGCCTAGCGGCTTAGGCTAGGTTAATAATGGCAGAGACATATATATGGCCATATATAGCGTAACCATTCTTCTCTGACCGCAAACTTAAATTCCTACGAATAGCTAAGCTTGATTTATCAGACCCAGCTTCTACCTCTAGCCTTAAGCGAAAGGTGGTCCGGGAGAGCAATCATGGGCAATCTGTTGTATTACGCGATCGTGTTCCTGGTGGTCGCGCTGGTCGCCGCTGCTCTGGGATTTGGCGGTGTCGCCGGAACGGCGATGGAAGGTGCCCGACTGCTCTTTTGGGTCGCACTGGTACTTTTCGTGGTGTCGGCGGTCGTCGGCCTGGTCCGACGACCATGAAAAAGAGTGGGCTCGGGCGCCGTGGCGTCCAAGCCGGCTCCAGGCTAAATGGAGAAGCGTCATGATGAACTGGGACTTTGTGCAAGGCAACTGGAAACAGGTTTCCGGCAAAGTTAAGCAGCAGTGGGGCAAGCTCACTGACGACGACCTTGCGAAAATCGCTGGAAAGCGCGAGGAACTCGAAGGAAAGTTGCAAGAGCGCTACGGTTTGTCCAAGGACGAAATCAAGAAACAACTCGACGATTTCATGACGCGCCACTAGCGCGTTTTCCGTTCGAACGGAATAGTTCGATCGACAGGGAATCGGACGGCCGGCGGCGAGCCATGGGGCTCGCGCCGGCCTTTTATTTCGAAGGCGCGCGCTCAGTCCGCGCCCGCTACACGCCCAGTTTCTTTTGCAGGCTCGTCGACGACGTCGTGTATTGGAACAGCAGTTTTTTGTCCGGGTAGACGTAATGATGCGCCCGCTGCGCCGCCAGCGCGCCCTCATGGAAGCCGCACAGGATCAGCTTGAGCTTGCCCGGATAGGTGTTGATGTCGCCGATGGCGAAAATCCCGGGATGGTTCGTTTCGAACTTCTGCGTGTCCACGGGAACGAGATTTTCGTGCAAATTCAGGCCCCAACCGGCGACTGGGCCGAGCTTCATCGTAAGCCCAAAGAACGGCATCAGACGGTCGCAGGGAAGCTGCGCCTCCACCCCGTCATTGCTCTTCAGCGTCGCGCTGCAGAGTTCTCCGTTCGCGCCGGCGACATGGGTGATCTGCCCGAGCTTGAACGAGATTTTGCCTTGCTCGGCAAGGTCATGCATCGCCTTGACCGAATGCGGCGCGGCGCGGAAGGCATCGCGACGATGCACCAGGGTCAGGCTCTTGGCGACCGGCTGGAGATTGAGCGTCCAGTCGAGCGCCGAGTCGCCGCCGCCGACGATCACGACGTCCTTGTCGCGAAAATCCTCCATGCGGCGCACGGCGTAAAACACCGATTTGTTTTCATAGGCGTCGATCTCGGGGATCGGCGGCTTCTTCGGCTGAAATGAACCGCCGCCGGCCGCGACGATCACCACCTTGGACTGGAACTTCTTGCCAGCGTCGGTCGTGACGATGAAGCTGGGCTTGTCTTCGGTTCCGACCGATTGCAACGTCTCCACCATCTCATTGAAATGAAAGGTGGGATTGAAGGGTTCGATCTGCTTCAGGAGATCGTCGGTCAGCCCTTGTCCGGTGACGACCGGCAGGCCGGGAATGTCGTAGATCGGCTTTTCCGGATAAAGCTCGGAACATTGTCCGCCGGCGCGCGGCAGGATGTCGATCAGATGCGAGCGGATGTCGAGCAGCCCCAGTTCGAAAACCGCGAACAGTCCGGCTGGACCGGCGCCGACGATGACGACGTCCGTTTCGATTATCTCGCTCATCTTCATCCCTCGCCGCTTGTGAAATTAAACGCCGTCGGCGGGCGTGGCCGCCACGCCTTTAGTCGACATGCTCTATAGCATTCGCGCGCCGCCGCAACCCGATTTCGGCGGTTGCGTATGAATGCGCGTTTATGCGCGCCACCGCGCGCCCCGTGCGCGAAAAGGCGCGCAAAATCTCGCCTAGCCCTGCTGCGCGGGCGTGCGCACAATGAGACCGTCGAGTCCGGGGCTGACGGTGATCTGGCAGCACAGGCGGGAGTTGGGCTGGACATCGAACGCGAAGTCCAGCATGTCCTCCTCCATCTGCGAGCGCGCGCCGGTTTTCTCGATCCAGGCGGCGTCGACATAGACGTGGCAGGTCGCGCAGGCGCAGGCGCCGCCGCATTCCGCCGCGATTTCTGGAATGTCGTTGCGGCGGGCGGTTTCCATGACGGTCGAGCCGGTCTCCCCCTCCACCGTGCGCGCCTGGCCGTGCGAATCGACGAAGGTGATCTTGGCCTTCGTCGGCGCCCCGCCGCCCGGCTCCGCGCCGTAGCGGGTGGTTTGATCGTCCAGGCTGGTCTTGACCATGATCCTTGTCTCTTCCTTGAGTGACCGGGCCGCGCCGTCGCGCTCGGCGGCGTCCATTGAGGATCGCCCGCGCTGGAGTCGACAATCGCGCGATTGTTAATTTGTTGCGTCGACCAGTTACCACCCGGCCGGTGCCCGCGCTAGCCCTTTTGGCGGCGGCTATGTAAGGTTTCTTACCCGTCAAATCCTGGCGCGCGTCCAGGCGACGAGCCGGGCGGAAGCCTGGTCCAGCGCCGCGTCGAAAGCGCGAACAGCGTCGGGGCCGAGCGTATGGGGCGCGGGGGCCTCGCCGACAAACACGGCCTCGCCGCGTCTCGCGCCATTGCTCGCGCTCGAAAGACGCACGGCGATTTCGACGACCGCGATTTCCCTGGCCGAGTCGATCTCGAAGCGCCGTAAATCGCTGGTGAGCCGATAGGGAGCCAAGGCGCCGGGAAAGGTCGCGTCGACCCCGCCGGCGCGAAGCCGCGTGATTAGCCGCGCCTCCACGAGCCGCGGCAAGCGGTCCGCCCATTGCGCATCCGCGAGAACCGAAAGATCGCCCGCCGCGCCGCGAATGACGAGCCGGTCCGAGGCGACGGGTTGCAAAGCGACGGGCTCCGCGACCTCGACGGTTCCGCCGCGCTCCGAAAGCCGCGCTCCCGCGACTTGCGAAGCCCCCGAAAGGTCGAAGGTTTCGCGCGGCGCTGCGCTACAGCCGGCGAGCGCGAGGATCAGGACGGCGAGAGCCGCCGCCGCGCCTTCGCCGGTTCCACCTGTGGATTTTAGCGTGGTTTTGCCCATGACACCCCGGACGGGCGACCGCCGACGCGCGGACCGCGGCCAGGATTCGCTGGAGAGCCGCCAGCTTAACCGAAAACGCGATGCGCGGAAAGGTTGCGTCCGCGGCGGGGGGCGGAAATCTTGCGCTTGGCGCGCGCGATAGGCAATGCCGGAAGCGGTCGCCATTAGACTGGGGCTGACCCCTTTGCTGACGTCCAGCGATTCCCCGCGCATGCGCTGACAAAATCGAAGGGGGCGACCCCAATCGGCCGCGCCCGCGATCTCGTTTCCGAACGCGTTGGGCGCCGTCCATCGCGCCCTATATCGTGCTGCGGGCTAGCGAGTTTCGGGGCTCGACATCGACGGCGATGATCGAGGAGATTTGATATGGAAGACCCACGGATTCGAGCCGCTCTGGATCGCCACTGGGCCGCCTCCGATGCGAACGACTTCGAGGAGGAACACCAGATTTACCGCGAGGACGCGGTGCTCGAATATCCTCAGTCGGGCGAGCGCATCCGCGGGCGGCTGAAGATTCAGTCGTCTCGCGCCGCGCAGCCGAACCGGAAACGCTTCACGGTGCGGCGTATTATTGGGGCGGGCGACCTCTGGGTCACCGAATTTGTCCTAACCTATGACGGGCGGCCGTCTTACACCGTGAGCATCATGGAGTTCCTCGATGGGAAGGTGGCCCGCGAGACCCAGTATTTCGGCGATCCGTTCGAGCCGGGGCCTTCGCGCGCGCAATGGGTCGAGCGGATGGCCTGAACGCCGTAAGGATGGCCATCCGCCGCTCGCTCGCCTGGAGCTGCCGAATGATACGGTCTCGCTCGCCCGCTATCTCATTGGCAAGCTATTGGTGCGGGAGCTGCCAGAAGGCGTCGCCAGCGGCCGTATTGTCGAGACCGAGGCGTATATCGTCGGCGACGCCGCCGGGCACACCTACGGCGGGATGACCCGGCGTAATCGTTCGCTGTTTCTCGAGCGTGGGCACGCCTATATTTATCTCGCCTATGGCAGCTCATACATGCTGAATGTCTCGAGCGAGGCGCCCGGGACAGGAGCCGGCGTCCTGATCAGGGCGCTCGAGCCGCTCGAAGGCATCCCGGTCATGCGGCTAAATCGCGGCGTCGAGCGCTTGCGCGACTTGGCGCGAGGACCAGGAAGGCTGGCCGCGGCGTTGCGGATCGATCGTTCGCTCGATGGGCTCGATCTTTGCCGAGAAGGCCCGCTATGGCTCGGCTACGGCGACCGCGAACCCGGCGAAATCGGGCAGAGCATCAGGATCGGCGTTTCGCGGGATGCGAACCGCCTCCTGCGATTTTATCTTCGGGACAGTCCGTTCGTCAGCGGTCCAAGATCGCCCGCGGTATGAGCGACCGCCAGGGGCGTCGCCAGCGGCGCGTTAATGCCGGCCGCCGCCGCGGCCAGTCCTTGACCTTTTGTCGCGACCGCCGCTTCGATGAGCCTCATGGCCTCACCCAATCCATCGAGCGGGCGAAGCGCCGCTCGAGCCGCCAGAGCCGCGCGCGCATATGAACGGGTCTCGACGACTCGCCGCACGGTGGAGGTGATGATGGCCGGCCTCATTTGCGTCTTGCCGATTCTCGCGCCGACGCCTAATTCCGCGACACGCGCGGCGAAATAGCATTGATCGCCGAACATCGGCGCCGCAACCATGGGCTTTCCCGCATTGAGCGCTTCCATGACGCCATTTGGACTTGCGTGGGTGACAAATACGGACACGCTCGGGTGCTCGAGCACTTGCTGTTGAGGGACAAAGCGCTCCACGCGCAGGCGGCTCCGGTTCGCTCTCGAAAGCCTTGGAAGGATCACGTCTTTCAAAAGTTCGAAGTTTTGACCGGGCGCCGCCCAAAGGATGTGAAAACCCGTCCGCAACAGGCCTGAACACCAGCTTTCCAATTGACTTTCCGTCAATACGGCGAGCGTGCCAAACGCGACGTAGACAACGTTCGACCGCGCGTCCAACCAATGCGTTAGGTCGCGTCCGACGGTTTTGACTTTCCTCGCCAAGATTGGTCCGACAAGTCTGATGTTGCCCGGGACCGGCTGATTCAACTCCAGAAGCGGCCCGTTTCCGACGATCACCGGCGCCGCCTTGAACGGATTGTATGCGCCGAGCGCCCTGTTTTTAGTCCGGCGCTTTGCCCAAAGCTTCAACAACGGCGCGAGGAAAACGCCTATGTGCCAAACCCGCAGCGCCGCGTTGAGGACGCTCCGCAGGGGCGTCATCGGGTAAGGCATCGAACTGTATGGGAGCGGATATTTCCACGACGCGCCATGCACGCCGCCGAGCGCGCGCGACAATATGAGGTACGGCATGCCTTCCGAAAAGGCGAGATCCATTGCCGGAATGAGCGCGCGGTCGAAAACGAAGATGTCCCCGCGTCTGGCTAGAAGCGGCTTTCTCAGGGACTCGTAGATACTGTCGTAACGCTCCACGAGATAACTCAACATGATGCGCTCGCCTGCCCAGGCCGGGGCGCGCGTCGAGTGACGCCAGACGGCGGCCAACGCCTCGCCATCATCGCCGATTTCCCAGGGAATAAGTTTGGCTCCCGCCTCCCGCACCTCTTGTGCGCGAGTGTGGGATGTCACGACATGGACGACATGGCCGCGCGCCGCCAAGTTCTCCGCGAGCGCCAGCATCTGGGTCAAATGCCCGAGGAATGGTGGCGAGACAAATGTAATATCAGTCATTTTGTGCTCTTTTGTGGCGGTCGTGGTTGCTCTAACGGCTCGGTCACACGGCCGGCTGGTACATCTGCTCGGCGGATAGCGAGGCGACGCCGAGTTCGGTGGCGACCGCGTCGACCGCGCGCTGGGCGACGGCGAGATCCACGCGACCGTCCGAGGTGAAATACGGACGGATGTAGCGCTCGTGGTATTGTTGCGCTTCCTCTCTGGTCAGCCGGCCCAGGAAAGCAGCGATGTAGTCGACGGCCAAACGGAGTTGTTCGGCGATCGTCACAAGGGCTCGCCGGTTGGCTCGCGCCAGCGCCCGCAGCGCCGGGTCGTCGAGGGGGCCGATTCCCCGGCTGGCTCCCGTGATTATCGCGACTCGCGCCATCGACTTCACCTCCGCCTAGGGCTGGCCCTGTTCCGACCTCGGGGCCCCATCAGCCGCTGTTGAGGGGGACGTCACACGATCTTCATGACTCACTTCTCATGAGGGTTTCGAGAAAACGGCGACACCCCCGCCGCTCGCCACCGGATCGCGGTCAAGATCGGTTCGTAGGATGGAGCATGTGAATCAGCATTCCAGCGTGGCTGTTACGCAGATTTGGTTCAGTTGTAGATCGAGCGGCGCCCATGGAAACGACAGGGCGATCCTGACTTCAAATTCAATAGGGAGGCCGGATTCACGAGCAACGCCTCAAAGAGTACGCAGGAATTGCACGAGGTCTTGTTTTTCCTTCGGCGTCAGTTTGGTTTCGAGAACCAAGTTGAAGAACTCGACCGAGTCCTCTAGCGTCAAGAGGCGGCCGTCATGGAAATAGGGAGGCGAATCCTTTATCCCCCGGAGCGGAAACGTCTTGATGGGCCCATCGCCGATCGCCATCGCACCGTTAATCATCTCCGGCTTGTAGAAGCGCTCGAGCTGCAGATTGTGCATGGTGTTGTCGGTATAGTAAGGCGGGACGTGACATGCCGCGCATTGCCCTTTGCCAAAAAAGATTTCTTGGCCGCTAAGTTCCGCCGGGGTCGCTTTGGCTGGATCCAGCTTGCCGAAGACGTCGAGCTTGGGCGCCGGCGGAAGATCGAATAGCTCCTGCATCTCCGCCATGAAGTGCACTTGGCTTCCGCGTTCGAGAATATTTACGCCTTTCTTGGTGGCGACCACTGGATCGCCGTCGAAATACGCGCCGCGCTGCTCGAATTCGGTGAAATCCTCCACTGATTTCATGACACGTTGCGAGCCGAAGAGCCGCTGGATGTTCACGCCGCGCAGCGTAGGCGTGTCGATGCGATGGCGGAAGGGCTGCGGGCGGACGTCGCCGGCAAGATGCGTGCTGCCATTGGTGTGGCCATTCGCATGACAATCGAGGCAGGCGACCCCGCGGCTCGGTTTCTCCGACCGCCTGTCCTCGGTCTGGTTGAACTGCTGTTGAGCGAACGGCGTCACCAATAGGCGCAGTCCTTCGAGTTGTTTAGGATTCAGGATGCCGTTGAAGAGATCGTAATAGTTCTCGATGGTGACCAGCTTGCCCTGCGAGACATCGCCGAGGTCCGGACGGGTGGTCAGGTAGATCGGCGGCGGAAATTCCGGCAAAAAATGGTCGGGAAGGTCGAAATCCAAATCAAACCGGGTCAGGTCGCGCGCCTCCTGCTTCTCGACCTCGTTTATTTCGAATTTGGGAAAAACCATTCCGCCTTCCGGATGGTTCGGATGCGGCAAGGGATAAAAGCCCTTGGGGAAGAGGTTCTTGTCTTGGATTTCCGCGGGGCTCATTGAGGCGAGCTGCTCCCAAGTCTCGCCAGAGGGCAACTTGATGCGGACGCCCTCCTGCAAGGGTTTTCCTCGCGACATGGTTGCATCTTTTGCGGGTCGATTGCTTAGATCGTAACGCGCGCCGAGAAGGTCCGCGTGCTTCTTCTCGATTTCCGGCTTCGCCTTTTTCATTCGCGCCATGATCGACGCAAAGGATTCCTTGATATCCACCGGCAAATAGCTGGTTGCGCCGCGTTGGTCTTGCTGGGCATAGGCTAGGCTCAAGCCTCCGACGACGCTGGCCGTCGTCAGCAATCCCCAAATCGTTTTGCTCCTTAGTAGGCGCATGGCGGCCCCCTCTCTCGTTGCTTTAACGACTTCGACCTCCGGCGGATGATCAGGCATTAGACTCTCAGATTGGCCCATTTGGCCATTAGGCAAGGTTGAATCCTGTTCACCGCCGCTGGGAGCAACGATATGACGGCTTTTGGCGCATTGCCGACCCCGGCATCCTCTCCGCTCAGGCCTAAAACAGGGTTGCGGGAGCCCGATTTTAACCACTAGAACAGCGCAAAGCTCACGCGAAAAGGCCCCGCTTCCTCATGTCCGAACCAGACGCCGCCCTGCTCATCCGCATCGCCGAAGCCCTGGAGCGGCTCGCGCCGCCGCCGCCGCCAGCGCCCGATTTTTCGAGCGCGGAGGCTTTTGTCTGGCGCGCCGCGAGCGCGAGCTTCGCGCCGGTGGCGAAAGTAAACCGCGTCGGACTCGAACTTTTGGAGGGGATCGACCGCCCGCGCGATCTGCTGCTGGCCAACACCAGACGCTTCGCGCAAGGGCTGCCGGCCAATAACGCGTTGCTATGGGGCGCGCGCGGCATGGGCAAGTCCTCGCTGGTCAAGGCCGCGCATGGCGCGCTGGCGGGCGAGGGGCGGCTAAAGCTCGTCGAAATCCACCGCGAGGACATCGAGACCCTGCCCGCCCTGCTCGCGGCGCTGCGCGAAAAACCGTTTCAGTTCATCGTCTTTTGCGACGACCTGTCGTTCGATGGACCTGAAACCAGCTACAAATCCTTGAAGACAGCGCTGGAGGGCGGCGTCGAGGGGCGTCCCGCCAATGTTCTGTTCTACGCCACCTCCAACCGCCGGCACCTCGTGCCGCGCGACATGATGGAGAACGAGCGGGCGATCGCGATCAATCCCGGCGAAGCCGTGGAGGAGAAGGTGTCGTTGTCCGACCGTTTCGGCCTTTGGCTCGGCTTCCACAATTGCGGCCAGGACGATTATCTCGACATGGTGTTCGGCTACGTCAGGCATTTCGGGCTGGAGGCGCCGGCCGAGGCCATTCGCGCCGAGGCGCTGGAATGGTCGATCACCCGCGGCGCCCGTTCGGGCCGCGTGGCCTGGCAGTTCATTCAGGATCTGGCGGGGCGGCTGGGCAAGCGGCTCGAATAAAAACGGCCGCGCTTTTGGCGCGGCCGGAAATTTCAGATGATCGTTTCGGCTTAGCGGATCACGTAAGGCAGCAGGCCGAGGAAGCGCGCGCGCTTGATCGCCTTGGCCAGTTCGCGCTGCTTCTTCGCCGAGACGGCGGTGATGCGCGAGGGAACGATCTTGCCGCGCTCGGAGATATAGCGCGAGAGCAGACGCGTGTCCTTGTAGTCGATCTTCGGCGCGCCTGTCCCGGTGAACGGGCAGGACTTGCGGCGGCGGAAAAACGGGCGGCGGGGAGCCGCGCCGGTGGCGGGGGCTGCGGTGGTGCTCATTAGATCGCCTCTCCTTCGGGTCTCGCGCCTTCGTCACGGCGGGGACGGCGCTCGGGCCGGTCGCCGCGGTCGGGCCTATCGCCACGCGGGGGGCGACGGTCGCCGCGATCTCCACGATCGCCGCGTTCACCGCGCTCGCCGTCGTCGTCGCGCTTGCGCAGCTGCGCCGACGGGCCCTCTTCGAGTTCCTCGACGCGCAGCGTCAGAATGCGCAGAACGTCCTCGTTGAGGCTCTCCTGCCGCTCCATTTCGGTGATCGCCGCCGGCGGGGCGTCGATGTTCATCAGCGTGAAATGGGCCTTGCGGTTCTTCTTGATCCGGTAGGCGAGGGCCTTGACGCCCCAATATTCGACCTTGCCGACGGTTCCGCCCAGCGAGGTGATGATATTCTTGAACTGCCCGGTCAGCGCTTCCGCCTGTTGCGGCGAAATATCCTGACGGGCAAGAAAGATATGCTCATAGAGAGCCATGTTATCCTTGCCTTTCCATAAACCTACGCGGCCCGCCCCGGCGCGGAGCCCTTCGAGCCTTCTTGGAAAGGCTCGATGAGGGAAGTTCGAAGGCGGGAACACGGGAAGGCGGGCGGCTTCGCCCTCCTGGGATCAAATCCCAAGCTTCCGTTCAGCCCCCGGCCGAGGCGTCGCGAAGCGCGGGTTATAGCGCGATTTGTCCAAGATGCAAGCGTTTGCCGGTCGACGGCCCGATCAAGTAAGGAGTGTGGATCACCTCGGGAGCGCCCTCGGCGATCGCAAATCGCCAGCCGCTCGCCGTTTGAGAAAAGAGAACTCCCGATGCGAGAAAAAGCCGCATGAGCGAGATCCCAGCCGTGCGAGAACCCGTCCCCGCGAGGTTCAATCTCGCGCGCTATTGCCTCGCCGAGAACGCGCGCGTTCAGCCCGAAAAGCCCGCGCTGACCATTGTCGGCGACGACCACGTTCTGCGCTGGACCCATGGCGAGCTCGACGACAAGGTGCGCCGCCTCGCCGCTGGCCTCGCCGCGCTTCGCCTGCCGCCGGGCTCGCGCGTGATGATCCGCATGGGCAACGAGGCCAACGCCGCGCTGGCCTATTTCGCCGCCATCGCGGCGGGCCATGTGGCGCTGCTGGCCTCCTCGCAGCTCACTTTCGAGGAGGCGGACTTTTTGCGCGAGGATTGCGGCGCCGCCGCGCTGCTGCTCGGCGCCTCGTTCGAGCGCGAACCGCATGACGCCCCCGGCCTCCATGTATTGCGCGGCGCCGCTCTCGAGCGGATGCTCGAGAGCGAACCGATGGACTACGCCGACACCGGCGCGAACGATCCCGCCTATCTCGTTTACACCTCCGGCACGACCAGCCGGCCCAAGGGCGTGCTGCACGCGCATCGCGCCGCCTGGGCGCGCCGAATCATGTATCCGCACTGGATGGGCCTGACGCGCGGCGACGCGATGCTGCATGCCGGCGCGATCAACTGGACCTACACGCTGGGAGTCGGCGTGATCGATCCGCTCGCCAGCGGCGCGCGGGCGATCCTCTATAATGGCCGCCCCGATCCGGCGATCTGGCCTCGACTCATCGAGCGTCACGGCGCCACGATTTTCGCGGCCGTGCCGGGCGTTTATCGCCAAATTCTAAAAACTGGCGCGCTGGAGGCCCATGATATTTCCTCGCTGCGTCACGGCCTCTCGGCTGGCGCGGCGCTGGCCCCGAGCCTTTTGGCCGAATGGCGCGAGCGCGCCGGCAAGGAAATTTTCGAGGCCTATGGCATGAGCGAGATCTCCACCTTCGTGTCGAGCGGACCGACGACGCCGACGCGCCCCGGCTCTCCCGGACGCCCGCAACCCGGGCGCCAAATAGCGGTCCTGCCGCTCGAAAACGGGACGACGCCGCTGCCGGCGGGCGAGAGCGGACTTCTCGCCATGCATCGCGACGAGCCGGGGCTGATGCTCGGTTACTGGAACCGCCCGGACGAAGAAAAGGAGGCGCTGCGCGGCGAATGGTTCGTTTCTGGCGATCTCGTGGAAATCGACGCCGACGGATATGTCTGGCTGCATGGGCGAGCCGACGAGGTGATGAACGCCGGCGGCTATCGCGTTTCGCCGGCGGAGGTCGAGCGTTGCCTGATCGCCCATCCGGGCATCGCCGAAGCGGCGGTCGCCGAGCGACCCGGGCGCGACCCGGGAACGACGATCATCAAGGCCTATGTGGTCGCGCGGAGCGGCGAGGCGTTGGACGAAGCGGGTATTCTCGCGCATTGCGCGCGCCATCTCGCAAGCTACAAATGCCCCCGCGCGGTGCAGGCGTTGGCCGCCTTGCCGCGCAACGCCAATGGCAAGCTCGCCCGAGCCTCCTTGCCCTGAAGCCGCTGTGCCGCCCGTCGGCGCTATCGCACCCTGACCGGCATGATCTCCGCCGAAAGCTGAACCTCCTCGCCGAGATGGTAGGTGTGATAGGCCGAGCCGGAGATGAGCCGAAGGAAGAGGAACAGTCGGAAGCGCAAACGTCTGAACAGGTTCATTTGTCGCGCCGGCAGCAAGTTTTCGTGCGAGACATGGACGATCCACTGGCCGGGATCCCCAGGCAAGTCGATCTCTCTGTGCCGCGCCAAATCTTCGAGACACAGCTCGACATTCGGCTCTTCCATGAAGCCAAACCGCAATTCGACGCCGATGACGCTGCCGCGATCCTGGTCGCGGTCGAAGACGGTCACGTGATAGCGATGGTCATGGATATAGGGGACCTTGGGGTGAACCACCTCGACGAGAATGAGATTGCGTGGAAAAACCCCGTAGCGCTCCCATAAAAGCCCAACCAGCGCGGGCGCGCGGTCCGCGAGACGGCGCACGCGCACCGGCGCCATGATGAGCGCGTTGCGTTCGAGAAAACTTGTTCCGGAGCGGTGCAGCGCGACCACGTCCGCCATGGTCATGGTCGAGCGCGCGGCATAGGCCGCGAAGGTCGCCTTGCGCCCCCAGCGCCAGGTCGCCATGACAAGGAAAGCGGCGACGCCGACCGAGAGCGGCACGAAGCCGCCCTCCATGAATTTTAGCGAACTCGCGACGAGAAAGGCGCCATTGATGGCCGTGAACGGACCCCACACCAGCGCCGTTCGCGCGACGCTCCAGCGCCAATAACGCAGCGCGATTGGAACCATGGCGCAAGAGGTGATCAGCATCACGCCCGCCACAGCGAGACCATAGGCGGCGGCCAGCGCCGAGGACGAACCGAAGGCGATCACCAGCGCGACGCAGCCGAGATAAAGTCCCCAGTTGACGACGGGAATGTATATTTGTCCGGCGTGATCGAGATGGGTGTGTTTGACATCGAAACGTGGAAACAGCCCGAGCCCGATCGCCTGCGAGGTCAATGAAAACGCGCCGGAAATCAGCGCCTGCGAGGCGACGACCGTCGCCAGGGTCGCCAGAATCACGAGCGGCGCGACCAGCGGCGCCGGCGCGAGGCTGTAGAACAGCTTGCCGGCCGCGATTGGCGAGCCGCCAAGCAGGTGCGCGCCCTGTCCGAGATAGTTGAGCAGCAGCGCGGGAAAGACCACGGCGAACCAGCCGACGCGGATTGGACGGGCGCCGAAATGCCCGAGGTCCGCGTACATGGCCTCGCCGCCGGTGATGACCAGCATCAGCGCGCCGAGAATGAGCAGCGCCTCGCGCGGGCCGGAGCGCGCGAGGAAGCGAACGCCATGCGCCGGATCGAACGCCGCCAGAATCGCTGGCTCGCGCGCGATCTCGGCGCCGCCGAGAACGGCGATCGTGATGAACCAGACGATCATGATCGGGCCGAAAATGACGCCAATTCCCGACGCGCCCTTGTGCTGGATCGAGAAGAGTCCCGTCAGCAGCGCGAGGGTGATCGGCGCGACATAGGGCGCGAAGGCGGGCGTCGCGACGTCGAGTCCTTCGACCGCGGAAAGCACGCTGATCGCCGGGGTGATCATGCCGTCGCCGAGCAGCAGGCCAGCGCCGAGCATCAGCGACCATAACAAGACTCGCGCGCCGCGATTCTTGTACTTATGCAGCAGGCCATAGAGCGCGAAGACGCCGCCCTCGCCGTCATTCTCGGCGCGCAGCACCAGCAGCGCATATTTGACCGCGACGATGATAAAGATCGTCCATATCGCCGCCGAGATCGCCCCGAGCACATTTTCGGGCGTCGGCGCGACGGCGGCGGAACCGAAAAAAATCTGGTCGATCGCATAGAGCGGCGACGTGCCGATGTCGCCATAAACCACGCCGATCGCGCCGATGGCGAGGGCCGTGAGCCCGCCGCGCGGGGCATGCGGCGCGCCCGCATCCGCGTCGACGGCGCGGGCCACACGCCGAACGCTCGGCTCGTCCACCAGACTTGGCTCTTTCATCGGCCAGCCTCGACCGCGATGACCGAATCAGATTTCAACCTGCCCTCCAAGCTCGACGACGCGCCCCGGCGGTATCTTGAAAAACTCGGTCGCCGAAAGCGCGTTGCGGTGCATGAACTCAAAAATATTCAGCTTGAATCGCCACCACTTCGAGTGGCCAGATGGAATGATCGTTAGCCTGCCGACGAAAAACGACGTGTGCATCATATTGAAGATGATCGGGCAGCCGGCCGACTCGAGCATGAGGGCGCGCGGTATATTGGGTTGGTCCATGAAACCATAGCGCAGGGTCATCGCGTGGAAGCCGTCGGTTAATTCCGTCGTTTCGACGCGTCGCGCGGGCTCTACGCGCGGGACATGCTCGGTCAAAACACGCAAAAGCACGATGCGTTCATGCAACACCTTATTGTGTTTGAGATTGTGCAAAAGCGGCACGGGCACGATGTCCACGCGGCCCGACAGGTAAACCGCCGTGCCCTCGACGCGCGGCTTGCCGTGGAACTTCGCGATGAAGTGTTGGAGCGGAAAGGTGTCGCGCTCCCGCGCCGCGCACATTGCCGCGTAACCCTGGCTCCAGCATGTCATCAAGAAGAACAAAATGCTGGCGACAACGAGTGGAATCCAGCCGCCCTCGAAAAACTTCACCATATTGGCCGCGACGAACGACCCGTCCACCGTGATGAATAGCCCGGCGACCAGCAAGCTCAAGGGCAAGCTCCAGCGCCAGACCTCGCGCATCGCGATGAACATCAGCACGCTGGTCAGCAGCATCGTCATCGAAACGGCGATGCCGAACGCCGCCGCGAGATTGTCGGACGAACGGAACGTGATGGTCAAAACCAGCGTGAGCGCCATCAACGCCCAATTGACGAAGCCGACGTAAATCTGTCCGTAGCTTTCGGCGGAAGTTTGCGAAACATATATGCGCGGCAGGAGGCCAAGTTGTATCGCTTGGCGCGTCATCGAGAAGGCGCCGGTGATGATCGACTGGCTCGCGATAACGGTCGCGACCGTCGCCAGCGCGACCAGAGGAAGTTGCAGCCCCGCCGGGCAAAGATCGAAAAAGGGATTTGTCTCGCGAGTGGAGGGGCCGTCCACCAAGAGCGCGGTTTGGCCGGCGTAATTGAGCAGCAAGGCCGGCAGAACCAGTCCATACCACGCGAGGCGTATCGGCTGGCGGCCGAAATGACCCATGTCGGCATAAAGCGCCTCCGCGCCCGTGGCGCACAAAAACACAGCGCCGAGCGTAAGAAACCCGCCCGCTCCGTGTGTCGTGACGTAAGTCAATCCCACGCGCGGATCGAGCGCCCAAAGCACGTCGGGATGCCGCCATATGCTCGCGAGGCCCAACGCGCCGATGGTGAGAAACCACAGCGTCATGACCGGGCCGAAGATTCGGCAAATCCGCCCCGTTCCCTGCGATTGCAAGGTGAACAGGCCGATGAGAACCGCGACGGACAGAGAGACGACATAGGGTTCTATCGCCGGCGCCGGGGTTTTTAGGCCCTCCAAAGCGCTGAGCACCGATATCGCCGGCGTGATGGCTCCGTCCCCAAACAGCAAGGCCGCGCCGAGCATGCCGACGCCGATGACGAAGGGGCGGCGCCCGTGCTTGATGCCGAGCAATGACATGAGCGCGAGAATCCCGCCCTCGCCGTCATTGTCCGCGCGCATGATCACCGCGACATATTTGACCGAGGTGATGATCACCAGCGTCCAGACGATCAGCGACAATATGCCAAGCGCTTCCTCGGGCGCGATGGAGCCGCCCGCCCAATCGACCGCCGTCTTGATCGTATAGAGCGGGCTGGTTCCGATATCTCCGTACACGACGCCCAAGGCGCCGAGGGCGAGTGTTCCGACTCCGCTGACCTTATGTCCGTCCGTCTCCGCGGCTGTCGCCATAATGACCCCTATGCGCCGATTTTCCCGCGACCGACATAGCAGGTCGCGCCGCGCGCCGCGAGGTCGAACGCCGAACCTCCAAGAGCGGACGAGGGTTCCGCCGCTGTTTGACCGCCGCTTTCGCTTCGCCTCAAAGCCCTGTAGAAGTCTCCGCGCGAGCGGAGCGGAAATTCGCGCGAACAGCGCGAGACGCCGCTATCATTATGCAATCGTTATAAAAGCAAGGGGCGGGACAGTGACGGGAACATTGGACACGAGCAATCGCGCCACGGCGAGCGTAAATCTTCTGGCGGGCGAGATCGTCGACCGGCTGGCCGCCGGCGCGGCGCGCTATCGCGTCGCGGTTTCCCGCGGCGCCTCGGGCGAATTGCTGATCGACGCCGGCGCCAAGGTCGCGGGCGGGATCGACGCCGGTCTGCTGCTCGTCGAAATCTGCATGGGCGGGCTCGGCCGCGTCGCGTTGACGCCGGCGCCGGGCGCCTCCAAATGGCCGTTCTGGTTGACCGTGACGAGCAATGATCCGGTTGTCGCCTGCCTCGCCAGCCAATACGCCGGCTGGAGCCTCGCCCACGAAAAATTCTTCGCGCTCGGCTCCGGCCCCGGCCGCGCCCAGGCGCGGGTCGAGAAATTGTTCGAGGAACTGCCCTATAGCGACAAGGCCGACCGCGTCACCATCGTGCTGGAAAGCGGCTCGCCACCGCCGGCCGAGGTCGTCGCGAAGGTCGCGACCGCCGCCAAGGTCGATCCCAAGAATGTCGCCTTCGTCTACGCGCCGACGCAGAGTCTCGCCGGCGGCGTGCAGGTGGTGGGCCGCGTGCTCGAAGTCGCTCTGCACAAGGCGCATGAGCTGAAATTCCCGCTCGAAAACATCATCGACGGCATAGCCACGGCGCCTTTGTCGCCGCCGCATCCCGATTTCGTGCAAGCGATGGGCCGCACCAACGACGCCATCATCTACGCCGGCCGCGCGCATCTGTTTGTGAGGGGGTCCGCAGAGGCGGCGAAGGAACTGGCGAAGAATTTGCCGAGCAGCAATTCGCGCGATTACGGCCGCCCCTTCGCCGAGGTGTTCAAGGCCTATAAGGGCGATTTCTACAAGATCGACCCGAGCCTGTTCTCCCCTGCCGAGGCGCTGGTGACGGCGGTCGAGACCGGCGAGACTTTCAGGGGGGGCGCGATCGACGAGAAGCTGCTCGACGCTTCCTTCGGCTAAGGGATTGTTCTTCTGAGCCCTATGCGCCCGCGCGTCGCCGTCTTCACCGACAAGATCGACTGGCATGTCGAGGCGTTCGCGCGGGCCTTGGCGCGGCTGGGCGCGCGGCCTGTCGCCGTGCGGCTGGCGGCCTGCAAGATCGACACGACCCGCCCCTATGGCCTCGCCATCCCGGGATTTCGGGCGGCGCCGCCGGATATCGGCGTCGTTCGCGCGATCGGCGACGGCTCGCTGGAGGCGATCACCATGCGCCTCGGCGTGCTGCACGCCCTCGGCGCGCTTGGCGTGCCGATGGTCAATGACGCGCGCGCCATCGAGCGCTGCACCGACAAATCCATGGCGAGCTTTCTTCTGGTCCGCGCGGGATTGCGCACACCGGCGACCTTCGTCGCGCAAACCGAGGCGCAGGCGCGCGCCATCGTTCGCCGCGAATGTCCGCGTGGACCGTTGGTGCTGAAACCGCTGTTCGGCGCGCAAGGCTGGGGCCTGCAGCTCGTCCGAAACGAGGCGGAGTTGCCGTCCTTGCAGGATGCGCGGGGCGTTTATTATCTGCAGCGCTTCGTTGAACCGCGGATCGTCTCCGGCGCGGCGCGGTTCGAGGATATGCGCGTGCTGATTTCGGCGGGCGGGATCGTCGGCGCGATGCGGCGGCGCTCGGAGCAGTGGATCACCAATGTGCGCCAGGGCGCCAGGCCCGTCGCGGTCACGCCTTCCGCGGTCGAGGCCGAAACGGCGCTGCGCGCCGCCAAGGCGCTGGGGGCGGTCTGCGCCGGCGTCGATCTGATCGCGGACGAGAACGGCGCCCCCCTGGTGCTGGAGGTCAACAGCATGGCCGGCTGGAGCGGCCTGCAAAGGGTCACCGGCTTTTCGATCGCCGAGCGACTGGCCGCCGACGTTCTGCTTATGGTAAAGCGTTAACCTTAGAGGCAGGAGGCGAGGTGAATTGACCGGCCCCGATTCCCTACCGCTGGCTCAGGCCTTCCTCGCGGCTTGCGAGGACGAATTGCAGGCGCCAAAGCCCGGCAATGTTCATGTCTTCGCCGCCGGGCATGGCATGGAGGCCAAGGATTTTATTAACAGCGCCCATGTCGCCGCGGTCCCCCTCGCGACGCCCGGCATAGATGTCGGGGCGCGGATTTTCGCCGCCGTTGAGGCGACTTTCGCGCGAGTCGGGCAAAACACCAATCTCGGCATTATTTTGCTTTGCGCGCCGCTGGCTCAGGCCGCGCTGGATTTTCCCGGCGAGGATTTGCGGCTGGGGGTCGCCCGCGTTCTCAGGGGTCTCACCCGCGCCGACGCGGAACTGGCCTTCAAGGCCATCGCGCGCGCCAATCCGGGTGGACTCGGCGCCGCGCCGCTGCACGACGTGATGGAACCGGCGCGCGTCAGCCTGCTGGAGGCCATGCGCGCCAGCGCGGATCGCGACCGCATCGCCTATCAATATGCTCATGATTTCGAGGACGTTTTCACCCTCGGCCGTTCGACGCTTCTCGCCGCGCGGCGAGAAGGTCGCGGCAAGGACATGGCGACGCTGCGAGTCTATCTCGGCTTTCTCGCCGCCTTTCCCGACAGCCATGTCGTCCGCAAATTCGGCGCCGACTTCGGGGCGCTTGTTTTGGCCGAAGCGCGCGCCTTCACGGCGGCGCTCGACGCGAAAAAAAGCGAGGAGGAGGCGTGCGCCGCCGCGCTGTCGTGGGACGCCTCGCTCAAGGAGCGAGGGCTAAACCCTGGCACCAGCGCGGATTTGACGGTCGCCACTCTTTTCTCGGATTATGTCGCCGGCGCCTTGGCAAACGCCTGTAAAAATGGTTGAGTCCGCGCCGCGCGGGATGGTCTCGCGCGGATCGGATCGGCCGGCTGGGCATTAGCCCCTGGCCGTCACGACGATAAGGGGGGCGGCCCGAACCCTTAAGGGATAACGGGACGCAAACGGTTTTCTCGAAAGGAAACGCACATGGCTTTGATCAACAAGCTTCTGGTCGGCGAGTCGCTGGTCGGCGAAGGCAATGAAGTCGCTCATATCGATCTGATCATCGGACCGCGCGGTTCGGCCGCCGAGCTGGCTTTCGCCAATGCTCTGG